>Ga0182013_10002689_pt1 | contig 23099 bp, 18 predicted proteins | sample 612S2MmetaG_FD_120487 | JGI IMG/M metagenome (GOLD analysis project Ga0182013, IMG submission 120487) | Permafrost microbial communities from Stordalen Mire, Sweden - 612S2M metaG | ecosystem: Environmental > Terrestrial > Soil > Wetlands > Permafrost | place: Sweden: Stordalen | collected... | reverse complement strand
TCCGGCAGTGTACGTGAGCGGTGATTCCTGGCCATCCCCAGCACCCACGGGCCGCTGGTAGTTCCATCCGGCAGTGTACGTGAGCGGTGATTCCTGGCCATCCCCAGCATGTACGGCAGTTCGGGCGGGTATGGGAGTAGTGTACGTGAGCGGTGATTCCTGGCCATCCCCAGCGGTAACCCGGCCCGCGTTTCACGCGAACCGGATCACCGCCCGGAATACATACCAACCAAGAAACTACTCTCAGCGTCACGTTCTATTCAATGGCTTCAAATCTGTGCGCACTCAGGGTTCTCGAAAGCTCCAGGACACAGCAGAAAAGTTCTAAAATCGTCCTCCAGAGCCGACCATTCTTGGCTTTTGGCCCTCTCGAAGATGCGATCAAAGTGACCTTGCCCTCAGAAGGCGTATCTCTTAGTCGGCCGGGTCTTGAGGATCAGATTCATCCTCGAGGTCGTCGTGGCGGTGGGAACCGTCATTTCCACGGTCTGCCTCGATCACCGCGAACTCTCAGGCGGCGATCTCCATGATTGCACCCATCCACTCTTTCTCGAACTGCATTGGGCTTGCATAGTGCAGCGTCGAGTGCATTCGTGTCTGGTTATACCAGAGCAGCCAGGCGATGGTTTCATCCTTGGCCTGACGGATGGTTTCAAATCGTTGCCCATGCAGCCGTTCCACTTTCAGTGAACCAAACAGAGTCTCGCTGCACGCGTTGTCCCAGCAGTTTCCCTTGCGGGTCATTGAAGGCGTGATTCCGCATTGTTTCAGCACCTTGCTAAAGTCGTCGCTGGCATACTGGCTGCCGCGATCACTGTGGAAGATCAGTCCTGCCTCTCGATCTGGGCGTCGCTGGAACCAGGCCATCTCCAAGGCGTCGATGACAAGGTCACGCCGCATATCGGGTTGCATCGACCAGCCCACCACCCTGCGGCTGAACAGATCAATGACCACGGCCAGAATCAGCCAGCCCTCCTCGGTGGCGATATACGTCAGGTCGCCAATGCTGCCCTCCCGCCAGCAGTAACAGAGAGCCCGGATATACGCGCCTTCTTCTTCAAGGCCCATCACCGAGACGGCTTCATCGGCCAGCCAGTCTGCCGCGTAGAACTGAAAGGCTGGGTCCTTCCCTTTAGGATTCGGCGTCATCGCTGTGCTCCAAGCGTGTTCCAGGATTCAGGGTCAAGCCAAGCTTTGCGGCCAGAAAGTTGTGATTGATCCGGTACCGATTACTCCTAATGCGGCCCGCCGCAAGTGTTCTCCGGACCAATATTCCCGGCTTTGTTAGTGCAGCCAAGTTTTCGTTGACGGCATAGAGGCAAGCACCGGTATCGTAGGAGATCTGGTACGCGTCAGCTTCGTGTCCAATATTGGCCAACATAATGAGACGAGCGGCGGCTGGGTGTTCCTTACCGTACCTGAAGAAAGCAGCCTACGACGCGGGCGTGCTGAAGAAGGGAGAGAAGGTGCAGTTCGGAATGCACAATCTCCGGCACTCTCTAGCGACGTATCTGATCGCGGTCGGACGCGACATAAAGACGGTCCAAACTATCTTGCGTCACGCCAACCCGATGACCACGCTTCAGCTTTACGCCCACGGGCGCAGCCAGGACCGCTCAGACCCGCAGGGGGAGATGCTGACGGCGTTTTTCGCGCCGCCTGTGAAGCCGTCTACGGATATGGTGCAGTAGCAATCACGGGTGAGTTGCGGGTGAGCGATTTTGAGGTGATTTACTGCTTAGCCTCTAAGCTATTGATTATATTGAAGAAATCTGGTGGCGGGAGGCAGGATCGAACTGCCGACCTACGGGTTATGAATCCGTCGCTCTAACCATCTGAGCTACCCCGCCGGGAGAGCCGCGACCGGATGGCCGCATCAATCTAGATGATACGGGCGGTTGGATTTGGGGTCAAACCCGGCCAGACACGGCTCGAGGTTTCCCATCCTTTGCGCCAGGAGCGCTGAAGAGGTGGCGCGCTCTGCTTCGGCACTGGAATGCCGGGGCTGAACGAAATCCGAATTGCACGCAAGAACCGGATAGCGTGACAGGCCGTGCATCGGCGACGATGGTTTCCATGAGCAGCAAACCCCAATTCGCACCGGCCGACCAAAGGGCTTCAATTCCTTCTCCAGCGTTAGCAATTGACGCCGAGACCGCGTGGCAGCAGGTTTTGAGCCGAGATCCTGCTGCCGAGTTCTTCTATGCGGTGACGACGACCGGCGTATTCTGTCATCCCAGTTGCACCAGCCGTCGGCCGCTTCGGACTAACGTACGCTTCTTTCATTTGGCGACGGAGGCGCAGGCTGCCGGCTTTCGCCCCTGCAAACGCTGCCACCCCACCACAGGGTTAAGCAGCCCTTTGGACAGAATTCGCGCGCATGTTGAGGCGAATCTCGACCGGCCTGTGCGTCTGGCTGAGCTGGGGCGCGTGACGGGGCTGAGCCTGTTTACAGTGCAGCGGCTCTTCAAGGAAGCCATGGGCGTGAGCCCGCTGCAATACCAAAGGGCGCTGCGCGCGGGCAGCCTGCGTGGTGGGCTCAAGCAAGGAGGCAAAGTGACGGATGCAATTTATGAAGCTGGATTCGGATCATCGAGCAGGGCCTACGAGGGCGTACCGCTGGGTATGACGCCGGCGCGGTTTGCCCAGGGAGGGCGCGGCGAGCAGATCGGCTGGGCAACAGCCCGTTCAGCTTTTGGCTGGGTGATTGCGGCGGCGACCGAGCGTGGTCTTTGCTGGCTGGCGCTCGGAGGCACTGCGGCGGAGGCCGAATCCAGTCTGCGCAAGGAGTTTCCCGCGGCCACGCTGCGACGCGATCAGGCGCTTGCGAAGCTGGTGGATGCGGCGGTGGGCGCGGTCAACGGGGGTGCGGCGCAACCCGGCCGGCGGCCGGAGCTGGCGCTCGACTTGCGCGGGACAGCATTTCAACTCCGGGTGTGGCAGGCGCTGAGGCAGATCCCGCGTGGCCAAACAAGGAGCTACAGTCAGTTGGCGCGGGAGCTAGGAGACCCGAAAGCCACGCGCGCCGTGGCCCGCGCCTGCGCCACGAATCGGGTGGCACTGGTGGTGCCTTGCCACCGGGTGGTTGGCGCGAGCGGCTCGCTCACCGGCTATCGGTGGGGGATCGAGCGCAAGCGCCAACTGCTGGAGGCGGAGCGCGTCTAATCCAGTCAAAGACGCGCGCCGCCAGAGGCCTGGATGGTTTGCCCGCTGACCCAAGTGGAATCGTCAGAGGCCAGGAAGGCCGCGATGTCGTTGGGCGAAAAGAGGGTATAGACCGGGGACATGCCTGACAGAGTGAACCGGGGAGATATCTGACACCCGATCAGAGCCCCCGCGTTGGAGGGACTGGGGCCGGGTCGCGGAGTGAGCGTGGTGGCGGGCGCATTGCGGCAGACGGATTCGATCAGGGCGAGTTCTGTTGTTGATGGTTCGGACATGCGGGATTCACCTGCGAATGGTATGCGCCGGAAGGGCGTAATTCTCGGCAAAGGGGAATTGCGGGCGATTGGGGTGTGGCTGGGCTGGGGCGGTGAGTGAATGGGACTGGTTGGAATCATCTGGGACTTATTTGCCGGGACATCGATGAATGCTGGGTGTTCTTATGGCCCTTATCGGGCCTCGATGAGAGCATTGGCGACTTGGCGCGAGGCGAGAACCCTCCCGGCTACATCGGAGTTTCTTATTACTTGTATGGGCTGTGAAGTTTGACAAGGCAACTTATGCCTACATGCAGTTTAACTGTACAGATAGACTGTATATATGGTATTCTCACGCCATGAGCAAGAGGTCGCCCGTCCCCGGGTCCAAAATCGCGTCAGATCTCGCTGCACAAATTAGGACCATTCTGAGCAGGCTGAAGCGTCGGCTGCGTGAGCAGGGAGGGCGAGGAGATCTGACGCCATCTCAGATCTCCGTCCTCCTTCGTCTTGAAAAGGATGGTGCTGCGACGGTGTCGGGCCTGGCTCGCGCAGAGGGGATGCGTCCTCAATCGATGAGCTCCATCGTCACCTCTTTGCAGGATGCTGGCTTAGTAGGCAGTTCCTCCGACCCAAACGATGGCCGCCAGACTCTGATGTCGCTCAGCAACAAATGCGAGAAGTTGCTTCGGGAGAGCCGCGCCGCGAGGCAGGATTGGCTCACCACCGCAATCTTGCAAAAGCTCTCCGCCGGGGAGCAGCAGAAGCTATCGGCGGCTCTCGAGCTTCTTAGCCGACTTACCGAAGATAGACCTCTTTCGTGAGCGATGGTTCCAATCAACCAAATCACATCCCAGGAGACTAACCGAATGCCAGTCACAACAATCGACGATAAAACAGCTCTTATCGTCGTCGACCTTCAGAAGGGCATCATCAACTCGCCCACTATCCACCCGATCTCCGGTGTCATCGAGCGCTCCTGTGCGTTGATCGTTGCCTTCCGGCAGCATGGTCTCCCAGTTGTGCTCGTCAATGTGGCAGGTGGTGCTCCCGGGCGCACGGAGCAGCCACGACGTCATGCGGCGTTGCCCGAGGGATTCAGCGACTTACTCCCGGAACTGAACAAGGAGCCTGGCGACATCGTGGTGACCAAGCAGACATGGGGCGCATTTTCGAGCACGGATCTTGAAAGCCAATTGAAAGCGAAAGGCGTCACGCAGGTTGTCCTTGCTGGCGTGGCTACCGGAACCGGCGTGGAAGCCACCGCACGTCAGGCGTATGAGCATGGCTTCAACGTCACGCTTGCCGTCGACGCCATGACGGATACGCGTCCTGAGTCGCACGCGTACAGTCTTTCTCATGTTTTCCCTCGTCTCGGAGAAACCGGTACGACCCAAGAAATTATCGATCTGCTAGCGAAAAGGATCTCTAACAAATGAACTGGCTTCATCTCGTTTCGTACTTCTTCGGTGGCATCTTTCTGGCAAACGCGGTTCCACATTTTGTCAGCGGCATGATGGGACGGTCCTTCCAGAGCCCCTTCGCAAAGCCCCCGGGACAAGGGCTCTCTTCCTCGACCGTCAACGTTCTATGGGGATTTCTCAACGCGGTCATCGGCTACATGCTCGTGCTGCGTGTCGGACACTTTGACATGCGATCGACGAGCAATGTCCTCGTGCTTGCGGTGGGTGCGCTGCTTATCAGCCTTCAATCTGCCCGGCACTTCGGCCAGTTTCATGGAGGCAATACGCCGGGGAGCTGATGAAGAATTCTGGGAGGGGCGCTTTCCGTGCCTTGAGTAGTTTCAACTATAGGGTGTGGGCAGCGGGCGCCCTGGTGTCCAACATCGGGACATGGATGCAGCGCATCGCCCAGGATTGGCTCGTGCTCACGCAGCTAACCCACCACGATGCCTCCGCCGTTGGTATTGTCATGGGCTTGCAGTTTGCTCCGCAGCTGCTTCTGTTGCCGTGGACAGGCCTCGCGGCGGATCGCTTCAACCAGCGCAAACTCCTGATGCTTACGCAGGCGACGATGGGCGTACTTGCGCTGATCCTGGGAGTGCTTACGATCGAAGGCGTCACCCGACTCTGGCACATGTTCGTGTTTGCATTTCTGTTTGGTTCTGCTGCGGCTCTCGATGCCCCGGTACGACAGACCTTTGTAGCGGAGCTCGTAGGTGACGAGCATCTTCCGAATGCAGTAGCGCTCAACTCCACATCCTTCAATGCCGCTCGGATGATAGGCCCCGCGCTAGCCGGTCTGCTTATCGCGAAGGTCGGTACTGGTTGGGCGTTCCTGATCAACGGAATATCGTTCGCCGGCGTGCTGATTTCCATGTCTTTATTCCGTGCCTCAGAGCTACAACCGAGCGTTAGGGCCACGCGCGCACCAGGTGGATTCATGGAAGGCTTCCGCTATGTTTGGGGGCGCGCAGACCTCAGAGCCATCATGATCATGTTGTTTCTCATCGGCACGTTCGGATTGAACTTCCCGATCTTCATCTCAACGATGGCCGTTAAGGTATTTCACTCTGACGCGAAAGGATTTGGGCTGCTTTCCTCCATCATGGCGGTTGGTACGATTTCGGGAGCTTTGCTCGCCGCTGGTCGGGACAAACCCCAGTTCAGATCCTTATTCATCGGCGCGGCTATTTTCGGTATCGGATGCACACTCGCTGCGCTGTCTCCCGGCTATTGGTGGTTTGCCGGCTCTTTGGTGTTGATTGGTGTCGCCGCTTTGACGCTCACAAACACCACCAACAGCATGATGCAGCTCTCTGCCGAACCTGCAATGCGTGGACGAGTCATGGCGCTTCGTCTGGCTGTTGCACTCGGCGGTATCCCGATCGGCGCACCCATCGTCGGCTGGGTCGCCAATCGCTTCGGCCCGCGCTGGGCGCTTGGAGTGGGCGCCGCATCGGGGTTTGCTGCCGCTATTGTGGCCATTCGGGTTCTGATGCAACGAACAGAATCCATACCCGAAAACGAGCCACGTCCACTTTGAAGCGAAGTAAGACGCTGCCTGAGGTCAGTTCAGTAACGATAGTCGGCTAGTGTCCGCCGATCTATCTGGGCGGGATTGTCAGTTGACGACTCCAGGCCAATGCACTCATCCACTCAAGCTGCACGCTGCCGGACGGACACGTAGAGGGTTGATACCGAGAATCTCCCTCTGCGTCGGCAGGGGTTTTCGGTTTAGGCAAATCGGCTTTGCTTTAGACCTGGGGAGAAATGAGGGGGTACGGCACTTTAGGAAGATGAATCTCTAACTTGATCCGGTAAATTGCGGCGGTGAAGATGAAGAATCGTGATGGTATGGCATTCCCTCGGGCTGAAGCCCCAGACTTTATGCGTCTCTTGCGGCGCGGCTAAAGCCGCGCCCTTTCAAGACAGCCATGGCCTTTCAAGACGGGGACTTGTTTGGAGGATCTTTAGAACCGCATGCGGACGCCGAATTGAACCTGGCGCTCGCGGTAGGAGTCGGTGGCGTTGATGTTCAGCGGCTGACCGAATTCCGTCTGGCCGGTCTTGAGGCCGGTGAGGAAGTTGAGAGTGGGGAAGCTCCCGTTGGTGCTGCCGGACTCAATGGAGTAGCCGGTCGTCTCCAGCTCGGTCACGTTCTGGTGGTTGAAGAGATTGAAACTCTCAGCGAGCAATTCCAACTGGCGCATGTGGCCGAGGTTGAAGCGCCTGGCCATGCGCATGTCGGCTTTCCAGGTGGCGGGGTAGCGGTAGGTGTTGCGCCCCACGCCGAATACTCGGTTGTCGCCGCCGTAGCCGTTCATTCCCGGAGCAAGAGCGACGATGGGCACGCCCGCGGAGTCGAATTCCTTGGCCAGGGAACCGGCGGTGCGCATGGTATAAGGCTGGCCGCTGTGGAAGCGGCCAATCGCGGAGAGCATCCAGCCGTTGCTGAGCCGGCCGGCCCAGCCGTGCAGCTTCGAGCCGGGTTCCCAGACGAGTGCAACGGAGGCTGCGTGACGGAAATCCAGGTTGCTGGTTCCGTATTCCTGGCGAAAATCCGTGGGGTCGAAAACACTGCTGCCGGTTACCAATGCGCTCTCGTTGGGGTTCCAGTCCATGGCATGGGCGTAGGTGTAGAGCGTGTGCAGGGTGAGGCCGCGGCGACCGTAGCGCGTAAGGCGGAGCATGGCCGCTTCATAGGTGGAGTTGGCGCGGCTGAAGATCTCCGCAACCTGCTGGTAGTTCGGATTGATGCGGCCGGCAAAGCCGGTAGGAGAGGTGGGTGAGGGCCAGGAAGCAAAGAACGGAACTGTGATGTTCGCGCACTTGAGCGGCCCCGAGCGGTTGCCGTCCACCACTGCGTAGGTGATGGTTTTCGGGTTCACCGTGGGATCGATATTGGCGTCGAAGGTGACGGGCAGGCGGCGGCCGAGACTCAGGACCGTGCTGGCTTCAAGTTGAATGCGGCTGGGCAGCGTTTCTTCCAGGGCGGCCACTGCCTGATGCACCTCGCCATTGCGGAAGCCGGGTGCAAACTCCACGGCACCCGGTTTGACTACACTTACGGGTTCTCCGGCCAGGACATAGGGAAACGGCGGGGCGCCGCCGCTGTTCAAATTGTCAGTGGGCCGCATGAATGAAAAAGCTCAGATCGCCTTTGAGCGAGCCTGTTTGGGTGAGCGCGTTTTCAAGGGTGGCGTTCTCGGTGCGCGCAAAGTACATGCCGTAAGCCAAGCGCAGCACTGGCCAACGGCTTTCCCCGGTTCCCCAGGCAAGGCTGACGCGGGGTGCCCAATCGTTGCCGAGACTGGGCAACTTTTCGGTCATGGGAAGATCCGGATTGTGGAGCGCCGCGAGCGGCGGCGGCGTCTGCTCGCGCTGCCAGCGCAGGGCGGCTGAAAGCGCGAGGCGCTTTGCGGGCTGCCACTGGGCGGTGATGTAGCCGGTCCAGTCGTTGGTGCTGAGCCACCAATCGGTGGGACCCATAGTCTGCGTGTAGTAGGAATAGCAGGGCAGATAACCGAGGCCATGCAAGACGCCAGCCGAGTCGCGCCACACTTTGCCCGTCTGATCGCAGTTGTGCTGGTCCATGGGGTTCAACTGGCCATTCAAACCGAAGGTCGCAAAGGCCAGGGCGTCGGAGGCGAAGTTCTCCACACTCGAGTAGTAGTAGGTGCCCGTCTGGTTGCGCAGCAGGCTGGTTGCATCGGCATTGTGGCGCAGGTTGAAACCCGCCTTCACGAGCCATTTGTTGCGCACCCAATCCACCTGCTCCTGGGCCTGATAGAGATGCTCGTCGGGGTAGGCGCCCGCGCCGAACCGGGCCGGGTTGCCCATGGTGAAGCCGTAGCGCGAGTCCACGACGATTTGCGGCAATTGACCCCATGAGTTGATGTTGAGCGACTGCTCGTAGGCGGATGGACTCTCAGGCGGTTCGCGCTGGATCTGGCGGCCTGCGGAAGCCTGAGTGACGGCGAGCAGATTGGGGGTTGCAAAGGTCTCCCAGCGGCCAAGGAGCCACTCTTCGCCGGCACGGCTTGAGCCGAAGCTGTGGTTGCCGTAGGTCTCAGAGGCACGCGTCAACCCGCCCCCAGGCGAGTCAAAATGTGCGCCAGTTCCTTCGAGTGTGAAGCGGTGACGCTCGGCGGCCTGCCAATCGATGCGGCCGAAGCCGGTCCACTGGGCGCCGGTGCGAGGCGCAGGCCCGAGGAGCGCGGCGAGAGTTTCCAGCATGTTTGAGTAGGCTCCTATACCCGCGGCGACAGGATTGTTGCTCGCCAGTCCCAACCTGGCGCTCAACACTTGCATCTGGTCGTTCGAGGGCTGGGCGAAGAAGCTGTCAGGATGCCTTACGGCGGAGACGCCGGGATCATTGCGCTGGTTATGGTCAAGGGCGGCAAACCAGAACAACCTGGTTCGGCGGATGCGGCCTCCCACACCGAAGCCCCACGTTGTTTCCCTATCACTGGGGGAGTAAGGCAACGGCGTAAACACGGGGATGGTGGTCAGCGTGGCGGGGGCGGTCTGCTGCGTCCACTGGGTGAAGGGGTTCTGCGCGCCCCAGAGGTTCTGGCGATTGAAGAGGAAGCCCTGACCGTGCAGCCCATTGGTTCCGTGCTGGGTCTCAACGCTAGCGCGACGGCCGGCGGCACGATCCTCTGATGCTTCGCCGTTACCGTCCGCGGTTTGCACGCTGCGGATCGCAGCCTCACTGGCGCCGGGACCGAGGAGCGAAATGCCCGACCCGCGCCCGCGCCCAGCGCCCGCGACACCAAAGGCCAGCCGGGTGGATGCGCCATCGACGACGACGGTGGACGGCTGCTGGCCGCCGAGCAGCGATGCTTGCGTTTCTCCTTCCGCCGAGGATGCGGCAGGTGGAGTATCGAAGACAAAGCTCTGCCAGTTCCGCCCGGTCAAAGGCAATGCCTGTAGCTGCGCAGCGGTTAGGGTAGAAGCTGGCGCGAGGGGCGCAGTGTCGTGGTCGAAAGCAGCTTCAAGCTGACGTTTGGCAGCAAGATGCGCAAGCTGCAGGACTGCCCGCGCCACCTGATCCGCGGCCGTCACAACCGCGGGAGTTTTCTGGCCATTCGGGGAGGACGTCTGAGCGCTTGAGTCTTCGCCTCTCGATAGGCTTGCGCCTTGCGGAGTCTTCGAGTCAAAGACGATGAGCCTTTCGGGAAGTGAGCCGCTGCTGGATTGGGCAAAACCAACCGTCCCCGCGCTCGCAACCATGAGGAGCGCGGCTATGGCCATCGATTTCAAGCAACTTCGCGCTGCCATCGAGGATCCAACTCGCGGCAGACCCTGGGAAAACACACATTCACTGCACGGCCCGCTCTAATGTCGGGTCCGCATGGCGCAATGCCGGGCGCGACCGAAGACGGAAGCCTCTCCTCTTCGGCTTGCCTGTTTGCCCTTGCAATGAAGTTGCAAGCGATTTTACGGCATCTTGCAGAAAAGATAAGGTGATGTGAAGCACTTTTCGGGTCTTATTTGCATTGGCGCGGTCAAAAGGCGCCAGAGCAAGTTCAGGCGCGTTGGGTAAACTGAGAAGACGTCCCACTGAATCCGGGGTCGCACGTGTGCCCCGGTTTAACCGATTACTGACAACGGATCTCTGATTGCTGGTTCACCTATGTTTATCGATGAAGCAAAAATTCGCGTCAAGGCCGGCAACGGCGGCAACGGCTGCATGGCCTTCCGGCGCGAGAAGTTCGTGCCCCGCGGCGGACCCTCGGGCGGCGACGGCGGCCGAGGGGGCGACGTTGTGATGGTCTCGTCGCAGCGCCACAACACCCTGATCCACTTCCGGTATAACCCGGAACACAAGGCACAGCGCGGCCAACACGGCATGGGCTCGAACTGCAGCGGTCTCGACGGCAACTCGATCGTTCTGCAGGTTCCGGTGGGCACATCGCTTTACGACCTGGAGACCGGGGAGCTGGTGCACGATTTCCAGGAGCCCGATGAACGTCTGATTATCGCGAAGGGCGGGCGCGGCGGAAGGGGTAACCAGCACTTCGCTACCAGCACTCACCAAGCTCCGCGTGAGCACGAGCTGGGGCGCCCCGGCGAGGAACGCAGCTACCGGCTGGAACTGAAGCTGCTGGCCGATGTGGGCCTGGTGGGCTATCCCAACGCGGGGAAGTCGACTTTGATTTCGCGCGTCTCCGCCGCCAAACCGAAGATCGCCGACTACCCTTTCACGACGCTCGAACCCAACCTGGGCGTGGTCGCGGTGGGCGAAGAGCCGCACCAGGAATCCTTTGTGGTGGCGGACATGCCCGGCCTGATCGAGGGCGCGCACCTGGGCGCCGGGCTGGGCACGCAGTTCCTGCGCCACATTGAGCGCACCCGCCTGCTGGTACACCTGGTGGACGTGTCGGATGCTTCAGGGCGACCCGATCCGGTGGAGGACTTCAAGGCCATCAACAAGGAGTTGGCGAGCTTTGGCAACGGTTTGGACGAAAAGCCGATGATCGTGGCCGCGACCAAGATCGACTCTGCCAACCCGGAGAAGCTGAAGAAGCTGGCCGCCCACACGAAGCGCAGAAAGCTGGAGTTTCATGCTGTCTCGGCAGTTACCGGGGAGGGCATCGACGAGTTGAAGTGGGCACTGGCGAAGCGGCTGCGGCGGGACGAGCAGGTTGAGTAGTTAGGAATCTGCGAGAAAAGCCGCGAAGCCTGCGGAAGATTGAGTTAAGCAGTTCCGCCCTACACCATCGCTCGCTCTTTCACGGTGAGGTACTGGTTCAGCACGGACGCGGTCAAAGCCTCGGGGTTCAGGTCCAGAGTCAGAGCGCCTTGATCGTGGAGGCGGGCGAGAAGAAGCTCGCGGCGGCCGGCCATCTCTTGCGCGGCGGCGGCGCGAAACATCTGCTCAATGTTTCTGGGCCGGGCCTGGGCTATGAGGTCCACTTCCGGCTGAGCCATGGCTACGAACAGCAGCACGTGGCGGCGGAGCAGCTGCATGGCACCGTCGATAACTTCGGGGCGCATGGCAGATTCGGCCAGGTCGGTCACCCACAGAATCAGGGAGCGGCGCGGTTGCAGGCGGTTAAGTGTAGCCGTGGCGCGGAGATGATCGGCCTCGCCGGACTCGGCGCGCACCTGGGCCAGCGACTCGATCAACTGGCGTAAATGCGCGGAGCCGCGTCCGGGCAACAGGCGCTGCTGGATACCCTGTCCGTAGGCCAACAGACCGACACGGTCGCCGGAGTAAAGGGCCAACTGCGCCAAGGCTACGGCGGTTGTGCAGGCATAGTCGAGCTTGGAATGCACGCGGCTTGTTGGTACGCCGGTTGTTCCTGGGCGCAGATTGGGAATGGCCACCCGCGAGCGCATCAGCCGGCCGCAGTCCAAGACGATCCAGACGGGCTGGCTACGCTCTGTCTGGTATTGGCGGGTGATGGGGCTGCCGCGCCGCGCAGTGGCCGTCCAGCAGATGTCGCGCAGGTCGTCGCCTTCACGATATTCGCGCAGGCTTTCAAAATCGCGTCCCAATCCGCGCTGCTGTGCGCGGCGCAATTGCATGTCGATCTGGCGGCTGCGGGCGAGAAAAATCTCCTGTTCCTCGCCGGTGCGCAATGCCGGGTAGACACGCAGGGATTGGATGAGCGGCGCCTTAGCCCAGAGTTCGGACAGCCCCAGCGGCGAACGGTAGCGCATGTATAGCATGCCGGTTTCACAGTCACCGCGCTCAAGGGGTTCAACGCGGTAGCGGACCGAGGCGGGCACGCGCGGAAATGCGGTGATGCGGAGGGTTTGCGGCTCTCGAACGAGCGCCGGCGGCAGATCGTCGATCAGGCGGCACTCCACGATCACGCGCCCGTGGTTCTCGATGGTCAAATTGATCTCGGTCTGACTGTCGAGCGTGGGAGCGTTGGACCATGACCTGCTCGCCGTCAACTGCGCGGGGCGGGGGAGACGCATTCCGTCCAGCAGGGACGCCAGAAGGACCAGAGCGTCCCAGGCGAGCATGCCGTAGCTAAACCGCGGCTCCCAAAAGCCGGGCACAAGCCAGACGAATCCGGCGATGAGCAGGGCGATGGAGCGGGGCGCAAGGCCAAAACCCCAGCGGCGTCGGGGCTCGCACGCGGCCCGCACCGGCGCGGGAGAAAGCGAGGGACCAATCATTGCCGCGGCACCGGCACGGCCGCCACCACGTCGGCCAGCACGCGGTCGGCGTCAAAGCCCTCCAACTCCGCCTCGGGCTTGAGGATGACGCGATGGCGCAGCACCGGAGCAACCGCGCGCTTTACGTCGTCGGGAACCAGGTAATCGCGACCGTCGAAGGCCGCCACGGCCTGCGCTACGCGCATTACACTGAGTGCCGCGCGGGGGCTTGCGCCCAGCAGCAGGGTGGGCCATTCGCGGGTGCGCCGCGCCAGTGACAGGATGTAAGAGTAGAGCTCCGGCTCGATGCGAATGGCGCGCACCTCAGCGCGCGCGGCGGCTAGGAGTCCACTGGGAATGGGGGCGATAGAGGCATCGTCGAGCGGGCCGGCGCCGGAACCGGCATGGTGCCGCTCGAGAATCTGCAACTCTTCAGCCTCAGAGGGATAGGCAACGCGAATCTTCATCAGGAAGCGGTCCAACTGGGCTTCGGGCAGGGGGTAGGTACCCTCAAAATCGACCGGGTTCTGGGTGGCGAAGACCGTGAACCAGGCAGGGAGCGGGCGGCGCTGGCCGTCGCTGGTTACCTGCCGCTCCTCCATGCACTCAAGAAGCGCGGCCTGGGTGCGGGGTGGCATGCGGTTGATCTCGTCCACCAGCAACAGGTCAGTAAATACGGGCCCAGCGTGAAAGATGAAGGAGTCGGCACCGGGACGCAGGATCGTGGTCCCGAGGATGTCGGCCGGCATCAGGTCAGGCGTGGCCTGCACGCGCTGAAAGCCGAGGCCGAGCAGGCGCCCCAGCGCCTTGACCATCAACGTTTTGGCAATGCCCGGCACGCCTTCAAGCAGGGCGTGTCCCTGGCAAAGAACGGCGATCAGCACCTCCTCAATGGCCTGGCCCTGACCGGAGATGACGCAGCCAAGCTCGGCGCGAGAGTGGGCGATCAAATCGGTGGTTGCATGCAAGGCCGGCGGTTGCGTCTCCACCCCGGAAGTCTGGCTTGGGTCTTGATTCAGTTCCTGGCTCATGAAGCCCTTTCCTGCTGGTTAGGATAATTGCCCGTGGAATGGCTAGAGTGGCTGCCGGGTTTCGCAGCGGCAAGTAGATCGTGCTCGTGGTCGTGCAAGGCCTGGATCAGCTTGAGCGCGTCGCGGGGTTCAATGGTCTCGCCCCAGGAGGCCTCTTCGCAGGCAGCCAGGTCGGTCTCAAGGGTCGGACCTGCTACCGGAAAGCGGCGTCGAATGACTGTCGCCAGCTCTGCGGAGCCAAGCGGGCCGGGGCGCAATCCGCAGAGCCGCAAGGCATGGCGGCGAAATCGCTCCCATGCAACGGCCACCGCAGTGGAGGCCGCCCCCGCATTGCGATAGAGCGAGCCAAGGGCCTCAAGAAACTCAATGGGCGCGGCCCGCGGCGGCGGAGGCAGTTCGCGTACCGGCCCGCTGCGACGGCTGAAGCTGAAGAGGATGAGCACCCCGAGTCCCAACAGGCCGATGCGCAGCAGGGTGAGAGACGGGCCCGCCGCATAGCTCCATTGCGAGCGGACCTCGCCATGCAGGGACTCGTCCCAGTAGAAGTGGTGGCCCTGACGCGGGCCCAGCGAGTTGAGCAACAGATCGAGATTGTGCGCACGGGCCAGTGAGCCGTTTTCGAGAGGCGTGGCACTGGCCCACCACACTACGTACCCCTGGCCATAGCTGTACTCGACCACCGCGGGCTGACCAGCGCATCCATACTGAGTGCGGTGAGCGGGATTTCCCACCTGCCAGGTGGCCTCGGGAACCATCCAGACCTCACCCGAATCTGCGAGCGGGTCGAGCCCCTCGGGCTCCAGCTTGCAGGCGGCGAAGTTGAACTCCTTGGGGGTGTCGGGCGCGCCGCCGGGCAGAATAAACCCGCCCCAATACCCGGTGGAGAGCACACGGCCCCCGCGCTCTACAATCTGGCGCACGGCTTTGACGTCTTCCGCCTCGCGCGAGAATGGCTCGGCAAAGATCACCACCGTGTCGGGTCCGGCCGTAGCGGCCAGCTCGCCGAGCGGGCGTTCCCAGCGCTCAATGGGGTAATTAGCACGGAGCAGCGTCTCATACGCGGCGCGGGCTCCGTGCTGACCCGCAAGGTAAGTCGAAGGGAGCGGGTTGTCGTTGGCGTCTCCGTCAGGTACGAGGAGACCGATCAACACAGCCAGCGCGATGCCCACGCCTAGAAACCAGAACAGGAGGCGGCGGTCCTTGGCGTCGAGCGAGGAGAGCAACCTCATGCCGCACCGCTGTTCGGGGTTCCAGAAGTGCCTGCGTCATCGAGCGCGGCTCCGCCCGCGATCAGGCCTGTGGCCAATTGCTCCGCACGGCGGAATTCACTCTCGCCGGCTGCACGTCCGCCATACCATGTCCGTTCAAAGCGGCCGGTGAGATTGGCAAGCCCAGGCTTGCGCGGATCTTCGGGGGCCACCAGCGCCAAGTACTCGCGTGGAGTGCGCGCCCGGTCCGCCGGCCAGAGCCTCTGGGATTCAAGGCGTGAGATGGAAGCCCAGTAAACGCAGTGAATTGCCTCGCGCCACTGGCCCGTTGTGGCAGCGTGGCGCGCGTCCTGGAGCCAGAACTGCCAGTCGCGGGCCGAAGCGAAGGAGGAGTCCGAGCCGGTTGCCTCAGGTACCAGGCGGAGACGCCAGCGGCGCTCCAACTGCAACAATCCCCAAGCCAGCCCTGTGCAGACGAGCAGAATGAATATCCACACAATGGCTCGGCCCAGCCATGGCGACCGGGGCCGCAGCCGGGCCACGCTGGCGAAGATTTGATTGAGCCAGTTGGACACCTTCTCCATCATCGTCTGGCGCACCGAGGGCTGTTGGAGGTCGCGGAAATCGCGGCCGGCCAGTACTTGCAGCATGGAGTCGCGCTCTTGAACATGCGCGGAAGCGGATTGCGGGGCAACATTGGTCTGCGCCAAGTCGAGGGCAAGACGCTCTTTGGCGTCCTGCAAGAGCTGACTGGTGGTCTGCGTCGGTGGCTGGTCACTGGACTGGTCCGGAGCGTTCCGTGCCCCGGGGGCCGGTTTAGGAACGGCCTGGTCGGGTTCTTCGGCTTTTGAAAAGAGCACGCGCAACCATCCATAGCGCACCAGCCTACTCCCGGCGGCTGCGCCGGGCAGTGGAATGCGGTCATCGGGGCCCACCAGCGTCGGGTCGCAGTTTTTCAAGTCGCGGGCCTTGGCACAGGCCTCTACCAACGCAGTGAGCGCCGTCAAGTGGTTGCGGTAGTCGTCCAGCGAGGCGTCGCGCCAGTGACTAGAAGACTGGGTGGGAGGAGCAAAAGGCAATTTGCCGCGAGTCTGGGCGGCTGTCTGAGGTACGCAAAAACCAGCGGCCAGCGACGCGACAAGAGCGGCGCGCGCGTAGGTGCCTTGAATTCTCACGTTTGCGGCACCCCCGGCGGCGGCAACTCGGGGGGCAGTTCGGCGCCCGCGACGGGCGAGGGCTGCGGCTCGGCTACGATCGGCGGCGGGAACTGGCTCATGCCTGCTGCCTGCATCATCCACTCGATGTCGTAGCCTTCCTTGCGCACCCGCTGGTCATAGTAGAAGAGCGTAAGTCCGGTGGCGTAGATGGGGCCTACGAACGTATTGGTGAAGAAGGCCACAACTTGCTGCAGGGCGCGGACTGCGGCGGAGAGCTCACCGTGATGCTTGATGCCGAAGACGATGAAAAACATCTGGGTGATGAGCACGAGTCCGATCTGAATGACAAAGGTGAGCACGCCGAGGAGAAAGATCCGGCCGCGCGCGCCTTTGCTGAGATCGATGCTGCGGCGAAGGGCCTTGCGGGCCTTAAGATTTTCAACCACGCAGGCCGGCACAGCCAGGGAGTAGCGAAGGCCCATCAGCACAGTGTAAACAAGGGCCGGAATCATAAGCAGGACAAAGACAATGGAAACCACTCCAACAATGATCATGGAATGGTTATCGGGCGCGACCACTGCCTGGCCCTGCAAACCCTTCGATCCAACATAAAAAAGGAGGAGGGAAAAATAGCCCACGCACAAGATCACCATCGGCAGCCAGACGACGAAGGCGGCAATGGTCATCAGCCACAAGTAACGGCCCAGCCGGGGTAGGATTCCGGCATAAGCGCCGCGAATGGTGGCATGCTCGCCGAGGTGGACCCAGGCCACGGCGCGATTGTTGGCCGCTACCGCCGCACCGGCGAAGATGAAGGCAAGCAATAAAGTGACGCCCGAAGCGCCCCAGGCCAGCCATTGAAACTGTTGAGTCATGTGCGCCAACCGGAGTATCTCCTGCAACGCAATCTGGAGCAGACTCAGCACCAGCAGCACTCCAGCGTAGACGGAGGAGATTCCGGCAAACAACAGGAAGTTGGAACGGTAGAGCTGTGCTGTGCGGTCCAGAATCTCGCTGACAGTCAGGGGACGCAGAGTAGTTTCCATGCCAGGTTCCTTTGTGTTGGGCGGCTGACGCGTTTCGGGTCACAGCGGCGTTTCCAGCAATACTATACCCCTTGTTGGCGGTGTCTCAGGCACGGGCCGGGACCGGCTGGGAGGGGGCGAGATGGAGGGGCGCCAACGCCTAGGGCGCTTTCGCGCAGTCTTGATGACCGAGCATCGCAGACGGTGACAGATTGAATTTGCAGAAGAGTAAATAGGAGATCGATATGGGGTAAACTGGTCTTCCGCTGAATGAGCGAGCCAAGAGTTCCGGTCAATGAACTAGCGAAGGTTTGCGCCCGCTCCGCCGATGCGCAGGAATGGGAGGAGTTGCTGCGCCGCTGCACACCCATTGCGGCGCTTGTGGCAGCGCGCGTGTCGCGGTTGTGGCTGGGCAGCGTAACTGCGGCAAGCGTGGACGATATTGTGCAGGAAGTCTTTTTGAAACTGTGCGAGCAGGAGCGGCGCATCCTGCGAGAGTTCAAGCCCCAGGGCGAAGACTCCTTTCTGGGCCTTTTGCGCATCGTTTCGGCCTCAGTGGCGAACGATTATTTCAGGCGGATGCGTTCTGAAAAGAGGGGCGGCAAAGTAGTCACCGTTGCACTCGATGATGGATTGACCTCGAATGCCGCAGCGGCAAGAGACGGGAGCGCCAGAATGCAAAGAGCCGTGCTCTTTGCCGAACTCGACCGCAGGCTGCGTGCGGCGCCTGGAGCGATCTCGGAACGCGACCGCGCTATCTTCTGGCTCTACTATCTTCAAGGACTTACGGCGGAGGAGATCGCCGACCTGCCGGTCGCGGGGTTATCTGCCAAGGGTGTTGAGAGTGCGTTGCGCCGCGTGACACAGTGGCTACGCGGAGAGTTGAAATCCAGAAAGCCCGGGAGTCAGAGGGAGCCAGTGCAAGAACCTTGCTAGTGTGGCAAAGGAAATCGACTCTGAAATCCGGTAGGTTAAGTGCAAGATGGATGATGGCGGCGTGAATTCGAATACGGCATCCGGGTCCGCAGAAGGCAACCTCGTTGATGGGGAATCCGAGGATGCCTTGGAGAAGGCTTTAGAGGAGCTGTTGGACGAGGCTTCGTCTCGAAGCACAGGGTGGCCCGAGGAGAGCGACGGTGCCCCCAAACCAGGCGCGGGTGACTGCCCGGAGCCGGAGGCGTGGCTGCGGCTGGCCGGCGGAGAGATGCCCGGGGCAGAAGCCGATGCGCTGCTGGCTCACGCGGCGCTGTGCGCTGGTTGTGTAGAGCGGCTGCGCCTGTGCCGGACAACACTCTCACCGAGTGCCGCCCGGGATGAAGCCGGAGAACTTGACGGGATGGCCTCGCTGTCGCCGCAGTGGCAGCACCGGCTGGCCGTCGAATTGGCACACACTCCGCACCAGGCGGCACGCAAACGGATGCATGGGCTTTTTCTGTGGACAGGAGCGGCGGTGGCGGCCACTCTGCTGCTGGTTGCCGGGCTTGCCTTTTGGTGGCAATACGAAACCACCCCGGAGAGACTGCTGGCCGAGGCTTACTCCCACTCGCGCACGTTTGACCTGCGCATCCCCGGTGCGGCTTTTGCGGAAGTGGCTCCGGAAGCGCATCTGCGCGGAGGTGCGACGGCGCGCGAGCCGGCCCGCCTGCTGGATGCGCGCGCACGGATTGAACACCAGCTTGAGCGAACCCCGGAAGACCCGCACTGGTTGCAGTTGGAGGCCCGTGCGGATGTGCTGGAGGAAAAATATGACCCAGCGATCGATATTCTGGATCGCCTGCTGGCGGGTGGACCGGAGAGCCCCAGCGTGCTGGTCGATGACGCTTCAGCCTACTTTGAGCGCGGGACGGCGACCGGCAGCGAGAATGATCGCGCCACAGCCTTGGACTACCTGCGCCGCGCCGACGAGATGGCTCCCGGTGACTCCGTGGTGCTGTTCAATGAGGCCCTGGTAATGGAAGACCGCGGCCAGGTGATGAACGCGGTCGAAACCTGGAATCGCTATCTGAACTTTGAGCGCGATCCGCGCTGGCAGGAAGAAGGCCGCCGCAGGCTCAAAGCGCTGGAAGAAAAACTGAATCAAATCAAGTCCCACCAAAGCCGGATGGAACAGCATCTGGCCAGTCCCGCGGCGATGCGCACGCTGGCCGCGGATGACGCAGAGCTGGCCGCCATCGACGAAGAATTCTCAACCACACTGTTACCCCGGCTGCTCGACTTCGCCTATCCACTTCCCGTAGACCGCTCTCGTGGTTCTCCGTGCACTGACAACTGTCTCGCCGCACGCACCCTGCTCCACTCTCTGGCTACCTCACTTGAACGCAACCACCTGGATTCCTGGCTCACCGAGTTTCTTCCCCCCGATTCATCCCTCACAAGCGACCAATTTGCGCAGGCCGCGCATGCGCTGGGCAGAGCCATGGACGCGGACACACAGGGCGATTACTCCAGCGCGCGGCGGTGGGCGGTGGAGGCAGGCGAGATATTTCACCACCTGGGCAGCGCCGCTGGAGCGGATCGCGCCGAGCTGGAGCGGGCTTACGCATTGCAACGCTTGTCGCAAATGTCGAGTTGCTACCAGGCGGCGCACCCGCTGCTGAATCACAGCCCGCAGTTCGCCTGGATCCACGCCCACGACTTGATCGAGGATGGCATTTGCGATAGCGGTCCCGGAGCCGCCACCAACAACAGCCCTTCCTTCTCGCGCGCGAGAGACCTTGCGCAGGAACACCATTACGCAATTCTCGCCATGCGGGCCAGGAATATGATGGGCGGCGCGGCGGTCGAGTCGGGAGATACCGAAGATGCGTGGCGAATTTACGAGACCACCATTCACGGGTTTTACGGCGGAGATTTCCCGCCGTTCCGGGCCTATACCATCATGGCCGGCCTGGCGGAGGTGGAGAAGTCCACTCCCAGGGTGCATCTTGCTTTTCTGCTGCAGAGGGAGGTGATGGGGCTTCTTGAACTGACCCCGAGCCGCGATCTGATTCCCTCGCAACGCTTCGATCTAGCCATCGCTGCGATTCGCGCCGGGTTCATTCCTGAGGCACAGAGAGAGCTCAGCAAGGTGCAAAACGAGCTGGACGATCCATCGGACAAGAAGCCGGTCCAGGCCTTTGTTGCCGACAGCGAGGTGGCCATGGCCAACCTCTATCTTGCCCGCGAAGATCTGGCTTCAGCAGCAGCCGCCCTGGACACGGCGCGCGGGCGCATGACGGGCGAAGACGATTCGTACTACCAAAGGACTTATGCTGCGGCACGAGGGCAGCTGGAACTGGCGCGGGGCCATCCGGAAGCGGCCGAGCCGATGCTGCGGGACGCGGTACTGGAGGAGGAGCGCCAGGCCCGCAAAGTGGGTAGGGAAAACATTATCTTCGCCCAGCAGAATCGGGACCTCTACGCGGTGCTGGCAGGCATCTGGCTGGCGGAGGGGCGTTCCGGCGAAGACGTCTTGGCTTTGTGGGAGAGGTACCGGCTGAGGATTCTGGGAAGGCCTGTGCCAGTTTGCGCGGACATGAGCCTGGACTGCCTGAAGCCGCAACTGATGAGCGAGCTGGGGCGCCTGGGCAACGACCGGCTGCTGGGACAAGTGGCGTTGCTGGACCGCACCCTGGTCTACCGGGGCACCGCGCAAGGGGTGAGCTGGAGCACCGTTCCCATCGGCAAGGAAGAGTTGACTGCGGCGGCGGCGCGGCTGGAACGTACGGTCAGTTCGCCCGCGACCTCGCAGGACTCCGTTGACGCCGCAGCCCGGCGAGTGGGTGATCTGCTTCTGGGAGGCCTGCGACAGACACCTGCGGCGGGCAGCCAACTGTTGCTGGAGACAGACCCGGCGCTGGGCAATTTGCCCTGGGCCGCAGTGGAAACTGCGAATGGACCCATAGGGCTGCGGTTCGATATCGAAGAAGAACCTTCCCTGCTGCTCGTGCACAGGCTCAACACGGCTGCGTTGAGCACCTCACCTGCAGGCAAGGAAGGCTCGCTCATAGTGGGCGCGTCATTTGCGATGGGAACCAGCCCTATGCTTCCCGAGGTTCTGAACGAAGCAAGAGCAGTGGCGCATTTAGCGCAGAACTCGACCCTGCTGCTGGGCGCCCAGGCGACCCAGGCCCAGGTCATTGCGCTCCTCGAAACTGCGGCGACGATTCATTTTGCCGGTCACACGATACAGCAGGACGGCGACACGCGGCTGCTGCTTGCGCCTGCACGAACGGGCGCCGGCGGAACGGGCGCCGATACGGCCTTTTTGAACAGCGAGATGCTGCGCAAGCATCCTCCTCGCGGCGCCCGCCTCGTTGTCTTCTCTGCATGTTCGACCGGAAAAAGGGAAGCGGGCTGGAATCACGGTATGGGAGATATAGTGAACACGCTGGCCTCGCTGGGAGTGCCGGAGGTGGTCGCCACGCGGTGGCAGATCGATTCGGCCTCGGCGGTCCCCATGATGGATGTTTTTTATCATGGCCTTGCTGATGGGCTTAGCGTTTCGCAGGCACTTACCGCAGCGCGGCAATCCCTTATCCGCGATGCTCGATACCGGCACCCCTATTACTGGGCGGCTTACTATGCCTCCGGTGTGGGCAACACCGATTTGCGCGAGGTCTTTCATGACAGCAACAGGTAATTCTCCGGCAGGCGCTTCACAGCTCGATGTCGTATTCGACGGAACCTGGGTGATTGTGCCCGCGGTGGATGCGAACGGCCATATCACTGGCGTGGAGGTCTACTCGCCGGCCTGTGGCCATCCCCAGGGAGTGACATTTACCAACGTACTCAACCCCAATCCCTGGCCCGACTCGTCGGGCTTCTACATGCTCGACCCGCACGGCCACACGCTCGACATCCAGCGCGGCCCAGGCCCCCAGGCCGGAATGAACATCGGCGCCATCAACACCGCGGTCAATCATTGCCTGGCTCATGCACGTCCCATCGGCAGCAACTGGGATTTGATGGTCTCTATTTCCGCGGGCCCCGATGCGTGGACATCGAGCGGCACCATCGATCCTGAGGTGGCCGGTCCCGCGGGTACGATTGTGCATTGCTTCAGCGGCCAGGACGCGCCCACCGGCAGCGTCTCGTCAACACAGAGGCTTAGTTTCCGCGGGGTGAGCGGGGTGCAACTGTGCGGCGCGCCAGCCAATGTGCAGGGACTGTTGCCCGTGCCCTGGGATGGCAACGGCTCGCTGATCTTCGAAGACGAGATTCAGTACATTCCCACACTGCAGCATGAGCGGGCAGCGATTCTAGCCATGGCCAACCTGGCAGGACTGGACCTGGCGCTGGATTATCCTTTGCCGAGAAAGAACGCGGCGGGACCCTCGACTTCGCTGCGTCCCATGATGCACGGTGGCGGATATTGCGGCCACGCCGTGATCGTGTTCCCCTAGGCGCAGCTCCCGGCAGATGCTGCGACGGGCACTTCGTGCAGGGAGCGCCCTGTTGCCCACGGCGCTGTGACTTTTTTCACACCGCGCGTCCTCTGAGGTGTGCCCTGACAGAGCCTTCCTCATTATCGAGGGGCATCCAGAGTTGTGTTCACACTCGAATTGAAAACGCCCTAGAATAGTCGATCCTGAAATAGCGAGCAACTATATTTAGAATCAATAATATAGATTGGATAAATGTGCTATAATTGCCCCAGAAAGAATCTCAATCCGCCACATAACCTGGGGAAAATCATG
>Ga0182013_10002686_pt1 | contig 23109 bp, 19 predicted proteins | sample 612S2MmetaG_FD_120487 | JGI IMG/M metagenome (GOLD analysis project Ga0182013, IMG submission 120487) | Permafrost microbial communities from Stordalen Mire, Sweden - 612S2M metaG | ecosystem: Environmental > Terrestrial > Soil > Wetlands > Permafrost | place: Sweden: Stordalen | collected... | reverse complement strand
TAACCACGTTCCTGAAAGAACGCCTGATCCGCAGCGGTGAAGGTAAAGTCCTGCCCGCAATCGCTGCACGTAAGTGATATATCTCCGGCCATGGGTCTCCTCGTGGAGATTGTACAGCCCAATTCGTTTTTTGCACACAAGGATTCTTTTGAATTGAAAAACTTAGGCTGAATCCTCCTTCGGTGTTGATTTGCCTTTTCTGCGACGGAGCGGGCTGTATATTTCTTGAAAGGGCTTCCCAAAGGCCGATAGAGCCTGTCTACACCCCGATAGTCGCCCAGCCACCATGACAGCTTCCAATCCCGAATCCGATGCAGAGTGTATTCGCCGCATCCTGGCGGGAGACAAGCAGTTATTCCACGAACTGATCCAGCCGTGCGAGCGGAGCATCTACTTTCTGCTCCAGTCCCTGCTTAGGAACGATGCCGACGCCGAGGATGCGGCCCAGGAGACGGTGATCAAGGTCTATCGGAATCTACACATGTTCCGCGGGGACTCGCAGTTTCGGACCTGGGTTCTTTCCATCGCCCGGAATGAGGGCCTTGGCCGCCTGCGCAAAGCCGAATCCCGCCGCGAGGACTCCCTGGACGAGATGACCGGGGACCAGGCTGGCGACTACACGCCCGCCCTGCTTACCAGTTGGCGCGAGGTGCCGGCTGAGGCCCTGGAGCGCAAAGAGCTCGGTAGCATCCTGCGCAAGGCCATTGAGGGCCTCCCGGAGATTTACCGTAACGTTGTGCTGCTCAGAGACATCGAAGAGATGGACGTCAGAGAAACAGCCGCCGCGCTTGGCATTACAGAGGGGACGGTCAAGGTCCGCCTGCATCGGGCGCGGGCGCTGCTGCAACGGGATCTGGCTCCGAAACTTAAAGGGTTTGCGCCCAAACGGGCAAGGCTATTTGGGTGGGGCGCATGAGGATCGACTGCAAACACGTATGGGATCACATCTCCGCTTATATCGACGGCGAGGTGGACGCTGCCTTGCGTGCGGAAATCGATCGCCATCTGGAAACTTGCGAGATCTGCTCCGCCGTCCTGGACTCGACGCGCAACGTGGTTGTGCTGATTGCCGACAATCGCGCCTTCGAGCTGCCCGCCGGATTCAGCAACCGGCTCCACGCCCGCCTCGACAGGGAACTGAGCGAGGCCTGATTCGGCTTCTGATTCGCCGCCACCGCCAACCTTGCCGAAAGCGCCTGGAATCGTTTAGGGTTTCGCTTTTTTCTTTGGTTTCGACTTGGCGGATCTGTTGAGAGCCACCGCCTGCCGAACGAGCGCCTTGAAGGCCGACTTGTCAACTTCTTCTCCTTCGTGGATGTCGATCGCGCGGCGTACGTTTCCGTCGAGACTCGAGTTGAAGAGACGGGCCGGATCCTTCAGAGACGCGCCTTTGGCGAAGGTGAGCTTCACGACCGTCTTGTAGGATTCGCCGGTGCAGAGGATCCCGTCGTGCGACCAGACCGGAGTGCCCATCCACTTCCACTCCTCGATCGCGTCCGGGGCTGCTTCCAGGATCAGCTTGCGCATTCTGCTCAGGGTTTTCCCGCGCCAATCCCCCAAATCGATAATTCGCTGGTCGATTCGCTGGGAAGCGGATTCGTCGGTCGCTTGCTCACTCTTGCTCATGCCAATGCTCTCCTTTCGCAGAGGGGGCTTTGCCCTTTTTTTGAACCGGCGGTCCAGGCACCTTCAGCTCGCAGCTTTCTTCACGAGTGCGCCTATCCTTGCCTCTTCAGCGGCATTCAACTGCTTTAGCGCAAATGCGGTCGGCCACATTACGCCTTCGTCCAGGTTCGCCTCGTGCATGAAGCCGAAGGTCGCGTACCTGGTCTTGAACTTTTGCGCACTTTGGAAGAAGCAGACGATCTTGCCGTCCCGGGCATAGGCGGGCATTCCGTACCAAAGTTTCGGCGAGAGTGCCGGCGCATTCGCTTTGATGATTGCATGGAGCCGCTCGCCTAAAACGCGATCCTGTTCCGGCATCTCTGCAATTTTCGTGAGCACCGCAGCTTCGTCGTCGGCTTTCTTCGCAACCGGGTGCGCGGTCCTGGACACCTTCTTGAAAGTCTTCGTTTCATCCATAGAGACCCCCCTGCGCAGGCGAAGCGCTTAACCATGTCCTCGTGTCGGCGCCGTGAGAGGTCGGTCATCTTCGCCTTGTGAGTACAACTCTTCTTTTGAAATCTCCCTGTAAGGCCAGCTTCCTGATTCGTGTTAAACCCTAAGTCTTCGAAACCGCACTCACCTGGATCGCCGCATGCGCGTGAGCCCGGCGCACTACGATCGTATGCGTCCACGTTTCCAGTCCGACAAGCAACAGCGTCATAACCGCCAGTGCAAGTTGCAGCCGCTCGGAGCGCCTCTCCTTGCTGCTCCTCTCCCGCTTCCTCCACTGGGCCGAGGGCTGCGTGCGTAAGTGCCTCATCCACGCCAGCACGGCGAGATCCACAACCGCGCCAACAGCCGCCAGCAATAGCATGGGGATGCGAATGGCATCCTGATGAAACCAGCCGACCGGAGCAAGGATGCTTCCGGAAAGCGCAAACGCTGTTAGTCCAATAGCGAGCCGGATGCCGCTGATCGTCAGCACCGCCGTGCACACGCTCTGCAGCGCCGCCATCACCAGGGCGGTTCCGGACAAGATCTTCAGCCCCGTTGTGTTTTCCAATCGGCCTCCCGATGCCTGAGCCGCGACTCCGGCACCCCTGGCAGAATCAGGGTAGCGCACGCAGGGAAGCGGTGCCAATCCGAATCTCGACCCAGAGCGTACCCTTCTTGGTAGGTTGGCTCATGAAAATTCATTGGCTTTTCAACACCCCCCCATGTAACCTTTTTGCTGCACTGCCACTCTTACTCTTCGTGACACGAAAATGCGGAGTTCCCTAACCGTGAATCCGTAACGCCACAACCGGCGGACCCCTTTCCGCCCCAACCCCCCAATACGAGGTCAAAACCGATGAAGAATCAATTCAATGCACTGCTCCTGACGGCAGCTCTCTCCGGCCTGGTGGGCGGAACCTCCGTAGCGGCCCACGCGGCCACCCCCGGCTCCACAACCGTGAACTCGGCAAAGGTGATGAAGGCCGGTTTCCGTTATAGCGGCGCCAATTACGACACCGCCAAGCACTCCTGTAAGGGCAAGAACGACTGCAAGGGCCAGGGCGGCTGCAAGTCCAGCGACAAAGGCTGCAGTGGCAAGAACAGCTGCAAAGGCAAGGGCGGTTGCGCTACTGACGGCTCCAAGATGCCCGACGCCATCTAGTTCCTTCATTGCGGAAATAGCGCAGCTGGGAACCGCACTTCGATTCCCAGCTGCGCTATTGGCGTCTTGACGCCTGATCCCCAACCGCTGATCTCTGACCCCTGATACCCGAGGACTGCCCTTCATGTCCGGCAATCGATTCAATGCGTTTCAGGATCACGGCGTCGGAATCGGTCTCCGCATTCCGCATTACCAGCACATCTTTTCGCGCAAGCCGGTGGTCGACTGGTTTGAGATCATCTCCGAGAATTTCATGATCGATGCGGGCCGCCCGCTCGCCATGCTTGATCGAATCCTTGAGCAGTACCGCGTGGTTCAGCACGGCGTCTCCATGTACTTCGGCTCCGCCACTGCGCCTGATCCCGAACATCTGCGCCGCCTTAAAACGCTCGTCCGCCGCACGGGAACTCCGTGGCTCAGCGACCACCTTTGCTGGGGCTCGGTCGATGGAACCTACACCCACGATCTTCTGCCGCTCCCCTATACCTGGGAGGCCGTCGAGCGCACCGTCGAGCGCGTCCGCATGGTGCAGGACTTCCTCGAAATCCCCGTGGCTGTCGAGAATGTCTCCAGCTACGCCGCCTTCACCGGTTCGCAGATGACGGAGTGGGAGTTTGTTACCGAAGTTGCAGAGCGCGCCGACTGCGGCCTGTTGCTCGACGTGAACAATATTTACGTCTCCGCCATGAACCACGAATTTGACCCTATGGAGTACGTCAACGCCGTGCCCGCGCACCGCGTCGCGCAGATTCACATCGCAGGACATTCCAAGTATGAGAAGTACATTCTCGATACCCACGACCACCCGGTGATCGATCCGGTCTGGCAACTCTACGCGCGCGCCATCGAGCGCTGCGGCCCCACGCCCACGCTGCTTGAGTGGGACGACCGCATCCCCAGCTTCGACGAAGTTCACGCCGAGGCGAAGAAGGCAGAGAAGTATCTGCAACGCCACTCTGGCGTACTTGCGGAGGCGGCTCGATGAATCTCGAAGCCCTGCAGCGCGAGATGGCCGCGGCTATCATGCTCCCGCTTACCGCCGATGAGCAGATGCGCGTACAGGCGCCCGATGGCCGCTCGACGGCAGCGATCGCAGAGTCCTTCATCGCGCCGAACAGCCGCCTCACCGCCTTCGAGCGCCTTGAGATTTACAACCGCCAATACTGGTTCCGCGTCCTCACCGCATTGGAAGAAGATTTCACCGGCCTCAAAGTAGTCATCGGTGCAAGCGCCTTTGAGAAGCTTTCTGTCGCGTATATCTCTGCGCATCCCAGCCGTTCGTTCACGCTTCGCAATCTGGGCTCGAAGCTTGCTGAGTGGCTCACTGCAAACCCGCAATTCGCCGGCCGTCGCCATCGCCTGGCCATTGACGTTGTCCGCATCGAGTGGGCCTTTGTGGAGGCTTTTGACAGCGCCGAGCGCACCCCGCTCACTCTCGATCAGATTGCGACTCTCGACGCCGGTTCGCGGCTCTCGCTACAGCCGCACCTGCGTCTTGTTGCCCTCAATTATCCAGCCGACGAACTCGTCCTTGGCCTACACAATCGCGAGAAACGCCAGGCCAGCGAAGCCAGCGTAAGACACGAAGATTCTCCCGACGCTCCAGCAAAGCTGCCCGGACTGCGCCGCAGCCCTACTTGGCTAGCCGTCCATCGCGTCGACTTGTCGATCTTCTATCTGCGCCTCGCCCGCGAAGAGTTTCTTACTCTCGCCGGCATTCGCCAGGGACTGCCGCTTGCCGAAGCCCTTGCCGCCGGATTCGCCGATTCCAAAATCCCCGCGTCCCGCCGTTCAGAGCGCGTGCGCGCGTGGTTTGCCAACTGGGCAGAACTCGGCTGGATCTGCGCCCCAGATCTCGAGACACTCCTTTAGAAAGTCTCTCAACAAAAGGATGAAAGACATGCGGAAATTGATACGCCTGTTTGGGCTTACCTACGAGAAATTCGCTTGGCTTGCCGGCAGGGCAAAATGCCCGCTGCTGCTCGCTATTCGTCTCTATTGGGGTTGGCAGTTCGCGCAGGATGGATGGGGCAAGCTCACACATCTCGCCCGCGTTACTGAATTCTTTGCCAGCCTGAATCTCCCCGCACCCGGCGCGACGGCTCTCATGGTTGCTACGGTCGAATTCATTGGTGGCATCCTCTTCGCCGCGGGAATCGCCTCGCGCCTGGTTTCGCTTGTGCTCTTCGTCAATATGACCGTGGCCTACCTGAGCGTGCCCGACGACCGCATCAACTTCAGCCACATCCTTTCCAATCCCAGTGATTTCTACAATGCAACTCCGTACACCTACTGGTTTGCGGCACTGCTGATTCTCATCCTTGGTCCCGGTTGGGTTTCTGTGGATACGCTCGTCAAGCGCTGGTTCGACAAGACCAGCAAAGCCTGAGGCAGCGCGTTATCATCATTTCTGGTATCGATGCTTGTGTGGCGGATATCGGACCGCCAATCACATGGCGGGTTGTGTCCGGCAACAAGCCGTTCCTCCGTGAATCTCGTCGTGATAACCTTAACGGCGATTTCTTGAGTCTTGTTTTCAAGCTCTGAACGCAGCTTTGCGGAATGCTCCCGGGGGAATTGCAATGCAAGTGAAATTGGCAGTGGGGATATTGTTGAGTGCCATGATTACAGCGACCGCAGCCTCTGGAACTTCAGCGAACGCGCAGTCAGCGACCGGGCAAAATGCAGTTGTCGCCTTCGATCATGGATGGCAGTTCCGCCAGGTCACACCGGCGCAGAATGCAGAGAGCGGTTGGCTGCCCGCCACCGTTCCTGGAGACATCCACCTCGATCTGCTCGCCAATAAGAAAATCCCCGACCCTTTTTATCGCGACAACGAATCGAAGCTGCAGTGGATTGAAAACGAGAGTTGGGAATACCGCCTCAACTTTGACGCAACTCCTGCCTTGCTCGCCCATTCCAGCGTCGATCTCGTCTTTGACGGTCTTGATGCGGCCGCGAATGTTTATCTGAACGGCGTTCAGGTGCTCGTAGCCGACAACATGTTCCGTACCTGGCGCATTGCTGCAAAGGCCCATCTGCATGCCGGCAGCAATCAACTGCGCGTTGTCTTTCCTTCGCCCATTAGAGTTGCAGAAACGGTTGCAGCCGGTGACCCGTGGCAGCCGAAAACGGGAACCGCTCCCAAAACCTACATCCGCAAAGCCGCCTACGAATACGGATGGGACTGGGGGCCGCGCTTTGTCACCAGCGGCATCTGGCGGCCGGTCCATCTTGAAGCCTGGAACAAGGTTCGCGTCGCTGATTTCACGATCCGCCAGCGCGACGTGAGCAGGGAAGTCGCTCACTTGGATGCGGAGGTCGAAGTTGAAGCTGCAACCGACGGCCCCGCGCGGGTTACTGTGGATTACCGGCAAGCCGGAGTGCCTGTAGCAGGCATGCCGACATTTGTTACCACATTGGCCAATCTTCACCCCGGCCTCAATGTGATCGATCTCCGCATCGAAATCAAGAATCCCAAGCTCTGGTTTCCTGCCGGATACGGCGACCAGCCTCTCTACGAATTCACCTTGCAGCTTGGTCCGCCCGGTCAATGGGCCGAAACGCGCACTGTCAAAACCGGCCTCCGCTCCATTGTGCTCGATCGCCATCTCGACCAGTGGGGACGCTCTTTCCAACTCGTCGTCAACGGCATTCCTGTCTTCGCCAAGGGCGCCGACGTGATTCCATTCGACAGCTTCCCGAATCGCGTCACCACAGCAAACTACCGCCGCATTCTCGAGTCCGCGCGCGATGCCAACATGAACATGATTCGCCACTGGGGCGGCGGCTACTACGAGACCGACGAGTTTTACCAGATCTGCGATGAACTCGGCATCATGGTCTGGCAGGACTTTCAGTTTGGCAACGACTGGCAGCCCGGCACCTATGCCTTCAAGCAAAATATCGAAGCCGAAGCCGAGGACCAGGTCCGCCGCCTGCGCAATCATCCCAGCATCGTTGTCTGGTGCGGCAACAACGAAACTGAAGAGGCCCTCAGTTGGGGTGAACGTCCAAAGCTCGCTCCCGATATCAAGTTTCAAATGTGGCAGGATTACCTCACCGAATTCAGCGGCATTCTTCCCCGCGTGGTTGCTCGCCTCAACCCTGAAACGCCTTACTGGCCAAGCTCGCCCAGCGCCGATTACGAGACCGTTACACCAACCTTCCACACCGGCGACGACCACGTATGGGACGTATGGCACGGCCGCGTGCCGTTCTCAACTTACGAGACGCACCACTCCCGCTTCGTCACCGAATATGGGTTCCAATCGTTTCCTGAGATGCGGACGATCGAAGCATTCACTCAGCCTGAAGACCGCACCGGTATCTTCACTCCCGTGATGCTCGCGCACCAGAAAAACAACGAAGGCAACTCCATCATCCACGACTATCTGCTCAAGGACTATCCCGAGCCGAAGGATTTTGCGAGCTTCCTCTATGTGAGCCAGGTGCTGCAGGCCGAAGGGATCAAGATCGGCGCCGAACACTTTCGCCGCTCGCGTCCGGAGACCATGGGTTCCATCTTCTGGCAGTTAAATGATTGCTGGCCCGTCGCCTCCTGGTCCTCCATCGATTACTACGGCCGCTGGAAAGCGCTGCAATACTACGCCCGCCGCTTCTACGCGCCAATCCTGGTCTCACCGCACATTGAAGACGGATCACTGAAGGTCTACATTGTCAGCGACAAAACCGAAGTGCGCGCAGCCACACTCCGCGTTCGCCTGATGGATTTCGATGGCAAGGTCCTGTTCGAAGATGTTCATGCGGTCAATGTGTCGCCGCTCTCCAGCAAGGTCTATCTCGACTGGCCCCTCAAGAAACTCGCTGATGCGGGAGCCGCAGACACTTCACGAGTTTTTGTTGTCGCCGAACTTTCTGTCGACGGAACCGCCCTTTCGCGCAATCTCGTGTACCTGGCCCCGACCAAGGGAGTTCATCTCAAGCCGGCCTCTCTCAAAGTGGAAACAACGGGAACCAGCGGAAGTTTCAAAATCCGTTTGACTTCCCCAGTCCTCGCACGCGACGTTTATCTCTCTTTCGGCGACCTCGACGCAAAACTCTCCGACAACTACTTCGACATTCTCCCCGGCGAAACCACTGAGATCACCGTGACCACCGCAGCCTCTCTCGCTGCCGTCAAGGCGCAGCTTAAAGTCGTCTCTCTCACCGACGCCTTCGCAAATGGAGGCGGCTCCGCCAGCATCATAGCGGCGCACTAGGCAACGCAAAGGGCCGGAGCATTTTGCCCCGGCCCTCGCTACTATTGGTGCCCTGCACAGTCTCAGAACGAAAACGCCGCCTGAATAAAAACGCGCCGCGCCGCCGAACCGGTTGGTGAAGCGAACATGCCGCCCGCCAGGCTCGTTGACTTGTTGAACCGGCTTCCCGGTCCATACACTGCTGTCGCGCCTGAGCCCGAGCTCAGTGTAGGAACCACGGTGCCGGTTGGCGTTCCATAGTCAATGTCGTTGAACAGGTTCAATGCCTGCGCGCTGAAAGTCAGCGAATATTTCCTCCCGGTGTTTGACATGCCGCCGCGCATTCCTCCGCCGCCGCCAAAGCCGCCTCCACCACCACCGCGCATTCCTCCGCCACCGCCGCCAGGTCCTCCGCCTCCTGGCCCGCCCATTCCGCCACCGCCGAAGCCGCCTGGGCCACCGGGTCCACCAGCCCCCGGACCGCCTCGTCCCGCAGGCGCTGCAACCTTTGGTCCCAGGCCAAACGAACGGCTCACGCGCAGATTCACAGAAACCGCAGCCGGGCTATTTCCCAAATTGACCGGCAGCAGCGTCTCACCCGCCTGCGGCACAGTGTCAAGGCAGCCAAACGAAGTCTGCACATATTGAGAAGAACCCGTGCACGACGAACTCGCCGCGAGCGTTGGCCGGTCATTGAAGAAGTTGTCTCCGGTCAGGTCCGTGTCGGTTGTGATGTTGAAGGGGCGGCCTGCCTGCACAACCAGAAACGGGTTATAGCTGATGCCCCATTTTCCTGAGTAGTTGCCCATCAGGAAAACCATTTGCTTCATGACAAATCCTGAGCGGCCATAATCCTGTTGCAAGTTATAGGAGTTCGATGCCGTCCCGGTATCGCCGTTGGCGTTGTTGAATGTGTAGTAGCCCGTCAGGCTGAACGCCGGCGTGATCCGGGCATTCACATTCACAACCAACTGGTTCTGTTTGTAGACCGCCTCTGGATAAAATTCGCGCACAATGCCAAGGGCCGAGTTGGGCCGCGTGCCTGTCAATGTCGGGCTGCCAAAGACAAACGTTCCAGGCAGAAAGGCGTTCGCGTCGCGCGTCGCCAACTGGTGGACACCGTATGTGTGCATATAGGTGAGCGTGAGCGTAGTCGTCTTGGTAAGCTGACGCTCAAGGCTGGTTCCAAATTGCTCGCTGTAAGGCGAGTGGTAGCTTGGCTGCAATTGGTAGATTTGCGGCGTCACCGCACTGCCTGCGTTGCAGTTGGAACCAGGCTGAGACAGGGCAGCGCTCAAACTGGTTGCGCTGAAGCACGTCGGATTGTTGACGCTGATCTGCCGCTGGCTGTTCGGGCCGCCATTATCCTGCTCCAGTGTCATCAGGCTGCCAACCGCGAACCGGTCGTAGAAGAACCCGTAACCGCCCCGCCAGATGGTCTTTGCCACTGTTCCTTTTTTGTGCCCGTCCAGCGCGTAGGCAAACGCAGCACGCGGACCCCAGTCGCTGTGATCCGCAATATGGTTCTGCGTTTCAAAGCGCAAACCTCCGGACAAGGTCAGAAACTGGTTCACCTTCCAATCATCCTGGAAATAAAGCGAGGCATCGAAAACATTGGCTGCGTATCTCTGATTCCCTGCGGTATAACTCAGCCGGTTTGGAATGCAGCCGCCCCAGTTCTGAACGTCCTGCGGTGTGCAGACCGCGGCGATCTGCGCAACCGTCTGTCCCTGGGCCATCCCGTTCAGCGTAGCCACGTAAGCGCCCAGCGACGGAAAGCTGAAACTGCCGTTGAACCCGCCATCTGAGCTCGTAGCCGACCGATTGTCGCGCGCCCACAGACCGAACTTGATGGCGTGCGCCCCCGCCGACATGGTGGTCATGTTCTGCAACTCCAGATGATCGGAATGAGCATTGGAAAACTGGCTCCCGCTTCCTCCGCCGGAGAAGTATCCACCCACACCCACTGTGGGCGCCGTGCTGACCGACGTGGAGATCGTCGGAGCGCGCCGGTATTGAAAGTGAGTTTCGTTCACCATGCGCTCGTTGATGATCTGCGAATCGGTAACCTGGATGGCTTGCTCCGTGGATGTGGAGCCGGTAGCCTGCGTGGGCAGAGAAGTTGAGGCCACGTTGTTGCTGCGCGTTCCGCGTTCGAACTGATAACGGACCGTCAGTGTGTTCGTCTGTCCCAACTGCAGGTCGAGCCGCGGCGAAACTTCAATGCGATTTGCCGGACTGTAAACGGCGCCGCCTGTCGCGGCGATGATCGGGTTTCCATTCGAATCGACTTCATACAGGCCGGTGGCGGCGTCTAATACCGGAAGGGAAACTGAATAGATGCTTGCATCCGGGCTATCGCGGCCTTCAACACTGAGGAAGTACGATGCTTTCTTGTTGAGCGATCCACTGATCGTCCCGTTGTACTGAATGCTGTGATACGAAGGTGGCGGAGCAAACGGGTTCTTCGTATTGAACGAGCTGTCGTTCCCCTGAAGGAAGCCCCGCCCGTGCAGCACGTCTGTGCCGGGCTTGGTTAGAATCTCAATGCGGCCGTAACCGATGCGGTCAAACTCCGCCGAGAAGGGATTCTGGTTGATGCGAATCTCCCGAATTGCCGACTTGGGCGGCAGCGTCCCTCCAGTAAATCCGTCAATGTAGATCTGTCCGCCGTTCGGCCCGGCCGAGGGGCCTGCCAGCGCCGACAGTTCATTGGATAGTTCGTCTGGATCGTCAGAGAGAGCATCCAGATCTTTGCCCTTCAGCACGATGGAGTTCGCATTACTGCCGGCATCGGTGCTCACCTGGGGCGCGCCCTCTTCGTCCGTCACCGTTACGCTTTGCTCTGCGGCCTCGATCGCCATGGCGATATCTACGCGCTTTGACTGGCTGGCCGCAAGCTGAACAGTGGGTGATGTGAAGGGAGCGAAACCGTCTACGGTGGCTTGCACAATGTAACCGCCGGGAGCAAGGCCAGTAACAGTGTATGTGCCGGAGGCGTCCGCAGTCGTGCTCGTGACGGCAACTCCCAGCGCGTTGGTGATCGTAATCTTGGCGCCGGGAATCATTGCTCCGGTCTGGTCCGCGATGTGTCCGCGCAGTGTTGCCGTGCTGGTGGCCTGTGCCGTTGCAGGGGTTTGGACTTGCGCTGGCGCCGGGGTTTGCGCCTGTGCCGTCCAAAGGCCCGAAAAGACCATTGAAACGGCGACCACGAAAGTTCTCAGGGAATGCAGTTTTGATGACACGTATCCTCACTTCATTTGTTGGGTTTCGTTGGTTGTCGGCTTACTGGCCCACGTCCGGTGCGCCCGAGCTCAAACTCCAATTGAGCAGATTCTGACTAGCCGCTGGTGCCTCCAACAGTGGCTCAACGCCCGCTAACAAAGTGATCGCTGTCGTGCCAGACGCATCTTCCGTCGCGACCACCATTACCGCCTCGCCCTTCTTAAGATCAGCGAGCTTGATGACGGGCGCGCGGTTAAATAATGTCTGCGCATCGAACCCGCCGCCTCCAGGTCCGCCCGGTCCGCCACCGCCAAATCCTGCACGTTGACCTCCGCCTGGAGCGCCTCCGGGGCCTCCGGGGCCACCCGGGCCTCCCGGTCCGCGTCCGGCAAAGCCGCCGCCGGTTCCCTTCAACATGGCCGCCAGCCTGGTGGCCATCTGCTCATCCAGCCTCCGCAGCTGTGACTCCGGTGAAATGTGAACCGTCACCGGCTTCTTGGTAGCCAGGTCCTTCACAACCAGCGTGGAACCTGCTACATCGATGGACGGGACAAGCCCGGAGACATTGCGGAAACTGCCCGACACAACCTCTTCAGCCGTCATCTCGGTTCCAGTCGCATTCTTGGCGCCCCGCGCCCGCAACTGGTCTCCGGCTTGAATCGCATTGATCGGCGCCACCTTCGCTTCGTCAAAGCGCACCGACGCCGGCGCATAACGCCGCAAAATCGTGTCTTTCGTGGTGTGGATTGTGATCGTCTTGGCCGTTGGGCCGGCGCCGCTCGATAGCAAAATCGTGCCGGCGCCTGCATCGACAGACTTGACTATGCCGCCAAGACCGCGCTGCTGCCAGTCTTGCCGATCCTGTTCCTGCTTCTTTGCCAGCGCCGCCTGCTTTACGGCGATAACCTGGATCGCCGTTGTGGTCCCCGCTGGCGCGTTTGGATCAAGCCGAACCAAAACCCGGTCTCCGGTCGCCAGGCTCTTGAATTCGATAGTTTGCGCTGTACTTAAGTCCTTTGCGCCCGGTTCAACCTGCTTCAGCGCAGCTGTGGGCGGAACATCAACCTCTTGCACCACCCCGGCATCGGTCTTGACCGTCAGCGTATTTCCGTTGACCGCGGTCACTGTACCCAGAAATCGTCCGGCAGTCTGTGCGTTTGCTACCGCTGTGGTAGCCATTGCCATTCCCAGAAGCACAAACAATGCCGAACCCAACTTCAACTTGCTCTTCATTCGTCGTCTCTCCACAATCCAGTTCATCCAGGTTGGATGCGCAATCATCTGTTCCTGTAGACGAGTCAGTGCGCAAAAAGGTTGACAGGTCAAAGTAGCTCTAAACTCGCAGGAGCCCCAAAGTTCCATGGAGCATTAAGAAGTTGTTTATCTTCAATTTATAAGGCTGCAAAACTAAACAGAATTCTATCTCTTTCAGTCGCTTTAGGCGCCACCAGTTTCATCGATGAATTCGCTATTTAGGGACCTGTTTCAAGCCAATGGCAACGCAGAACTATTGTGCCCATTGGGCTGTCTCAAGAAACGTATAGCTGCCCGAGGGAGCCGGAACCACATCGGTCAGCCGCCGGCTGTGGACCACGATCGTATCCAGGTACCAGAGGTTGAAGGATGGCAGATCGCCGGCCAGAATCTGCTGGGCTTCTACGTAATCAGCGCGCCGCTTCGCAGTGTCCTCATTTGTGGCGGCGTCATCAAGCACCGCATCGAGCCTTGCATTCGAGTAGTGACTCCGGTTGGCGCCTTTGGGCGAAAAGTTCGCCGTCTGGAAGGCGTAACCGAAGATGTCCGGCTGCTCGTTGCCCCCGATCCAGCGCAGGGAATACATCTGAAAAGCGCCCCGCGTCACGTCGGAGTAGAAAGTTGCAAACTCATAGCTGCGCAGGTCCAGGGCGATTCCAACCCTGGCCAGTTGCTGTTGCAACACCGCGGCCAGCAGGCGCGTTCCTTCGTCGTTGCTGGTCTTCATCCCCAGATGGAACCGCACGCCTTTGCTGTCCCCCCTGTATCCAGCCGCATCCAGTAACTGCTGAGCGCGCAGCGGATCGTAGTCGTAACGATCCACATCGCCACTCCACGCCCAGTGGCTCGGGGGCAGCAGGCTCATTGCGGGTTGAGCATGGCCGCGCAGCAGCGTCCGCATGATCAGATCGCGGTCGATTGAGGAGGCAATCGCCTGGCGCACGCGCACATCTTTGAGCAATGGGTCGCGTAAATTGAACGCCAGGTATTGAATCTCCGTGCCGCCCGTCTTTTCAATGCGCAAGTCCGGCCGCGCCGCCAGCACCGGCAATGAATCGATGGGCAGGGAATTGACGGCCACATCGCCCGAACCCTTCTCAAGCTCCAGCGACTCCGTAATAGCATCCGGTACCACCCTGAAACGCACTCGCTCCAGCTTTGGCACCGTTGCCCAACTGAGTGGATTGCGCTCGATCACCACGTCCTGATCGATCTGCTGTCTCACAAATCGAAAGGGCCCCGTCCCCACCGGATGCTTCCAAAAGTCGCGCCCGCTGCCTTCAGGGACAATCCCCATTGCGCCGGTGGAAATATTCCTAAGCAAAAAATTATCAGCGTGCTTCAAATGAAACACCACCGTAAGAGCGTCGCGCGCCTCCAGCGATTCAACCGATGCATAAGCCGCTGCCCGGGGCGAAATCACTGCGCCTGTCAGGATCGAGTTGAAAGTCCACACTACATCGCGCGCGGTCAGCGGGCGTCCATCCTGAAACCGAACCCCGCTGCGCAAATGAAAAACATACGTCAGCGGATTCGGCTGTTCCCAACTGGCTGCCAGCGCAGGAACAAATTGAAAGTTGGCGTCGTGATCTACCAGCCCATCGAACAGCAACGCGTCGATTCGCTGCGACTGTGCGTCTGTCCCGATGCGCGGATCGAGATTCGCCGGGCTGCTCTCGATCAGAAAGACCACCGTGCCCGGATCCCGTTGCGCCGAATGGCAACCGGCAATCCCCAGCAACGCGGCCAGCGCCAACAGCTTACGCATACGTCACCAGGCCCAGAATCATGGCCTTCGCCGCCCCCGTGGCCGCAGGCACGTTCCCCGGCAGCCGATGCCACGTCTGCCACGCAAGCAGCGCAAACGCCGCAGCCTCTTTCGCCTCCACGGGCAATCCAAACTCTTCGCTCGCAGCCAACTCGCAGCCCAGCGGTTCCAGCCGCTGCGCCAGCATCGCCATCAGGGTCGCATTGCGCGCCCCGCCGCCGGAGACGATATAGTCGACCGCGTTCTTCCGCATCTTCGCGTGCACGAAACGTCGATAGCTCGACGCGATCGTCTCAGCCGTCAGAGCCGTTGCCGTCGCCAGTGCATCTTCAGGCCGTTTGCTAAGCCTGCGACACTTGACCAAAAACTCCGCCACGTAAGCCCGGCCAAACTGTTCGCGGCCTGCCGTCCGCGGCGGCTTCAGCCGGTAATAGGGATTCCGAAGTTCCGCAGCCAGCACTGGTTCAAGCACTTTGCCCGATGCAGCCAGCGCGCCGTTCCGGTCGAAAGGTTTATCAAAGAGTTGCTGCGTCAGTGCATCGATCACCATATTCCCAGGGCCGGTGTCGAACGCAACTAATTGATTAGCGTTCGCGCCTGCCGGAATCGCTGTCAGGTTGGCAATGCCGCCGATATTCTGCAACACCCGGCCACGCTTGGCATTCGCGAACAGCACGTAATCCAGCAGCGGAACAAGCGGCGCGCCTTGTCCGCCTGCGGCCATATCCGCAGGGCGAAAATTCGAAACCACCGGAACGCCAAGCGCCGCCGCAATCATTGCCGTTTCGCCCGCCTGCCACGTACACGCAAAGCGCCGCCCCGCATACGAGGCCGGCCGCGCCTGATGAAACAACGTCTGCCCGTGGCACCCAATCAAATCGAGCTTGACTCGATGCCGCTTGACCGTAGACTGCACGGCCTCTGTGTAGGCCAGCCCAAGCCGCCAGTTGAGCCGAGCCAGTTCCGCCGTCGAGGTCGACTCCGCATTCATTGCCGCCAGCACCGCGCGCCGCAGCGCAGCAGGGAACCGGAATCCCTCATGCGCCACGAGCGTCAGCTTCGGCCGCAGTTTGCCCGGCGCAATCCGCACCACCGCCACGTCGATACCATCGGCCGACGTGCCGCTCATGATGCCCGCCACCGTCATCGCCTTCGCGCTCATGCCGTCTGCACCTCAGCACTAGCCGCTGCCTTTGCGACCTTCTCGCCAAAGCGCAGGATACGTTCCCGCAGCGCGTCAAATTGCTTTGTAGAAAGCGCCGCCGAAACTCCCGCACCAAACAGCTTCGCTCGCAGCCGCTCCGTCCTTCTTGCACGCGCCATTAACATCGCGCGAAACGCCGCGGACCGCTCGCCCTCCGTGATCAGCGCCTCATATGCTCGAAGAATCAGCTCCGGACTATGGCATATCTCCATCAAATCCATCCCCGCGCGCACCGCCGCGACCACAGCCTCTTCCATCGGTATGAACTTCAGAATCCCGCCCATCTCCAGATCGTCGGAGAAGACAATCCCTTTGTACCCGATCCTCTTGCGCAGCACAGTCTGAATCCAATAAGCAGACACACTTGCTGGCCGAGCCCTGCCGGGTGTCTCAGGATAAGCCGCATGATTCACCATCACCATCGGCAACTCGTCGCGCAACTCGCGATAAGGCGCCAGATCATTCCGCCAAATCTCTTTACCGTTGCGCCGAATCGCGGGCGTCTCCAGATGCGAGTCGCGCGTGCCGCCGCCCAGTCCCGGAAAATGCTTCCCGCATCCCACCACATCCTGCGCCGCAAGCCCGCGCAAAAATGCACGCGCATACTCAACCACACCGGCAGCCGTTGCAGCCGCGGCCCTCGTTCCCATCACCTCGGCGGATTCGGGTATCCCCAGATCCAGTACCGGCGCAAGAGTCGTATTAAAGCCAAAGGCCTTCACTGCCTGTGCAACCAACTTCCCATGCTCCTGCGCAAGTTGTATTCGGTTGGAACTGAATGCCGCCCGCGCCACCGCCTGCGCCGAAGGCATCGGCGCAAGCGCATCCCTCAGCCGGTCCACCGTTCCGCCTTCCACATCCACGCACCGCAACCCATGCTTAGCAGCCAACCCCGCAGCCTCATCCAGCAGCGTCCGCGTCTGCCGCGCATCTGCAATGTTGCGCTTGAACAGAATGACTCCCGCAGGCCGCACGAGCTTGAGCCATGCGCGCTCCAGAGCAGTCAACTCTGTACCGCTCAGCCCCACTACCAGCAGACTCCCGGCCGCGTGCCGCAAACTCGCCGTCATCCTCGCTCCTTCAACTCCTGCTGCAACTCTTCCAGCAGATTCAACGCCTGCAACGGCGTCAGCGAGTTCACATCCGTCGCCTCAATCCGATCCACAATCCGCTGCGAGAGGGGGGTAAAAATCGTCAGTTGCATCGGCTCCACGGTGCCCGTCTGAACATCCGCCGCGGCGGACCGCTCCTGCTTCTCATGCTGCCGCAAAATATGTTTCGCCCGCTCGATTACCGCCGAGGGCAACCCGGCCAGCCGCGCCACCTCAATTCCATAGCTCTTGCTTGCCGCACCCGGCTCAATGTTGTGCAGAAACACAATGCCGCCTGCCGCCTCTTTCACGCCCACGCGCAGATTCCGCACCCTCGGCAGCTTCTCCGCCAGCATCGTCAACTCGTGGTAGTGCGTGGCAAACAGCGTGCGCGCCCCCGTCTCTGCATGCAGAAACTCAACCGTCGCCCACGCCAGGCTCAGCCCGTCAAAGGTCGCAGTCCCGCGCCCCATCTCATCCAGAAGAATCAGCGACCGCCTCGTTGCCGTATTCAGAATTGTTGCCGTCTCCGTCATCTCCACCATGAAGGTCGATCGGCCCCGCGCCACATTATCGCTGGCCCCAATGCGCGTGTAGATGCGGTCCACAAGCCCGAAGCGAAGGCTCTCCGCTGGAACAAAGCAGCCCATCTGCGCCATCAGCACCAGCATCGCGGCCTGTCGCAGATAGGTGCTCTTGCCGCCCATGTTTGGCCCGGTAATCAACAGCAGGCTCGGCCCGGCAACCCCCGATTCATCGTCTGCCGCATTCAGATAAAGATCGTTGGCAATGAACCGCCCCTCGCGCGTCTCCTCCATCCATTGCTCAATCACGGGATGCCGCCCGGCGACGGCCTCAATGACAGACTCGTCGACGATCCGCGGCCGCACATAGCGCCGCCCCGCCGCCAGATGCGCGAAATTCACCAGCAGATCGGCCTCTGCCACAGCCGCCGACGCGCGTCGAATTCTTCCCGCCGCTCCCAGCACTGCGGTCCGCAGCTCCGCAAAAATGCGCTTTTCAATTTCAATTGACCGGTCGTGCGCTGTCAGAATCTTGCGCTCATACTCTTTCAACTCCGGCGTCGTAAACCGTTCCGCGTTCACCAGCGTCTGCTTGCGCTCGTAGTCCGCCGGCGCCATCGCCAGGTTGGCCTTTGTGATCTCGATGTAGTAGCCAAACACAGAGTTGTAGCGCACCTTCAGCGATCCGATGCCCGTCCTCTGCCGCTCCCGCTCTTCGATAGCGGCAATCGCCTGCCGCCCCGTCGTCGAAATCGTGCGCAGCTCATCCAACTCAGCATCCACGCCGGCCGCGATCGCGCCGCCATCCACCAGCGTCAACGGAGGCTCCTCTACGAGAGTCTTCTCAATTTGCGCCGTCACGTCTTTAAGCGCATCAAGGCGCACGTTCACATCCAGCCATCGCGGCGCTGTCATCGCACCCAGCGCCGTCTTCAACCCCGGCAGTCTGCGCAAACTTGCAGCCAGCGCCCGCACATCGCGCGGGCCTGCCGAGTCCAGGCTCAGCCGTGCCAGCAACCGTTCCAGATCGAGAATGCCGCCAAACGCCCGTCGAATCTCTTCGCGCCGCAGCAGGTCGGCATGCGCCTCACCCACCGCCTCATAGCGAGCCTCAAGCGCCGTCGCATCCACCAGCGGCCTCAGGATCGTCGCCCGCAACAGCCGCTTGCCCATCGGCGTCTGACACTCGTCCAGCGTGTGGAACAGCGTCGCCCGCGAATCCTGCCCCACAAAGAGCGGCTCTACAAGTTCAAGATTGCGCACCGTCACCTGGTCGAGTTCGAGCGCAGTTGAGTGCTCCTCAAAACGCAGCGAATCCACATGCAGCGCATCGTTCTTCTGCGTTGTCCGCACGTAGTGCAACACGGCGCCGGCCGCAATCGCCGCAGCCTCGTGCCCTACCAGCCCGTATCCTTCAAGCGATCGCACGCCGAGCTGCCGTTCCACCAATGGCACCGCAAAATCGTGCGTCCACACCCAGTCCTCTATGCGCGTCCGCGCCGGAATTCGCTCCAGCGCTGCGGGCAACTCTGCGCTTGAGGCCACCAGAACCTCGCTTGCCCCCGCCATCAGAATTGCGTCCACCGCCAACTGCCGCGCGTTCGCTCCTTGAAACTCCGCCGTCCGAAATTCGCCTGTCGAAACATCCAGCAACGCCACCGCGCAGATCGCTCCGGAGGGAGTTGGGCGAATCTGACTGGTTTTAATCCCGGCACTCCCAGGGCCAAAATCGTCCAGGCCTTTCGAGCTCGTGGTGTGCTTTTCGATCCCGCCTGCCTCAAACAGCGCTGCCAGAAAATTGTTCTGCTCCTGCCCCAGCGCGTTATCCAGCGCCGTTCCCGGCGAAAGAACCCGCGTAACTTCCCGCCGCACGATCTTCTTGGTAAGCTTCGGGTCTTCCATCTGGTCGCAGATGGCAATGCGGTATCCCTTGCGCAGCAGCCGCGCCAGATATTGCTCAACCGCGTGGTAGGGAACTCCGCACATCGGCTGATTCCGCTCCCGGTCGCGCGCCGTCAGCGTCAACTGCAGCTCACGGCTCACAACTACCGCGTCGTCGTAAAACAGCTCGTAGAAATCTCCCATTCTAAAAAACAGCAGCGCGTCCGGATTCTCCCGCTTCGCTGCCGTCCACTGGCGCATGAACGGCGTCAGTTCGGCGGGGGACTTGTCGAGCGCCGCGGCAGAGTTCGCGCCGGCAACACTCTCATCCAAAAGCTGAGACGGCGGAGCTGCGGAGTGTGGGGTTTCTTTTATCACGCTGGTTCTAAGACTATCGCGGCTCCAAGCTGCTGCGTTAGTCCAGCTGTTGAACGCTGTCGAATAGTGGGCATCCCCTCAGTAACCATCGGCGCCCGCTCTCTCTGTTCCCGCTAACCCCAGCGTGAATAGTCCAAACGTATGATTGATTGTCAGCTCGGTTGCGGCAACCTGGAGCGGCAGCGTGGCCAGGCAAGCTGGATAAGAATCACTGAGGTGAGACCAGTCAATGCCGGCGATTTGCTGGTCCATCGGCCCGGCTCTTTCTAGCAGTGGGGCAGCGTTTTTTTCAAGCTGCTGCTCGAAATGTGCTGTTTTTCAGAGCATACCGGTGGGTACGGTTCGTCTAACCTGCTGAACAGGATATGGTTACATCGCTCTAACTCGCGCCATTAGGCTGTCAATCATCGCGATATGGTCTACCAGGAATCAACAACTTACAGCCACAATAGACGCGAAAATGGCACAAAGACCATCAAAAATAGCCTTCGTGTCCACTTTGACCAAAAATATGTGTGCTTCCACATGCACACTGCACGAGACGTTTCTGGGCCCAGGATTTACTCTGAAGTTAACATCCCGCGAGGGCGGCTCTTCGGCGGACTGTCTCTGGTAATTGACCCCTGACCCCTGATCCCTAACCCCTGTTTTAGGTGATTTGGATCACAGTCCAGGGCCCCCAAACGCTTTAAGGTGAAGATCGAAATGTACCTTCTCTGGCTGAGAGTTGCGGCTATCCTCTATGCGGCGGCGGCGGTGGCCGTCTTCCCGGCCGTGCTCTATGGCATCGTTCGCTGGAAGAAAACATGTGTCCACCTAGGCGGAATGGCTCTGTTCTTCCACTTCGTCTCCGTGGTCGAAATGTTGGTGCAGGCGCACCATTTTATGCCAGTCACCGTCCGCGAAATCGAATCGCTGCTGGGACTTGCCGTCGCCTGCCTCTTCTTTCTCGTCTGGTGGCTTTATGACGCCATCTCTCTTGGAATCTTTGCCTTACCGGCTACCTTCTTCCTGGTTTTCGTGCCCGCCCTGGGGCCTGACCGCTACACCTTTCCATCCGAAGGGGTGCGGACAAGCTGGCTGGTGGCTCACATCGCGGCGTTGTTGATTGCCTACGCTGCCCTCTGTTTCAGCCTGCTGGCCTCTGTGCTTTACCTGGTCCAGGAACGTCGCATCAAGAGCAAGCCAAAGGCAGGGCAGGACTCCTGGTGGGTTCCCCTCGATTGGCTGCCCCCCCTCGACACTCTGGAGCGCATCTCCCATGCCACACTGGAGTTCGGCTTTCCCTGCATGACCGTCGGCCTGGTGATTGGTTCCGTGCTGGCCCAGGAGACAGCGCTCGGCGCAGCCTACTTCGCTGACCCTAAAGTCGTCGCTTCCTTTATCAGTTGGGGTGTCTACGTCTTCCTGCTTTTCGTGCGCCGCTCCGCCGGCCTGCGCGGCCGCAAAGCTGCCTATCTTTCCGGCGCAGTCCTCATTGTCATGATGGCTGTCTGGGCCGCTAACCTCTTCAGCCACGTGCACAGGTTCGGTCCGCAATGACACTGGTCCTCATCGGAGTGAATCACAAGACCGCGCCCATCGCACTGCGCGAGCGGATAGCCATCTCCCGCGAGGATTTGCCGGAGACTACGCGCGCCCTGGCCAACATGCCGGGGGTCACCGAATGCATGATTGTCTCCACCTGCAATCGCGTGGAATTGCTGGCTGCCGTCGATTCTCCGAACACTGACATAACGACTTTTCTTCACCACCAATTCGGCGTTGATCCCGCGGAGTTGGCCCCGCACCTCTACGACCACCGCGACCAGGAGGCGGTGCGGCATCTCTTTCGCATGGCCGCCAGCCTCGATTCCATGGTGGTAGGTGAGCCGCAGATCCTGGGCCAGGTGAAGGAAGCCTTTGCCGTGGCGCGCACTGCCGGCACAGTTTCGGGCCAACTGGAACACCTTCTCCAAAGCGCCTTCGCCGCCGCGAAAAAAGCGCGTTCTGAAACAGGCATCGGCTCCAACCATGTCTCCATCGCCTCAGTCGCCGTCGATATGGCGCGCAAGATCTTCGGCTCGCTGCAAGGGCGAACAGTGTTCCTGGTCGGCGCAGGCAAAATGAGCGAGCTGGCTGCACGCCACCTGGTTCAGCAGGGAGCTGGCGCCATCCTTGTAACCAATCGCACGCAGGAGCGTGCTCGCCGCATGGCTGAGGAGTTCGAGGGCGGCCTGGTTCCCAAAGTTGTCCCATTTGAAAGCGTCTATGAGGCGGCTGCCGAGGCCGACATCGTCATCAGCTCAACCGGGGCTCCGCATCACATCTTCCGCCGCGAACATGGGCTGGCATTCATGCAGCGCCGCCGCAACCGTCCCATGTTCTTCATCGACATTGCCGTCCCGCGCGACGTAGATCCGGCGATGAACAAGTTGGACGGCATCTTCGTCTACGACATCGACGATTTGCAGCAGGTGGCCGCGGCCCACATGGAGGAGCGCAATCGCGAGGCCAGCGATGCTGAAACGCTGATCGCCGCCGAAGTTGAGCGATTCCATCAGCGCCAGCGCACCGTGAATCTTGCTCCGGCAATCGTGGCTCTGCAACGCAAGGCCGAAGAGATTCGCCAGGGGGAGATCCATCGCATGGCGTCACGGCTGGGCACGCTGACTCCCGAGCAGGCCGCCGCAGTTGAGGCCCTCACCCGCGGCCTGGTGAACAAGTTTCTCCATCCGCCCATGCAGGCCATCAAGCAAGCCGCGCGCGAGGGCGATTCGGTACGCCTGGATGCACTCTGCGAAGCCTGGTCCGTATCGACAGAGGCAACCGCAGAGGCCGACCACCATGAACAAGAGCACGCACCAGCCTCGACAAATATTGAACAAGTGAAGACCGAGCGCGCAAACGCAAGCGAGCCGGGAGTTGAGGTTCGCCAATGAACTTGCGCATCGGCAGCAGGGGCTCTCAACTCGCACTCTGGCAGGCAAACCACATCGCGGCTTTGTTGCGCTTGCAGGGGCATATCGTCGAAATCGAAATCATCAAGACCACCGGCGACCGTCTGCAGGAAGTCACCTTCGCCCAGGTGGGCTCCAAGGGCATGTTCACAAAAGAGATTGAGGAAGCTCTAGCGGATGGGCGCGTAGATCTTGCCGTTCACTCGCTGAAGGATCTGCCGACCGAGCTGCCTGAGCCCTTCGCTCTGGCTGCGACTCCGCCGCGGGTCGACCCCAGAGACGCTTTTGTTTCGGTTAATCACACGCGTCTTTCCGAGTTGCCGCAGGGCGCGAAGGTGGGAACCAGCAGCCAGCGGCGCCGCGCGCAGTTGAAGGCTCTGCG
>Ga0182013_10002682_pt1 | contig 23112 bp, 19 predicted proteins | sample 612S2MmetaG_FD_120487 | JGI IMG/M metagenome (GOLD analysis project Ga0182013, IMG submission 120487) | Permafrost microbial communities from Stordalen Mire, Sweden - 612S2M metaG | ecosystem: Environmental > Terrestrial > Soil > Wetlands > Permafrost | place: Sweden: Stordalen | collected... | reverse complement strand
GGTTCTTGATGAGGAGGTTCTTGGACGGCTGAGCTGGGAATGTTGGCGGGGTGATGGCTGAGCTGATCGCGCGGATGGCGGTCATGCTTGAGGCGCTGCGGGCCCAGGGCGACCAGCGGCAGTTCTTCCACGCCACTTACCTGCGCACCACGATCGCGGTGGCCGGGGACATCGAACGCGGCGGCTTCATCGACCCCGAGTGGGTGCAGCGATGGGATATCGCCTTTGCCGAGCTGTACCTGGATGCGCTGGAAGCCTCGCTGGCGGGCCGGCGGCCGACCCGGCCCTGGGACATTGCGTTCAGCGCCGCCGCCAGCCTGCCCGCGCTGCGGCACGTGCTGCTGGGCATGAACGCCCACATCAACTTTGACTTGCCGCAGGCGCTGTTGGCGGTGATCAGCGACGATGAACTCGGCGACGCGGCGCTGATCGCGCGGCGGGAGGCCGATCACCGGGCGATCGACCGCGCGCTCGCCTCCCGCGTCGGCGCCGAGGCGGACGAGCTAGCCAGCATCTCCGGGCCCGCGCCGCGGCTCGACCGGCTGCTCCGGCCCCTGAACCAGGCCGGTACCCAGCGGTTCCTGCGCGAGGCGCGGGAGAAGGTGTGGGCCAATGCCATCGCCTTGAGCCACGCGCGCCGGCGAGGGCCGGACGACTACTCTCGGCGGCTGGCTCAGCTGGAGGAACTGAGCGCAGCCAAGGTCACGGTCCTGCAGGCGCCGGGGCAGGTCCTGCTGAAGCTCGCCACCACCGGGTTCGGCGTCCGGCTGCCCGGCGGATTACATAAAATCGCGCTTGCTGGGCAGCTCACGGAACGACGCTGGACATGTCAGGATACGGCGCGGACTCGTCAGGATACGGCGCGGACCCGTCAGAGGGGCGGCACACTCGTGTGGCACTTGCTGGAACACCGTGAGATGAAGCGCCTCGCCCGTGGCCGCGCGGCGGCCAGGCCAGGCCCGCTCCCCCAGCCCGGGCGTCCGGCCGGCACCGACCTGCTGCCTCAGATCAAGCACATCGTGGTGCTGATGATGGAGAACCACTCCTACGACAACTACCTCGGCATGCTGCGGGGCCGCGGTGAGGGTTTCCCGCTCGGCGCCGACGGCGAACCCGACGTGTCCAACGCCGGGGCAGGCGGCGAGGTCATCCGGGCGTTCCATCAGCCCACCACCGAGCAGTTCTACGGCGTGCCCTCACAGAGCTGGCACGCGAGCCACGTCCAGTGGGGGGAGGGGAAAAACGACGGTTTCGTGACCAGCGCGGTGGACCTGCAGGCCGCGGCCAAGGCCGGGAACGCGCCGCGCGTCAACACCTCGCCGGAGGCCGCGGTCACGGGCATGGGCTACTGGTCAGAAAGCGACCTGCCGTTCTACTACGGGCTGGCGCGGACCTTCCCGCTGGCCGATCGCTGGTTCTGCTCGTGCCTGGGGCCCACGTTTCCTAACCGGCGATTCCTCATCGCGGGCACCGCGCACGGCCTCATCGACGACTCCCCCTACGACCTGCTCGACTACCCGCCGACCGGGACCATCTTCGACATGCTCACCGAGCACGACATCTCCTGGGTCAACTACCACCCGGTAGTCAAGGACGAATCCCTGTTGAAGCGCTACGCCCGGCACAAGCGGAAGATGATCGTTCGCCGGGTCCGGTCGGCGGGCCGGACCCTGCCCGCCATGACCCAGGACGTGCAGAAGGACATCCAGTTCACCGCCGATGTCTTCCCGCTCGGCCTCGGCCGGTACATGGAGCACGTCCGCAGCATCGACCAGTTCTTCACCGACGCCGCCGAGGGGAACCTGCCGGCCTTCAGCCTGGTCGACCCGGACTTCGCGAACTACTCCGAGGAGAACCCGCAGGACATCCACAAGGGCGAAAGCTTCGCCGCGGAGATCATCAACCGGGTGATGCGCGGCAGCGGATGGCCGGACACTTTGCTGATCTTCCTTTACGACGAGCACGGCGGGTACTACGACCACGTGCCGCCGCCGGCCGCCGTTCCGCCCGACGACGTCGAGGGCCGCAGCGTGATCGGCAGTCACAGCCTGCTGGAAACGGTGCTGCGGCCCATCCTGCCCGGCGTGGTCAAGAGCAAGGAGACCCTGGACGCCGGGCCGCGCCGGTACGACCAGTACGGGTTCCGGGTCCCGGCGGTGATCGTGTCACCGTACGCGCGCCCAGACTACGTCAGCTCCGAGGTCTTCGACCACACCTCCGTGCTCAAGCTCGTCGAGGAGAAGTGGAACCTGCCCCCGCTCACCGCGCGGGACGCCGCGGCCCGTTCACCGCTGGACGCGCTTGACCTCGCCGGCGCTCCGGCCTTCCTCGAGCCGCCGTCGCTGCCCGAACCCAGCCTGCGCTGGGGCACCTGGTAGCGAGCGGCTCGGGCCGAGCGGCTGGGCCGAACGGCTCGGGCCGAACAGCGGCGCGGCAAACCCGCTGCGGGCTTAGGGTTTCCGCGCCTGCCGGCATGGTAGTTAAGGGCATGCAGCCAACCTCTTTGAGGCACGCCGGTAGACAGGCCAGACGAGCGTCGGACAGCCGAGGCGCCCACGTGCTGGCCCGGGCAGGTCTCGCCGCGCGGGGTGTCATCTACATACTGATCGGCTGGGTCGCGCTGCTTGTCGCGCTCGGCCACAGCTCGCAACAGAAGAACCAGCAGGGCGCCTTGCAAATCCTCGTAGGCAAACCCTACGGCCTGGTCTCACTCTGGCTGCTCGCCATCGGCTTCGCCGCCTACGCGCTGTGGCGGCTGAGCGAAGCCGCGTTCGGCGTCACCGGCGAGAAAAACGGCGCCGGCGCCCGGCTGAAGTCGCTGGGCCGCGCGGTGGTCTACGCCTCCTTCGTCGTGCTGACCATCAAGGTGATCACCGGGACGCAGGGCAACCAGTCCAGTCAGCAGCAGGACCTGACGGCCAAGGTCATGCAGCACCCGGGCGGCCAGTGGCTGGTCGGCATCGTCGGGGCGATCGTCGTCATCGCCGGCCTGGCGCTTGTCCTGCAGGGCCTGCGGCACAAGTTCATGAAGCAACTGCAGACCGGGCAGATGAATGCCCGCACCCGCCGCGTGGTCAAGTGGCTCGGCACCATCGGCACCGGCGCCCGCGGGTTGGTCTTCGCGCTGGTCGGTGTGCTGGTCATCGACGCGGCGGTCACCCACAACGCGGCCAAGTCCGGCGGTGTCGACGAGGCCCTGCAGTCGCTGCGCGACCACCACCCGTTCGGCCCGGCGCTGCTGATCCTGGCCGCCCTCGGGCTGGCCATCTTCGGCGTGTACGGGCTGTGCGAGGCACGCTGGCGAAAGGTCTGAGCCTATGTCCGCCAACACTGCTGCTCGTTCCCGCCGTAACCTGACCCCGCTGGTCGTGGTCGGCGTGGCGGCGCTGGTCTTCGTGATCCTGCTCATCCTGGTGCGGGTGCAGTGGGCTCCGCTTGAGTCCGCCGACCACGGCGGCGCCGCCCACCTCAACCAGCTGGTCGCGGGCCACGCCACGATCGTCTCGATCGTCAAGGCGGTGACCTACCTGGGCAGTAACGCAGTGCTCTGGACCGTCATCGCGGCGGCGACGATCATCCTCGCCATCAGGAAGCGCTGGCGGCTTGCCATCTATCTCCTGGTCACCGGCGCGGGCGCGCTGGTGCTCGACCCCGTGCTGAAGTCCCTGGTCGGCCGGCTGCGGCCGGTCGTGGCACATCCCATCGCCTACGGCACCGGCGACAGCTTCCCGAGCGGTCACGCGCTCGGCTCGATCGTCTGTTACGGGGCGATTCTCCTGGTCTTCCTGCCGGCCGCCCGCGGCCGCTGGCGTCCCGCCTTCATCACCGTGATCACCGCGCTGGTGGTGCTGATCGGGATCAGCCGGCTCCTGCTCGGCGTGCACTTCCTGTCCGACGTCATCGGGGCCTGGGCGCTCGGGATCACCTGGCTCGGTCTCACCGCCTTCGCCTTCGAGCTGACCCGGCGGGCGGCCGGGGAGCCGGTGACCGACCCGGTCACCGAGGGTCTAGAGCCCGAAGCCCGCGCCGACCTCAAGCCGGCCGAACGCGAACGAGCCGCCGGCCACGGGCCCGGCCTGCATCGCGGCCGGCTCGCCGCCGCCATCGTGGTCGTCTGGGTGCTGATCGTCGGGATCATCATCGGGATCGGCGAGCTGATCACCAAGCACGGCCACGGTCAAGGCAACGTGCTGGGCGACACCACGATCCCGCACTGGTTCGCGGCCCACCGCACGGCCACCTTGAACTCGTGGAGCCAGCTCTTCAGCACGCTCGGGGCGACCCAGGCGATCCTCGTCGTGGCCCTGGCCACCTGCGTGGTCTTCCTCGCCGTGACCAGGCGCTGGCGGCCGGTGGTGTTCATCGCCACGGTCATGTTCGGGGAGCTCGCGGCGTTCCTGACCGCCGCCGCGGTGGTCAAGCGGCCCAGGCCGAACGTCCCCCACCTGGACCACAAGCTGCCCACCTCGGCGTTCCCCTCCGGGCACATGGCCGCTACCACCTGCCTGTATGTCGCGATAGCGATCCTGGTCATCGGCCACGCCCGCGGCTGGTGGCGCTACCTGTTCCTCATTCCCGCCATCGCCATGCCGGTCCTGGTAGCGCTGTCCCGGATGTACCGGGGCGAGCACCATCCCACCGACATCCTCGGGAGCCTGATATTCGCCGCGCTCTGGCTGACCGCGACCACCTGGCTGATCAAGCCGAACCCCGGCGAACAGCCTGCCACGCCAGGCGGCACGGCCAGGCCAGCCGACACGGCCAGGCGCGGCACGGGCGCGGCACGAGCCGTCATGTCGCTGGGACGGTCAGGGTGAGCAGCTGAGCGGTGAGCTTCGGGCCGGATGTCAAGATCCGCTAGGCGCCTCGCGCAGCGCCGCCCGGGTGATCGTGCTCGCGGTCCGGACCAGGCTGGCGATCGCCTCGCCGGGGGTGAGCCGGGCCAGGTCGGTCAGGGAGAACAGGGCTTCCGCGCTGAGCACCGCGGCGAGGTCACCCTTGAGCTGGGTGAGCCGGTCCGGGTCGGAGGCGCCCAGTGTGTCGTTCAGCGGGGCCAGCGCCTCGTCGATCAGGCCGAACCGGATGCCCGGGCGAGCCGACGCCAGCTCCGGGCGGGTGATGGTGGCGGCGATCATGCCCCGGACCACCGTCTGCGCGGACAGCACGCCGCGGAGCAGGAACTCGCACGCGAACGCGACACGCTCGACCGGATCCGCGCGGTCCGCGACCGGGCCGAGCGCGTCGGCCGGAGCGGGCCACAGGCCGGCGAAGGCCTCGTTCACCAGGGAGGCCAGGTCGGGGAAGTAGCGGTAGGCGGTGGCCTCGGAGACGAGCGCCAGCCTGGCCACGTCCGGCATCGTGACGGTGCCGCCGGAGCGGATGACGTCGCGGCAGGCCTGCAGGATCGCCATCCGGGTGCGTTTCTTCTGATTGACCCGCCCGGTGTCGCTAGCCGTCGTCATGAGCGCCTCGCCACGTTTCATGCTGGTTGTCTCTCTTCATGATAGTTCACTTGCATCATCGGTGGAAGTGCCCTATATTCATGAGAGTTGACTCTCATGAAGGAGCACGCAGATGACCGAGGTCTCCGTGGTCGGGCCGGCCGACGGCGAGGTACTCCAGCTGGGCCCCACCCAGCTGCGCATCCTGGAGGACGGCCACACCACCGGGCACCGGCTCGGGATGGCCGAGATCACCCTCCCCCCGCACACCGACGGGCCACCCCAGCACCGGCACGCGCGCCACGACGAGGGCTTCTACGTGGTCTCGGGCACGGCCCGCTTCACCATCGGGGAGAGCTCGCACCAGGCCGCCGCGGGCACGCTGGTGATGATCCCGCCGGGCGCCCCGCACACCTTCGCCAATCCAGGCGACCGGCCCGCCGTGCTGCTGAACACCTTCACCCCCGACCTCTACGTGCAGTACTTCCGGGACCTGCGCGACATGGTCGCCGACGGCGGCGCGCTGACGCCGGAATCCACCATCGAGGCGATGAGCAGGTACGCCACCGTGCCGGCCACCGACTTCGCCTAACGTCAGGGAGACACCATGACCACCACCGTCTACACCGTCAAGGCCGACGGCGTCGGACCCGTCGACCTCACCGTCGACGAGCAGGGAGCGGGCCGGCCGTTCCTGCTGCTGCACGGCGGCGGCGGCCCGGCCACGGTCGCCGGTTTCTGCGCGCTGCTGGCCGGATCCAGGCCCGCCCGGGTGCTCAGCCCGACCCACCCCGGCTTCGGCGGCACCCCCCGGCCCGAGGCGCTGCACACCGTGGCCGGGCTCGCCGGGCTCTACGTGGCACTGCTCGACCAGCTCGAGGTGGACGACGTGACCGTGGTGGGCAACTCCATCGGCGGCTGGATCGCCGCCGAGATGGCGCTGCTCGCCTCGCCCCGCGTCAGCGGCATCATCGTCGTCAACGGCGTCGGCATCGACGTCCCCGGTCGCCCGATCGCCGACTTCTTCTCACTCACGATGGACCAGGTGACCAAGCTCAGCTACCACGACCCCGACCGGTTCCGGATCGACCCCGCCACGCTGCCCCCGGCCGTGCAGGCCGGCATGGCGGGAAACCGGGCCACGCTGGCCGTCTACGCCGGGACGGCGATGAGCGACCCCACCCTGGCCGGGCGGCTGGCGGTGGTGCAGACACCGACCCGGGTGCTGTGGGGCGACAGCGACCAGATCGTCGACCCCGGCTACGGTCGCGCCTTCGCGGCCGCCATCCCGTCCGCCCGCTTCCAGCTGCTCACCGACACCGGCCACATGCCCCAGCTGGAGACCCCCGACCAGCTGCTGCAGGCGATCTGGCCTGCGTAACCGCGGGGGCTACGGTGCTACGACTCCGGTGCTACGACTCCGGTGCGGCGGCCGGGCGGCCGTCGGGATGTTCGGGGGTGCGGTTGGGCAGCGCCCTGGGCCCGACCGGGCTGAACGCGTGCCGGCGCGGACCCGACCAGCGGGCCGGCACGACGTCCAGGCCCGCGGCCAGCAGATACGTGGCCGCCTCGTAGTTCACCCGCCAGCCCCGGAAGTGCGGCCAGGCTTCCTCGGCGGTTCGCTCGACCGGGAACCCGACGGCCGTGATCCGCTCCCAGCCCTGCAGGAATTCCTCCCAGGTCAAGTCGATCGTGTCGTCGGGCCTGGGATCCTCTGCGGTGGGCAGCCGCAGCGTGCGGGTCAGCTGGCGCAGGGCGGTGAAGCCCATCTGCAGGCACAGCCGGGCCTGAAACGGCGCGCCGGCCGGGCAGGCCGCCATGTGCAAGGCCGCGGCGTCAAGGACCGCGAGCTGGGAGATGATCCATGAGCTGTGCGGCTCGGGAGACCGGAAACGCAGCAGCACCGGGTAGCTGGAGTGCGATTCGGCCACGTCGGCCGCCCAGCGCTCCCAGCCCGCATACAGCGCCGTCAGCTGTTCCACGCCGCGCGCCAGCTGCGCCCGGGCCAGCAGTTCCGGCCCCCAGGCCGGGCTCCCGGCCCGGGGACGGAGCAGCGTGACCTCGGTTTCGCGGCGGTTGTACGCGGAGTACATGGTGGGCAGATAGGAAATCTGGAGGGCGACGATGACCAGTCCGGAGGCGGCCGCGAGGAAATCGATGACGCTGGGCGCCGCGGCGCTGCGGTCAGCGAAGCCGAGCGTGAACAGCGACGACCCCGCTTCGCGCAAGGCGGCAGGGAAGCTGCCGCCCGGCAGCCAGAGCAGCAGCCCGAAGCCGGCTACGAAACCGGCCAGCCAGGAGGCCAGCAGCGCGCCGAGGGTGACGGCGGGCTGGCTGGCCAGCAGCCCGTCGCGCCGCTCCCACGACCGCACCGGGCGCAGCACGGCCGTGTACCCCCGGTCGACGAGCCGGTCGACGACCTTGATGAACCCGACGCGGCCCCGCGGGATGAGCAGGGTGACGGCCACGTTCACCCACACGGCCACGATGATCAGGCCACCGAGGACCGCTGCTATGGTGCGCACACCCCGATGCTAGAGGGCAGCCGTCCACGCGGCCCGGCCCCGCTCGGGCGGAGGGGGCTCGGGTGGTAACACCACGGTCCGTTCGGAAGAAAGAAATTCCTCTTTTCCCGAACGGGCCGTGGTGCTTGCCCCGCTGGTGCGCGGCGTCCTGGCGTGCCGCCCCGCGGTGTTGCTCTTGCCCCCCGGCCGTGAATTCAGCCTGGCCGCCGCTTGCCTGAGCACGGACACAACGGCGATCCGCTGGATCGCATCGGCCATCCAGCAGCCGTTCAGCGAGTGTTTCCCCGGAAATTGGGCAGCTTTGGTCCTGTCGCTGGCGATGACGGTACCCTCCCCTTACCTGGCCAGGGCCAGGTGTCGCCCCCCCCAGGCGGAACACGTCAGTAACGATGTCCGCCCCTACATGCTCCAGACGCGGCGGATCGAACGCCGGTTTACCCCTGCATCCATGCCTTTACTCAGAGTAATTAGCGGATAATTCAGGCCCTCTGACCATTTCTCACTCCAGGCCCGGGTGATCTGAGCGCATCTGCACCCGCTTGGCCGACGAGATTTCTTTCTCATAACGGCCGGGCATAGTAACGATGTGTAGCCGCGGCGGGGCCGTCACCCGAGCTCGGCGAGCTTGGCTCGTATCGCCGCCGCGGCGGGATCGTGGACTGCCCTGACCTACGGCGCGGGGCGGAACTCCAGATCCTGGCGGCTGGCCGGGCCGCGGAACAGCGACGCGTCCTTGAAGTAGTGCTGGCGCAGCCGCCACGGGGCCCGGTCACCCTGCCGCGGCAGGGCCGCCCGCGACCGCTCGAAGTAACCGGAGGTCATGTCGATGAAGGGAGAGGTGCTCATCGGCCCGGACGGCAGCCGCGGCGTGACCACCGCGTATCGGTTCTCGGCCATGAAACGCAACAGGCGGGCGAGGTAGGCACAGACCAGGTCGACCTTCAAGGTCCACGAGGCATTGGTGTAGCCGAGCGCAAAGGCCAGGTTGGGCACGGCGTCGAGCATCATGCCCTTGTAGGCCACGTGCTGCGGGACCACGACCGGCTCGCCGTCGACAGTCAGCTCGATCCCGCCCAGCGGCAGCAGGTTCAGCCCGGTCGCGGTGACGATCACGTCCGCGTCCAGCTGCGTCCCGGATCGCAGCCGGATCCCGGTCCGGGTGAACGCTTCGATGTGACCGGTCACCACATCGGCCTGACCAGCGGAGATGGCGGCGAAGAAGTCGCCGTCGGGCACCAGGCACATCCGCTGATCCCAGGGCTGATAGGACGGGGTGAAGTGGGTGGCGAGGTCGTAGCCGGGCGGCAGCTGCCTGGCCGCGCCCTTGTGCAGCACCGCCCGGGCCCGGGCCGGGTACCGGCGGCACAGACGGTACACAGCGGTCGCGACCCGGGCGTTCTTCCACCGCACGGCCCGGTAGGCCAGGTGCTCGGGCAGCAGCCGGTGCAGCAGCCGGGCGACCGGGTCCCGGCCGGGCAGCGACATGACGTACGACGGCGAGCGCTGCAGCATCGTCACCTGGGTGGCCGTCCCGGCCAGCGCCGGGACGATGGTGACGGCGGTGGCCCCGCTGCCGATGACGACGACCCGCTGCCCGGTGACGTCGAGATCAGCGGGCCAGTGCTGCGGATGCACCACCGGGCCGGCGAAGTCCTGCTGGCCGGGCCAGGCCGGCGTGTAACCCTGGTCGTACCGGTAGTAGCCCGTGCACAGGAAGAGGAAGCCGCAGGTGCGCTCGGTACGCTCGCCGGTGCCGGTGTCTTCGACGGTTACCGTCCAGCGGGCCTGCGCGGAGGACCAGCTGGCCTGCACGACCCGGCGGTGGTAGGTGATCTGCCGGTCGACGCCGTAGGCCGCCGCGGTTTCCCTGAGGTAGCGGAGGATCTGCGCCCCGTCGGCGATGGCCTCGGGTTGACGCCAGGGCCGGAACGTATAGCCCAGCGTGTACATGTCGGAGTCAGACCGCACGCCGGGGAAGCGGAACAAGTCCCAGGTCCCGCCGCTGGCCTCACGAGCCTCGACGATGGCGTAGGTGACGCTGGGGGCTTCCCGCTGCAGATGGCAGGCGGCACCGATGCCGGACAGGCCAGCCCCGACGATCAGCACGTCAACGTGGGTAGCCATAAGGCGCGGCCCTCGCGGCGTTCCCGCGCACCGTCTGCTTCATCCCACATCGCAGCCAGCCTCGACACCAGGGCAGTATCCCAGATCGCCGGCCTGGCTTACCTGACCGGCCGGCAGGGTAGCGGTTTGGCGCAATACGGGCAGGCCGGGTGCTCGGCCATCGAGGCACGGGACTGGTCAATCCGGGCGCCGCACTCCGGGCAGGTGGCGGGCACGATCCACCGTGGTTCGTCGTCGTCGACGACGTTCAGGTGGTGCACCACGCCAGCGGCGGCGGGCACGGGCTTTCCGCTCAGCAGCGCCTCAGCCTCGGCGGTGCGCCGCTGCTTGGAGTTCGCGCGCCTGACCTTGGGGTCATAGCGCGGATCACCCTCGATCTGGATCTCGGTCTTGCGGTTCTTCGGGTCGTAGCTGACCGTGACCACGTCGCCCGGCTGCGGGGCGGAAAAGATCGGGACCTTCGCCTTGGTCTGGATCCGGAACGGCTCCTCCCCCGGCGGCCGAACCTCCACGATGTACTTGTGGTGGTCCCACTTGACGCCGTGCATGTCGGTATCCATGATGTTTCCGCTGCCTTCATCGGCCAGGATCAGCGCCTCGGCCTGCGCTTTTTTGTCGAACATGCGCATCAGTATGGAGTACGGGCAGGAGGCCAGCTGGCCGGTCAGGGCGGCCAGCTGGGCGACGGCGGCCGGGGTGAGGAAGCCGTCGAGCTGGGCCAGGCCGCGCTCGCGGAGCTGATCCTTGGCCGCCTGGACCGCAGCCAGGTAGCCGGCGCTGGCTGGGGCTCCCTGGTGGCTGCGGCTGGTGGCTGCGGCTGGTGGCTGCGGGCTCGTATCCGCTGGCCGGAAGCCGTCCCATAACCTTAAATCGTGACCGTGCACGAGCTGTCCCGCCTCGACGCGCGCCGCCTGGCCGTGCGCGCGCCGCTCCTGGACCGTCCGCGGCCGGCCGGGCTGCTCGACATGGCGCGTCAGCTGACCCTGCTCCAGATCGACCCGATCGCCGCGATCGCGCCGAACGCCGACTTGGTTGCCTGGAGCCGCCTAAGCGCCGCTGGGGGTACTTCGCGCTCCCGATCTTGTACGGGGACCGGCTGGTGGGCAAGCTCGACGCCACCGCCGACCGCAAGGCCGGGGTGCTGCGGGTCCAGGCGGTGCACCAGGACGTGCCCTTCGACAAGACCATGACCACCGCCGTGGAGAGCGAGATCAAGGACCTGGCTCGCTGGCTCGAACTGGACCTTAGCCGCGAAACACAGTAAGGGGGAGCTGCTCATGGGGGCTTGGGGCAAGCGGGAGGACATGATCGTTTACGAGGCGGACCCGTATAACGCCGAGTCGGCGCCGGACGCACTCGCGTCCCGCCTGATTACTCCCATTGATTCCTTTTACAGCCGTAACCATGGTGCTGTCCCCGTCATCGACCCAGCCGGGTGGCGGCTGCGGATCAGCGGACTCGTCGAACGTGATCTCGAGCTGTCACTCGCCGACTTGCACCAGTTCACGCCGCGCACCCTGACCGCGACGTTGCAGTGCGCGGGCAACCGCCGGGCCGGCCTGATCCGGGTGCGGGATATCCCCGGGGAGGACCCGTGGGGACCGGGGGCGATCTCCACCGCCGAGTGGACCGGCGCCAGCCTCGCGGAGGTGCTTCGCACCGCGGGCCCGAAGCCGGGTGCCAGCCACGTCGCTTTCTGTGCCGCCGACATCGCCCCCGAGGCCGATCCGCCCCAGCCCTTCGGCGGCTCCGTCCCGCTGCGCAAAGCGCTGGCCGACGAAGTGCTCCTGGCCTGGGCCATGAACGGGCACCCGCTTCCCCCGCTGCACGGCGGCCCCGTCCGGGTGGTGGTTCCCGGCTACATCGGCGCGCGCAGCATCAAGTGGATCGAGCGGGTCACCGTGCAAGATCACCCGTCAGATAATTACTTCCAGGCCACCGCGTACCGGCTGCTGCCCGCCGACGCCGACCTGCGCACCACCGGGCCCGGGGCCGGCCTGTCGCTGAGCGTCCTGGCGGTCAACGCCGACATCCTGTGTCCCGGCGACGGCGCCGCGCTGGCGCCGGGCCGGGCCGACATCACCGGATACGCCGTCTCCGGGGACGGCCGCGGCATCGCCAGGGTCGACGTATCCACCGACGGCGCCCAGACCTGGCATCAGGCTGCCCTGGGCGAGGACGCCGGCCCTTGGGCCTGGCGCCACTGGCACACCGTGATCAAAGTGCCGCCGGGCCGGACCGAGATCATCGCCCGGGCCTGGGACACCGCCGCCGCCGTCCAGCCCGAATCCCCGGCCCAGCTGTGGAACCCCAAGGGGTACGCCAACAATTCCTGGGCCCGCGTCCACGTCACAGCCCGCTAGCGTCACAGCCCGGGCCGAGGGCCTGACCTGCCTGGCCGGCGCGCCTGGGCTCGACGAAGGTCACCTGCCGCTGGCCAACCTGGTAGGTGCCGGAGGAACCGACGGCCGTTCGGCTGGCGTCTGGTCTCACAGCCGCGTTCTCGCCCTTCCCCGGAGTCTGCACCGCGCTCTCAACGTACCCAGGCCGGCGGGGGCCGTGGTAACAATCGAAGAGGCGCCGCGCGTTGGCGGGGGCGGGGAAGGAGACAGCGTGCTCGCGACGAGCTGGACCGGTCGCCGCACAGTCATCCGGCTCGGGTTGCTCGGTACCGCCCTGCTGTTGCTGCTGACGGCCACGATTGCCCTCTCGGCGGAGTCCCGCTCCGCGGCCGCGGACCGGCGCGGGTATGGCGCGGAGAGCTGGGTGACCAGCTGGAGCGCCAGTCCGCAGCGCGCCATCGCCGGCCCGCTCGCGACCCGCGGCCTCGATCACCGGACCGTCCGCGACATCATCGTCACCAGCGTCGGCGGCGATCAGCTCCGGCTGGAGCTGACGAACCTCTACGGTGCCTCGCCGCTCCAGATCGGCCACCTGACGGTGGCGGTGGCGGACCCGGGAGCTGCGGTGCTGCCTGGCACCATGAACCCGGTGACGTACCGTGGCCGCGCATCGTTCCAGATACCGGCCGGCGCGCAGATCCGCAGCGATCCGGTGGCCATGCGGGTGTGGCCGCTGCAGGAGCTGGCGGTGAGCATCTACCTGCCTGGCCAGACCCCGGTAGCCGCGACGTTCCACGCCGACGCCCAGCAGGTCAACTGGGTGTCGGCCGCCGGTGACCACGCGGCCGACCTGGATGCGGGCGCCTTCAGCACCGCGGTCCCGTCCTGGTATTACCTCAGCGGGCTGGTGGTGCGGTCACCGGGCGCGATCGGGACCGTGGTGGCGTTCGGCGACTCGATCACCGACGGGGTCGGCTCGGACGACGATGCCAACGCCCGCTGGCCTAACGACCTGGCCCGCAGGCTGGACGCGCTGGGCGGTCCCACCCTGTCGGTGACCGACGCGGGGATCGGCGGCAACCGCGTGCTGGCCAGCTCGCCGTCCTTCGGCGCCAGCGCCGAGGCGCGGTTCGGGCGGGACGCGCTGGACCAGCCGGGGGTCCGGGACATCATCGTGCTTGAGGGGATCAACGACATCGGGCTCAGCACGAGCAGGCGGCACCCGGGCACCGCGATCGGCGCGGCCCCGATCATCGCCGGGTACCGGCAGCTGATCGCCCGCGCGCACGCCCGCGGGCTGAAAATTTTCGGCGGGACCCTGCTGCCGTTCGCCGGAGCGGTGTACTACACCGCGGCGGGCGAGGCCACCCGCGAGGCGGTGAACGCCTGGATCCGCACCAGCGGAGCCTTCGACGGCGTCATCGACTTCGACGCGGCGATGCGCGATCCCGCCGACCCGCTGAGGCTGAACCCCGGGTATGACTCGGGTGACCACCTGCACCCCAATGACGCCGGCTACCAGGTCATGGCCGACGCCATCAACCTGGATATGCTGCTGGCGCGGCACCAGTAACCTGGCCGGCTACCGGCCGGCCCGGAGCAGCTTCCGCAGCCACCGCAGGCTCAGCGTCCGTTGCGCTCGCAACTGCCTGAGCATCATGGTGTTCGCGTTGTGGATGCACACGCCGCTCTCGTCTAGAAGGCAATCGCCCGGGCAGTCTCCCCAGCAGTGCTGGCAATGGCGGACGGCGGTCACGCTCAGCCGCCTAGCATCAGGCGTCACGCTCAATCGGGCAGCTCATGCAGCGCGGGCCGCCTCGGCCCCGGCCAAGTTCGCCACCCGGTACCGGCAGCACCTCGACGCCGTTGTCCTGCAGGTAGATGTTGGTGGTGACGTTCCGTTCGTAGGCGACCACCACGCCTGGCTCAACCGCCAGCACGTTGCAACCGTCGTCCCATTGCTCCCGCAACGCGGAATGGACGTCCTGCACGGCGGTCAGCACCGTGATGGTCCGCAGGCCAAGCGCGGCGGCTATGGCCCGGTGCATGTCCTGCGGCGGGTGATCGGTGACCTTGAGCTCACTGGGTGTCGCGCCCGGCTCGACCGTGTAGGACGGCAGCATGCCCATCCCCGCGTACTTGGTGAACACCCCGTAGTTCACCATCGTCATCATCGTGTCCAGGTGCATGAACGCACGCGTCTTCGGCAAGTCGATCGCCACCAGGCAGCGAGCCGCCGCCGCGGCGAACAGCCGGTGGGCGAGCATCTCGACCGCCTGCGGTGTGGTCCGCTCGCTCATCCCGACCAGGACCGCGCCGTCGCCGAGGACCAGGATGTCGCCGCCCTCGATGGTGGCGGGCGCGGCGTCGCCGCCGTGATACCAGACATCGAAGCCGGCCGGCGCGAACATCGGGTGCCAGCGGTAGATGGCCTCGCCGGTGATAGTCTCCCGGATCCGGGCAGGCCAGCGCATCGCGTTGATGGTAACGCCGCCGTAGATCCAGCAGGATGTGTCGCGCTGGTACAGCAGGTTCGGCAGCGGGGCTAGCACGAAGCCGTCGGGGTCCAGAGAATGGAAAGCGATGCTCTTGGGTTCCGGGCCTAGGTCGGCGATTTCGCGCTTGGTGATCCCGCCGGACAGGAACTCCGCCAGGCGGGCGGAGGCCAGACCGTCCATCGCGGCGCGCAGGGTGCTGGCGGCGAGCGGTCCGTGCCAGCGCGGGTCGAACACCCGGTCCAGGATGTAAGCACGCGCCTCAGGGATCGCCAGGGTCTGGGTGAGCAGGTCGCTGTAGTAGTGGACGACGACACCGCGCGAGCGCAGCACATCGGCGAACGCGTCGTGCTCGGCCTGCGCCCTGCCCACCCAAAGCATGTCGTCGAAGAGCAGCTCGGCGGCGTTATCTGGGGTCAGGCGCTTCAGTTCAAGGTCGGGGCGGTGCAGGACCACCTGTCGCAGGCGGCCCACTTCAGAATCCACGTGAAACATGGCATCCCCGTTCTGGGTAGGTCCCGTTCTGGGTAGGTCCCGTTCGTCAGCCGGCTAACGGCGCACGGTAGGCGTGCCCTGGAATGATGTCTTCTGACAGCATGTCCATATTAATATGCGGCCAGCCACTTAGGACAGGTTCGGAGCCGCTTGCGGTCAAATCCACCGATCTGGTAGCGGTTGACGGCGATCCCATACCCAAAAAAGCGGAGGGCTCCTGACGGATTTCCGAAGTTGGATTTCCGAAGAGCCCTCCGCCGATGCCCTGATCGACCGCAGTCAGGGCCAGCGCACTACCGCATCCTGGCGAGCGCGGCTACTTCCTGCCGAAACTGTCGAATTCTCCGTTTCGTACGCCTCCGATAAATGCATGCCATTCGTCCGGGGTGAATTGGAGGACCTGCTCCTCTGGGTGCCTGCTGTTGCGGACACCGACCCCGCCGTCGGACAGAGCCGCCACCTCGACGCAGTTGCCGTTGGAGAAACTCAGAGAGCTCTTGACCCAGTGAGAACCCGAATCCGGCCCTTCAGATTGGTTTCCGAGCATAGCTCTTCCCACGTCATACCTCACTGATTGATTGGATGTATTCTGAGTGCGCAACTACGGAATGTAGTTTATTCATACTCATCGTAGTTACGTAACTTTAAGCGTAGCAGATGCCATCGGGCACCTGTGGTCACTATCGGACTCAAACGGCACCACGGTCCCGTGATTTTCTGTGGCATCCGGGGTACACCACATAACCAAACGTGACGGACCCGGCCATGTCGGGTGACCCGGTCTCACCGTTGGTCCAGTTACCGCAAAAGGAGGCAAACTGCCTGGCCACAGGGCTAGCTACAAATCTCAACGCCGAGCGGCCTACGCCGCGCCAGCGGGAGGATCAACGACGGGGGGCGATCAGCGACGGGGGCAAGGGCAACGACGACGGGCGTCACTTACTCATGAGCGCGCCGCTGGCGCGCACCGGACCAATGCGACTCCGCCGTTTCGAGTATGAGTGCTTTAGACGCCGCCGGGTCGAGCGACACATCGGCGAGCATCTGGAATGCAATCCTGTGCAGGTACGTCTCTCTCTCCCCTTCCACCGAGAAACCGCTCTTCAAATGCTCTGTACTCACCACATCTTGCAGTGTTTCATCATCACTATCTGCCCCGAAGCCGAAAATAACAAAGGACTCCCCGAAGACCGTATGCTGTGCTTCTAGAGGGAGAATCTGCAGTGTCAGATTTGGTCGGTCGCAGGCTTCGGCGAGACGCTGAAGCTGCTCATACATCACCGAATCGTCAGCGATCCGGCGCTGCAAGACCGATTCGTCAAGCACCACCGATAGCTGCAGCTCCTCGCGATCGAGCACCTGCTGGCGTTTCATGCGGACCCTGACAAGTCGCCCTATCATGCCCGGCGCGATTGGCTCGACCCGGCTGTAGCTGCTAATGATATGCCGGGCGTAGGCTTCGGTTTGCAACAGGCCAGTTACCACATCGACGTGCCATACGGCCATGGACGTCGCCTCATGCTCGAGGCCGATGAATTGCTGGTAATCCTCAGAAAGGGTGTCGGCGAATTCTTCCCACCAGCCCTTCTGGGCGGCGTCCTCGGCGAGCGCGAGGAGGAGCGCGCGGCGGGACCCGGTGATCTCGTAGTAGTCGAGCAGCCGCTCGACTTCCCGTGGCCGCAAGCCGGTCCTGGCCCGCTCGTACCTGCTGATCTTGGACGGCGACCATTTCAGCGCGGCGGCGACCGTGTCTCCGTTCTTACCCTTGCTTTCCCTGATCCCGCGCAGCTCAGCGGCAAGCCGACGCCGCCGCACCGTGGGGCTTCCTGGCGCGATCATCGGGCGTCGCTCCTCCTCGGTGCCGCGCGGGCGGGCTGGGGCAGTTACGCAGTTTTCACGGAAACTATTCGTGAAATCCTTAGTACACCGTACACTCGCCCCTCGCAACCAAGGACTTCAGCCCTCATCAGTCCGAACGAACCTCACTATCCCGCGCCCATACTTGGCGGACGCATAATGCCTGGTAGCCGGCCCTGGGCACAATGGCAGCCGCCGGCCAGGAACACGCGCGGTCATCGACCTGGCGCGACTATCGGACCAGCTCCGAGGAAGTCGCTGGCCACGGCCGGCTCGCGGTCTGATCGCCGGATGCGGGCCCGAACCTGGGCGTGCCCGGCCTGGCCGGTATCCAAGCGTGGTCGATTCAAGAATTGATCTTTGCTGCGCCCGTCCCGCCGGTGCTGATAGTGCCTATTGCAGGGGAAACACCAGCGCTGCGACTGCTGTACAGCTATATGGCCAGGGTGGCGGCGGTGAAGAAAAGCGCCTTGAGGTGGCAGGCCCCGGCCGGAGCCCACGGGTGAGCTCCGGCGGTCGGTCAGGCCTGACTCTACCCACTTGCCGCCTGGCGGCAATTACCCGGCCGGTCCGCCGCAGATGCGGCGAATCAGCAAAAAGACCGCTAGTCGTGCTCTGGTCTAGTTCACCCGTGATAGTGAGTGCCCAAAGGGGTCGCTGCCACCACGTGGACGCTGGTTGCCTGCGCCGCTGCCACGGATACCGTGGAGCCCGCTAGAATTGATCCGGCTGCGCTGAGTGCTAGGATAGCGGGAATGATAATTGATCGCTTTACGGACATGACCCCTCCACGGCGTCTACAGAGGTCAGCGGCCTGTTGCATGGCTACTACGGCACGCACCGGCACATCTGAGCTACCTGGGATAATAACCGGGTTTTGGCTATTACATGACCTAGCGTAAATCTTTGACTACACCTTTGACTACACCTTTTCAAATGTTAAATCTTTCATTATGCTTTTACGTAATATTCGATGCATCCATGACAGAAAATGTTAACTCTCTATGCAGTGCAAGGCTCTATGCAACTTTCATTGCATGCTGCAGAAATAGCGGCGATGTTGCCGTCAGAAGGCGTTCCGGATGCCGAATTAATGTCCGGAAATTGGCCGCTTGTTCCGTAAATATTCTGGTAGTAAGATTTGCCCCATGGCCCCGGTGAGCCCGGCTGGTGCGCTGGTCGGCCGAGATAGCGAGACGACGCTCCTGGCCGGGCTGATGAGAGAGCTGGCCCGGGGGCGCGGCGGTGCGGTGCTCATCGAAGGCGAGCCGGGCATCGGCAAATCCGCTTTGGTGCGAGCAGCGGTGGCGAAGGCACCCGAGGCCGGCTGTCAGGCATTCTGGGGGGCCGGTGACGAGCTGGGCCAGGAGCTGCCGCTGCTGCCGTTCCTGGACGGGCTGCGGGTGCGCGAGCCCTCCGCGAATGCCCGACGGACCACGATCGTCCAGCTGTTGCGCGGTGAGGTGGCCGCCGACCGGGGCACGGACGTGCCCGCCGTGCTGGCCGAGCAGCTGCTTGCGCTGGTCGCCGAGCAGTGCACGGTCCGCCCAGCCATCCTAGTGATCGACGACTTGCAGTGGGCCGACCAGGCCAGCGTCACCCTGTGGGGACGGCTGGCGAGGTCAGCGAGGCAGGTGCCGCTGCTGCTGATCGGGATGATGCGCCCGGCGCCCCAGCGCGATGACCTGCTGGCGCTGCGGCGGGCGGTGAGCGACGACGCGCGGCTCCAGCTCACCGGGCTCACTTCGGTAGCAGTGGCCGACTTGGTCGCCGACCTGGCCGGCGGGAAGCCCGACGGGAACCTGTTGCGGCTCGCCGACGGAGCGGCCGGCAACCCGCTCTACCTCACCGAGATCGTGGCCGCGCTGGCTCGGAGCTCCGGTCTGGCCGTCACCGAGGCGGGGATCGCCGAGTTGGCGGGCGGATCCGTGCCCGGTTCCCTGTCGGCGGCCATCGCGGACCGCCTGGGCTTCGTGACCGGGCCGGTGCGCGAGGTGCTCCGGGCGGCGGCTCTGCTCGGCATGGACTTCGCGGTTCCTGACCTGGCTATCGTGCTAGGCCGCAGCGTGCCGGATCTGATCCCGGCGGTGGACGAGGCCTGTGCCGTCGGGGTGCTGGCCGAGTCCGGCCACGGGCTGGGGTTCCGGCATCCGCTGATCCGGGCGGCGCTGTACGACGAGATGGCGGCGCCGGTCCGCGCCGCCTGGCACCGCGACGCCGGGCGGGCCCTGGCGGCGGCGGGCGCGCCGCCTGACCGGGTGGCGCGGCAGATGCTGCGGGCGGTCGGCGGGCCTGGGGACGCGGCCGAGCCGGTGGAGGAGTGGATGCTTGACTGGCTGGCCCGCACCGCGGACCTGCTGGTCAGCCAGGCGCCCGGGGTCGCGGCCGAGCTCCTCACCCGGGCCGCCGCCAGCTCCCCGGCCGACTCAGCCCGATTCGGGTGGCTGGCCAGCCGCCTCGCCGACGCCCTGTACCGTCTCGGTGACCGGGCTGCGGCCGAGCAGGTGGCGAGCCGTGCCCTGGACCATGCCGCCGAGCCTGATCTCCTGGTGGACCTGCACTGGACGCTGGCGCAGTGCCGGATGCTGGCCGGTGAGTCCGCGGAATCGCTGGCCACTTTGGACCGGGCGCTGGCTTCGCCGGGGATCTCGGCCCGGCACCGCGCCCGGCTGCTGGTCCTCGCCGCGCGGACGCACAGCAACCTCGGCGAGCTCGGGACGGCCGGCGAGGTGGCCGCCGGCGCGCTGGCGGCGGCGTCGGAGGCGGGCGATAACTGGGCCATGGGCTGGGCGTTGCACGTGCTGGCGCTCGTGACCTCGGTGCAGGGACGGATGGCCGATGCGCTGCCGCTGTTCGACCGGGCGCTGACCGTGACCCAGGCCGACCCGGCGCTGACCGACCTGCGGCTGCTGCTGCAGATCAACAAGGCCGTCACGCTGGGCGATCTCGACCGGTATGAGGAGGCCCTGGCCACGGCCGGGCAGGCGCGGCACGTCGCCGATCAGGTCGGCACTACCTTCCGGCTAAGTCAGGCACATGGCGCCCTGGGCCAGTTGCTTTTCCAGACGGGGCGCTGGGACGAAGCGTTGGCCGAGGTGGAGATCGTGCCCGAGGACCTAAAGGAACCCGCTGCGGTCTGCTGCGATCTCGGCATCGCCGCCGTGATCGGCTTTCATCGCGGCGAGGCCGACAAGGCGCGCGGTCACCTTGCCGCCGCCGCCCGGCACGCCGAGCAGCTCGGGCACCGACTTATCGGCCTGCTGGTCCTGGCCCGCAGCCTAGACTTCGAGCAGGTCGGTGCGCTTCCTGAGGCGCTGGCCGCGCTGACGGAGGCGTTTGACGGCAATAAGGAAGCGGTCGAGGAGATCGAGGATCTGCTCCCCGATGCGGTCCGGCTCGCTACCGAGACCGGTGAGCTGGGCACCGCGCAGGCCCTGGCGGACCAGGCCGCCGCGCTCGCGGCCGAGTCGGAGATCCCGCACCGGCAGGCGAACGTGCTGTATTGCCGTGGTCTGCTGGACCATGACGCTGCCGGGCTGCTGGCGGCTGCGGAGCGGTATGACGACGCCGGGAGGCCGCTGCTGAGGGCCAAGGCGCTGGAGGCGGCGGCTGGGATTTTTGTCGACGGCGGCGATCGCGGCCGGGCGCGGGAGGCGTTTACCCAGGCGGTGGAGGTCTACACCGGCCTGGGCGCGGCCGCGGATGTCTCACGGGTACAGGCCACGTTCCGCGCGCACGGCATCCGGCGCGGGCCGCACGCCAAACACCGGCAGGCGCGCAGTGGCTGGGAGAGCCTCACCGCGACCGAGATCAAGATCGCCGCGTTCGTGGAAGAGGGATTGTCCAACCCGGAGATCGCGGCCAAACTGCTCCTATCCCGGCGGACCGTGGCGACCCACGTCTCCCACATCCTGAAGAAGCTCGACGTCCATTCGCGCACGGACATTGCCCGTGAGTCAGCCTTGCGCACCATCGCGCCGAAGTGACGACGCCGCGGGAACCCAGGACACGCGGCGGGGACGGTGAGCCGTTAGGGGGGATCGCGGCTCACCGTCCCCACGTCTGGACCCCGCTATGGGCCGCGCCGGTCGTCCTCCGCCGGGTCGGGCTCGAACGCGAGGGTAAAGTACACGGCCTTGCCCGCCGGGGTGGGGTAAAAGCCCCAGTCAGCCGACAGGGTGGCGACCAGCATCAGGCCCCGTCCCATCTCCGCATCGGTCGAGGCGTTCACCAGCACCGGCAGCAAGCGCGACGTGTCGTGGACATCGACGCGGAGCTGGTCGCCGGAGCAGGAAATGACGAGCAGGACGACCTCAGCCGCCTCGTACCTGATGGCGTTGGTCACCAGCTCGCTGGTGAGGAGGGTGGCGACGCTCTCGTCGACCGGGACATCCCAGCTGCAGATGGCCGCCCGGACCTGGCTGCGGGCTTCGGCGGCGGCTGTCGGTCCCGTGGTCAGCGGGACACGGCGCCAGTGCACCTGGGTCGGGAGGGTCGGCACCATCGCGTTCATCGGGTTCCTTAGGGGCCGTCTTGAACTTCGCCCCGGGAGTGTGGCCACTCTCGCGGCTGCGTGCTACTTGCAAGAAAAATAGTGCTGCAATTTGCAGTGAGAGACATCGGTCAGCTGACCGATTTTGAAACCACGGCCGATAAACCCCCGCATGACCAGGGTTGACGGGCCACCACCCGGTATTGGCCTGGGTGGCCGGGTGCTGCTAGTGGGGCCGCGGATGCCTTATGTGCTGCACGGATTTCTAGATGCCTTAGATGCGCGCGGATTTCTAAATGCCTAAAGTGCGCGTTGGTAAATACTTCAGGCTCCGGCGACCCCGGATCAGGTCCAGCGGATCCATTGACCAAACACTCAGTAAGATCCCTCCGACGCCTCGGCGAGCCGGGCGTGCAGCCGTGCCCGGATCTCCTCCGGGGTATAGGCGCGACGGCGCCGCTGGTCCCGGGCGATCACGACTCCGGTGGCCGCGACGCTCGCGAAAGCGGCCAGGCCGAGTATCTTCCACCAACGCATCTGCCTAGGCTACGACTGTGCCTGACGCGAGCATCGGCCTGGATGAGGCCGTCGACCTGACCCGCACCGGTGACGTGTGGTTGTTTCGCGGGCGCACCGCGGCCGACCGGGCCATCCAGCTGACGACCAACAGCCCGGTCAACCATGTTGGCATGTCCGTGGTCCTGGATGACCTGCCCGCGCTGATGTGGCACGCGGAGCTGGGCAAGTCGTTGCCCGACCTGTGGTCGGGCAACCGCCACCGCGGCGCGCAGCTCCATGACCTGCGCGCGGCCGTCACCCTGTGGGCCACCAGGTACGGCCAGCGGGCCTGGCTGCGCCAGCTGGAACCTCCGGCCGCCCGCGAGATGGAAGACGCGATGCTGCGCACCATCGCGCGGCTGGATGGCACGCCGTTCCCGTCCACGGCCAGGCTCGCCTCCGGATGGCTGCGCGGGCGGATGCCGGCGGTCCGCCGGGAGGCCCGCGACGCCGCCCTGGAAACCGCCTACTGCGCGGAAATCGTCGCCGTCACCTATCAGGCCATGGCCCTGTTGCCGGCCCGGCGGCCGAACTGGTACGACGCCGGCCGGTTCTGGAGCGGGGATGATCTCCGCCTGTCCACGGGGGCCAGGCTCGGCGGGGAGATCGCCGTGCGGATCCCCGCGGCGCGGGAGATCGATGTGCCATCGGGCCCCGTCTTAGGCCGAAGTTGCGGCTTGTTCGACGCGTGATCTTATGCCTGAGCAGCAAGTATGGTGGGCCGACACGCCAGAAATGTAGACACTAGAATAGTTGAGTTACCGGCCTGGCCTGTGCGAGAAT
>Ga0182013_10002681_pt1 | contig 23115 bp, 13 predicted proteins | sample 612S2MmetaG_FD_120487 | JGI IMG/M metagenome (GOLD analysis project Ga0182013, IMG submission 120487) | Permafrost microbial communities from Stordalen Mire, Sweden - 612S2M metaG | ecosystem: Environmental > Terrestrial > Soil > Wetlands > Permafrost | place: Sweden: Stordalen | collected... | reverse complement strand
TTTAGTACATTGCACTCATCTTTTATGACAAGAGGCAATGCAAATGTCCGAACTGCAGGTTCTACCCGTAGTCCCGATCAAGAATACAGTATTATTCCCTAACTTATTGATGCCATTGACTGTAGGGCGTTCTAAGTCGATGGCGGCGATTCACGCAGCTCTGGCGAACGAGGCCAAGGAGGTCCTGATCGTCACGCAGCGGGATTCTTCCATTGAAATTCCGGGTCCAGCCGATCTTTTCCCGACGGCTACAAAGGCTGTGATCAAGCGGGCGAGCCGTTCGGGCGACAAATTCGAGATGCTCGTTTTGGGCGTGGAGCGAGTTGCGCTTGCCGAATTCGCGGGCGCGGACTATCTTCAGGCGAGTTTCAAGCCTTTACCTGTTCCCGAGCAGAAGGACGACGAAAACCCGGAGACAGAAGCCCTTCACCGCGAAGTCATCGACTTGGCCACTGACCTTTTGAAGCATTCCGGTGTGGAGTTGCCGGTGGAGTTTGCGCGAGCAATTACCGGGCAGGCCGATCCCCTGCAGATGGCGTGGATGATTGCAAGCGTGCTTAGCATGGACGTTGCGCTGGAGCACTCGCTGCTGGCTGCTGAAAGCCGCGCCGAGGCCTTGCGCCTGATCCATGCGCACCTTTCGCATGAGCTTCAGATTCTGGAAATCCGCGGCAAAATCGCCACCAAAGCCCAAAGCGAAATGGGTAAGGAGCAGCGGGAGTATGTGCTTCGCCAGCAACTCCGGGCCATTCAGCAGGAACTGGGCGGGAAAGAAGGGGAATCCGAGCTCGAATTGCTCCGTGAACGCCTGAAAGCCGCCGATCTGCCGGACGAAGTACGCAAAGAAGCCGATCGCGAAATGTCGAGGCTTGAGCGGCTTTCCACGCAGGCCCCCGATTACAACGTCGGACGGACCTGGCTGGAAACGATTCTGGAACTGCCGTGGAAGAAAGGCAGCGAATCGACCATTGATATCCCCGCCGCCCGGCAGGTCCTGGCGGACGATCACTACGGACTGAAAGACGTCAAAGAGCGCATTCTGGAGCACTTGGGAGTTCTGAAGCTGAATCCGGGCGCGAAGGCTCCGATCCTTTGCTTCGTGGGACCTCCCGGAGTGGGGAAAACGTCGCTCGGCCAGTCGATCGCTCGCGCGCAGGGTCGCAAATTTGAGCGTCTGAGCCTGGGCGGCATGCACGACGAAGCCGAATTGCGCGGGCATAGAAGGACTTACATTGGCGCCATGGCTGGCCGGATTATCCAAAGTATCCGCCGCGCCGGGGTCAACAACCCGGTCCTGATGCTGGACGAGGTGGATAAACTGGGCCGCGACTTCCGGGGCGACCCGGCGGCTGCTTTGCTCGAAATCCTGGATCCGGAGCAGAACAAGACCTTTCGCGACAACTATCTGGATCTGCCGTTCGATATCTCGAAGGTCTTCTTCGTGATGACGGCAAACAGTCTGGATACGATTCCGCAACCGCTACTGGATCGTATGGAAGTGGTGCGGCTGGCGGGTTACAGCGAGGAAGAAAAGCTGGAGATCGCGCGCCGCTATCAGGTTCCGAAACAACTGAAGGAAGCGGGACTCTCGGCCGACGTCTGCGTCCTGAGCGATGAGGCGCTACGCCTGGTGATTTCGCGCTACACCCGCGAGGCTGGCGTCCGGCAATTGGAACGGGCCATTGGCCGGGTGATGCGGAAAGTGGCGTTGAAGATTGCCGAAGGGGCATCAGGGCCCGTCGAGGTAACGAAGGAAGAACTGACGGATCTCCTGGGTCCCGAGCGCTTCTCGCCGGAACAGGCCCGTAAGGATGTCCCGGCCGGTGTCGCAACCGGGCTTGCCTGGACGGAAGCCGGCGGCGATGTCCTCTACATTGAAGGCGCGCTGTTGAAAGACGGCAAAGGGCTTTCGCTTACCGGGCAACTGGGCGAGGTAATGCAGGAATCCGCCAAAACCGCCCAAAGCTATATCTGGTCGCACGCCGGCGAGTTTGGGATCGACCAGTCGCTGTTCCGGCGATACGGTGTACATGTTCACGTTCCGGCGGGGGCGATTCCGAAAGACGGCCCTTCGGCAGGCGTCACTATGACGACGGCGCTGACGTCGCTTTACACCGGGTTACCGGTCCGCAGCGATACGGCGATGACGGGAGAAGTTACGCTTTCGGGCCTGGTTCTGCCCGTTGGCGGAATTAAGGAAAAGATGCTGGCGGCCCGCCGGCTGGGCATTCGGCGAGTCATCATTCCCAAGCAAAACGAAAAAGATTTGCGGGACTTGCCGGAAGATGCGCGCAGCGAAATGGAATTCATCCTGGCCGAACACGTGCATGAAGTCCTGCAAGCAGCTATACCGGGGATTAAGGAGCAAGGCCTGCTGCGCGTAGCGGCATAAGTGGCTCTGCCCGGAAGACTTAGAGGGATTCACTATGGATATCAACCGCCTCACCGAGAAAACTCAGGAAGCGCTGCATGCAGCGCAAAGCGAAGCTCTCCGTCGCGGTAATCAACAGGTCGACGTTGAGCATCTGCTGGCCGCTCTCCTTGCACAGGAGGGCGGGCTGACCGCGTCGATCCTTAAGCGCGCCGGTGCCAATCTGGATGTTCTTGCCGCCAGGCTGGATCAGGATTTGGACCGGCTGCCAAAGGTCAGCGGGCCGACCGGAGGGCCCGAGCAGATTTATGTTACGGCGCGCCTCAATAAGGTGTTTAGCAGGGCCGAAGACGAAGCCAAACACCTGAAGGACGACTTCATTTCGGTTGAGCATTTTCTGCTCGCTGCGGTGGATGACTCGAAGGCGTTCAAGGAACTGGGGATCACGCGTGATCGCCTGATGCAGGCTCTTCGCGAAGTTCGCGGGAGTCAGCGCGTTACCAGTAAGAATCCGGAGGCAACTTACGAGGCCCTCGAAAAGTATGGGCGCGATCTCACGAAGAGCGCCGCGGCTGGCAAGCTTGACCCGGTGATCGGCCGCGACGAGGAAATCCGTCGCGTGATTCAGGTGTTGTCCCGCCGGACCAAGAACAACCCCGTGCTGATCGGCGAACCCGGCGTTGGCAAGACGGCCATTGTCGAAGGACTAGCTCAGCGTATTGTGCGCGGCGATGTGACCGAAGGGCTCAAGGAAAAGCGCATCGTCTCGCTCGATATGGGCGCGCTGATTGCGGGGGCGAAATTCCGCGGCGAGTTCGAAGAGCGCCTGAAGGCTGTCCTCAAGGAGGTTCTCGATTCCAACGGTGAAATTATTCTTTTCATCGACGAGTTGCACACGGTAGTCGGTGCGGGAAAGGCCGAAGGCTCCATGGACGCAGGCAATTTGCTGAAGCCCATGCTGGCCCGCGGGGAACTCCACTGCATCGGCGCCACTACTCTGGATGAATACCGGAAGTACATCGAGAAAGATGCCGCGCTTGAACGGCGGTTCCAGCCAGTGCTGGTGGATCAGCCGACGGTCGAGGACACCATCTCGATTTTGCGCGGCTTGAAAGATCGCTACGAATTGCATCACGGCGTTCGTATTAAAGACGCTGCACTGGTTAGCGCCGCGATTTTGTCGGATCGCTATATTTCCGATCGTTTCCTGCCTGACAAAGCCATTGATCTGGTGGACGAAGCGGCAGCGAAACTGCGTGTTGAAATCGACTCAATGCCGGCGGACCTCGATGAGATTCTGCGACGGACCATGCAGCTTGAAATCGAGCGTCAGGCTCTGAAGAAAGAGAAAGACGCGCCGTCCCGGGAGCGCCTCGGCAAAATTGAAGCCGAGGTCGCCAATCTTCGCGCCGAAGGCGATGCTTTGAAGGCACGGTGGCAACTGGAGAAGGAATCCGTTCAGGGTCTGCGCACACTGCGGGAGCAGATCGACCAGGTGAAGACCGAAATCGATCAGGCCGAGCGCGCTTACGATTTGAACCGCGCGGCTGAACTCAAGTACGGCAAGCTGCGCGACCTGACCGCCAAACTCGCGGCTGCTGAATCGGTCGCGGCCAGTCCGACGAAGCTTCTCAAGGAAGAAGTTGGCGAAGAAGACATCGCCGCAGTGGTCAGTCGCTGGACGGGCGTCCCGGTGTCGCGTTTGCTCGAAGGTGAAATGCAGAAACTCCTCCATCTCGAAGAGGAACTGCACAAGCGTGTGATCGGTCAGGATGAAGCCGTTACCGCGGTTTCAGAAGCCGTCATCCGCGCTCGCGCCGGATTGAAGGATCCCAACCGTCCGATCGGGAGTTTCATTTTCCTCGGACCGACCGGTGTGGGCAAGACCGAACTCGCCCGTGCCCTCGCGGAATATTTGTTCGACGACGAACACAACATGGTTCGGATCGACATGTCCGAGTACCAGGAGAAGCACACGGTGGCACGTTTGCTGGGCGCGCCTCCAGGATATGTCGGCTTTGAAGAAGGCGGCCAGTTGACGGAAGCAATCCGCCGCAAGCCATACTCGGTGATCCTGTTCGACGAGATCGAAAAGGCACATCCGGATATCTTCAACGTGATGCTGCAGATTCTCGATGACGGCCGCCTGACTGACGGTCAGGGCCGCACGGTGAACTTCAAGAACACCCTGCTGATCATGACGTCAAATATGGGCAGCCATCGGATTCTCGAATACAAGGGCACGTTCGCCGGACGCGGCTATGACGATATGAAGAATGCCGTCATGAACGAACTCCGCAGCGGCTTCCGGCCGGAGTTTCTCAACCGGATCGACGAGATCATTGTGTTCCATGCACTGGATGAGACGCATCTGAAGGAGATCGTTGAAATTCAGCTGGCGGGCTTGCGGCAGCGTCTGGCCGACCGCCACATTCACCTTACGTTGACCGATGAGGCACGGACTCACCTGGTAAAGGCAGGATTCGATCCGGTTTATGGCGCTCGCCCGTTGAAGCGTGCGATCCAGAAGGAAGTGGAGACGCGGCTTGGCCGGTTGATTATCGGCGGCAAGGTCCACGACGGCGAAGAAGTGGTTGTGGACTATGACCCGGCCAGGGCAGAACTGGTCTTCCAGCCTATGCCCGTGCTGGTTTGAGCGATTCCTTACTTCGCTAAAGCGTCGCGTTGATCCTGTAGCGTTTGAAGCTGAATTTTCAGGGCGCGAATTCCTGGAAAACTATCTTTATACGTCTTCCGCAGGTCGATCAGATTCGACTGTATGTCTTCGATCTGACTCTTTAGTTGCTGCGCCGAAAGCGCGACAGTTGAATCTTGTGCAGACCTCGGCTGCTGACCCTGCGCGAAAGCGGGTAGAGCCATCAATACGCAGATTACGGAGAGCGTAATTCCTTGAAATCGTGCCATGGGATCATACTAGCGCAATTTTCCAAGCCACCTTAGCCTGCTATATAGTCGGCCTAGTTTGATGCGCGGGGCTTGTTCGGCCAGATCGTAAAGTCGCGCATGGCGTATCGGACTACGTCGCCAGTCATCCCTTTCAGCGCTTCGTTTAGTTCGACGATGTGAGCATGCGAGAGTTCGAGGACATGTTCCTGCGGTTGATACTTCGTACCGACCGGGTAATCGAGGAATGGTGTGCTTGATTCTTCGATGTGACAACCGAGAACATGCGCGACCGGCTTGTCCTTTGTGAAATCGACCAGCCTCTGAATACTGACTTTGAAGGCGGCGGCGTCGGAAACGTAGAGACGTCCGGGATACAGCGTGTCTCCGGTGAGCAGGATGCCGGTGCGGTGATCGTAAAACGCTACGCCAAAAGGCTGGTGGCCTGGGATTGGAATCACATCCAGCACGCGACCGCCGAGATCGAGAGAGCCGGTGTCGACGGGCCAGTTCGCGATTCCGTAGGCCTTCTGCGTCCCTTCTACCGACAGCGGCACAACCGTTGTTCCAGGTTTGCCCGCAAACTGCGCATCGCCGGAGATGTGATCGCCATGTCCATGAGAATGCGTGACAAGAAGGGGGATGGATTCGCGTCCATTTCGTTTACACCATTCCGCGATCGTCTGACTAACAATCTCAGCGACGTTGGTTTCGCCCGCGCCCGTGTCCTGAAGCATCGCGCGATCCTTTCCGAAGAAAAGGTACAGGAAAGGCTTCTCGTAATTGGTGCAGCCCGATTCACGAATGATGTACAGATCGGGATTGTATTGATGCACCTGCCATTTGGGTACCTGAGTGCAATCGGGACCTCCGGTGATCCAATGAGCGGGAAGAGTTCCGGGTTCAAGTCCAGCGCCTTTGGGCTCGGGCGCCTGGGCTTGCATCAGGGCCGCAAAACTAAGTACTAAACTCAGGAACTTCAAATTCAAGCCGTTCGCCACTGGTTGCGAGAAGAGACGCTTCTTCGACAATTTTTTCAAACCTTTCCCGGTCCTGATCGCGCGCGGAATCCGGCACACTGACATCGAACAGCACGCGCGCCTTGCCTAGTCCTACCACCCGTGTGCCGAGATATACGGCTTCGGCCACGTTGTGCGTAACGAAAAGAATGGTCGTGCCCGTCTCGGCCCAAAGCTTTCGCACCAGGCGCTGCATGTCGAGGCGAGTAGCGGGGTCGAGCGCGCTGAAGGCTTCATCCATGAGAAGAATCTTCGGACGCATGATCAGCGCCTGCGCTATTGCCACACGCTGCTGCATGCCACCCGAAAGCTGGTCGGGATACTTATTGGCATCGGATTCATGCAAACCCATTTGCCGCAGGAAGCGATGCGCTTCGTCGCGGAGTTCGCGACGTCTGCGACGAAACGCCGGAGTGAGACGGCCGAGAATTCCGAACTCTTCCATCTCAGGACCGAAGGTGATGTTGTCGATAACGGTCCGGTCGGGGAACAACGAATACTTCTGGGGTACATAGCCCCGATGGCGGTCGGGCCGCGGCAGTTCCCGGCCTTCGATGAGAACACGTCCTGAGGTGGGCCGCTCAGCGCCGAGGATCAGGCGCAGCATGGTGGATTTTCCGCACCCGGTCTGTCCGCAAACTGAAATGAACTCACCCGCTTCAATCGTCAGATTGAGGTTGTCGAGAACCTTTTTGGTGCTGTAGACGACGCAGATGTTTTCGAGCCGGATCATTCACAACTATTCGTGAAACCACGGATGCATCTTACGGTTCAGCACCCGCATCGAGAGGTCCACCAGGAACAACAGCAATGCAACCCAAAGCACGTACGGGATGATTACATTCATCCCCATGTGGCGGCGCAGCAGCGCGATTCGAAACGCCAAACCGTCCTGCGAAGCGATCATCTCGCCTGCAAACAAAAACAGCATGATGGCCTTCAGGTTCAGGCGAATGCTGTTCAGCACGCGGGGCAGGATTTGTTTGAGCACAATCAGATAAGAGACTCCGAAGTCGTGCGCGCCCAGCGTGAAGCCTTTCACCACCTGTTCGGGAGGAACGCCTTTCGTCATGTTGACCGTATCGAGAATGATGGTCGGCGTGACACCGATCACGATCAGCATGATCTTTGCCAGTTCATCGATCCCGAATGCAATAAACAGAATTGGTAGAACTGAGAGCGCAATGATTTTGTCGAAGAAAAGGATGAAGCGCAGAAAAAACTGTCCAATCACAGGGAACATTCCCATGTGTAGCCCCAGAATCACGGCAGGGACCAGCAGCAGCATACTCCAGACGAAGCGCTTCGCGCTGGCCACTGTATCGGTAAAAATCATGCTTTGCGTGAACCCTACCGCAGGCCCATCCTGGTCGTCGGTATCGGGCCGGGTGAAAGCGCCGGCGATTCCCTGGCCAAGTTGATGGAGACCGGGAACCACGCGGTCGTCCGGATTTTCTATGTGGCGGTTGTGAGCGGTATAGAAGTACAGCGCAATGCCGGCGGCGAAAAGAAACCACGAGAGCGTCCACGCGGTAATCGGGGACGGGCGAGCGTCAACTCGAAAAAGCATTTACAGCTTGCCGTCCCTTGCGGCTTGCATATAGCTGGTATCGAAGCGAAGCCGCACGCGATCCGCCTTGCCCTGCACGGCGCCGTCGGGATAACGAATGGCGACATCGTCGACGGATTTTGTGCTCGATCCAAGCAGCCCGTGCGTGAAGCAGAACTGGCGAACCAGATTCATCTTCTTACCGAAATCGGCAGCCGCCGTAAATGCGGCGGCAGACTGTGCTGTGTAAAAAAGATTAGTGGTGCTGAGCTGTTCCTTGTAAGATTCGAGCGAATCTTCGCTGCCCGCCGCGATCGCCTTCAGCACCGCGTCAGTCTCCGGCCCTTTGCCAGACATCATTTTCGTGGTCTCGTACCATGCGCCTGCGAGCGCTTTAGCAAAACGCTGACCGGAACCGTCGGGCCGATTGAGAATGTCGGTGCGGACCACCATGAGGTCAACGATTTCACCCGGGATCTTCGAGGAGTCGAAGAGAGTCTTCACGCCCTGGATTTTGGCGATCTGCGAAACCATGGGCTTCCATGTCACGACCGCATCCTGCGACTTGTCGGCAATGAAGGCGGTAGCAATGTCGGAGTCGGACGTATTGATGAGCTTGACCTTCTTGATCTGGGATTCGAGACCGTTGATCGTCATGGCCCGTTCATAGAGATATTCGGAAACCGTCTTCTGAACTAGAAGCAGCTTCTTGCCGGGCAGCTGCTGCATTGTGAGGTTGTTCCGCACCAGCAGCGCATCGTTGCCGTTGGAGTAATCGCCCGTAATGATGGAGGTTGTGTCGACGCCAGCGGCGGCGGGCATGTCGAGAGCTTCCATGTTCGTCATCGCGCAGGCGTCGATATTTTTTCCGACGAATGCATCGAGAGACGGCGCGTAGTCAAAACGCTGCACGCGGATCGCGATATTGTACTTATCCGCCCATTTCTTCAATATCCCGGATTTGGCCATGTACGCCCATGGGTTCCATCCGACATAAACAGACCATCCGACGGTGAACGACGGTTTGTCGGCAGCGTGACCGGACGCGGTAGCCAGCAGGGCTATAAACAGAGCGGAAAGAGTTCGTTTGATCAAGGGTTTTCCAGTGCCACAAACGCTGTGGTGGAAGGCTGACGGGGCCCCGATCTATTAATTAATGAAAACGCGCAAGTCCGACCGCCGAACCCGGCTGAACGGAAGGTTCCTCTGCTGCGAGGCGCCGCGTCCGGCGGCCCTTGCGCTCTCAATGAAACCTCGATTGTAGCGCGTGAATTGCGGGGCTTACAAACGCAGGCCGCAAATGAGGCGGATCGATTTTTTGGATTGTACGGATAGGCTCATCTCTGGCATGATTGACCTTATGCTTTTGTTCCAGCGTGGCAAAACGGAGCGCAAGATCGCGATCCGGGTATTGCTGCGCCTCACCAGAATGGATGTTTGCTGCGGTCCCCCTGCCCTCTGATTTTTCTACTGCACTTTCCCTGTAAGTCTTTTATTCATCATCTTTTTTGACGGAGTTGGGTCTATGTCTCTGTGGCAGGAAACTATTCACGGAGGAGCAGGCTGGTCATTGCTTCTCCGGCGGGGCAACACGCTGCGCCTCGAAGATACGGAAGGCGGAGCCAATGTTGGCGCGCTCTTCTTCAATAAGGATTTCCCGGTTGAACGCTACAACATGCCGGACACGCTCAAAGCCCAGCACACGGCGCATCTGACGAAAGGCTTTGTCCTTTATTCAGATATGGGCCGCGTGCTGTGTTCGATCACGGACGATTCGTGCGGCTGGCATGACCCTCTGGCCGGCCATAACGACGCAGCCGCCGCGGCCGCAAAGTATGGCGAGGCGAATTATCAGAAACACCGTAATGCCTGGCATCGCAATACTCGGGACAACTTTGTCATTGAAGCTGAGAAGTATGGACTGGATGCGCGCGACCTCGGTCCTAATGTGAATTTCTTCAGCAAGGTAGTTGTGGATCCGGACGGTTCCATGCGATTCGTTCCCGGCAACTCGAAGGTCGGTGATTTTGTCGATCTGCGGGCGGAGATGGATTTGCTGGTGTTTCTCGATACCGGGCAGCATCCTCTCGATCCCAATCCGAAGTATGAGCCGAAGCCGGTGAAGTTTTATGTATCGAAGTCGGATCCGGTTGCGGCGGACGATCTTTGCCGCAACTCGCGTCCGGAAAACGAGCGGGGATTTATCAATACCGAGAGGTATTGTCTGTGAGCAGCCGAAGGCCGGAGGACGCAAGCTACAGCGCGGTCGTGAATGCCGGGGATTACTGGATTCACGAAATCAAGGCGGCGCAGATTTTCCGGATTGTGGATCTGGAGGGAAATCAGGCTGTAGACACGTTGTTTTACAACGCGCACGACACCGAAGAGCGTTACAGTGCAACGGATACGATTGCCGCGCAGCGCAACATTTATCTGACAACGGGCACAAAGCTGATGTCGACTTTTCGCAAATCGATGCTGACGATCATCGATGATACCTGCGGCCGCCACGACACTCTTGGGGGCGCATGTTCGGCGGAGAGCAATCAGGTACGGTATGCAGTGGATAAGCGGCACATGCACGCCTGCAGAGACAGTTTTCTACGCGCCATCGCCGATCCGAAGTGGAAACTGTCGAAGCGCGACATAACGGCGAATATCAATTTCTTCATGAACGTTCCGGTTACACCCGAAGGCAAATTGACGTTTGAAGACGGAATCTCCGAACCGCTCAAGTATGTGGAGATGCGCGCGGATATGGACGTTCTGTGCCTGATCAGTAACTGCCCTCAGCTTAATAATCCATGCAATGCCTATAATCCGACTCCTGTTCAGGTATTGATCTGGGACTGATGTTTTCCAGGGTACTGGTTGCCAACCGCAGCGCGATCGCGTGTCGCATCTTCCGCACTTTGCGGCGGATGGGAATTGCATCGGTCGCGATTTACTCGGAGGCGGACCGGCACTCACTGCATGTATCGATGGCGGATGAGGCTATTCGGATATCCAGCTATCTGGATATTGACAGCGTGCTCGATGCAGCCAGGAGTACGGGCGCGGAGGCGATTCATCCCGGCTACGGTTTTCTCAGCGAAAACGCCGGTTTTGCGGAGGTCTGCGAGGCCGCGGGAATCGTTTTCATCGGTCCGACGCCGGATCAGATGCGTTCATTCGGATTGAAGCACAGCGCCCGCCGGATCGCGGCGGAGAATAATGTGCCGCTCTTACCGGGGACGCCTCTGCTGGCGAATGCGGAAGCGGCGCGGGCAGCGGCAATTCAAATCGGGCTGCCAGTGATGCTGAAGAGTACGGCGGGCGGTGGCGGCATTGGAATGCGTCTGTGCCGGGAAGAATCGGAGATTGTTGAAGCGTTTGCATCCGTGGAGCGAACGAGCAGGGCGAGCTTCAAAGACAGCGGTATTTATCTGGAAAAGTTTGTAAGTCGCGCACGGCACGTGGAAGTGCAGATCTTTGGCGACGGCAAAGGTGAAGTTATTGAACTGGGCGAGCGCGACTGCTCAGTGCAGCGCCGTAATCAGAAAGTTATTGAAGAGACCCCGGCGCCTCAGCTTCCAGCAAGTGTCCGAACCCAGTTACTCGAGTGTGCGGTACGACTAGGCAGGGCTGTTAAATACCGGTCCGCCGGTACGGTTGAATTTGTTTACGACGCTGGGGAGGAGTGCTTCTATTTCCTTGAAGTGAATACACGCCTGCAGGTAGAACACGGCGTAACTGAGGAAGTAACGGGACTCGACCTGGTTGAGCTGATGCTTCGGATCGCGGCGGGTGAAAGTCTTCCCGCGAAACCGGGATCCTCGGGGCATTCGATTCAGGTACGCGTGTACGCGGAAGATCCACGCAAGAACTTCCAGCCCAGCTCCGGAATTCTTACGGAGGTCCGATTTTCGCAGTCTTGTCGTGTGGAAACCTGGGTGGAGCGCGGAACCGAAGTTACTCCGTTTTACGACCCTCTTCTCGCAAAGATCATTGTGCATGGCGAGACTCGCGACCTCGCGCTGAAAAAGCTCCGCGAAGCATTGAAGGAGACAGCGCTGGCTGGCATCGAATCGAATCTTGATTACTTACGGCAGATCATAGCCAGTGAAGGCTTCGCACAAGGTGGAGTAACCACCAGTTATCTCAATACGTTCACTTATCACAGCCGGACGATCGATGTTATAGAAGGCGGGACCATGACTACCGTTCAGGATTATCCTGGGAGGATTGGCCTCTGGGCGGTGGGAGTGCCGCCTTCGGGCCCAATGGATTCGTTGTCATTCCGTAGGGGAAACCAATTGCTCGGCAATCCTGAAGGGACTCCTGGACTTGAGTGCACGGTGACGGGGCCAACACTTCGGTTTAATTGCGAAACTGAATTTGTGCTGACGGGGGCGGATTACGAAGCGACCCTTGACGACAAACCGGTAGCCTGCGGGCAAGTAACGCAAGCCCCGGCGGGTTCAACACTGGAGTTGAGAAATTGCGAAGGGCCGGGCGCGCGTGCTTACATCCTGTTTCGCGGCGGACTCGATGTGCCACTTTATCTGGGGAGTGCCAGTACATTTACACTGGGCCGCTTTGGCGGTCACGCGGGCCGGGCGTTACGCACGGGCGATGTGCTCCATGTAGCCGCGGAAAAGCCGCGCGTGACGGCGCCACCGATCAAACCACCGCGTTTGACGCACGAGTGGGAGATCGGTGTATTTAACGGCCCGCACGGGGCACCAGACTTTTTCACTCAGCGCGATATCGAGACCTTCTTCGCCTCTTCGTGGAAGGTCCACTACAATTCCAGCCGAACCGGCACACGACTAATTGGTCCGAAGCCGGAATGGGCGAGGAGAGATGGCGGCGAAGCCGGCCTCCATCCTTCGAACATCCATGACAACGCCTACGCGATTGGATCAGTGGATTTTACAGGCGACATGCCGGTGATTCTGGGCCCGGACGGTCCAAGTCTTGGCGGGTTTGTTTGTCCGGTCGTGATTGCGGATTCGGAATTGTGGAAGACCGGGCAGTTGAAGCCCGGTGACTCAGTGCGCTTCGTGCCACTGACCGCGGAAGACCCCGTCATCGAACGATTGCCGCCTGCGACGGTCTGCCGCGCCGCCGGCGACCGATATCTGCTCATCGAATACGGCGAACCGATCCTCGACCTCAATCTTCGTTTTCGTGTGCAGGAACTCCTGGCATGGTTCGAACGTGAACGGCCTGAAGGAATTATTGATCTCACACCGGGAATCCGTTCCCTGCAAATTCATTACGACTCCGGGAAGCTTCCCCGTACCAGTCTCCTGGCAATGCTGGAGCGGGCGGAGGCTTCGCTGCCCGGTCTCGAGAACCTGATAATCCCCACGCGCATTGTTCACTTGCCGCTTTCCTGGGACGATCCGGCGACGCGTCTCGCTATTGAGAAATATATGAAGTCCGTGCGTCCGGATGCGCCGTGGTGTCCGAGTAACATCGAATTCATCCGGCGTATAAATGGTCTCGATTCGATCGAAGACGTGAAGGGCATTGTCTTCGATGCGAGTTATCTGGTGCTTGGCCTCGGCGATGTGTATCTTGGTGCTCCGGTCGCAACGCCGCTCGATCCCCGGCACCGGTTGGTAACGACCAAGTACAATCCGGCAAGAACCTGGACGGCGGAGAACTCAGTCGGAATAGGCGGCGCCTACCTTTGCGTTTACGGGATGGAAGGGCCCGGCGGATACCAGTTTGTCGGGCGCACCGTGCAGATGTGGAATACCTGGCGGGGCGAGACGCCGTGGCTTCTTCGCTTCTTCGACCAGATCCGTTTTTACCCGGTGGAAGCCGACGAGCTACTCGATATGCGCGACCGGTTCCCGCATGGAAAGTTTGAGCTGGACATCACGACTGAACAGTTCCACCTGGGTGAATACAACGCATTTCTAAAAGGCATTAGCGCCGAATCCCGCACCTTTAAACTTCACCAGCAGGCTGCGTTTGAAGCAGAACGTGAAAGATGGCGGGAGGCCAGGCAGGACGTCGTAATCGAGCCAGCCGAAGAGGAGGCTCCGCCCGAGAGGTCCATACCGGCCGGTTGCCGCGCCGTAAAATCACCAGCCCATGCGAGCGTATGGAACATTACAGTTAAAGAGGGCGATCGCGTAGAAGCAGGACAACATCTTGTAATTGTTGAAGCGATGAAGATGGAGATCGCAGTGGCCTCGCCGCGTCGGGGCGTAGTAGTGGAAGTTCTGTGCGCACAAGGGGCGCAGATTTCCGCAGGGCAGAGTCTGGTTTTCATTCGTCCCGATCAGTGATCAAAGGCAAGATGCTAATCCATAGAAATAATCTATGACCAGGACAAGATTATAGAATTTGACCTTAGTTGGAGAAACGAATCACAATAACTAATTAGCCAGAGTTAGTCCTTTTTTCAGAACCACAACTTCCCTGAGGCAGTGTAGAGCCCCCGTATCGGCTCAAAATGGTCCCCGAGTGTGTGACCCGCCAAACAAAATTAATGGAGGGTTTCTCAGATGAAACTTCGTTATACGGTTGTCCCCGAAGATAAATTCACAACACAAGGGGTTTTTAGCTTGTTCAAACGCTTATCCGCTGTTGCTCTTCTTTCTGTCGCTATCATGTGGGGCCAGGCCACCACGTCTTTGCGAGGTACGATCAAAGACGCCTCAGGAGCCGTCGTTTCCGACGCCGCCGTAACACTCGCAGACGCCGCGAACGGCACCTCGCGGAAAGTGGTTACCGATGCTAATGGCGCATATCAATTTCTTCAGCTGTCTCCGGGGGATTATTCCGTAAAGGTTGAGAAGCCGGGATTCACGACTTCTCTCAAGGGCGACGTGCGGCTAGAAGTTAACACCCCGGCCACTTTTGACCTGCAGCTGGAAGTAGGCGCTGTGGGCGCGACCGTCAATGTCGAAGCCGAAGTCTCCAGTATCAATACTGTCGATGGCTCGGTCGGCAATGCGTTCACTGAAAAGCAGGTCAATGAACTTCCTTTGCAGACGCGCAACGTGGTCGAACTGCTGAGCATCCAGCCTGGCGTTACGCAGACAGGTGAAGTGCTGGGAGCGCGCCGCGATCAGAATAATATTACGCTAGATGGCGTCGATGTCAACAATAACCAGAACGCGGGTATTACGTCCGCGTCGACAAACGGATCAGCGCCGACCGGAACTAACTTCGGCGGGGTCCAGGTGCCTGTCATTGCGGGTTTCAATGCGGCGATCCCGGTCCCGCTCGATTCCGTCGAAGAGTTTCGCGTAACTGTGGCCGGCCAGGGGGCCGATGAGGGCCGCTCATCCGGCGGCCAGGTTGTTCTGGTAACCAAAAGCGGTACTAACACCGTGCACGGCACTGCTTACGAATACAACCGCAATACCGCGCTTGCGGCGAACGACTTTTTTAGCAATGAAGCTGGCATTCCCCGCGCCGCCCTTGTTCGCAACCAGTTTGGAGTCTCGCTCGGCGGACCGATTAAGAAAAACCGACTGTTCCTTTTTGGTAACTGGGAGCGGCGCATCGACCGGAGTTCCTCTGCAGAAACAGCCAACGTTCCCAGTTCCACTCTCAAGCAGGGAATTCTGTCAGTGGCCTTGTCCAACGGGCAGACATTGCAGCTGAACCCGACGCAAGTAGCCGCCATCGATCCGCTGCACATCGGCGTAAATCCGCTGGTGCAGCAATACCTGCAGGCATTGCCCAGCGGCAACAACCCTCAGTTGGGTCTTGATGGGGGCCTGAACTTTAGTGTTCTCCGCTTCAACGCGCCTCAGGATCTGGACAATGCAGCCTATGTCGCGAAGATGGATTTCAATATCGATTCCGCCCGCAAGCATACCCTCTCAGTCCGCGGATCGCTGAATGACGCTGCCAGCACAATCACGCCAGCTGTATACCCTGGCGAAAATCCCGCCCAGTCGCTGGTAGATAACAGCAAGGGTATTTCTACGACTTATACCTGGGTTATCAACCCCAGTATGATTAACGTGGCTACCTTCGGTGATACACGACTCGGATTGAATTACACCGGGAACGTCGGCACTGCCTTAACCTTTCAGCAGATTACGGCGCCCACGAGCTTCATTCGGCCTTCCATTCAGCTGATGCCCACTTACAACGCGCTCGATAATTTCACGTGGATCAAAGGCAAGCACACGATTACGATGGGCGCGAATGTACGATTCATTCGTAATTCCCGGGACAGCTATGCAAACTCATTCCCGTCATACAGCTTCAGCCGCAACACCCTGGGGGGGTTAGGCGGCGATGCCGCCACTGACGTCACGAACTATGTCAATACTCTATTGGGAACTACTGGCGTTACTCTGAAGCAGCCTACTGCTGTCGAGGACGGACTGGGCGACTTGCTGGGTCTGATCAATCAATACAGCGCCAACTACTTGTACGACAAAACCGGTACAAGAATTCCTTTTGGAACTCCCGCGGCTCGTGAATACGCCGTCAATGACTATGAAGGTTTCATCATGGACAGCTGGCGTTTCCACAAGAATTTAACCTTTACCGTCGGACTCCGTTACAGCAACTCTTCCGTTCCATGGGAAACTCACGGCACTGAAGTGGTGACGACGGTTCCGCTTCAGACTTACTTCGCGGAACGCGTTGCGGCTGCCGCCAGCGGCACTCCGAATTATGCGATTCCAGACGCATCTCTCACGTATACTCTGGGTGGGGCTGCCAATGGCAAGCCCGGCTGGTATAACCGCGACAACCTTGATTTTGGACCGCGCGCATCATTCGCGTGGTCCCCGGATTCGATGGGCCTGCTTGGCAAGGGCAACGTGATGCGTGGCGGATTCGCCCTTGTTTATGACCAATACGGGAACGACATGGTCTATAACATTGATCTGAGTGGTTCTCCGGGTCTGGCAACTAACGTGACCCAGCCTGTCAATACGAACTTTACGAATTCTCCCCGGTACGCCGGCATCAGTACGCTTCCTTCCCTTCCTGCAGCTCCAGTCGGTGGTTTCCCGTTCACTCCCGCGACAATCACCGGTGGCTTCAACGAAGGCGTTGGTGTTGTATCCAACCTGAAAGCTCCTTACTCCCTCGTGTTCAACTACACTTGGGCCAAGCAACTCCCGGGTAAGCTGACGTTTGAAGCAGGCTACGCAGGCCGTCTGTACAGGCGGGGTCTCCTGGAGCAGGACTTCGATCAGCCGCTAACGACATTTAAGGATCCCAATACCGGGACCACTTGGGCTCAAGCGGTGGGCGTCCTTCATCAGGACTACATTAACGCTGGGCTGAATTACGGGCCAATCGCGCCGGTTCCCTTCATCGAGGATATGTTCCCCGGCCTGAAGAACGCCTACGTCACCGGCAGCGCCACGCAAAACTACTATGAGAGCTGGATTATCCAGAACGGTCTGAGCGACCTCGACAACCTGAACCAGATGGACAGGCAGAGGAACGCCAGCGGAGGCTGCTATTCGAGAACCGGTTGCAACACTTTCTATCCTAATCAGGAAGCCGGGCTGCCAACCTGGACGAATACAGGTTATTCGAACTACAACGCGGGTATCTTCACTCTTCGGCGGTCTCTTTCCAGAGGTGTGGCGTTTGATTTCAATTACACCTGGTCCCACTCCATCGATAATTCCTCAGGTGCGGAATCCGGCGCCGGTGATAGCGGCGCTGTGCTTCAGGATGCTTTTAATGTAAATGCATTCCGTGGTTCTTCCGACTTCGACCAGCGGCACAATATCACGGCTGACGTTCTCTATGAGCTTCCGTTCGGAAAAGGAAAGAAGTTCATGAGCAACGCCGGTAAGATCGCCGATGAATTCATCGGCGGATGGCAAGTCGCTTCAATTTTTCGGTATCACTCAGGAACTCCGGCGACCATCAGCGCGAGCGGCGCCTATCCCACCAACTATGAGATCAGCGCTCTCGTAAATCTGCTGCCCGGCGGCACAAACAACTACGGTTCGTTTATTAACAACAACGGCTTGCCGAGTCTGTTTGCCAGCACAACGGCCTATCAGAACTACTTCCAGCAGGCCGGCGGCTCTACCGGTACCCGGGCCATAGTTCGCTTGCCTGGCCTTACCAATTTTGACTTTTCCTTCTCCAAGAGTTTTGCGATGCCGTGGGAAGGCCACAGACTTCAGTTCCGCGCCGAGATGTTTAACGCATTTAATCACGTTAATTTCTACGATCCGGTTCTGGATATCAACTCTACCTCTACATTCGGTCAATTCCAGAAGGACATCGGTCCCCGCGTCGTACAGGCCAGCCTGCGCTACGCTTTCTAAATCGGGAATAATGCGGAAGCGGCGGCGCTCAGCTTTGGTGGCGCCGCTTCTGTCTGTCCCGGCTTCGGCAGTTTGTAAACCATGCGAATCCTACCCGTAGTCCTCGTGGCTCTCGTCGTTTCCAGCACAGCGTTCGCCGATCAACGCGGCAAAGCGCCCGCGCCCGCAGCCAGGCAAGGCATTAAAACTCCCGGTGTTCAAATTCCCTTTTCCAGTCTCAAGGCCGAAGCGACTTTTCAGACGCCGGATAAGCCTGCCTGGATGTTCTTTTCCACCACGGTCTTCGTTCCTGCAAAAGATCATCTAGACCGCATAGATATCAAGACCAACAAACTCATCGATCCCGTAGCGGGCGTAAGTAAGCCTTGCGGAGGCATGGTGTCGGCGTTCAACAGCCTATGGGCACCGTCCTGTGGAGGAAATTCGCTGGTTCGGATCGACCCGAAGACTTTCAAGGTCACGGCCAATGTTCTTTCCGGCGCGGCGGATATTACAGAGTCAATCGCAGCCGATGCGGACAGCATCTGGCTTCTCACCGACACGAAGGAAACACTGTCCAGAATCGATCCCGATCAGAATGCAGTAGTGGGTGAAATGCGCATTCCCGCCGGGTGCGGCGGTCTGACGTTCGCCGAAACGGCTTTATGGCTTGCCTGTCCAAACGAGAACAAGGTCTACCGGATTAATCCCGCGACCAATCAAGTAGAGAAAACCATTGAGGTTTCAGCTCGGCCGCAGGCTATTGCCGCAGGCGAAAATTCTATCTGGGTCCTTTGCGAAAAGGACGGCAAGATCGACCGGATCGATCCCAAAACCAACAAGGTTTCCAAGAGCATCGAGCTCAAAGTACCGGACGCCAGGGGACGGATTGCATTCGGCGAAGGCGCGCTTTGGGTGACGATGGCTGGCTTTCCGCTGACCCGCGTGGATCCAACTTCGGAGTCCGTTGCGCAACAGTTTTATGGCGAAGGCGGTGGCGCGATTCTCATCAGCCCGGGTGCCATCTGGCTTTCCAACCTTAACGACGGAACGCTGCTGCGGATCGATCCAAAGCGCGTTCTGGCAACCCTGGCGGAGTAAAAAATCATGCGAATTACTTCCATAATCTGGGTGTCGGTGTCATTGCTTGGATTGGGTGTGCTTATTGCCCAGCAACCCGACGCCCCGCCCGCCGCGGCGACGAAAAAGAAGGGCCCGCCGCGTCCGCCTCCACCCGGTGTCAGCACCCCCGGCGTGAAGCGCGCCCTCACCACCATTACACCGATCGCGATCTTCACCACCGGGGGTACGCCGGACTGGCAGGTGTTGACCGATGATGCCGTTTGGGTCGCCAATGGACCGATGAACGCGATCCATCGGCTGGACATCAACACCAATCAGGTAGCGGCGACGATCACCGTCGGCAAACGTCCTTGCTCGGGTTTGGCGGCAGGATTCGGCAGCATATGGGTGCCGAGTTGCGGCGACAAAACCCTCGCCAGAGTTGACATGAAGACGAATCAGGTGACCGCCACTCTACCAATTCCCCCCGCCGAAAGCGAAGGCGGAATCGCAGCGAGCGATGACGCCGTCTGGCTGGTAACCGATGCGGCAGGCAAGCTATCGCGTATCGATCCGAAAACCAATTCGGTTGTAGCCTTCATCGATGTCCCCGCTGGTTCGGCTTCTGTCGTTTATGGAGATGGCGCCGTCTGGGTCACTACACCGGACAAGAACATGCTCACCCGCGTGGACGCGAAGACAAACAAAGTGACCGACTCGATTGAAGTCGGCCCGGGGCCGCGTTTTGAAACCTTCGGCGGAGGCGCGATCTGGACTCTGAATCAGGGCAACGGGACCATATCCCGGGTCGATACCAAAACCCACAAGCTGGTGACCAATATCGAAGCGGGCATCCCCGGAGGCGGTGGCGAAATCGCCTACGGCTTCGGCCACGTCTGGGCGACAATTTTTCAAATTCCGATCACGGAAATCGATCCGGCAACCAACACGGTAATCCGGCAATGGACCGGCGACGGCGGCGATTCCATTCGCGCCGGGCACGGGTCGATTTTCCTTTCCAACCTCCGCGCCCACAACGTCTGGAGAATTGATCCTAAGCAGTTCTAGGAGTTACCCGGAACGCGACCCCGTAGATTGACGTATCTCTTTATGATGTGCTAACTTAACTAACAGTCCCGCGCGAATTTAGCTGTCTGTGAAGGCGTTCGGGATGCTGGCTCCGTCCGCCACAAAATCCCCGTCAGAGTCTCCAAAATCAATAGCCTCCGAGGACTATCTTCCGATGAGATTTGCCGCCGTTGGGATCGTATTCATCTTTGGTTCCGCAATTCAGTCGCTTTCCGCGCAGACGCCGACATCGGCTGCCGGCACGCCCGAATTTTTTGAATCGAAGGTCCGGCCCGTTCTCGCCAACAACTGCTTCGGATGCCATTCGAATTCCGCACTCGGTGGTTTACGCCTGGATAACCCGGAAGGAATGAAGCAGGGGGGCAAGCGAGGTGCCGCAGTCGTTCCTGGCGATCCGGACAAGAGCCTGATGATCACGGCGATCCGACAGACCGATCCTGCCCTGAAGATGCCTGCGGGCGGCAAACTCAAAGACTCCGAAATCGCAGACCTCACCGCTTGGGTCAAGGCTGGTGCGGTATGGCCGAAGTCGGCTGTAACTTCCACTGCGGTCCCTAATCAAACTCCCGGCAAGTACACAATCTCTCCGGAACGGCGTGCGTTCTGGTCGTTCCAGCCACTCGCGAATCCTTCCGTTCCTGCGGTGAAAGATCCGAAGTGGGCAAAGAACGATATCGATCGCTTTGTGCTCGCCCGTCTTGAGAAGGAAGGCTTGAAGCCCGTCGGGTCTGCATCGAAGGTAGACCTGCTGCGGCGCGCGAGTTTGGATTTGATCGGCCTTCCGCCGACTCCTGAAGATGTCGCGGCTTTCGAGAAGGATGCTTCGCCCGACGCTTTCGCGAAGGTGGTCGATCGGCTTCTGGCATCTCCGCAATATGGCGAGCGCTGGGGCCGGATGTGGCTCGACGTTGCCCGTTACGGCGAAGATGACTATCGCAGTCTGAATCCGAATCCGCGAGGCTATCGTCCTTACCCGAACGCGTGGGCTTATCGGGATTGGGTGATTCAGGCTTTCAATGACGATGTGCCATACGATCAATTCGTCAAAGCTCAACTGGCCGGCGATCTGATGGACGAAAAGACCCGCTACAAGTCGCTGCCCGCGACAGGATTTCTTGGCCTGGGTCCGTGGTATTACGACAACGGTTCGAACGAAGTGACCCGCGCCGACGAGCGTCATGACCGCGTGGATGCGGTGACGCGCGGCTTTCTCGGCTTAACGGTGGCCTGCGCGCGCTGCCACGATCACAAATACGATCCGATTCCGCAGACCGATTACTATGCGCTGGCTGGGGTCTTCTTCAATACAACGTACGAGGAATATCCGCGCGCGCCGAAAAAGGTGATCGAGGAATTCATCAAACGCGAGGATGAGATCGACGAGAAGCAAAAAATAGCGCAGGAGATGTCGCAGGACGCCTCCAAGGAGTTATCGCGCACGCTGGCGCTGCAAACCTCCAATTATTTGCAAGGCGTTTGGGAAGTGAGCGGACCGCAGAAGAAAGAAATGCCGGCCGTTGTGGAAGCCCGCAAACTCGATTACGAAATCCTGGACCGGTGGGTTAAGTACATGGCCAAGCCTACCGACAAATACAAGTACAAAGAAGCCTGGCAGGCGTTGATCAAGAAGGGCGGCACGGCTGCGGAAGCCAAGAAGCTCGCGGAAAAGTTCCAGCAGGATGTGGAAGAAGTCATGCTGGCCAAGAACGACCTCGATGCGCAGAACAAAGTTCTCGAAGACAAAGACATCGACGGCACCAAGCCCAAGAAACGCACGGACAAGCCGAGCAATTTCGTTTCAAACAAAGACTTCAATCCGGGAGCCCTGATTCGCTTCAAGACTCTGCCGGACGATGTGACGAATTTCTGGGTCGAGATCTTTCAGCGCGAACTCAAGGACAACGAAGATCCGATGGATATGATGCCCGGTCGTATGGGCACTCCTGGCGTGCTTCTATTCCGGAGCTGGGGGCTGGAGTCACGGCTCGGGCCCGAAACTCAGGCCCGTCTGAAATCGATTCAGGACGACATCGCGGAAGCGAAGAAAAAGCTGGATCCGTACTACCCATTCATTCACGGCGTGAAGGATTCGGATAAACCCGTTAACATTCAGCTTGCGCAGCGTGGCAATCCGGAAACGCTTGGCGATGAAGTTCCCCGGCATTTCCTGAGCGTGCTCTCGCCGGGCGATCCCATACCGCTAACAGAAGGCAGCGGCCGAAAGCAACTTGCCGATCTGATCGTGAAGCAGCCCATCGCGATGCGGGTGATTGTGAATCGCATCTGGAAAGAGCACTTCGGCACGGGCATCGTCGACACGCCGAGCAATTTCGGATTCGGCGGCGAGCGTCCCACAGACCCGGAGTTACTGGACTATCTCGCGCAGACTTTCGTGAACGACGGGATGTCGATCAAGAAGTTGCAGCGCAGGATCATGCTCAGCTCGACCTATCAGCTGAGCACTGAATTCAACAAAGTCGCGTTCGATAAGGATTCGGGCAACCGGCTTTACTGGCGCGCCAACCGCAAGCGCATGGAGGCGGAGCAGATTCGCGATTCCATTCTGCAGGTGTCGGGGAATCTGGACAACCTGACAGGCGGACCCTCGCAGGAACTGACACCGGACTTCAAACGCCGGACCGTTTACGGAAAAGTGAGCCGCTACAAGCTGGATGCCTATCTTCAGCTATTCGATTTCCCCGCGCCCAATATCAGTGCGGAGAAACGTTTTACGACAACAGTCCCCCTGCAGCGCTTGTTCCTGATGAACAGCGATTTCGTTCAGGTGGAAGCGGAGGAACTCGCGAAACGGGTTGCCGCAGAGCCGGATAACAAAGCGCGCATTCGCAAGATCTACATGCTGGCTTACGG
>Ga0182013_10002678_pt1 | contig 23128 bp, 19 predicted proteins | sample 612S2MmetaG_FD_120487 | JGI IMG/M metagenome (GOLD analysis project Ga0182013, IMG submission 120487) | Permafrost microbial communities from Stordalen Mire, Sweden - 612S2M metaG | ecosystem: Environmental > Terrestrial > Soil > Wetlands > Permafrost | place: Sweden: Stordalen | collected... | reverse complement strand
GCCGCCACACACCCAAGGTAGGAGCCCAGTGCGGTAATCCCGCACGCTGGGATCTGCGCGGGGGGCCGCCCGCAAGGGCGGTCCCTACCGCGTCCAGCAACCACAATGGACCATCGTCGTGGTCAGGCTAGAGGCTTGCGGCGGCTGGAAGCGGGGCGAACGTTAGCTCACGGCACCAGCTGTTGGCAACGGAGCTCGAATTAAGGCGCCGGGGCCAGAGCATCCGCCGTGCGGCTATCGCTGATCCTGGCCTGCACCCAATGGTCATCAGCCGGCGATGAGGAGGCGGTATCGGTAGTCGATGGCGCCGGCGTTCAGGAGATCGCGGTGACGTTCCTGCCAGGCGCCGGAGTCGAGGTACTGGCGGAGCCGGTCCATGGCCGGGACGACGATCGAATCGGCCACCCGAGATCTGCGGGACACGCCGTGGCCTGATGGAGTCGGCCCAGGCCTTGCGCCGCGCTGACCCACCCATCATGATTTTCCCAGACGTCGACATGAGAACGTCGACGTCTTGCCTCAGCCAGCCCACGCCCCGAGGGTCAATGGTGCCTGCCAGCAAGCCGCCGGCGCATGCCGGAGAGTCAGCCGCGTCCGCTGGCCTGCCCTCCCGCGGGCCTGGGCGCCGTACGGTCATCACAGCGATCTCGGTGCTCCCGGCCACCGCGGTGGTGCTCGGGGTGGGTGGCTGCACAGCGTCGAAGACCAGTTCCGGCGGTCCGGCTCCTGGCGCCCGGGTGCTCCGGTTTTTCACCGCCCATGAGGCGGCGGTGGTCGAGGACGCGACCGCGCGGATAGCTCCTGGCCCGAGGGACGACCCGGCCGAAGCGGGTCATCCCGGTGCGCGCGAAGCCGGGGTGACCGACTACATCGACATGATGCTCGGCGCGCTCGGGGCCCTCGGCGAGAATGAGCCTCTCCCGCCGATGATCTTCGCCGGCGGCCCGTGGAGCAACCGCCAAGCCCCTGGCACCGACTTCATGGCGTCTTTTCTCGCCCTCGACCCGGTCACCCGCATCGCCTGGCGCAAGCGCCTGGCCGGCTGGCAGCAGCAGTACCAGCAGGGCATCACGACCTTGGACAAGCTCGCGGGCGGCGACTTCACCAAGGCCAGCGCGGCGGAGCAGGACAAGATCCTGACCGGGCAGGGTACGTTCACCTCGCTGCTGTTCGAGCACACGATCGAGGGCCTGTACAGCAACCCCGAGTACGGCGGTAACCGGGGCCGGGCCGGCTGGAAGGACATCGGCTTTCCCGGCGACATCCAGCCGCGGGGTTACCCAGGTGACGAGGTCGAACGTCCCGACGGACGCGATCCGGTCGATGACACCGGCATCGTGGCCGATGTGCTGAAGCTCCTGGGCGTCGTATGAGCGGCGCCGTGTGATGGGCCGGGCGGTGGTGATCGGCAGCGGCGCGGGCGGCTCGTTCGCCGCGATGGAGCTCGCCCAGGCCGGCTGGCAGGTCGTGGTCTTCGAGAAGGGCGCTAACCACTTCTCCAACCTGGCCGGCCAGGGTCCGATCGGGACGGTGTTCGCCAACGACAGCCTGGCCACCCAGGTGCGCAACTTCCCAGGGACCGACCCAGAGGTGTTCCCGCGCACCTGGCGGCCGAACCAGGCTTCGCCCGTCCAGTACACCGGCAGCGTCGATGAACTGCCGCAGGTCGTCGGCGGCGGGACCGTGCACTGGGACGCCAAGGTGCCGAGGTTCTGGGACATCGACTTCCAGCAGCTTTCCGCCTTGGGGCCGGTGCCGGGCGCCGATGTGGCCGACTGGCCGTTCAGTTACGCCGAGATCGCGCCCTACTACGACGAGGTGGAGCAGCTGATCGGCGTCCAGGGCGATGCCGGGGCCATCCCCGACATCGTGCGCAAGCATGCGCCCCGCGCCAGGCAGTACCCGATGCCACCCGGCCCCCAGCAGCGCTCGTCGATCGCGGTGGCCGCCGGGGCCTCGGCCATCGGCCTGCACCCGTATCCGTTTCCCATGGCGATCAACTCACGGCCCTACAACGACCAGCACGTCTGTAACGACTGCGGGTTCTGCAGCGGTTTCGGCTGCCCGGTAGTCGCCAGGCCGGCCGCGCTCATCCCGCTGCGGCGGGCGCTGCGAACCGGGCGGGTCAGGCTGCTCCCGGAGACGATGGTGACCAAGGTCCGGCTCGGGGGCGGGCGGGCCACGGGGGTGAATTGGATCCGGATGACCGAACGAGGCCCGGTAACAGGCACCGAGAACGCCGATATCGTCGTCATGGCGGCATCGGCCATCGAGACGGTTCGCCTCGCGCTGCTGTCAGAGTTCCCGGACGCCAGCGGCAAACTTGGCCGGAGGCTGATGCTGCACTCGTTCGTCGACGGCACCGCGATCTTCCTTGACGAAAGGATGCACGCCTACCGCGGCCGGTCGATCACGCAGTGCGCGGAGGACGCCGCCGACCCCGACTTCCCCGGCGCCAGGGCGTTCGCCAAGGCCCACGGCCTGCCCTACATCCGCGGCGGCCTGATGGAGCTAGGCGGCAGCCAGGACCCGATGACCGAGGCGCAGTCTTACCAGACCCTGCTCGGCTTCGTTCGCTCCGCCAGGCCGTTCGGCACGGAGTTCAAGCAGCTCATGCGCTCGTCGATCCTGCGCGACCGGCTGGCCGGCTGCCAGATCATCGGCCACGACCTGCCCTACCTGAACCACACGGTGACCCTCGACCCGGAAGTCAGAGACGTCTTCGGACTGCCGGTGGCCCAGGTCACCTGGAGCCCTGGTCCGCACGAGCAGGCCGCCCAGCAGTTCTGGATACCGCAGCTGAAGAAGATGATGACCAAGGCCGGAGCTGGCGTGGCCCTCGCGGTGCCCGCCACCGAGAACAGCGGCGGCCTGCCCACCGGCAACCACGTCATGGGTGGCATGATGATGGGCGCCGACCCCACCACGAGCGTGACCGACGGCTACGGCCGCGTGCACGGGCTGGACAACGTGTACGTCGCGGATGGCTCGGTCTTTGTCACCTCCGGCGCCCACAACCCGACGAACACGATCATGGCCGTGGCCCTGCGCAACATGCGCCACCTGGCCGGGACGCCAGCCTAGGTAGCCGGGCCGGGCGACGCACAGGTGTGGCGCGGACATCCGGTGCTGGCTAGGTGCGGCGCCGGGGTGGGTTACCCGGCGCGGGCGGGCGGGCTGTGGCTGCGCAGGACTTTGCTGTGGTCCCGGTTCCACGCGGTGGTGGTGCCGTCGGGGTGGCGGACCAGGGTCCAGCCCATCCGGTGGATCATCACCTGATGATGAAAGAAACACAGCAGCAAGCAGTTATCCAGGCTGGTCACGCCGCCGTGGCCTTTGTGCCGCAGGTGGTGGACCTGGCACGCGGAGGCGGGCTGGTGGCAGCCGCCGGCCCACTGGCAGAACTTGTCCCTGGCCTTGACCGCGTTGCGGATCGCGGCCGGGATGTCATCGCTGTACCCGACATCCAGGGGCAGGCTCGGGCCGGCCAGCCGGGCGCCGAGCTGTTCCCGCCGCAGGAACGAGGCCAGGCCGCCGGGTCCGGAGACCAGCGCGACGGCCTGGCCGATGATGAGCCGCTCCAGCGCCTCCCGGGTGATCTCGCCCGGGGCGGACAGCAGGACCTGGAGGGCCTGCGGGGTCACCGGGTCAGAGGCGCCCGGGCTGGGGGCCGGGGGCTCGGCAGGATCTGGAAGGTCACGGGGGGCGCCCAGGTCCGGGGAGGCGCCGGGGTCGGCGGGGGCGGGGTGGCCGTGGCGGGCGAGCCGGACGCAGAGCCGGACCAGGTCATCCAGGACCGCGTAGTTGACCTCCCCGGTGACGACCGGGGTGATCGACGCGTCGCACGCGAACCCCTCGGCGGCGTCCCCGTCGAGCCACGCGGCGCCGTCCCCGCCGGCCACCGACGCGGCCGCGCGGTGCCCGGCCCACCGGGCCCGGACCCCCTCGATCCAGTCGTCTTGCAGCTTGGAGTCGGCGTCCATCACCATCAGGTCAGCCAGGGAGATATGCGCCCACACTTTGGCGGGCTGCCCGGCCCGCTCGGGCAGCAGGCCCGCGCTGACCAGCCGGTTCATGGCTTCTTCCAGCGCGTCATGGTACCGCTGGGCATGACTGCGCGTGTCTTCCGCTCCACGCGGCGCGGACAGGGCATCCAACACCGTGCCGACCAGCGCGGTGCACTCCGGGGTCAGGTCCCCGGACAAGACCCCGGCGCCGGCGAAGGTGGTCTCAAGCCGGACCGCGCGGTCCTCGAACGCCTTGCCCGGGTCGTCGTCACCGCCGGGGCAGGCACGGGAGGCGATCTCCGCGGCCAGCATCGCCAGATCCCGCAGATCCATCCCGCGGGCCGCCGCCGCGGTCAGGATCGCGTCGGCGGTGTCGCGGTCGTCCTCGGGGAGCCGGTCGGTCCAGCCGCACAGGGTCCGGGCGTAAGACTCGGTCATCTCCCCGGCCGCCATCGCCGCCGTGACGCGGGGGTGGGCGCGGGCCCGGCGGACCCACGCGGTGTGGCCGGCCGCGGCGCCCTTGGTAACCCGGGTCTTGTGGATGAGCCAGGACCTCGGGCTGTAGTCGGCGTCCTCGGTGTAGCCGCGGCTGGTGGTGAACCCGCCCAGGACGCTGGCCCGGGCGGCGGCGGTGACCGCGGTGATCTGCTCCAGGTCGTGCAGGCAGGCGGCTTGCTCGGCGGCGGTGAGCTGGGCGGGGTCGGCGGCGGCGAGGTAGCGAAGGCTGGCCCGGGCCAGGTCGGCGGCGTGGGCGGGGCTGGAGAAGGCCGGGGCTTGGGTCATCCGGGGTCACTTCCTTCGGCGGCCTGGCGGACCTGGGGAGTCCTTATGGGTCCGGTGTGATAGTCGCGGCGTGGTTGATTTACTAGTTCGATTTTAGGTGGCGGGTATGACATTCCAGGGAACGCCGCGCCGTATATGGGATGATTTTCTGCGGTTTCCGGAAGCTGGTAATGCTGTTACGTGAATGACGGCACTATTCTGAGCGGCGGATGTGACCATTGTTCGGTAAGAGTCTGTCTGGAAGCCGGTCCCGCTGGCGAAGCAGGCAGGTGTCCATTCCAGGGGTGGGGGAACACAGGTTCCGCCGGCGCCGGATTACGCATGCTGCTATCTCGCACCACATTTCGACGAACCCCGCCGCACCCCGCGCCGCCTGCCCTTCCACAAATCTCCGCGCCCCTCGCTCTGCCTCCAGCACAACCTCCACGAACTGCCGCCGCGGGCCGGTCTCAAGGCCGTACGCATCGACGAACCGCCGCAGGCGGCCGATCGGGTCGCTCACTCCGCGATCGGCCGCAGCGGGCAGCTCCGGATCGGTGAGCGGTATCCAGTACCGGGCCGCCTGGGCAACATCCCACACCCTCCGACCAGGCGCCGCGAGGTCAAAATCGAGCAGGGCCGCAGCCCTGCCATCGCGGAAGACGACGTTCTCGATGCACACGTCGTTGTGACAGATCACCGGGCCGCCTGCAGGATCAGCCAAGGCCGGCGACCAGCAGGCCGCCGCAGGGATTTCCCACGTCGTCGTCGCGTCATGGAAACGGCGCAGCAACCCGCCCAGCGTCTCGAGCGCGCCCTCGGAGTGGCTAGGACCGCACATCCGGCGGCGACCCGCGAGAGCACCGCGGGCGGCTCAACCTGACTGATCCGAAGGCCATCCGGGCGTTGGCGCATCCGGTGCGCTGGGCGCTGCTCGAAGCGCTCGGCCACGCCGGGACCCTGACCGCGACGCAGGCCAGCGAGATTCTCGGCGAATCGCCGGCTGACTGCGCCTTCCATCTGCGCACCCTGGCCAAGTACGGCTTCGTGGAAGAGGCGGGTGGCGGCCGCGGCCGGGAGCGGCCGTGGCGTCAGACCTACGACGGGATGAGCTGGCGGACGCGACAGGAGGATCCCCAGTTTTCGCACGCGGCCGAGGCCCTGGACCAGGTCTGGATGGACCGGCTGATGACGCGAGCCCAGCGCAGCCTCACCTCGCTGAGGGCGTGGCCGGAGGCGTTCGATGACGGGCTGGGCGCGTCGGCCAGCCGGGTGTACGTGACACCTCAGGAGGCCGAGGAACTCTACGCGGAGATGACCAAGACCTTCGAGCGCCTCGTCGGCACGAGCACGAGTCGGACCAATAATTTGAGATATATCTCGACTTTCCTGAAGTTGAGATATATCGTCTTCAGTACCTGAATATAACCCCCACGTCCCGAGGAGGGCACCGGCATGCATCCAGAAATCGCCAAGGTTCTAGTCGCGCAGCGTCACGATGAGCTTACGCACCACCGGACATCCCGCCGGGACGGTCCCGCCCGTCGCCGGTTCCCCCGCTGGCACGTCAGCTGGACGCGCACCATCCTGACCCCGGCCGAACCGCCCGTCGCCATCGCGAGCTCAGGCCGGGCGGCCCGTCGCGGGTCCTCCGTGGTGATCGTCATCTCGGCCCATCGTTCGGCGTGAAGCCGTTGAGCCGACCTGCTGAGGACCCTCGCCTGCCTTGATTCTGCTCGCGGCAAGTACCGGCCCCTGGGATAGGGTTAGTTCCTCACAAACGGGCTGAGTCCGGCCACGCCCGGTCGGCGGGGGGCGAGATGAATGATGCCTGAGCATCCGGCAACCCTGCGCGACGTGGCGGCCGCGGCTGGTGTCCATCCGGCTACCGCCTCCCGGGCGCTCAACCCGGAAACGCGCCTGCTGGTCAGCGAGGAGACCGCGCAGCGGGTGGCGGCGGCGGCCACCAAGCTTGGCTACCGGCCCAATCCGGTGGCGCGGAGCTTGCGGACCAGGCGCTCCCACACCGTCGGGGTGCTGATTCCCGACCTGACCAACCCGATCTTCCCGCCGATCGTGCGCGGCCTCGAGGACAAGCTGGCGGCAGCCGGTTACGTGGCCCTGCTTGGCAACACCGATGCCGACAGCCACCGTGAGCGGGTGATCTTCGAGCAGATGCGGGCACGCCACGTCGATGGTTTCGTGCTGGCCACCGCGACCTTGCATGACCAGCTGCTCGCCGAGGCGGCGGCCGCCGGGCTGCCTGTCGTGCTGATGAACCGGCTCGCGCCCGACTACAATCTTCCCTCCGTCTCGGTCGACAACGATCAAGGCGCGCGGATGGCGGTCGCTCATCTGGCCAAGCTCGGCCATACCCGGATAGCGCACATCGCAGGCTCGCAGGAGGCGTCGACGGGCGTAAGCCGCCTGCTCGGGTTCCGGGCCGGGATGACGTCGCACGGCCTTGCGGTAGACGAGAACCTGATCGCTTACAGCACCAGGTACACGATCGAGGAAGGCACGCGCTGCGGCCGGGAGCTGCTCGCCCAGCCTGGTGATTTCACCGCGGTGGCCGCCGCCAACGACATGCTGGCCATCGGGTGCTACGCGGCGCTCGAGGAAGCCGCCCGTCGGTGCCCAGACGACATTTCCGTGATCGGCTTCAATGACATGCCGTTCATCGACCGGCTTCGGCCGCCGCTGACCTCGGTGCGCTTTCCGCACTACCAGCTGGGCACCGAGGCGGCCCAGCTGATGCTCGAGCGGATCAACGGCACCGACAGGCCGGTAAGGGTCCTCTACCTCGCGCCCGAGCTCATCGTCCGAGGATCCACGGCGGCACCTCCGGCTCCGGTCAGCCGGACCGATCCGGCCGGCCCCCATGAGGAAGGGCGGCCGGTCCCGCTGCGCCGGGTGCCATCGCCCCGAGATCGCGGTGAGTCACCGCGGCACCAACGCTGACGCAGCGGCGGGCTATTTCTTGCGGGCGAGCGTCAGGCCGTCGCCGATCGGGACCATGACCAGGTCCACGCGTTCGTCGGCGGCGGCGTGATCGTTGAAATCCCTGATCGCGATCACGGCCGGATTGTCGTTGCCCGCGTCGATAACGCGGCCATGCGAGAACGTGTTGTCCACCATGATCAACCCGCCGGGGCGGACCCGCGGTACGACCTCCCGCCAGTAGCCCAGATAGCCGTCCTTGTCGGCGTCGATGAACGCGAGGTCGAACAGTTCCTGGGCAGGCAGCGAGCGCAGGGTGGCGATGGCCGGGCCGAGCCGCAGCTCTATCCGGTCCGCGAGTCCCGCTTTTTCCCAGTACTTCCTGGCGACCGAGGTCCACTCCGCGTTGATGTCGCAGCACAGAAGGCCTCCGCCGTCGGCGAGTCCTCTGGCGATGCAGATCGAGGAGTACCCGGTGAAGGTGCCGATCTCGATAGCGGACGCCGCGCCGGCCAACTGGGTCAGCAGCGTCATGAGCGTGCCCTGCTCAGGTGCGATCGCCAGACTGGTCTCATTCGGGAACAGGCCGGCGGTCTCGTTCGCCAGCTCCCTGAGGACGGCGTCCGGCGGGCTGCTGTGCGCGGTGAGATACGCGTTGAGATGAAGGCTGATCTGCTCGGTGCGCAGCGTCATGGGACAACGCTATAGCTATGACCTGTCTGCCCGCGAGACGGCCGAGCTATTATCTATTTTAACGACCGGATAAACCTGGTTTAAATCCGGGCGGCCCGAGGCCCGGTCAGCCCAGGCTGGGGTTCATGAGGAGCCAGCCCAGCCGGGTGGACATGCTCCGCGCGCAGTTGACGATGGCGGTCACGTAGGCGGAGGTCTCGGCCGCGCGCCACAGCACGGACCACGGGTAGTACGAGGCCGGCTCGGTCAGCGGCCGCCAGATCGTACCCGGGAGGGCAGAGATGCACGACGAGGGCACGCAGTACAGGCAGCGTCCCTGGGCGACCAGGCCGGCCGCCGCGCGGATGCTCTCCACGGTGCCCTCGTGCATGGTGGGAGTGAACCCGGCGGCGCGGCACATCTCGACGGTGAACTGGTTGAACTCGGGGGCGCGAGCCTCTTCGGCGAGCAGCAGCGGTTCTTTGGCCAAGATGGCGACAGGTATGGCGTCCAGGGAGGCGAACCGGTGGTCGCGGGGGACCAGGACCCCCAGCGGATCGTAACGGAATAGGTGCGAGGCGATCTGCGGCGGGGCGAGCACGGCCCGGCCGATTCCGACATCCAGGCGGCCCTCGGCGAGCATCTGGTATTGCTCGGGCACGCCGGCTTCCACCTGGTGGATGACCAGGTCGGGGTACCGGGCCTGGACCTCGTGCAGGATCTGCGGCATCGAGTCATAGCTGGAGTCGATGATGCCGACGCGCAGCGTGGGTGAGGCACCGGTCGTGTTGCGGGCGACCGCGGCGGCCCGGTCTACGTGAGCCAGGATCTGGCGGGCCTCGGACAGGAACGCCGCCCCGGCCGGGGTCAGAGAGACATGGTGAGTGCTGCGTTCCAGTAGCCGCACACCCAGCTCCCGCTCGAGCCGCTGCACCTGCTGGCTCAGCGCTGACTGCACGATATGCTCCCGGGCGGCGGCACGGCCGAAATGCAGCTCCTCGGCCAGGGTCACGAAGTAGCGAAGCTGACGCAGCTCCATGCATGTCACCCCCGCCGACATGAGAGCACGGCGATCCGCTCGGGGGGAGTCCGCCCGGACGCGCGTCCCGCCTGGCCTAGCAAACCCTGCCGTCAGCCTACGTCGGCACCGTGGCGGGAGGAACATCGAGTTCGTCGCACCGACGTGGTAATCGGCCCTGGTGATGGGCTCTGCTGATAATGCCTGTTTCCGAGATCGCCACGCCAGGCTTGACTACAGGTAGGCGGCCGGCCATATCCGGCGTTCCCAGTCAACGGTGAGGGGCCTTGCTATGATGTCCGGCCAGAGCATGGCCATGAGCGTGCCGGCGATGAGCCAGAACGGGTCGGCGCCAGCCTGCGAGCATCTTTACGGACTCGTACCGGTCACGCCCCAGTCGGATCACTGCGCGGACTGCCGCGCTCACGATGGCCGCTGGCAATCGCTGCGGGCCTGTATGAGCTGCGGCTGGGTGGCGTGTTCTGATGACTCACCCGGCCGGCACGCCAAGGCGCACTACCAGGAAACCGACCACCCGCTCACCCGGGGTCTGGCGCCCGGCACGCAGCGGCGGTGGTGCTACGTACATCAGCGGCTGGTCTGAACCGTCGCTCCCGCCCGTTCAGCACGCCACCTGGCTCACCAGGTGATGCCCACCCGTGGGCGAAAGGAGCGATCGTGATAGATCAGGAAACGCCGATCAGGTACGACGGGGCCCAGCCTTTCCCCGGCAGTGCCGGGATGACGCCGGTGGGCCAACGGCGAGCGCAGGTGATCGTGACCGCGCTGATCGTCATCGTTCCGTTCGCCGGCCTGGCGGTCGCGGTGGCCATGCTGTGGGGGCATGGCATCGGGCTCACCGACGTGCTGCTGGCCGTCGGCCTCTACCTGATCACGGGTTTCGGTGTGACGGTTGGCTTCCACCGCCTGCTTACCCACCGCAGCTTCACCGCCTCGCCCTGGCTGCGGATCACGCTGGCGATCGCTGGCTCGATGAGCTTTCAGGGTGACGTGATCGGCTGGGTCGCGATACACCGACGCCACCACGCCTTCACCGACTGCCCGGGCGATCCGCACTCGCCGTACCGCTACGGGACCGGCGCCCTTAGCCAGCTCCGCGGCCTGTTCGACGCCCATATGGGCTGGCTGTTCCGCGACGACCCGACTCCCGCCGGCCGCTACGCGCCGGATCTGCTCGCAGACCACGCCATTACCCGGGTCGCCCGGGCCTTCCCGATTTTGTGCGCGGTCTCGCTGATCCTGCCGTTCGGCGCGGGCTGGGCGCTCGGCGGGGACCTGCGGGCCGCGTGGACCGCTGTTGTGTGGGCCGGCCTGGTCCGGATACTGCTGCTTCACCATGTCACCTGGAGCGTGAACTCCCTATGCCACATGATCGGGGCGCGGCCGCATCCGAGCCGCCGGTTCGACCGGTCGACCGACTTGTGGCCACTCGCGCTGATCTCCTTCGGGGAAAGCTGGCACAACGGGCACCACGCCGCCCCGGCCTGCGCCCGCCACGGCAGCCGCCCGCACCAGCTCGACCTGTCCGCCAGCCTCATCCGGGCCTTCGAGCGCCTCGGCTGGGCTACCGGCGTGCACTGGCCGGCCCCGCCACGCCTGGCGGCGGTCGCTAACCGTTGACCGCGATCCCGGCGACCGCCAGGTCCCGTGCCTCGAGCTTCACCGGCCGGCGGACGGACCCGGAGGCCTTTATGCTTCCGCTTCAAGCGAATTGTCGGCGGCGCGCGGGCCAGCGTTCTATTCCCGCCAAATAAGCCGCTAAAGCGGGCAATTCTGGTCAGCGTGACGGCTCGAAGAAAGATCAACTAACGGACCTATAACGCCGCTAAGGGAACCCTCCTTATAGCCCGAAATAGCCGGACTTGCAGGTCTATGCTGGATCCGGTTCGGGATCGTTGAGGTACAGGTTGCCTGCGTTCACCCCGAGGACGTACGAGGAGTATTTGCGCGATTACCTCCTGCGGGAAAACCGAGGCGAGTATTTCCAACTGGGTGGCACGCGGATGCCGTTGCCGACAATACTGCTTCCTGTGCCGTAGCTACCGGATATTTTCCTCCTCCAGCGCCGGCCCGTCGTCATATTAACGGCGTCAGCCCTCCCGCATGCGGGAGGGCCATCTTTATCGCTAGGCACTTCCAAGGGAGGAATGCCTTTCATGACTCCACGGCTAAGACCAGCCGGTGGGCGCACGTCCGATCATCCGGGTGGAACATGACTCCGCCGGATGACAGGGCGGCGGCGAGCAGCTGCCATGCCGATCCGCATTGCACGCACGCGCCATGTTTTCAGGTCAGGCTTGAGGCCTCGCGGCCCCGGCAGGCGAATGCCTGCGCCTATCATGTGGCCGACGTCATCCAGGCGCAGCGCGCCTGGGCGGCGCAGTGCGGCCTGGCCGACGGGCAGCTGACCATCTTGGCCATCGAGCCGGCCAGCGGCGGCGGCCAACCCGGAGAGCCCGGAGAACCCGGCAGGCCTGGCGGACCCGCAGATCCAGACGGGGCGGCCGTACGTTACCACCCCGATAGGTCCGACCTGTGGGGTTTCGCTTTCAGCACGCTCCCGCTCACCTCGGCCCACCGCAGCGACGCCTAACGAGTTTTGCGTGCTCACCGCGCGCGACTAGTCCAGGCGGGATGCGCGGTGCCGGAGCGCGCGGGCGAATTCAGCCGCGAACGGCGCCGCGTCGGCCTGCTCCAGCCGGGCGGAGGAAATCCTGACCCCCGGCGGCGCGGCGACGCGGAACCGCTGGCCAGGTGCCACCGCCCAGCCGGCCGCGGCCAGGCGGGAGGCCACACCATCTTCGTCGGACACCGGTACCCAGCAGGTGAAGCCCGATCGGCCGCTCGCTGTGATGCCGTGACGGCGTAGCGCCGACCGCAACGCGTCGCGGCGGCCGGCGTAAACGTCGGCTGCGGTCCGCAGGCGGCGCACGACCGACGGGTCCGCCCACATGTCCGCGACCATCTCCTGGAGCTGATAGCTGACCCACCCGGTGCCCAGCGCCTGACGCCCGGCCACCCGGGTGATCGTCGCCTCGTCGCCGGCCAGCACCGCGAGCCGCAGATCGGGGCCGAGTGACTTGGACACCGAGCGGATGACGGCCCAGCGGCCTCGCGCCGCCGAGACGGACAACGCGGGCACGCCGGCCACCGGCCCGGCGTGATCGTCTTCGATGACCCCGACGGATGGATACCGCCGCAGCACCTCGGCGATTTCCCCGGCCCGATCGGCGTCCCAGGCGGCACCGGTGGCGGCCTGGGCCCGTGGGGTGACGATCAGCGCCGCGGCGCCGCGGGCGAGCGCCTGGTCCAGCTCGGCGACCCGGACGCCGCCGTCATCGACCGGGACCGGCACCAGGTGATAGCCCATCGCCGCCACCAGGTCGAAGGTGACAGCGTGGCCGGGATCCTCGACGATCACGCGAGCCGAGGGGGTCAGCCAGGTGGCGAGGACCCGCTCGATGGCGTCCAGCGCGCCGCCGGTCACGGTCAGGCTGGCCGCGTCGATGCCGTCGGCCGCCAGCTGGCTGACGGCCAGGCGGCGCAGCGGCGGCGAGACCGGCGGCTCGGCGTACATCCGGGTCGATGGCCTGGCCGGCCGGGCGGGCAGCAGGGGGAGGAGCCCGGGGTCGGGGCCACCGGTGATGAGGTCCCTGGTGCCCTCCGGTGCGCTCAGGAACACCCGTGAGCTGACCGGGGGAGCCGCGCGGATCCGGGTGCCCGCGCGGCCCGTGCCGGTGGTGATGCCGCGCCGGCGCAGGTCGCCGTAGGCTGCCGCTACCGTGGTGGGGCTGAGGCCGAGCTGGCCGGCCAGCTCGCGGACCGGCGGCAGCTGGTCCCCGGCCGCCAGCTGCCCGCTGCGCACACCTGCCTCCACGCTGGCCGATATCTCCTTGGCGGTCCGGCCGTGCGGACGGTATCGTACCAGTATGTTCACACAATGTACTGTAACATTTAGGGCGACGGGATGCCGCATCTTCCCGCGCGGCCCGCGATGAGCGGACCGTTCTCCGCCGAGTCCCGGCTTATCCACGCAGGGACCGAACGCATACCAGGCCAGCCGGCCACGCCCCCGCTGGTCCCGGCCAGCATCTACGTGTCCGCCGGGACACCGCGCCCGGGCCGCGGCTACGGGCGGGAGAGCAACCCGGGCTGGGAAGCCCTCGAGCAGGCGATCGGCGATCTGGAGGACGCGGAAGCGGTCGTCTTCGCCTCCGGCCAGGCGGCCTCGATGGCGCTGATGCTCGCCCTGGCCGCCGGACGGAAACAGATCGTGCTGCCATCCGACGGCTACTACGGCGGGCGGGTACTGGCGGACAAGTTGCGGCCGCACGGAGCGGTCGGGGTCCTGGAGGACCTGCAAGACCTGCCCGCCGTCGAGCGCGCGCTGCTGGCCGCGCCGTCCGTGCTGTGGGCCGAGACGCCGACGAACCCGCTGCTGCGGGTGGCCGACCTGACCCGGCTGGCCGAGCTCGCGGCCGCGGCGCAGGCCCCGATGGTGGTGGACAACACCGTGGCCACCGGCTGGCTGCAGCGGCCACTGGACGCTGGAGCGACGGCGTCACTGTACTCGCTGACCAAGGCGGCCTCCGGCCACTCGGACGTGATCCTCGGCGCCGTGGTCAGCCGTGACCCGGACCTGCTGGCCGAGTTGCGAGCCTGGCGCTCCAGCGGCGGGGCCATCCCCGGGCCATTCGAGGCCTGGCTGGCGCTGCGCGGGCTGAAGACGCTCCCGCTGCGGATCGAGCGTCAGTCGCACAGCGCGCTCGTCATCGCCGCGCACCTGGCCGGCCACCCCGGCGTGGCCGCCGTGCACTACCCCGGTATCAATAAATCGACATTGGAGCTGGCCGCCCGGCAGATGCCCGGCGGGTTCGGCCCGCTGCTGTCCTTCCAGCTCGCCCCGGGCGGCCCGGATACCGCGCGGGCCGCCGAACAGGTGGTACAGAGCTCGCGCCTGATCCTCCCCGCGACCAGCTTCGGCGGCGTCGAGTCAAGCTGGGAGCGGCGCGGCCGGTGGGCGGGGGAAACGGCGCCGGACGGCCTGATCCGGCTGTCTGTCGGCGTGGAACCCGCCGCGGACCTCATCGCCGACATCGACGCCGCGCTGAGCACCCGCACGACCCAGGCTGAGGAGGAGCTGTGATGCGGCACATCGCCGGCTACGTCATCGACGATGACCCGGCCCGAATCGACGCCGGGGCCGCGGCGGCGTTCCTGACCACGCAGGCCTACTGGGGCCGGTGGCGCGGCGAGGCGGACATCAGGCGCCAGATCACCGAAGCCTGGCGCCTGGTAGGAGCCTACGACCAGGCCGGAGCCATGGTCGGCTTCGCGCGTGCGTTCGGCGACGGCGGGTCCGCCTACCTCGCCGACGTGTACGTGCTGCCGGAGCACCGCGGCGCCGGACTGGGCCGGGCCATCGTGACCGCGATGATCGAGGACAGTCCAGGGCAGCGCTGGATGCTGCACACCAGCGACGCGCACGGCCTGTACCGCCAGTTCGGCTTCAGCCATCCGGGCGGCCGGCCATCACGCTACCTCGAACGCCCAGCGTCAGGGGGGTATGGGGGGGCGGACAGCCCCCCCATAAGCAGGGGGGGTCTGGGGGGGATCGTCCCCCCGGGCAACACAGTCCGCTTGGAGCCGCTGCGGCATGAGCACGTGCCGGGGCTGCTGGCGGCCGTGGCGGGCGGCGGTGAGGAGTACCGCTGGACCCCGGTGCCGCAGGACGAAGCTGCGGTCCGCCGGTACGTCGAGGCGGCGGCCGCGGCCAGGGACAACCAGCTGGCGGTACCGTTCGCCGTGGTCAGGCGGCAGGACGGCGCGGTGATCGGCTCGACCAGGTTCTGGAACCTGGAGTACTGGGCCTGGCCGGACCCCAAACCCGCCCCCGACACCTGCGAGATCGGCCACACCTGGCTGGCCAGGGACGCGATCAGGACGGGGGCGAACACCGAGATGAAGCGGCTGATGCTGACCCATGCCTTCGAGGTCTGGCAGGTCCGCTCGGTGTGCCTGCACACCGACGCCCGCAACCAGCGATCACGGGACGCGATACAGCGGATCGGCGCGCGCTTCGAGGGCATCCTGCGCTCGCACCGGCTCGGGGCCGACCTGGCTCCCCGCGACTCAGTACGCTTCAGCGTCACCGCAGCCGACTGGCCGGCCGTCAGATTGCGTCTTGACGAGCTGACCCGGCGCTTCCAGCTCACCTGATGAGTGCGGCGGCGTCGGGGTAGGGCCGGGAACCCAGGCTTCGCCACCAGGCCTGGCCTGATTCCGGCAGCGTGTAGATCGGGTCGTAGTACGGGTACTCGCGGCCAAGGGCCAGCTCGTCGTCGGTCTCGATGGCGGTGCGGTAGTTCTTCGTCCAGTAGGAGATGCCGTGCTCGGTGTCGTACCTTGACACCTGGTGCAGCCAGCGTTTGCCGACGTAGGGCACGTCGCAGACCATCCGCGGGGTGGCGAACCCGGGAAGGTAGCCCATGATCTCGTGCTGCAGGGACTGGCCCTCCCGCAACGCCAGCCGCCAGTGCTCGCTGCCGGGGATCATGTCGCACATGTAGAAGTAGTACGGCATGATGCTGGCCTCGTCGAGCAGCGCGAAGCACAGGTCGAGCAGCGCCTCGGCGCTGTCGTTGGTGCCGCGCAGCAGCACGCCCTGGTTCCGCACGTCCCTGACGCCCGCCTCCAGCATGGCCTGGGTGGCCCGCGCGACCAGGGGCGTCACGGACTGGGCCGCGTTGACGTGGGTGTGGATGGCGATGCTGACGCCGCGCGAGCGCGCGGTGGTGGTGAGCCTGGTCATGCCCGCGCGCACCTCGTCGGACAGCCAGTGCTGCGGCAGCCCCATCAGGGCCTTGCTGGCCAGCCTGATGTCCCTGATCGAGTCGATCTCGAGCAGCGCGGCCACGAACGACTCCAGCCGCGGCCACGGCAGGTTGGCGACGTCTCCGCCGGACACCACCACGTCCCGCACCCCGGGCGTGCGGCGCAGGTAAGCCAGCATGGCGTCGAGGCGATCCTCGCGGGCGAGCGCGAACTTGTGCTTGTCGGTCATGGTCGTGGGGTTGCCGACCAGGTCCATCCGGGTGCAGTGCCCGCAGTACTGCGGGCAGGTGGGCAGCAGCTCGGCCAGCACCTTGGTGGGGTAGCGGTGGGTGAGGCCCTCGACCGCCCACATCTCCGCCTCGTGCAGCGAGTCACGCTGCGCGTACGGGTGCGAGGGCCAGTCGGTCCTGCGGTCGCTGAACGCCGGGATCATGTACCGGCGCACGGGATCGGCGTAGAACGCCTCGGTAAACGCGGGGCCGTCCGGTGCCCCGGCAGGCACCATCGTGTTGAGCATCTGCGGCGGCAGCAGCATCGACATCGTGGCCCGCTCGCGCTGGTCACGCTCGAGGTCAGCGAGGAACGACTCATCTAGCCCAGGCCCGGTGACCTGGCGGAGCTGGCGGATGTTCTTGACGCAGTGAGCGCGCTGCCACTGGGCGGATTCCCAGTCGGCGACCGGCACCTGGGCCCAGCCAGGGAATCGGCGCCAGTCGGGTTCGGCCAGCTCGTGCCGCCTGTATACGTATGGCTGCGTGATCATGAACGAAGCCCTCCAATTACTGAAGGATACCGGAGGACCTGCGGTTCAAAAAGGGATCAACCGAAGAATTTACTGAACGGTCCCGGGTTAACGTCACTATCTGTGCATGCCGCGGCATGGTCGACAGCGCCCGTGGTGCGGCGCGGGGCGGGCGGTCGAGGTTCACCTGGCGGCGAGACGGGCGACAACTCCCTCCCACGGCCCCAGCAGGCGTGACTGCGCGGCCGTCGCGGTGCCGGACGTGGCCAGCAGCACCTCGCCCGCGGCGGATGGCAGACCGGCCTGCTGCGCGGAGAAGTTCGCCGCCACCACCAGCGCGCCCACGCGGTACGCCCACTGACCCTCGCGGGCCGGCAGGTGCTCGAACGGCGCGATGCCCCCGCTCAGCTCGGTCCGCCTGAGCGCAAGCAGGCGCCGGCACAGCCACAGCATGGAATCGGCGTCGGCTCGCTGATCGGCGACGTTCGGCCCTGGCGGGCCCGCAAGCGGTAGCCACGGGGTCACGCCTGGCGAGCTGAAGCCGCCGCCCGGTGAGGCGTCCCACGGCATGGGCGTCCTGGCGCGGTCCCGGTTATCGCCGGCACCGACCTCCAGGGTCGCGTTGTCCCGGCGCAGCGCCGGCGGCACGTCCACATCGCACATGCCGATCTCGTCGCCGTAATAGAGCACCGTCGTGCCGGGCAGGGTGGTCAGCACGAGCAGCGCGAGCCTGGCCTTGCGCTCGTCCCCGTCGCACCAGCGGCTGGGGAAGCGGCCGATGTCGTGATTGGAGCCCATCCACACCGGGCAGCCGCCCGGCGGCAGGACCGCCAGCGTCTGCGCCACGATCTTGGCGAGCCGGGGCGCGTCGAAGTCGGCCAGCGCGAAGGGGAAGTTGAAACCGAGGTGCAGCTCGTCGTTGTCGCCGTAGTAGGAGGCCAGCTGGTCGAGCTCGCCGACCCAGGTCTCGCCGAGCAGCAGCCGCGGCGGGGCGTAGCCGTCGGCGATCTTGCGCCAGTCGCGGTAGACACCGTGCGTCTCCGGACGGTAAGCGTTGTAGACCGGGCGCAGGCCGAACCGGCCCTCCAGCAGATTGTCGCCGGCCAGCGGCGGGTTGTCGCGCAGTTCGGCGTCCTTGTACAGGCCGTGCGCGACATCGATGCGGAAACCGGCCACGCCTCGGTTGAACCAGAACTCCAGGATGCCGGCGAACTCGGCGTGCACCGCGGGCTGCCACCAGTTCAGGTCCGGCTGGCCCACCAGGAAGTTGTGCAGGTAATACTGGCCGCTGTCGTGCCACTGCCAGGCGGGCTGGCCGGTGAAGTCGAGCCAGTTGTTCGGCGGCCCGCCGTCCGGTCCTGGATCGGCCCAGACGTAGTAGTCGCGGTGCGCGGCGTCCCGGCCCGACGCGGCGTCGATGAACCAGGGGTGTGCCGAACTGGTGTGGTTGGGCACCAGGTCGAGCAGGACACGCATGCCCCGCTGGCCGGCCTGGGCGATCAGCTCGTCCAGGCCGGCCAGCGTGCCAAGCTCGGGGTGGACGCCGGTGTAGTCACTGACGTCATAGCCCCAGTCCTGGTCGGGCGAGGGCATGGTGGGGGACAGCCACAGGCCGTCCACCCCGAGCCAGGACAGGTGGTCCAGGCGCTCGATGACGCCGCGCAGGTCGCCGTACCCATCGTCATCGGTGTCGCGCCAGGACCGCACGTACAGCTGGTACAGGACGGCGCCGTGCCACCACGGCGCCCCTCCCTGCGGCTGGGCCACGCCTAACCCCGGATAGCCAGTCCCGTCTTGGGGTCGAAGAACTGCATGTCCTCGACGTCGACGCCGAAGGTCATCCGGTCGCCGACCTTGACCGGAGTCTTGGCCGCGACCCGGGCCACGCCCTCACCGCTGGCGGTGGCGGCGGCCTCGTCCTTCTCCACCGCCCCCTCGGCAATGACCCGGTGCGCGTCGATGGTGAAGTGAACCACCAGCTCCGAGCCGAGGGCCTCGACCAGGTCCACGTCGCCGGCCAGCTGCGGGCCGGTGTAGCCGGGAGCCGCGGCGGGCAGGTGCTCGGGGCGCAGGCCGACGACGAGGGCCTTGCCGGCGTAGGCACGCAGACCCGGCCGCTTCAGCACCACGGCCTCTGGCAGCTCGACCTCCTGGGAGCCGAGCTTGACCGACCGCGCGCCCTCGGCGACGACGGCGTCGTAGAGGTTCTGGGCGGGCGAGCCGATGAAGGCGGCCACGAAGATGTTGTCCGGGCTGTCGTAGAGGTTCTGCGGGGTGTCGCACTGCTGAAGGATGCCGGCCCGCAGCACGGCGACCCGGTCGCCCATGGTCATGGCCTCGACCTGGTCGTGCGTGACGTAGATCGTGGCCACCCCGATGCGCCGCTGGATCCGGGCCACCTCGGCCCGCATCTGCACCCGCAGCTTGGCGTCCAGGTTGGACAGCGGCTCGTCCATCAGGAACACCGAGGGCTCACGCACGATAGCCCGGCCCATCGCCACCCGCTGGCGCTGGCCGCCGGACAGCTGCCCCGGCTTGCGGTCCAGCCAGTCGGTCAGGCCGAGGATGTCGGCCGCCTCCTTGACCTTCGCGTTGAGCTGGTCCTTGGGCAGCTTGCGCAGCTTGAGCGCGAAGCCGATGTTCTCCGCCACCGTCATGTGCGGGTACAGGGCGTAGTTCTGGAAGACCATGGCGATGTCCCGCTCCTTGGGTGTCTCGTCGTTGGCCTCCTTCCCGCCGATGCGCAGCACGCCGCTGGTGATGTCCTCCAGCCCGGCCACCATCCGCAGCGCGGTGGTCTTGCCGCAGCCGGACGGGCCGACCAAGACCATGAACTCGCCGTCGGCGATGTCCACGGACAGGTCCTTGACCGCGTGAAAGCCGTTCTCGTAGACCTTGTTGATGCCCTCAAGGCTTACCGTGGCCATGATGCCTCCTTACCGGGCGCGTGCCCATCATCGAAGAACCTGCTCATCCCTTCACCGCGCCCGAGGTCAGGCCGGAGATCACGAACTTGCGGAAGATGAAGACCAGGATGCCGATGGGCACCACCGCCACGACGCTGGCCGCGAAGATGGTCCCGTAGGGAACCTGGAAGTTCCCGCCGAAGTCGGAGATACCCACCGGGATGGTCCGGAAGTTGTTGGCATCGTTGAACGTCAGCGCCATCAGGAACTCGGTCCAGCAGGCGGTGAAGCAGAAGATGCCCGCGGTGAACAGGCCAGGCAGGGCCTGCGGCAAGACGATGCTCCAGACGGTGCGCAGTGGCCCGGCACCATCGATACGGCCGGTCTCCTCCATCTCCTTGGGGATGCCGAGCATGTAGTTCCGCAGGATCCAGATGGCGAACGGCAGGTTGAACGCCGTGTAGGGCAGGATCAGCGCCTGGTAGCTGTTGAGCCAGCCGATCTCCTTCATCAGCAGGAACAGCGGCGCGATCACCGCGACTTCCGGAAACACCGAGATCATCAGCAGGATCACCAGCGTGGTGAACTTGCCCCGCATCGGCAGCCGGCCGAGCGCGTAGCCGGCCATCGTGCCCAGGATCAGCACCAGCGCGGTGGCGACGATGGTGACGATCAGCGAATTCCTGAAGTAGATCCCGAAGTCGTAGCCTTTGAACGCCTGGCTGTAGTTCGCCCCGCTGATCGGATTGGGGAAGAGCTGAGTCGTACCGACGTCGAGCGGCGCCTTGAAGCTTGAGGCGATCAGCCAGTACAGCGGGAGGATGACGAACAGCGCGGTGACGATCGTGGCGAGGACGACGCCGTTGACGTACCTGTGCCATCCGACTCGCTTGCGGTTTCGCATCAGTTGCCCTCCTGTCCGACCTGGGCCCGGAACACCCGCAGCGTGGCCAGGCAGCCGAGGAGCACAAGCAGCGCGGTGCTGGTGGCCACGGCGGCACCGGGCCCGAAGGCGAGGTTCTGGAATAGCGCGTGGAAGGCGAGGATCGACAGCGACTGGGTCGCCGTGCCCGGACCACCGTTGGTCATGACGTAGGGCAGGTCGAACAGGCCGAACGCCTGCAGCACGCGGAACATGACCGCGAGCGCGATCGTCGGCCGCAGCAACGGCAGGGTGACGTGCCAGAACGTGTACCAGCCCGACGCCCCGTCCATCTCCGCCGCCTCGTACACGTCGCCGGGCAGCATGACCAGACCCGCCAGCACGATGATGGCCACGAACGGCGTCGTCTTCCAGATGTCGGCGATCATCAGCCCGATGATGGCCGGGGTCGGGGTGCCGAGAATGACCGGGTGGCCCAGGCCGAACGCGTTCAGGATGGAATCGGCCACGCCGTAGGTCCCGTTGTAGATGTAGGCCCACAGCTCGGCGTTGATGACGGTGATCATCGACCAGGGGATGAGCAGCAGCGCCATCATCCAGCCGCGCCCGGCGACCAGGCGCTCGAGCACGAGCGCGATGCAGGTCCCGAGCACCAGCTCGACGATGACGGTCACCACCGTGTAGTAGACGGTGAAGAACAGCGCGCTCCGCCACAGGGACGAATGAACCAGCAGGTTGTAGTTGCTGAAGGTAAAGCCGTCCAGGCTGAAGCCGTTGCCCGTCACGGTCACGGTGTTCAGGCTCATGACCACCGAGTACACGATCGGGAAGATCGTGACCGCGGCGATGACGATCAGCGCGGGAGCCGAGAAGCCCCAGCCCATCCGGGCTAGTCTTTTTCTGTTGATATCGGGACGAGGCACCGGCGGGGCGGCGGTCGTCACCAAGTCAGAAGCACTTGATACGGCGGTCATAGGTAACTCCTCGCGGCCGCGGCCGGGATAAGTAGATATGTACTCCTAGTAAGCGGGCGGAGCGGCCGCCCGGGCCGGGAAGCGGATCGCTCCCCGGCCCAGGCGATCAAGCGGATAGGTCACAATCCGCCGCTGGATGAGGTGCTGAGCGCGGTGTTGGCCGCGGACTGCATCGCCGCCACGGCCGCCGAGGGACTGGTCGAACCGGCCAGGGCCCCGTTCACGTTCTGGTAGATCGCGGTGGACAGCGCCGGGTAGTTGGGCGTGCCCGCGGGCCGGGGGACGAGCTTGGTGTTCGGCACGATGGCAAACACCGGGTTCGAGGCGACGACCGCGGGCGAGGTGCGGACCGCGGTGACGGTGGAGATGAACCCGTACTTCTGGGACAGGATGTCCTGGGCCGTGGTGCTGGACAGCCACTGGATGAAGGTCAGGTCCGCGCCGAGGTGCTTGCTGTGCGGGTTGATGTACATGTTCCAGCCGCCGATGTTGGAGTAGCCGGGGGTCGGCTGGCCCGCGAAGGTCGGCAGCGGCTCCACGCCGACCTGGCTCGCGGTGAGCTTGCCGCCGTCGGCCGGGGTGGTGGCGGTGGCGTAGGCGTAGTCCCAGTTGCGCAGGAACACGGCGTTGCCGCCGCCGAAGGTGTTCATCGCCTGCGGCTCCTGGAACGTGGTCACCGCGGCCGGGGTGACGCCGGAGGTGATCAGGCTGCGCATGAACGTGACCGCCTTCAGCGCCGCGGCCGAGTTGAGCGTGGCCGTGGTGTAGCCGCTGTTGGTCGCCGTTCCGCCCGCGTCGGTCAGGTACTCCATGAAGTTGCAGGTCAGGCCCTCGTACGAGTCGCCTTCCCAGACGAACCCGTACTTAGCCTGGCCCTTGGCCAGAACGGCCTTGGCGTCGGTCTCGAGCTGCTCCCAGGTCGTCGGGACCGGCAACCCGTCCTTTTTGAGCAGGTCCTTGCGGTAGTACAGGAAGCCCTGGTCCTCGAACAGCGGCGAGCCGTAGACCGCGCCCTTGTAGGTGGCGCCCGAGACCAGGCCCGTAGCGAACTTGCTGAAGTAGCTCGCCGGGAGGTACTGCGACAGCGGGACGGCCAGCTGGTGCGCGCCGAACTGGGCGGGCCAGATGACGTCGCCCATGAACACGTCGGGACCCGCGCCGCCCGCGATCTGGGTGGCCAGCGTGGACCGGTTGGTGTCGGTGTCGGTCGATGCCGACACCAGGCTCACCTTGATGCCCGGGTACTGCTTCTCGAACGCGTTGATCAGCACGGTCCTGGCGTCGTTGGCGCCGGTGCCGGACAGCGGGCTGGCCGACCAGACGATGCTGCCTGACGTGGTGGAGCCCACGCTGCTCGCGCTCGCGCTCG
>Ga0182013_10002676_pt1 | contig 23131 bp, 21 predicted proteins | sample 612S2MmetaG_FD_120487 | JGI IMG/M metagenome (GOLD analysis project Ga0182013, IMG submission 120487) | Permafrost microbial communities from Stordalen Mire, Sweden - 612S2M metaG | ecosystem: Environmental > Terrestrial > Soil > Wetlands > Permafrost | place: Sweden: Stordalen | collected... | reverse complement strand
TAAAGCTGCGCCCCTTCAAGTCTGATTGCCGAAGCGCCGGCGACAATCACCCGGAGACCTCATCGGCGGCGATAGAGTGAGCGCGCAGTTCTTCGCCGAACTTCCAAATCTTACGCGTTAGTCGCTCTACGGTTTTCTGCGTCGGAACGGGCGCCATGCGAGCTGCTAATGCGCGTGATTTCCTCTTGGCTTCGAGGACGCGCTCCGATTTTTCAGCGACCAGCCTGGCAAACTTCTTGTCCGCCTCGGCCCGCTTGTACACCGCTTCAAACGCGCGCCGCACGCTCTCTTCTTTCTGGCAGACCAGGAACATGTCGGCCCCGGCACGCAGCGTCTCGACGGCGGCATCTTCAATCGGCGCTGCCGCCAGCACGCCGCCCATGTCGAGATCGTCGGTGATGACCAGCCCGCGGTAGCCAATCTTCTTGCGCAGAATGCCGCTCATCCACTTTTTCGAAAGCGAAGCAGGAGTATTGTCGCCCGTCACCTGGGGATAGGCCGCATGCGCCACCATTACAAAGGGCAGGTCGCGGTGCAATTCGCGATAGGGTCGCAGGTCCTCCTTCCATAGCGCCTTCCATGGCTTATTGATCGATGGCAGCTCAGCGTGCGAATCGAGGTTGGCTTCCCCGAGACCGGGAAAGTGCTTACCGCAGCCAAGAACGTCGCAGTTGCGCAGACCATGTAGAAACGCGCGCGCGTAAGCAATCGTCTCTCTAGGATTGGCGGAAACGGTTCGCGAAGACAGCACACTCCTCGAGGGCTCGAATTGCAAGTCGAGCACCGGCGCGAAGTCGGTATTGAAGCCCAGGCAGCGTACCTCTTTGCCGATGAGCCGTCCATGCTTGCGGAACAGCTTCTTCGAACCGGCAGCAGCAACTTCGGCAACCGACGGCACAGGCGCGATGGCATCTCGCAGTCGATCCACCGTTCCGCCTTCCATATCGACGCAAAGGAACAGCGGTGTTTCGACCGTGCGTTGCGCCTCGCGAAGCAAGGCGTGCGTCTGGGCGGCATCGTGAATATTGCGCTTGAAAAGAATGATGCCGCCGGGACAAAGCGTGTCGAGCATGACCCGCAGGCGCGCCGACATGCCGGTACCGTCAAAGCCCATGATTAATAACTGGCCAACTTGGTGACGAAGTTTGAGGCGGCGTTTGGAAGGCATAAGGAATAGAAGAGTGTAACGCGTGGGGAGGGAATTGACCCTCACTCCATCTGCTTCTTCAACTCGTGCAGTAGGTGTAGCGCATCCATCGGGCTGATGCGGTCCAGGTCGGTTTCCTTGATGCGGTCCACGATCTTCTGCGACAGCGGAGTGAAGATGGTCAACTGCATGGGGCCGGACTGGCGGGCTTCGTCGTGGGCGAGATGTTTCACCGCGCTGCGCTCGGCGCTCTCGTGCTCGGCCAGGACTTCGCGCGCGCGATTCACTACGTCGGCAGGTAGCCCGGCCAGTTTGGCGACCTCGATTCCGTAGCTCTTGTCGGCCGCGCCCTCTTCCACTTTGCGCAGAAAAACAATTCCGCCACCGCTCTCTTTCACTCCAACATGAAAGTTCTTCACGCCGCTGAGCCGGTCAGCCAATTCGGTCAACTCGTGATAGTGGGTGGCGAAGAGCGTCTTGGCGCGAGTGTTGGCGTGGATGTACTCGATGGCTGCCCACGCAATGGCCAGCCCGTCATAGGTTGCAGTGCCGCGGCCCACTTCATCGAGCAGAATGAGCGAGCGCGCGGTCGCGGTGTTGAGGATCGCCGCCGTCTCCGTCATCTCGACCATGAAAGTGGAGCGGCCGCGCGCCAGATTGTCCGATGCCCCGATGCGGGTGAAGATGCGGTCGACCAGCCCGAGTCGCGCCGAACGAGCGGGTACGAACGACCCCATCTGCGCCATCAACACGATGAGCGCGGCCTGCCGCAGATACGTGGACTTGCCACCCATGTTCGGCCCGGTGATCAGCAGGATGGAATGCGTGGTCGCGTTGAGATAGAGATCGTTGGGCACGAAGCGCTCGGCGACGCCGCTGATCTCCAGCTGCTCGATGACGGGATGACGGCCTTCGACAATCTCGATATCGGCCCCATTCTCGGTGATTCCATCCTGCACAACATCGGCGCGCGATAGGGACTGCGGAATGAGTCTCGGCCGGCAATAGTTGCGATTGGCTGCAACTGAGGCGAAGTTGGCCAGCACGTCGATTTCGGCCAGGGCGAGCGCGCTCTGGCGGATGCGGCGGGCCTCGGCGGCAACGGCGGATCGCAACTCGGCAAACAGTCGCCGCTCGATTTCGACCATCTTCTCCTGCGCGTCGAGTACCTTGGCCTCATATTCTTTCAGCTCGGGCGTGGTGAAGCGCTCGGCGTTGACCAGTGTCTGTTTGCGTTCGTAGTCGGCGGGCGCGAGGTGCTGGTTCGCTTTCGAAATCTCGAGGTAGTAGCCGAAGACGTTGTTGAACTTTACTTTCAGCGAGCCGATGCCGGTGCGCTGACGCTCGCGCTGCTCGATCTGCGCGATGTATTGCTTGCTGTTGCGGCTGAGGTCGCGCAGTTCGTCGAGCGTGGGATCGACCCCCGCGCGAATCACACCGCCGTCGGCAAGAGTCAGTGGCGGCTCATCCTCCAAGGATGACGCGATGCGCGCGCGCAGATCGCCCAGCTCGTCGCATTGCGCGTGCAGCGCTTGCAAGCGCTCGGCGGGAAAGTGGGACAGCGACGTTCGCACCGCGGGCAGCTTTGCCAGCGACGTGGCTAGCGCCAGTAAGTCGCGCGGGTTGGCGGTCTCCAGCGTGACCCGGCTGAGCAGGCGTTCCAGGTCGAGGATGCCTTCCATCGAACGGCGCAATTCTTCGCGCGCCACCAGATCTTTCACCATGCCCTCGACAGCGTCGAGCCGCCGGTTAATTTCACTGATGTCGATCGACGGTCGCAACATCCAAGCGCGCAACAGACGCTTGCCCATCGGGGTCACTGTGCAGTCGAGACAGCGGAATAACGTCGCGTTGTCGCTCGCGCCCGAGAAGAGTGGCTCGATCAGCTCGAGATTCCGAACGGTGACCGCGTCAAGCACCAGGCAATTTTGCCGCTCATAAAATCCGATGCGGTCGACATGATCTAGCGAGCCGCGTTGGGTGGTGCGCACGTAATGCAGAATCGCGCCCGCCGCCGTCGCTGCCGCCGAACGGTCAGCCAGCCCAAAGCCTTCCAGCGAGAGCACGCCGAAGTGATTCTCCACTTGCGGAATCGCGTAGTCGGGAGCGAAGACCCAGTCGTCGAGCGGCGTCTCAGCCCATCTGGCGTTTTCCAGCGAAGCCATCCGCGGAGCAGCGGCAGCTTGCGGCGCCGAGGCGCGCGGCTGATCGAAGAGCGGCAACGACGACGCGAATAAGACCTCGCGCGGACGCAACACCAGCAGTTCCTCGCGGATGCGGCGCTCGGCGTCATCACCTACAAATTCGGTGGCGCGAAACTCGCCGGTGGAGAGATCGAGTGCGGCAAAGCCGGCTGCGTTGCCGGCGCGGGCGACGCACGCCAGGAAGTTGTTTTCCTCCGAGCCGAGATGCGCGTCAGCCGCGGTTCCCGGCGTGAGCACGCGCGTCACCTCGCGCTTGACCAGCTTCTTGGCGAGACGCGGATCTTCCATCTGTTCGCAGATGGCGACCTTGAATCCCTTGCGGATGAGTTTGGCAATGTAGTTCTCCGCCGAATGGTAAGGTACGCCGCACATCGGGATGGCGACGCCTTTCTCCTTGTTTCGCGCGGTGAGCGTGATCTGTAACTCGCGCGCGGCGACCACCGCGTCCTCGAAGAATAGCTCGTAGAAATCGCCCAGCCGGAAGAACAGGAGCGCGCTAGGATGATCTTTCTTGATCGCGGCATATTGTCGCATCAGCGGAGTGGACGGCTCGGTCATGGAAGGGAACTGCGCGGATTATAGCAGCCGGGAATGGGGCGCATTCGCCATCTTGCCAACAGAGCCTGAGCCTTCTAGAGTCTATGGTTCATGGCAACCATCATCAGTTTCGAATGCAGCAAGTGTGGCGAGAAATTTTCCCCGCAACCGGCGCCGACAATTTGTCCCAAAGACGGCGGCCCGCTTTATGTGCGTTACGATCTCGCCGAGATTCGCCGCCTAACGACAAGAGACGCCGTTAACAATGGCCCGAAGAGCATGTGGCGCTACTCGGCGGTGCTTCCCGACGCGGAGCCGGTAACGCTCGGCGAAGGTTTCACTCCCATGCTGCCGAGCCGCAAGTATCCCAACCTGTTCATCAAGGATGAAGGCCTAAATCCCACAGGCTCGTTCAAGGCTCGGGGCATGAGCGCAGCGATCACTATGGCGGGGCACTACGGACTAAAGAAACTGGCGGCACCCTCGGCGGGGAATGCCGGCGGAGCGCTGGCAGCATACGCGGCGGCAGCGGGACTCGATGCCTACGTCTTCATGCCGAAAGATGTGCCGATCGCTAACCGTCTGGAGGTGGAAGCCGCCGGCGCGCAGCTCACGCTGGTCGACGGCCTGATCGGCGACTGCGGCCGCATGGTTGCCGAGCGAAAAGCAAAGGAATGCTGGTTCGACATGTCGACGCTGAAGGAACCGTTCCGCGTCGAAGGCAAGAAGACGATGGGCTACGAGGTCGCCGAACAATTGGCCTGGGCCTTGCCCGACGCGATTCTATATCCCACCGGCGGTGGGGTTGGCCTGATCGGGATGTGGAAGGCATTCGAGGAGATGGAAGAGTTGGGATGGATCGAGCGCGGCCAGAGGCCGAAGATGATCTGCGTGCAGGCTGACGGCTGTGCCCCCATTCCCAAAGCGTTGCAGAATGGCGAGGCGGTGTCGACCATGTGGCCCGGCGCGCGCACGCTGGCTGCCGGACTGCGCGTACCCAAAGCCTATGGCGACTTCATCATCCTCGACATCGCGCGCAAGAGTCGTGGGACGGCGATTGCCGTCAGCGATGACGCCATCATGGATGGCGTGAAAGAGATGGCTTCGACTGAAGGCATCTTTCCCGCACCCGAAGGCGGAGCGGCGCTTGCGGCGTACAAGCAACTTCTAGAGAGCGGCTTCTTAAATGAGAGCGATAAGGTCGTGCTGTTCAATACCGGCTCGGGCTATAAGTACCTCGACGTGTTTGCTAAGTATTGGGGAGTGGAGGTATTCGCTCAGCCGATGAAGTTACCTGCGTCACGGAATATTGGTGGAATTATTGGACCGTACTAGAAGCAGAAGCTAGTTACTGACAACTAACGACTGGCAATCAGCATTTGGCAATTAGCATTTAGGGAGACTCTGATTAAGTCCGGCTTCTCGAAGGGGACGGCCTTCAGGCCGTCCGTAAGCACCCTAAAATCAATGGGGCTTCAGCCGCTGAGGGAATTGCTGTGACTTAATCAGAGTCTCCCTAACACTAACAGGCAAAACAAGGGAATCTGTGCGAGTTTCATAAGGACTTTCGGGAAGAGTCCCCAATGGTAACTCGCAAATGAGCCGCGGGGAATTGTTTCGTTAAGGTGAGTAGTCTGAAGGTCCGTCTTGGAAAACCTGACCACAAATTAACAACCTGAAAGTACCATTACTGTCTTGACGCAGAAGGAAATCTTTGCTCTGGCAATTTCGCTCGAGGAAGAGGACGAAACGTATCTACTCCGATTTTGGTGAAGACTTGCGGCGGAACTTTCCCGGCACGGCGCAGATTTTCGAGGAGATGCGCTAGGAAGAGATTGGCCACCGCCGGCGTTTGATCGAGTTGTAGAAGCAGAAATTCGGCGGGCACATTCCGCTGGTCCGGCGGCACGACATTCGCGGGTTCGTGCATCGCAAGCCGATTTGGATGAACACGCCGCTGCGGCTGGAACAGATTCGGGCGCAGGTGGGCGCGATGGAGGCCGAGACGCGGCGCTTCTGCGAGCACGCCGCAGCGTGCGCCGAGGATGCCAGCATCCGCCAATTGCTCGATGACTTGGCGGCGGCCGAGACCACGCACGTGGAGCGTGCCGCCGAGTTGGAGAAGAGCGAGCTCAAGCCCGAGGTCCGTGAGGAAGAAGACAAGGTCAAGCGGCCGTCTGTTCGTGTTGCAAATTGTGCAGCCGGGTCTGGCAGGCCTGATGGACGGCTCGGTCTCGACATTAGCTCCGGTCTTCGCTGCCGCTTTCGCCACCAAGAATACGTGGGATGCATTCGCCGTCGGTCTGGGGGCTTCACTGGGAGCGGGTATCAGCATGGGCTTTGCCGAGGCGCTATCCGATGACGGCAGTCTCACTGGCCGCGGCACTCCGTGGTTGCGCGGGCTGGGTCTGCGGAGCCATGACCGCGCTGGGTGGCATTGGTCACACCCCTGCCGTTTCTTCTGCCCAGTTTCAATGTCGCAACCACGGTGGCAATCTTTGTGGTGCTCATTGAGCTGGCGATCATTACCTGGGTGCGCCATCGCTTCATGGATACGCCACCGCTGTCGGCAGCTTTGCAGGTAGCGCTGGGGGTGCGCTGGTGTTCGCGACAAGGAATCATCATCGGCAACTCATAGGCCCGCGGCCTTCATATCTGATAGTCGATCTCGATCACTTGCTGCAGCCGATCGCCATCGGTCGGGATCAACTCCCGGCCCTGTAGTTCGCGAACCTCCTGCTTCAGCTTTTTGACCTCGTCGGCCACGGCCGACAGCGCCTCCGACAGCGGATCGTTGATCTGCTTGGGATCGGTGATCACCACGCGCTTGCCCTGACGCAAAACAATGTGACCAGGCACGCCGACTACGGTCGAGTGGTCGGGAACATCACGCAGCACCACAGAGCCTGCGCCGATGCGGCAGTCCTCGCCGACGATGATGTTGCCCAGCACCCTTGCGCCCGCGCCAATCACGACCCTATTGCCGATCGTGGGATGGCGCTTGCCGGTTTCCTTCCCCGTGCCGCCAAGGGTCACTCCCTGATACAGGGTGACGTCGTCGCCGATGATCGTGGTCTCGCCGATGACGACGCCCATGCCATGATCGACGAAGAAGCGCCGGCCGATTTCCGCGCCGGGATGGATTTCGATTCCGGTGATGAGCCGGCCGAATTGCGACAGCGCCCGCGCGGCAAATCGCCAGCCGTGAATCCACAGCCAGTGATGAAAGCGGTAGCCCCACAGCGCATGCAGACCGGAGTAGAGCACGACGACCTCCAGCCCGGACTTCGCCGCGGGATCGCTTTCCAGTACCGCGGCGATGTCTTCGCGTATGCAGGAGAACATGCTCACACGGTAACCTCGGTTGCCGTCAGGGCGAGCGATTCATTGCGCAGTTGCTCGAACAGAACGCTGCTCAAGTAGCGCTCGCCGTAGTCGGGCAGCACCACCACGATCAGCTTGCCCGCATTCTCTTGGCGCTGTGCCACGCGCACCGCCGCCACGGCGGCCGCACCCGACGAGATGCCGACCAGCAGCCCTTCTTCGAGCGCCAGGCGACGCGCCATGGCAATCGCATCCTCGCTCGATACTTGGACGATTTCATCGACGTAGTCGGTGCGCAGGATGCTGGGAGTGAAGCCCGCCCCGATGCCCTGGATCTTATGCGGGCCGGGTTGTCCGCCCGAGAGCACTGGGCTCTCCGTGGGCTCAACGGCAATCGCCTTGAACGAAGGCTTCTTCGGCTTGATGTATTCGCTCACTCCGGTGAGCGTTCCGCCGGTGCCAATGCCCGAGATCAGAATGTCGACCTTGCCGTCGGTGTCGTCCCAGATTTCCGGGCCGGTAGTCTCGCGATGGATCTTGGGATTGGCCGGGTTGTCGAATTGCTGCGGCATGAAGCCGTGGGGAGTTTGCGCCAGGATTTCGTTGGCCTTGGCGATGGCGCCCTTCATACCTTTAGGCCCCGGCGTCAGTACAATCTCGGCGCCGAAGGCGCGCAGCAGAATGCGCCGTTCCAGGCTCATGGTCTCCGGCATGGTCAGGATCAGTTTGTAGCCTTTGACGGCGGCCACGAACGCCAGCCCAATGCCGGTATTGCCGCTGGTCGGCTCGATGAGCACGGTCTTGCCGGGCTGAATTTTTCCCGCGCGTTCGGCTTCGGCGATCATGCTGACGCCGATGCGGTCTTTCACGCTGCTGCAAGGATTGAAACTTTCCAGCTTGGCGGCGACCGTCGCCTTCGCGCCGGCGGTGACTTTGTTCAGACGCACCAGAGGAGTGTGGCCGATCAGTTCTGTAACATCATTGGCTATCTTCATGGCAATCTCCGGAAACTCTCGCCTTAAAGGCCGAGGTTATAAGTTTTGATTCGATGGAGGCAAACCGGGAAACAGCTAGCGGGGGCAACAACAACAGCGACATTGGAATCGGCTAGCGCCAATTGTAGCGGGAGCATAACTGGTATCGATGCGCATCATCGCTTGCCCGATTCCGACGGACTTGAGTAGCTTACCACTCCCTTGATACCGGAGTCGCGGGCCTTCCTGCGGTGAGATAGATCACCGGCCCGGGTGACGCGGTTTTTTGCGGGCTTGGTCGGCACCCGGCGGCGATTCGTCTCAATTTCGTCGCCCGATATCACCGTGCATGGCAGCGTATAATCACGGTTTGCGCACGTCATCCCAGTCCCGCTAGGAATGCATACATGAGCTCTCATTCGCACATGCCCGGTCAACCGCCGGCCGCTCCGCAGCCGCTTCCCGGCGTCGACAGCATTATCGCCGTCGGCTCCGGCAAGGGCGGCGTCGGCAAGACCACGCTCGCCGTCAACCTGGCCATCGCGCTGGCCCGCATGGGTCACAAGGTCGGGCTGCTCGACGCCGACGTCTATGGTCCCAACGTTCCGCTCATGCTCGGCAGCAGCGAGCCGCCCAGCGTGATGGGCGAGAACCGCATCATCCCGCCCGAGCGTTACGGCCTGAAAGTAATGTCGGTCGGCTTCCTCAGCCCCGGCGACAAGCCGCTGGTGTGGCGCGGCCCCATGCTGCACTCCATCATCAAGCAGTTCCTCAGCCAGGTGGAGTGGGGACAACTCGACTACCTCGTCGTCGATCTGCCGCCGGGCACCGGCGACGTGGTGATCTCGCTGGTGCAGACCGTGCCGCTGACCGGCGCGGTCGTCGTCACCACGCCCAGCGACGTCTCGCTGCAGGACGCGCGCAAGGCCATCGAGATGTTCAAGCAGGTGAAGGTCGACATCATCGGCATCGTCGAGAACATGAGCTTCTTCGTCTGCCCGCATTGCCATAACGAGATCGACATCTTCTCCAAGGGTGGAGGCCACCGCACCGCGATGCAGTTCAGCGTGCCGTTTCTGGGGTCGATCGAACTCGATCCCGACATTCGTAAGGGCGGCGACACCGGACAGCCCATCGTGCTGGAAGGCGACCAGTCGCCGCACGCGAAGTCGATGTTCGCATTCACGAATAAGGTCATTGAACGGACCAAGGAATTGCAGGAGACGGCCGGCGGAAGCGTGATTGAGATTCAGTAAGGCTCATCCTGTCCGCAGAACCGGCGGACGAGGGTGGGCTGGGGCACCGGGCTGGTCACCCGGGGCACCCGGCGAATGACGCAACCCGACTAGAACATCACTTCTCCAGGATTCAGTCTAAACGCTGACATCGAAGGATTCAGTCGAATCCGATTCTGCAGTCCCGGGATACTTGCCTCGAACGAAGCAATGCACTCCTTCGCTATACCGATTGCCCGGGAGGCATCATCGTAACTGAATCCGCCCGCACCGGCATGGACCGCAGAATTTCTCCTGCCGTAAAGGTCACTATCCCAACGTCTGTACAGCACAGAATCTACAAATGGAGTGAAGGCGACGCTCTGATCGGTTGCGTACTTCGCAGTCCAATCATCTAACCGCCTGATCTTGCTCTTAACGCCCCAGTACTTGCCATCGTTTTCGATCATATCCTCCGCTTCCGATTCGCTTTTACCGTAGCGGAGCATAAGTTTAAGAAGGAGGCTGCGGACGTGTACTTCGACTGCGGTTTCTGCTTGAACAATCGCAAATCGATAATTGCGATATCGCTGTAAGTAAGCTAAAGCATCCAGGACAAGGTCATAACTCAGTGGGAGCTCGAATTCCTCCATTACGAAATTGCTGAAGAGGTCGGCAATTGCGCCTGTCATCGTTTCCCTTGGCCCAAGAAGCTCGAAGCTGTTGCTCCGGAGAATGTTCGCAGCACCATGCCCGAGCTGAGTAAGGAAGGTTCGCGGTTGTTGGAGCCGATCGAAAAGCTCAGACACGCTCAGTTTCAGTTCGTCGTCCTTTAGAGGGCTCGTGTGGCATGTTGCAAAATAAAAATTTCGTTCCAGTGAGATTGAAGAGACTCTGTAGTCCTCGTTCAGAAGTCGATATTTATCCAGAAACGGATTCAGGATCTCACATGCCCGGGGCAAAACGACACCGTTGATGCTGATCTCGTTTATGTCATCGCTGAGATAGGTGACAGCGACCTCCGTGTAATACTTGCATTCGGCATATCCTCCATTAGTTCCCGAATGAACATTGAGGGTTGTTTTGTCCCGTCCGTCGTGCAGCCGATTCACTGCCACATAGCTGTAATCCGCACGAGGACGTTGCGGCTCCTGCCAGGCCTGCTGCAGTTCCTGAAATGAGGTTGGGCCGATGACAGGACGGTTTCGAAAGAAGGCACGTGAGCCCTCCCTCAGAGTCAAAGTGACCACCGCGAGCGTCTTTACCGGATCAAAGCTCAGGTAGCTCCCGTTTGGAACTGACGTCGGGAACGGTACATCGAAGAGCACGGCGATAAACCCAGGCTGCGTAGACAAGACGTGTTCTCCTCTTGTAGATCAGTATCGCTCGCCGGGTGGCCCACCCAACCGCCTCGAACTCACCAAGCCAATATTAATCCTGAGGGTGCCCCGTCCAAGCTTCTTTTGCTTGGGCGGGGATTTTTGTCTGCAGCGCTAACATCGCCAGCGTACATGGATCACTGACTACGGAAATCAGACTCTGTAATCTCTAATTCGTGCCTTGGGAACTAAAGCGCTTTCAGGAAACCCGTCACCTCCACTTCGTGACGGTTCGGTTGTCATCGCCGCCGACCGTATCTTGCAACCACCAGCGCGAAGCAGCAGTTCGAGCATTCCCTGGAACAGGCTCGCCGCCAGTACGGAATGTTTATTACCGGCTACGTCATCATGCCGGAACATGTTCATTTACCGGTGAGCGAACCGGAGCGCGCCACGCTGGCCGCGGCTTTGCAGGCTTTGAAGCAGTCGGTCTCCCGCCGGCTCATCGGACGCCGCGAGCATTTCTGGGAAGGACGTTATTACGACTTCAACGTGTGGAGCAAGAGTAAGCGCATCGAGAAGCTGCGGTATATACATCGCAATCCGGTAAAGCGTGGATTGGTGCAGAAGCCGGAAGATTGGCGGTGGAGTAGTTTTCTTCACTACGCGACCGGAGTTGAAGGGGCGGTTGAAATCGAGTCGGAGTGGACGGGACGAAGGCGAGAGCGAGTGGGTCAACCGCTGCTCGTCAAGGGCACGAACGATCTAGATGCGTAGACGAAAAACCCCCGCCCAAGCAAAAGCAGCTTGGACGGGGCACCCTCAAGAGTGAAGCTGAGCGACCTCTTCACATGAAACGAGGTCTACAATGTCACCGCAGCATTGCCGGGATCGAGCCTCATTCGTAGTGTGTCCACATGCGCAGCACCTTGACGACACGTTTCTCTTCGAGCACCTGGTAGACAAGTCTGTGCTGGATGTTGATGCGGCGGGAGTATGCGCCTTTCAGGTCGCCTAGAAGCTTCTCGAAGGGCGGAGGCCTCTCGAAGGGATTACTTGCCAACAGCGCAAGCAGTTGCTCCGCCTTCGGACGGAGACCAGCAGAAGCGAGACGACGGGCGTCCTTCTGGGCCTGTTTGGTGAAGACAACCTGCCAAGGTTTCACCAGCCGGGTTCTTTCTCGCATTCCTCGATGGGTGTCGCGAGTCCTTTACGGATGGATTCGCGCATCCCCGGAACCGAAAGGAGATGAAGAGTCTCCTGGATCGCGTTCCAGTCTTCTTCTCCAACCAGAACACCATTCGAGCGCGGGCCGGTGATGAGGACTGGCTCGTGGGCAGCAGCTGTTTCGTCAAGCAGGCGGTAGAGCTTATCGCGAGCCTCGCTGGCGTTCATCGTATTCATATTCTTAAGCGTACGTGTTTCCGTACGACCGGGCAAGTGGCGATTTCGAGCTCGGTTGGCTGGCCCCGGCAGGTTCAACCGGGGTCGAAGGCACGGTTGAGGCCGAGTCGGAGTGGACAGCACGAGGAGGGGAGCGAGCGGGTCAACCGTTGCTCGTCGAAGCACAAACGATTTAGATGGGTAGACGAAAAATCCCCGCCCAAGCAAGAGAAGCTTGGACGGGGCACCCTGCTGAGTTTTGCCGAACCAGAATTCCTGCCTCACAGGCTGATCTGTGGGCCCCGGCACAGATAGTCGATTGAATGGAAGGGTGCGTTATCCGCCTAGGAACATTGCGACCCGTTGCCCCGCAATTATTACTTGGGCGTGGTTGTGGTCGTGGTTGTGGTGTCCCTCTGCACCTGATCGGGAGGCGGCGTAGTTGTGGTAGTCGTGCTGTCGGTCCGATTCATCGGCTGGTCCGGCGGCGTGGTCGTAGTGGTTGTGGTGTCGGTCTGCTTCACCTTGTGATGTTTGTACTTGGTGGTGGTATCGGTAGTCTGCGTCGTCGGCGCAGCCGCCGTGTCGTGCGAAGTGGTAGTCGTGCTCTGCGTCTGAGCCGGAGACGGATTTTGGGTGGTCGTCGAGGTGCTGGATTGTGTGGTGCTCTGTGCCATTACCGGCAGGGACAGGGCGAGCACGACAAGGGACCCCAGGATGACAGCAAGTAGTGTCTTAAGTTTCACTCAATTCTCCTTTTACGTCGGTCAGACACAATGGTATGGCTCTCGTCGTCACTTAATCTGAGCACAATTGCTCGCTGCCCGGTCTATCGACAGACGCGGACGAAGGCGAGAGCGAGTGGGTCAACCGTTGCGCATCATCAGCCCCAACGATTTAGGCGCGTCGACAAGAAATCCCGCCAGCAACAGCAGCTTGGACGGGGCACGCTTTAGGGTATCGGCGCCGGCAACAAGGTCCCGCGAATTGGAGCCGGCACCTCAGCCACGGCTTTTTTCCGAGGTATAATCGTCAGTTTGCTTATGACTACGACTCAGACTGAGTTGCGCTTGGCCAAGCGGATGTCGCGCCTGGGAACGGAAACCGCCTTTGAAGTGCTGGTTCGCGCCCGTGCTTTGGAACGTCAAGGAAGAAACATCATTCACCTGGAGATCGGCGAGCCCGACATGGACACGCCGGCCAACGTTGTTGAGGCCGGGATTGACGCTCTGCGCAAAGGCTTCACCCATTACGGCCCGGCGGCGGGGTTGCTGGAGTTGCGTGAAGCCATTGCGGCGGAGGTCGGCAGTTCGCGAGGCATCAAAGTTGGCCCCGATGAGGTCGTCATCGTTCCCGGGGGCAAACCGATCATCTTCTTCACTATGCTCGCGCTGGTGGAAGAGGGCGATGAGGTCATCTATCCCAACCCCGGCTTTCCGATTTACGAGTCGATGATCAACTTCCTCAGCGCGAAGGCGGTTCCGATTCCGCTACGCGAAGAGCGCGATTTCCGGCTCGACGTCGATGAACTGAAGAGCCTGATCACCGATCGCACCAAGCTCATCATCCTGAACTCGCCGCAGAACCCGACTGGCGGGATCATCACCAAGAAGGACGTGGAAGGCATTGCCGCCGCCATCGGCGATCGCGACATCATGGTGCTGAGCGACGAGATTTACAGCCGCCTGCTGTTTGAAGGCGAGCCCTACAGCATCGCCTCGGTGGACGGCTTCAAGGACCGCACCATCATTTTGACCGGCTTCTCGAAGACGTATTCCATGACCGGCTGGCGGCTGGGTTACGGCGTCATGCGGCCTGATCTTGCCGCACAGTTCGCGAGGCTGGCGACGAATTCCACTTCTTGCACCGCGACCTTCACCCAGATGGCGGGCATCGAAGCGGTGCGCGGCGACCAAAGCGAGCCGGAGAAGATGCGCCAGGAATTTCACCGCCGGCGCGACGTGTTCGTCGACGGGCTGAACCAGATCAAGGGATTCTCGTGCAAGCTGCCCAAGGGCGCGTTCTACACCTTCCCGAATACTAAGCAGACAGGCTGGCCGTCGAAGAAGCTGGCGGATGCGCTGCTGGACGACGTGGGCGTGGCCGCGCTTTCGGGAACGGCCTTCGGAGCGTATGGCGAAGGGTATTTGCGGTTCAGCATTGCCAATTCCATCGAGAATTTGGAGCGAGCGCTGGGTCGCATCGAGCAGTGGACCAAGAAGAATTTGTAGTGGGTCATGGGCAGTCGGCATATGCCACCTGCTTTGTATCAGAGTGCGACTTCTTAAGGCTGCTGAAAGAGTGGGGTTCTCAAATGCTTTGAAGGGGCGCAGCTTCAGCTGCGCCGTGGACGTTAAGCAATAGGCGGCTTTAGCCGCTGAGTTAACTCGCCTGTTGCTGATTGAGCTATCCTGAGGGTTTAGAGCCGATTGGGTGTCTTTCTCGCTGGGAAGGTTCGGAAAGCGAATCTCTCGCCAACTGAAGTCGGCTCGGAAGTATTAATAAGAACGTCGCAACGGCGCACCTAAAGGTGCGCCCCTTCATTAACGGCTTGCATGTGGGGTGCGAGCCTAGGTCAGAGCTTGAATCCATGCCTAACCGCAAATTCCGCATCTTTGCCACGGCCGATATTGGCGACGCTACCTTCCACCGCCTGCGCCAGCGCGGCTACGAAGTCGAGATCTATCCCAGCCCCGAGCCGCCGCCCAAGAGCCTGATCATCGAAAAGGTTCGCGGCGGTATCGACGGCCTCATCACCACGCTGCGCGATCCCATCGACGCCGAAATATTCGAAGCGGGCCAGGACACTTTGAAAGCGGTGGCGCAATACGCCGTCGGTTTCGACAACATCAATCGCGCCGACGCCAACCGTTACAAGATTCCCTTCACGAATACCGCCGACGTGCTGACCGAAGCCACGGCCGAGTTCGCTTTCTTCGCGCTGGCCGCGCTGGCTCGCAAACTGTGGACCGCCGAACACCTGGTGCGCGAGAATCAGTGGGGCTATTGGCATCCCTCTCTGCCGTTTCTCGGCGACGAGATGACCGGCAAAACTATCGCCATCATCGGCACCGGCCGCATCGGGCAGGCGGTGATCAAGAAGTGCATTGGCTTCGACATGAACATCCTGTGCTACGAAGCCATGGGGCCGAACGACAAGCTAGTCGCGGCGGTGCAAGAAGAGATGGACCTGCGCCACCAGCACGGCTTGCAGCGCGAGCGCACGTCGATCAAGTACGTGTCGATGGACGAAGCGCTCAGCCAGAGCGACTTCATCAGCATTCACGTGCCGCTGCTGCGCGAAGGCGAGAGCGACACGCCCACCTATCACCTGATCAACGAGCGCACCCTGCACACCATGCGGCCGACGGCTTACCTGGTGAATACCTCGCGCGGGCCGGTGATCGATGAGAATGCGCTGGCCAAGGCGCTTAAGGAGAAATGGATTGGGGGCGCGGCGCTCGATGTCTACGAGAAGGAACCGCTGCCACCCGACTCGCCGCTGCGCGATCCCGAGATCGAAGACCGTTGCCGCTTGTATCCGCACTTCGCCAGCGCGGGCCGAACCACGCGCCTGTCGATGGACCCCAATCTCGGCATGGCTGGACGCTGCGTGCAAGGCCTGATCGACATTTTGGAACAGAACTACGGCGGCGATGTGACCAAGATGCCGTACGTGGTGAACAAAGAGGCGTTCCGGTAGGAAGCCGTCAGCCGTCGGCTATCAGCCTTCAGCCAAAGCAATCGCGCCGAATTTTCAACCTCCAGCCTCACCCAATGCTGCGATAGCACGGTGCGTGGCCGCAGCGATCCATTATCGCGACCTTCGACAAAGGCAACCTTCACGACTCGGCTTTAGCATCCAGCTTATTCACCAAGAGCGACGAAGTTCTTCGCGGGCCATAGGGGTCCTTCGACTCCGGCGGTCAGAAGCGCTCCGTTCAGGATGACACCTTCAGGGCTGACGACCTGAGAGCAACCGACAGATGATTGCCAGGAGCGAAAAGCGAATAGCGAATGGCGAAGAGCGGCCCTCTACTTCTCCACCATTGCCGAGACCAGCGAGTGGAAGACCTTGGCGCCGTCGGTCATACCCAGCTCCGGCTCGCTGGCGCGCTCCGGGTGCGGCATCATGCCCAGCACGTTGCGGCCCGCGTTGCAGACCCCGGCAATGTTCTCCAGCGATCCGTTGGGATTAGCTTCGGCGGTAACTTCGCCGGACGGAGTCGTATAGCGGAACACGATGCGCTCCTGCTCTTTCAGTTCGGCCAGAGTCCGCTCGTCGCAGAAGTAATTACCTTCCATGTGGCCGATGGGAATCTCCAGCACCTCGCCTTTGCTCAGTTGCTGCGTGTAAGGCGTGTTGGTGCTCTCGACTCGGATGTGTACCGGCTTGCAGACGTATTTCAATCCCGCATTGCGCAACAATGCGCCGGGAAGCAGTCCGGCCTCGCACAGAATTTGAAATCCGTTGCAGATTCCGAGCACCAGTCCGCCGTCGGTGGCAAACTTGCGCACCGACTCCATCACTGGCGAAAACTTGGCGATGGCTCCCGTCCGCAGATAGTCGCCGTAGGCAAAACCTCCGGGCACGATGATGGCGTCGCAGCCTTGCAAGTCCGGCGAATCGTGCCAAAGAAAAGTCACCGGCTGCTTGGCAACTTCGGAAATCACCCAGTAGGCATCGTGATCGCAATTAGAACCGGGGAAGATGATGACGCCGAATTTCATAGGAGCAAATTTCCTGAGGGATCGATAAAATAAGTGCAGATTGGTGGGGACAACGGTGCGCTCTAGAGCTTCAGTCGCTCCCCGACCCTCACCAGACGATTGTCAATGTCCACTACTTTGCCGGTCAGGGTGTCAAACTTAGCGTCAATTGACAGGAAGCGTGCGTTAATTTCTGAGCGGAACTGAATCAGCTCAGTGCGCAAGTCGCGGATGCCAGTGTTCTGGTGATAGAGACCGATGATGAACACCACGAGCGGCAAACACAGCGCTGTGAAAAACTGAGCGTTGCTCATTCTTCATTGTACCTCCCACTTTGGCAGCACGCACCCTGAACTTCGCTGTGCTTTGCCATAGGGACGAGTGGGGTAGCGCTCCACCGCAAAGGGGGCATCAAAGGAAATATGCAGTTCGCAAGCCACATCAATCTTACCGCCGATGCGCTGCGCCGCTGGTTCGTCGCGCAATGCTACGACGCGCTTGCCGTGGGCGCGCTATGGTGGGCTGGGCTCTGGTTTCTGCATGTTCCGTTCGCGCCGTTCTGGGCGATTCTCGCCGCGGGACTGCAATTCATTCCCCACGTTGGACCAGTCATCGCGTTCGTCGGGCCGGCCGTGTCGGCGTTGATCTCGGACGGCTTTGAAGGGTTTCTGTATGTCCTCATTCTTTATGGAGTGGTGATCGTCATTGACGGCCTGTTGTTGCAGCCGGTCATCATGCGGCGAACCGCGCGTGTGCCCATCTGGGCATCGCTGATCGTGCCTATCTTGCTCAGCTTGATCTTCGGTTTCTGGGGATGGCTACTGGCTGCGCCGTTGCTGGCGGTGATGTTCGCTTATCGCGCTTACGGAAAATCGCGAGCGGTGGTCGGCGTTCCTCGCCAGACGCCGCCTGGCCAAGTCATTACTGGCGGCCAGCTGATTTCCCCGGGCACGCCGACGGGCCATATCCCTCGCCAAGACGAGACGCTATAGGCGAGTACGTGTCTAGACCTATCTCATAAATCGCTTTGTGTCAGGGCACGTCTTCAGACGTGCCGCAAAGCGATTCAGTATGACTTGGGCTTTAGCTGAGGGCGTTCTTGCAGGGCTTTAGAGGGTGTTAGGATCTGCCTTTTAACGACTGGCCCGTGCCATACGCGACTCTGTCACGAAACCAAATAGAGTGCGATCAACGGCACTAAGTTCAGCAAAATTATGCCGATCTTATACACGGCAAGACCGGCGTAATGAATTGCATCAAAAGTATCAATCGAGAGCTTAAACCAGCGGCCATGCATGCGATACATACAGTCGTGGGCGAAGATAAAGGCCCCGGACCAGATGAATAGAAGCGCGTAGTTAAGACCGACACACCAGAGAAGAAAATGCTTGAATTCATTCGTCGTCACAACCCACCTCGCAGGCGCCAAACGTAAGAAACACGCGTGGACGACGCCCGCCTGATCTGTCCCTCATTCTATTCCCGAATCTAGCGCACTCCATGCAGAGTTATTAGCGCTGTGCGCGAGAGAGCCGCTTTTCTTGCGCAACCGGGTCCGAGGTGCGATTGTACCCGTCAGATACCATGAGTTTCGTCCCGTTTTTCCACATCTTCCTCAGACTGCAGCGGACCCGCCGAGCGAATAAAATAGAAACAGCACACAAAGGCTAGAATGTCACAAAATCAGTTCGTGCATCTTCATCTTCACACCGACTATTCCATGCTGGACGGCGCCTGCGAGGTCGAACGTCTGGTCCAACGGGTGAAGGAACTCGACATGCCGGCGGTCGCCATGACCGATCACGGCAACATTTTCGGCGCGGTGAGATTCGCCAACGCCGCTAAAGAAGCGGGTGTGAAGCCCATCCTGGGCTGCGAGCTCTACGTCTGCAAGAAGGAAGATCATCGCGCCGCGCCCGAAGGTGACAGCTACAACCACCTCATCGTGCTGGCCGAAAACGACCAGGGCTATCGCAATCTGGTTAAGATTGTTTCCGAGGCGTCGCTGCACGGCTTCTACTACAAGCCGCGCATCAGCAAGAAATTTCTCGCCGAACACTCGCAAGGTCTGATCGGACTGTCCGCGTGTTTGAAGGGCGAAGTGGCCGAGCGGCTGACCGAAGGCAAGTACGACGCGGCGCGCGAGGCTGCCGCGACCTACACCGACATTTTCGGCAAGGGCAATTTTTATCTCGAGATCCAGGACCAGGGTGTTCCCGAGGAAAAGCGCATTCAGGACAACCTGCTGAAGCTGGAGCAAGACCTGGGCCTTCCGCTGGTGGCAACCAACGATAGCCACTATCTTTGCGAGGACGATTCGCACGCGCAGGATGTGATGCTGTGCGTCCAGACCGGCAAGTCCATCCACGACACCAACCGGCTCAAGTTCCACGGCAACCAGTTTTTCGTGAAGAGCTATTCCGAGATGGCCAAGGTTTTCTCGGGATACGAGCGCGTCCTGGAACGCACGCTGGAAATTGCCGAGCGCTGCAACGTGCGCCTGGAAAAGGTCCACGATCCGTTTCCGCAGTTCGTGGTGCCAACCGGATATTCGCTGCCCGACTACTTCGAGCACGTCGCGCGCGAGGGCTTCGCCAAGCGGCTAAACATCCTGCGCGAGCTGCAGGCTATGGGCCGGCTGAAGCATTCGCTGGACGAGTACGAGCAGCGCCTGGCGCGCGAGATCGGCATCATCCAGCAGATGCAGTTCTCCGGATATTTCCTCATCGTTTGGGATTTCATCCGCTACGCTAAGGAGCGCAACATCCCGGTCGGGCCGGGACGCGGATCGGCAGCGGGATCGTTGGTGGCTTACGCGCTGTCGATCACCGATATCGATCCGCTCTCGAACGAGCTGCTGTTCGAGCGCTTCCTCAATCCCGAACGCGTCAGCCTGCCCGATATCGATATCGACTTCTGCATGAACCGCCGCGGCGAGGTCATCGACTACGTCACGCAGAAATATGGGCGCGATCAGGTGGCGCAGATCATCACCTTCGGAACGATGGCGGCAAAAGCCGCGATCAAAGATTCCGGCCGCGCCATGGATATTCCCTATGCCGAAGTCGAGCGCATCGGGAAGATGATTCCGCCGACGCTGAACATTACGATCGATCGAGCGTTGAAGGACTCGCCCGACCTGGCGGCGGCTTACGACAAAGAGCCGCAGACGAAAGAGCTGATCGACACGGCCAAGAAGCTGGAAGGCCTGGTGCGCAACTCCGGCGTGCACGCTGCCGGCGTGGTGATCTCGCCGATCCCGCTTACCGATCTGGTGCCGCTGCATCGCACCAAGAACGACGAAATTGTCACCGCTTACGACATGAAGGCGGTGGAGAAGCTGGGCCTGCTGAAGATGGACTTTCTTGGGCTCACCACGCTGACCATCATCGACGATGCGCTGCGGCTGATCGAGCAGACCCGGGGCGAGCGGCTCGATCTGCAGAAGCTGGCGCTTGACGACAAGGAAACGTATGAGCGGGTCTTCCACACCGGTCTGACCTCCGGCGTCTTCCAGTTTGAATCGCACGGCATGCGCGACGTGCTACGGCGCTACAAGCCCACCGCGGTCGAAGACCTCACTGCGTTGAACGCGCTCTACCGGCCGGGACCGATCCAGGGCGGCATGATCGAAGACTTCGTTGAGCGCAAGTGGGGCCGCAAGAAGATTGAGTACGAACTGCCGGAGCTGGAGCCGATGCTGAAGGAAACGCTCGGCGTCATCGTCTATCAGGAGCAGGTGATGCAGATCGCCAATCGCCTGGCGGGATACTCGCTGGGTGAAGCTGACCTGCTGCGGCGCGCCATGGGCAAGAAGGATCCCGAAGCCATGGCCAAGCAGCGCGCGCGCTTTGTGCGCGGCGCCGCTGAACGCAACTTTCATCCCAAGAAGATTGAGAAGATCTTCGACCTGATGGAGCAGTTCGCGGGCTACGGTTTCAACAAGTCGCACTCGGCAGCGTATGCGCTGCTCGCCTATCAGACGGCGTACTTGAAGACGAAGTATCCGGTGGAGTTCATGGCGGCGCTGCTGACCTCGGTTTCCGGCAGCACTGACGATGTGGTGAAGTATATCAACGAATGCCGCGAGATGGGCATCGCTGTCGAGCCGCCCGACGTCAATGTGAGCGATGCTTACTTTACGCCGCACGGTGAAGCGATCCGCTTCGGATTGGCAGCGGTAAAGAACGTAGGCCACAACGCCATCGACTCAATCGTGAAGGCGCGCAAAGATGCAGGCGCGTTCAAGTCGGTCTTCGAGTTCTGCGAGAAGGTCGATCTGCACCTGCTCAACAAGCGGGTGGTCGAGTCGCTGATCAAGAGCGGCGCCATGGATGCGCTGGGCCGGCGCGCGCAACTGATAGCGGTAATCGACAGCGCCATGGACCAGGCGCTGAAGGCGCAAAAGGACGCGGCGCTCGGCCAGCATGGGCTGTTCGGAGTATTTGAGCAGGACGATGGCAACCGAACCACTGAAAAGCCACTGCCCAATACTCCCGACTGGGACGAGCATGAGCGACTCGCCCATGAGAAAGAGATTCTGGGCTTCTTCATCACCGGGCATCCGCTGGAGAAGTACAGCGAGAAGCTGCTCGACTTCAATGCACTCTCGACGACCGAGGTTGCCGAGCTGAAGTCTTCGACCGGCAAAGACGAAATCCTGATTGGCGGAATTCTCAAGGGCATTCGCGTGGCTAAGTCGAAGAAGGGCGATCTTTACGCCCAGGGGCAGCTCGAAGACATGAACGGGTCGGTCGATGTGCTCTGCTTCGCCGAACCGTATCGGCGGCTGGCGGAGAAGTTGAAGCTCACGGTCCCGGTGTTGGTGAAAGGCGGGGTTCGCGTCGAAGAGGGCTCGAACTCCAAGCTCATGATCGGCGACATCACGCCGCTGGAGGAGGCGAAACCCAAACTGCCGAGCCACCTGCGCATTAAGGTCGCGCTGGAGACGGCTTCGCCTTCGACCATCGACGAGCTGCAGACGCTGTGCCGCGAACGTCAAGGCGCAGCTCGCGTGCTCTTCGATCTGGAACGCAAAGGCGACTTCATCGTGGTGATGGATGCGGAAGGCTATAATGTGTTGCCGGATCGGGCCTTCATCAGCCGGGTAGAAGAGTTGTGCGGCCGCGGCAGCGTGCGCGTCGTCGATTAAGCCTGGTCCCGGGTGAACCGGATACCGCCGTGGCCAACGAAACCGAGCTGTCCTCTCAGCAAAGCGGAATGTTGTCCGCGTTGGATTTCTGGATCTGCGCGGTTGAGGCGGTGTGCCACACCGCAGTGGGGCGAGAAGGTTCTTATATGGAAGCCGTTTCAAAAGCGCAAGACGAACTGGAACGCATTGAAACCCAGATTCAACAACTGCAGACCGTTGCCGGCGATAATCAGGACGCGCAAAAACAGTTGCAGGTATTGCACGACCGCATCGAGGCGCTACGCCGTCAAATGGCTGGACAGTTGACTCCCTGGGAACGCACCGAACTGGCGCGCCATGCCAACCGGCCCTATCCGCTGGATTACATCGAACGTATCTTCCCCGACTTCAGCGAGATTCACGGTGACCGCAGTTTTGGCGACGACGCCGCGATGGTCTGCGGCATGGCCCGTTTTCGCGGCCGGGAAGTGCTCGTTCTGGGCACGCAGAAGGGGCGCGACACCAAGCAGCGCGTGCATCGCAACTTCGGTCAGCCTAATCCCGAAGGCTATCGCAAAGCGCTGCGCGCGATGAAGTTTGCCGAGAAGTGGCGGCGGCCGGTCATTTCGCTGATCGATGTTGTTGGCGCCTATCCCGGACTCGGCGCCGAAGAACGCGGCCAGGCCGAAGCCATCGCTCACAATCTGCGCGAAATGGCACGGCTGCAAGTGCCGTTCGTCGCCGTGATCACGGGTGAAGGTGGCAGCGGTGGTGCGCTGGCTATCGCTGTCGCCGACCGCGTGCTGATGATGGAGAACAGCATCTACTCGGTCATCTCGCCCGAAGGCTGCGCTTCCATTATGTGGCGCGACTCCACCAAGAAAGATATTGCCGCCCAAGCGCTGCGGATCACTGCGAAAGATAATCTGGAGCTCGGTATTTGCGATGAGGTTATCCCTGAACCGGCCGGCGGAGCCCATCACGACTTCGACGCCGCAGCCAATTCGCTGGCCGACATGCTGGAAAAGCACTTATCTGAGTTGGAGAAGTTGCCGACCGACGCCCTGCTGAATGCGCGTTACGACAAGTTCCGCAAGATGGCGCAGTACTTCGAGGTACAAACTGCGCCGGCGTAAACAGGCGTTTCGTCTCACAATGCAGGATTGACGATTCCGGCCCACGTCGACC
>Ga0182013_10002675_pt1 | contig 23136 bp, 28 predicted proteins | sample 612S2MmetaG_FD_120487 | JGI IMG/M metagenome (GOLD analysis project Ga0182013, IMG submission 120487) | Permafrost microbial communities from Stordalen Mire, Sweden - 612S2M metaG | ecosystem: Environmental > Terrestrial > Soil > Wetlands > Permafrost | place: Sweden: Stordalen | collected... | reverse complement strand
TCAAATAGAGAAAATAAGTAAAGAGAGGGGTTATCTGCCGAAGGTCCGTTTGCGAGTATAAAAATCATTTACTACAGTGGCCAGTGTGCCTTCAGTGATTTCGGGCCAAAAGCAGGGCAAGAATGCCAATTCGCTATAAGAAGCGCCCCAGGTCAGGAAGTTGCTTAATCGTTGGTCTCCGGCCGTCCTGATTATTAAATCAGGGGCATATGAAGAGTCGCTCCAGAGGTATTGCTTAAAAAGTTCGGGGGTAATATCTTCAGGCTTAAGATTACCTGCAGCGCAGAGGGTAGCGATCTCTTGGCAAGCAGCAACAATCTCTTGCTGGCCGCCATAGCAAAAAAGAAGCTGTAAGGTAAGCTTTTCCCCGTTTTGGGTTTTGTCTTCAATCTCTTGAATAAGAGGTTTAAGCTTTTCAGGAAACAAGTTTCTGTCGCCTACAAACTTAACTTTAACTCCTTCCTGAAAAAGTTTATCAAGCTCTTGATCTGATATCTGTTGCGCCAACACATCAAAAAGATATGAAAGCTCTTCTTGGGGCCGATTAAAATTTTCAAGTGAAAAGACGTACAGTGTAAGGTGTGGAATGTTGTTTTTTATACAGAATTCTATGGTAGTACGAACCGGCTCTACTCCCTTTTTATGACCTATCCAGGGCTTGTGCCCATGCTGCTTTGCCCATCGTCTATTGCCATCCATGATAATCCCGAGATGCTTAATGCGCCGGTTTTCAGGAATGTCATCGGGCGCTATAAGCTTGGCATGCGATGCGTGCCGGTAATAGAGCCATGCTGCATAGAAACAGCCAACAAGAGCAAAAAGAAGAAGAAAATAGATTTTTCTGAACATAATTATGCATGCGCAAGGCGTACAGAGAGCAATTTGAATAAGTATTTACCATAGCCGATTGCATAATATGCTCCGGTTATGCCGCTTGCAAAGAGTAACCGTTCAAAAAGAACCACCGGCATCAATGCGAGCCAAAAGCTGGCAGTCATAGGGGTGCAGAAAAGAAAGAGCACGGAACCGACAGCATGGGTGGTAAAAGTGCTTCCTAAAGCGCTCAAAAAGACGTTCGTGCGCGGCATAATCGCAAGCACTACGGGAATAATCCAATAGAGGGAATATACCCATGCCTGGCCACCGACCGGGTTGCTTATAAAGAGCGCCATGCAGATAAGTGGCACGGCAGCATGCATAAGCCGATGCTGATAGGCCGCTTGGCCATCAAGCATAGTTCTGAAATATAAAGCGCCGGTCAAAGAGGGCATATGGTATAAAAATTTAAAAAAACTTAAAGTATTACCTGTAATAAGGTATAAGGCTGTGCGCAGGCCGGTAACGCCCAATAACTCACGCGCAGGTATATGAGCACCCAATGCAGGAGTAATTACATTTGTGGCGGTAAAATAACTGAACGGTCTGCCCATAATTTTGCCCAATTTAAGGAGCTTTAATAACCCGAAAGGGAGAGTTGCAAAAGTGCTCAAGACCATTGTTTTATATGATGAACGTAGTACGCTATTCACAGGGTATCCTCTATAAAAGATATTCTTTTAATGTGATTTAGTTGTACCATATTTATCGGGTTTAGAAAAGGGACATATGATGAAAAAACGTATAGAACATAAAGCTATAATTTTTGATATGGATGGCACCATCGTCGATACCAATAACATTTGGGACAATGCGACTCAAAAATTGCTTTTATCTAAAGGTGTTTCCTATACTCCTGCTATTCACAAAACGGTCCGTGAACTTTTAATGGGCGGCGCAGGCGGATTGCGTTACGGATGCGCTCTGCTTAAACAGATGTTCGATTTAAAAGAAACCCCGGAAGAATTAGCGGCTGAAAAAAAGGCGCATGCGCATGCCGAATATGCCAATGGAGTAAGGTTCATTGAAGGCTTTACCGATTTCCATGCAAAAATTACCCATGTCCCTAAATCTATAGCCACCAACGCTGATGACCGCACCCTTGAACTTACCAATAAAGCATTGCAGCTCGAACGTTATTTTGGGCAACATATCTATGGTATATCGCAGGTCAACCATGTAGGTAAGCCTGATCCTTCAATATTTTTGCATGCTGCAGCAAAGCTTGGGTACGCCCCTGCAGATTGTGTAGTGATTGAAGATTCTGCCACAGGGATTAAGGCGGCTAAGGCTGCTGGCATGTATTGTATCGGCATTAATACGCATGGTAATAGAGACATGCTTACGCTGGCTGACATTATTGTTGATGGTTATCATGAAATAGACTTTCTAGATGTATATTAACGCCAATCCCATAAGCTTTATCCTCGCACACTGTAAATAATAAATGGGTCGAATATCACCGACGGTGCCGTGCCCGGCATAGCCTTAGCGACGCCTGGGTCATCCCAGACTTGATCTGGGATCCATATATTAAAATTAAAGTCGTAATAGGCCCTGTGTGGGCAGCATAAGAGGCTTGGGTTCGTCAAGCCTCTTAACTCGGGACGACCCGTGCCGGGAGCTGGAAAATCTAAATTTGTCGACATGTCTTCGCTGGCGCTCGACTAGTCTCGGCATGAGATTTTCCTCGAATTTCTATTTTTAATTAGACTTATGCGATATAGACTTATTTCAAATGGACAATCGGCTCGGATATGGTACATTAAAAGTATAACTATTTTAATTAACCAATAAGTCGAAAACTCTTAAATTATGAAGAAATATATACTTTTAATAATCGCCCTTTTAGGGGTTCAGCCAAAAGCTGAAGCTGTCTCTATGCCTATTCCTACACCAGAAGCAATTGCCTTTGTTGCCACTGGTGTAGCGACAGGTGCAGCATTTGTACAATTATTTTCAACTTTTGAATCCGATCTTACCGTTATGTTTGACGAGTTGGACAGAATTATTGAAAAAGAGGAAGAGCTGAAAAAGAAGGGAAAAGCATTGTCTCGGCGAGTTTTCCCCTTGACAGATAAAATTCGTAAAATTAATACTCGTATCTTAGCTGCAAGCAACATAATGTTACTATCCGCGGGCATAGCTGTTCTTGCTGCCTCTTTAAAATAACTAAAGAGCCTGTCTTTTTGGCAGGCTGTTGTTTCGCTAGATTACAAAAAAATATATACTTGATAGTCATAGCAGTTCTCATTACTAAACTGGAAAAGATATAGATAAAGATGAATAACGGAAAGATAGTTGTTGCGCTCGATTTGCATGCTGTTGCTTTTGATTTTTCTTATGAAAAGCTTCTCAGCGGGCTTTATGCATTTTTCAAAAAAGAGCCATTATATAACCTATCGTTATTGAATCCAGTATTCGGCTACCGCCTCTGGCATGAACTCAGAAACAGCTCCATGACCGCAGAAAATATCTATACCGTATTAGAAAAAAAGTATTATCCAGGCCTTGCGGGGTCAAAAAATGAATTTTTTGATATCTGCAACGCTTACGATATTAATCCGGAAATGGAAGCATTGGTCGCTGAGCTTAAAGGCAAAGGCTATCATGTCGCCGTATGTTCCAATATTGGTAAAGATGCATTTAAAGAATTTTGCAGGCTGCATACAACATTTTTCGGGTATTGTGATGTACTCGTAACCTCAGAGCCAGAAGATAACTATATCCGTAAGCCAGCGCTGCCATTTTTTGAAAAATTTAAAGAACGGTGCGCGCAACAACTGGGCGATGGGTTAGTATTCTTTTTTGCCGACGATAAAATAAAAAATATTAAGGCGGCCCAAAAAGCGGGTATTAATAGTTGTCTTTTTAAAAAGCCGGCACAGTTTCGTGAATATCTCAAACAACAGGGTCTTGAACTTGAATAAGCGCCAACCACACAGAGAACATGATCGTTTTTACAACTACCCGGGCGAGGTGGTGAGCCATGTCTTTTGGCGGTCGGTCTATATGTATCTTACATCGTATGCACAGCGCGCAGCTGCAGCACGGTTGATGAAAGAGCACCATGTTCCGTATACGTTCCAAGTAGCTGACCATATCACCTGGATAGGGCATGCAAGTTTTCTGATTTCGATCGCGGGATACACCATTTTAACTGACCCAGTTTTTGGCGATCTTACCTTTTTGTTGCAGCGTTTTAGTAAGCCAGGCATAGCTTTCGAAAAATTACCAAACATTGATATCGTACTTCTCTCGCATAACCATCGCGATCATATGGATAGCGCTACGCTCAAGGCTCTCTTTGCCAAAACTTCATGCCATTTTTATGTGCCATGGGGAGACAAGGCCTGGTTTGACCGTCAATTCGGCCCCCAAGCATCGAATCGTGTTACTGAATGTATGTGGTGGCAAGAGGTTATGCATGAAGATCTCAAACTCACTTTCCTGCCTGCTCGCCACTGGTCGCAGCGTGGATTATTTGACCGCAATAAATCTTTATGGGGTAGTTGGATGATCCACGACACTCTCTATTTTGCAGGCGATACTGCCTACACGGACCACTTTAAAGAGATCGCTGCATGTTTTCCTGCCATTGAAGTGGCATTATTGCCTATAGGCCCCTGCGAGCCGCGCGCCTGGATGGCCGCAACGCATATGAACGCAGAAGACGCGGGTAAGGCATTTTTGGACCTTAAGGCACGTATCTTTATCCCTATGCATTGGGGGACTTATGGCTTTGGGATTGATGATCTTATGCTTCCCATTGTCCGCCTGAAAAGTTGGTGGAAAGAACAAAACATAGAGACTCCCGAACGTATTCTTTCGATATTAGCCTGCGGGCAATCCCATTTCCTTACTCATCTTTCACGAGTTTCACCATTTATTGCACAAAAGAGCGGCTTAGCGTTACGTTAATAAAAAAGAGCGACTGTTCTTGTATAAAAGCGTGGGGCTATGCAAAAAATTGATCTTATGGTGAAAGGCACTTTGGTGCCGATGGTGAATGAAAATATTATTTCTGATGGTGCGCTCGCTATTCATGATGGTATCATCATTGCATGTGGAAAATCATCAGAATTACTTTCACGCTATCAAGCATCGACCGTTTTAGAATCTGAAGGCTCGGCCATTATGCCTGGGTTTATCAATGGCCACACGCACGTGGGCATGACACTGCTGCGTGGCGTTGCAGATAATGCAAAAAACCTTCAGGAATGGCTCAATGATTATATCTTTCCCTTGGAAAAGAAGTTTTTAAGTGAAGATTTTGTCTATTGGTCAACACTACTTGCTTGTTACGAGATGGTACAATCGGGCATTACCACCTTTGCCGATATGTATTTTTTTGAAGCCGCGGCGAGTAAGGCGGTGGCGCATGCCGGCATCAGAGCACTTTTGGGCGAGACTATCTTTTTACAAGATGATATCTCTTACGCACAAGAATTTTGCGCGCTACCAAAAGAATCGGCACTCATTACCTCAGCTCTCGCTCCGCATTCTCTCTATAGCTGTGATGCTCAGACACTGGTGAAAGCTTACGCCGTTGCACAATCACTCGACGTCCCTTTTATTATTCATGTTGCTGAACAAAACCAAGAGGTCGTGCAATTGCAGAAAAAGACGGGCATGAGTCCGGCAGAATATATGCAATCGCTTAATATACTCTCTTGCCGTGTTATTATTGCCCATGGCGTCCATTTTAGCGATTCCGATTTGGAGATTATCGGAAAATCTGGTGCATCTATTGTCTATAACCCAACAAGTAATATGAAGCTTGCTTCGGGGATTGCGCATGTTAAATCGATGCAAGAGCATGGTATTGCCGTTGGCTTAGGGACAGACGGTTCCGCGAGCAATAATAGTTTAGATAGTTTTGCTGAAATGAAAACGGGGGCACTGTTGCAAAGTCTTTGCCTGCCCGATTATTGTAAGCCATTAACACCATTTGAGGTGGTTAAATTGGCCACGGCTGATGGTGCGCGTGCGATTAAAATGGGAAGCTCTATTGGCACTCTTGAAGTGGGCAAGCGTGCTGATATCATTATGGTTAGGTACGATAATCTGCACCAGCTGCCCGGTTATGATCTATTTTCACAATTTGTCTACTCGAGTAAATCGACCGATGTTCAGACGGTGATTATCGATGGTAAAATTGTGATGCATAACCGCAAGATGATCACGCTCTTTGATAAAATGCCACAGCTGCGTGAGCGTATAGCATTTTATCATGATAAGATTAAAAAAAGTTGATCCTTATCGCTCAAAATTATTTCTTAAAGCCTTGAGCGATTTCCTGCAAAAATTCTATATCTTGTAGGGCATTGCTCAACCGATTTATTTCGGGAATAAAAATCTCTTTGTTCTTTTCTTTATCGAACAGCCGTTTCAATTTCTTAAATCTTTTTTCTACGGGATCTATTGCGCGTATATGGATTTTCACTTGTAGCTTTGAAGATCCCTGAGCATTTGCCCCTTTAGTCTCTTTGCAAGCTGCAATTCTGATACCTATATCCTCTAATCTCATAGTTATAACTTGTTCCGTATTATCTATATCCTCGATAATACAAAAGAGATATGAGGGCAGCAGAATGAGCACATAAAATAGACTTTTCATGACGATAATTTTTAGGTGTTGCTTTGAAATATTTCAAGTTCTTGCATCGCGCGCGCTATTTCTGCGTCACGTTTATCTAAGATTATCCTATGTTTAGAACTAGCTCTTTGAAATTTTTCTTGTTCTTGAGCCAATTGCTCCGTCTGAACTCGCAGTGCTATTACCTGTTTGTTCAGTGCTTCAACGTCGTGCTGAGCTTTTTCAGTGTCCATGCCAAAAAGTTGAAAACTAGTTAAAGCAAAAAATATCATGTAGCTTTTCATAAAAATTCTCCATATAAAGTAGCTTGCCAGGCAAGTATACGATAAGAATTTCAAAAAAGCATCATCTTTTTTTGAATCACAATGATTTGAGCGTCTTTTGTATTGCGCCTATCGACCGCTTAAAAAGGTCTTCTTCACGCGCAGTGAGCGCAATCGGCACGGTAGCTTCAATGCCATTTTCTCCGACAATCACCGGCACGCTGATACAGATGTCAAACTCATGCTGATAGGCTGAAAGTGGCAATACCCGGCGTTGGTTATGGATTATCGCATTGCATATATCACGAATACACATGGCGATGCCGTAATAGGTAGCGCATTTAAGTTTAATAATCGCATACGCCTCCCGAATAACCATCTGTTGAAAGCGTTCAATTTCTTGTGGGGAAAGAGAAAGATATGAAGGTACAATGGCTACAGCGCTGTCGCCGTGCTCTCCTATCATGAATGCTTCAATTGATTGCGGAGAGACGTTAAAATGTTCAGCCAGAAAGCGGCGTAGCCTTTGGGTATCAAGCCAAGTGCCCGTGCCAAAAATACGATTTTTTGAAATCGGCAATAATTGTTGCGCAAGATAAGTCATAGCATCTAATGGGTTGGTTACCATAATAACAATGGCTTCCGACGATAATGAGGTTAATTGTGCACAGATGCCATGGATAACTTGAGCATTTGCTTGCACCAGTTCTTCGCGTGATTGTCCAGGCAACTGCGGCTTGCCCGCACAGATGACAATAATGTCCGCAGTACAAGCATCTGCATACGTTCCCTGGCGAACGAGACTCGCTTGGGTAAATGCGCGAGCATCATTAAGGTCTTTTGCCTGACCGGCACTTTTTTCTGTACAAGCATCAACGAGAATAATTTCGGAAATAACATCGCTTAAAAGTAATGCGAATGCAGCTGATGCCCCTACATTTCCTACTCCAATAATGGCAACCTTAGTGTGTTTCATATTGTAGCCCTATATGAAATTGTCATAGTACCCTTTTTTTATTTTGCGCTTGATGATCAACCATGTTTTTCAAGTAATGCAGCACCTATAGCAAGAGCTATCTCTAATTTTGTACGCCCTTTTTTCACTGAAAGATTTAATTCCTTCAACAAATTAGGGATCATTTCACTTGTAAAGACAAGATCATTTTCAATGATAACAAAATCTTCCATTTCATCGAGATCAACGGGGAGTATACACAGGGGGCTTGGTACTTCTTTGCCGCTATAAAGGGCACTAACAAAAAGATTACAACAGAGTAGGTAGTATATGCTATTTTTCATAATTTCATTAATAAAAATTTTTAGTTAAATATGCTCTGCCAGAATCGCCGAAGATCATAACAAGCGTGTCATGTTCGGTGAGGTTTTGTGCGATTTGTGATGCAGCGTAAGCAACCGCGCCGCTTGAGGGGCCAATTAAAAGGCCGTATTCGCGCGCCATAGTCTTAAGCATCGCTATCGACTCATCATCGCCTGAAAGGAAAAAATCATCGATAATAGCGGTGTTAAGTAGCGGTGTATCATAGTCAACGCCAATACCTTCAAGTTTATAAGGCTGTGGATTTTTATCGGTGGAGCGATATGAATTGGGCACATCAACAGCGATCACCTTAAGATCAGGCTTTTGCTCTTTAAGATATTTTCCTGCTCCACTGACAGTACCGCCACTGCCTGCTGCAGCACAGTAATGGGTAATGGTCCCTTGCGTTTGTTGCCAAATTTCAGGCCCGAGCATAGAGTAATGCGCCCCGGCATTGGTAGGGTTAAAATATTGGTTGAGCATAAACGAATTCGGGGTATTTTTATGTATCTCAACGGCCTTTGCATGATAGCTCGCGCCATCGTCAAGGTGCAAGGTCGGCTTACAACGTATCAGTTGAGCACCATATGCTTGAAGTGTTTTCTGTTTCTCTTCACTAATCTTTTCAGATACGGTGATGATAACTTTATAGCCCTTCATGGCGCCGATCATTGCTGTGGCGATTCCCTGGTTTCCTGAAGATGCCTCAATAAGCGTGCCGCCCGGCTTTAATAGGCCGAGCCGTTCAGCCTCTTGGATCATATAGAGCGCTGCGCGGTCTTTTATGCTGCCGCCCGGATTTAAATATTCTAATTTTGCATACACTTTTGCAGGTGTGTTAAAAGGCACACGCACCAAGGGTGTATTGCCGATGGCATCTAAAAGAGAGTTAAAGATTTTCATAGTAAACATGCTTAAGTTGAGAAAAAATAAAGATATTTTATTGCGTTTTAGTATACGCCTTTATTGTAATTGTTCATAGAGCTCTGCATGTTTTTTTATCATCTGCAGTCGCGTAAATGCATGGAGATTATCAGGGTAATAGGCAAGTTGCGCATAGAGGGCTTCATCATGTGAAAGCATTAAAATCCCTGCGCTTAATTTCTGCCAATTTTTTTGCGGGTACAGGAATCCGTTAATACCATGATGAATAATGTCGCTGATGCCCCCTGTATTGTAACTGACAATAGGGAGCTTTAAAAGACGCGCTTCTATGAGGGCGCAGGGTAAGCCCTCCCACAACGAAGTGAGTGCAAAAAGTTGCCAACGTTTCATCAGTGGCGCAACATCAAGTTGCCAGCCATGGAGCACGACTACATTCTGCAAATTATGGTAGGCGATAAATTCTTCAAGCGCAGGCCGCTGCTGGCCGTCACCAATGATTTCTAAGCGAAGATGAGGATTTTGGCGGTAGGCATGCTCGAAGGCTTTAAGAAGATCGATAAGATTTTTTTGAGGCTTAAAGCAGCTAATCGTGCCTATAATAAATGTGTGATTCGCCTCTTTTTTATGATATACATGTGGCGCCAACGCACTGAAATGGTGGTCATCTATCGCCGCACGGATGAGAACCTTTTTTTGTGAAATTTTTGGCATCAGGCGTGATGCTGTTACCGTGTCTGCGTTACTGACAAAGACAAATTTAGTAGTGATAAGACTTGTGAAAAATTCAGGGATATAAAAAATAATCCACGTGAACCATGACTGGAAATTGTGAAACGCAAATCCATGCACCGTGTGAATAATAGTTTTTATTCCGGCAAACCAGGCTGCCCATCGGCCAACAATACCCGCTTTGGTGCTATGAGTATGTACGATAACTTGGGCATATTCTTTTTTAAGCGCCTTGAGTTGCTTGATAAGAGCAAAGAAATTTTTGATCTCATGCATAAAGCCAAAGATACTCACTTCTCGCTTCATTGAGGTAAGCAGATGCGCTTGTGGATTATTTTTTACTTGGGAAACCAGTTCGCCTTCTGTGCTGGTGATAAGATGCGTTTGAAAACCGTGGTTTTGTACATCATTAAAAAGGGCGAGGCATACCTTTTGTGCGCCACCCAGTTCTAATTTAGTGATAATATATACTACTGCTGTTTTGTGTTGCGAATTCATAAATAACCTTTCTCAATTTTGAAAAAAGGTTACAACGCAATTAAAAGCAATGCAATAGCAGGGATGATAGCGTTACATGTATGGTGAAAGAAAATAGTCGATAGTATTCCAGGCAATTACATTACCTTTGGAACGTTTTTGAGTCTCGTTTCCTCCATAAATAATATAACCTGTGGGAGCCTCGCCATCTGCAAGGCTTTGATAATATTCCAAGCCTTTAAAAAAATCACTTTGTACCGTTTGTCCAGATTTGATCTCTATCGGTATCAACTGGTTGCCATATTCTACAACACAATCGACTTCATGGCCTGTATGGTCGCGCCAAAAATAAAGTGATGGCCGCTTACCCTGGTTTGTATATTGTTTTATAAGATCACTAATGACAAATGATTCGAAAAAATTACCGCGTAAATGATGCGTCGGCAATTGATCAGCAGGAATTTTAAGTAATGCCCGCATAAGACCTATATCATAAAAATAGAGTTTAGGTGATTTAGTGAGCCGTTTCCCCAAATTATTATGATGCGGTGGAAGTAAAAAGATAATATAACTTGCTTGTAAAAGAGTTATCCAGCGTCGGGCGGTAGTGTCGCTTATGCCGCAATCATTGGCAAGTGAACTTAAATTTAATAATTGTCCGCATCGGCCAGCGCAGAGCTGCATGAACATTTGAAAGAGACTCAAGTCGCTTACATTGGCAAGTTGTCGAATATCTCGTTCGATATATGTTTGAATGTAATCTGGGTACCAGATGTCCGGGGGTACTTGGCGCGCGTAGATGGGTGGGTAAAAGCCCTTTATGTATAATTCATTAATAGTAGCGGGCATCAGATTATTATTCTTTAATTCCGCGAGTGAAAGGGGAAGTAGTGTAGTGATAGCAACTCTGCCTGCAAGGCTTTGAGAAATTGCTTGGTTCATTAAGAAATTTTCTGAGCCGGTTAAAATGAAATACCCAAGCTTCTTTTTGGCATCAACGGTAGTTTGAATATAAGAGAGCAGTTCTGGAACATGCTGAAACTCGTCCAAAATAATTCCAAATTCATTATGGTATGTATCTAAAAAGCCGCGCGGATCGCTTTGGGCAAATCGGCGAGTTTCAATATCTTCGAGTGACACATATTTATGCTTGGTAAAGGTTAATTGAGCCAAAGTCGTTTTTCCCGATTGCCGTGGGCCCAGGATGACAACTACTGGATAGAAGGTGGCTACCTTTTCTACATATACCTGAAGATCTCTTTTAAACATTTTTTATCCTATCGCCATACAAGTCTTACAAATTCAATTTTATATGTTGGATTTGTAAAAATCAAGTGTCAAGTGCACAAAGCGTCGAGCAACTGTTATTAGCAGCCGCCCGCATTTATAGAGTATGGGTGGAGAAAGAGAAATTCGGGCCCCTCAAGCGGCGCCTGAAAATGCCAAACCTGATGTAATAATGCAAGGAAAATTGGATCTGTAAACGTTGAGACTGGTTCCCCGAAAGTACTTCCCAGCGTGCCTAATAATAATAATGATCCTACGGTAGCTCCGCCAACTCCTAGGCCACCTAGTGCTATTTTTTGTTTAATGCTTAATTTATAATTATCTCGTCTGTGGCTCATGGCAAGCTCTTCCTGCGTATCTACACCGGTTGTAGGCTCCTGTGTGCCGAATGCGAAAGGGAGTGAGAGGGCTGAGATAAAAAGTGTAAAAATAATTTTTTTCATAATAATTCCACCAAAAATTGTGATTTTACTTTGTGAAGTCTTTTTTAAACTGGGCTTGTTTAAAAGGGTCTTTATAGCGCAATGCACCATTAAAGATAGCAGACTCAAAATCGACCGTATTATAAAAAATTGTCTTTATGATAACTGCGTTTGAAAAATTGGTGCCTTTGATATGCGCACCGGTCAGGTTTGCTCGAGCAAGATCTGCGCCGGTAAGATTTGAACCTTCTAGATGTGCATGTGCGAGATTCGCACCTTCAAGATCTGCATCTGTAAGATCATGATTTGCAAGCTGAGCTCTCGCAAGATAGCAACCTCTGCAAGATTTTGTTGCTATCAATGCACGCATGTTTGCAAGAACGCATTGCACTCGTTGTGCTTCATCCATGTTTTCAACATCTTCAAGAGAAAATCTGTCAAAAGTGGTGATTGCATTAAGACAAAGCGTAGTAAGTGATAGCAGGAACAATAAGTAATGTAATTTCATAAATAACCTCTTATTTTTAGCGATTTTAATCTTTCTTTAATTATATCAACAATTGACAATTTGTCAATATCGGGAATCGTCGATTAGATTGTGATTAAAGGGTGATTAAAAGAAGGGCGATGATGAGGCCATAGATGGCTGTTGTATCGATAAAGGCCTGGCAAAATATGCTAAAGCGGCCCAAAAGTGATGCATTTTCGGGGTTCAATGCAATCCCTGTGAGTGCCTTTGAAGAGGCAAGCGCAGAGCCTATACTGACCGGTATAGTGGCTCCTCCAAGCGCGACGGCAGCGCAGAGCAAAGCAACCCCCTTAAGCGTGGTACTTGGCGTCAGCTGAAGCATGGCAATTGCCGTTGCAAGGCCGAGCAAAAAGGGCGTTTCAATAATGGCTTGGCTGATAAAAGTGAACGAAAAAAGGGATGAAAAAGCGGCCCGATTGAGCTTGAGAGCTCGGCAGGCTTGGGTAATGAAATAACTGAGGCCAATGCAAGGCCCAATGCTACAAAGAGCGAGCATGAGGCCTGTTGCAAGCATCTGCAACGCTCCAGGATATGTCTGTATTGACGCCGCCTGCGCTTGAATAATGCAGGCAAATATGGCACAGAAAATGGCAGGCGTCTGCATCAAAGATTGTGTAATAAGCATGAAACTTAAAATCTGATTGGTTAAAAACGGCTGCCGTGCTGCGCAGGTCAGCGACTCTGCGATGCTAAAGCTGCCTAAATAACTCACTAAAAGTGCAGGGATAAGCACGGCTAAAGTTGCCCCGATGCGGGCATATTGTTCGAAACTATTGGTTACCGGGGCCGTTAAAAAATAGGCGGTTGTCAAAATAGTGATAAGAGCTATTGTTTCACTTAAGGCTATGCCAGCAAAAAAAATCTTTTTTATACCTAAGTCATGCGCCGGCTGTTGATCTAATGCCGCTAATGTTGCACGGCCGATACGTGCTTGCCCCAACGCAGTAGCAAATACGGGAAGCGCGACTAAAAGTGAAATACTGAGGTAATGGGTCGCTATAGGTGAGATCATACATGTTCCGCTGTTTGACTTGTGGTGGCAAGTGAAAGATAGGTGGTGGTCAAAATAGTAAATACAAAGGCCTGTATAATACCTTCAAAAACACCAAAGAATGCTAAAATAACGATATTTACCGGAATAAAGAGCGCCACCAACTGCGATAACAGGCTGGCATGAGTTATCGAATTCCATAACGAAAATACAATTGAGCCGGCTAAAATATTGCCAAAAAGCCTGAATGACATAGAAAGAATGCTTGAAAGCTTACTCATAAGCTCTAAAGGAAATAGCGCGATTGCCGCTAGAGTGTTAAGAGCGTATTGAATGATAATCAGGGGAAGCTTTAACCACGAAAAGGTGCTTATAGAAAGGGGTGTTTTGAAAAACTCATGTAAATAGGGTATGACGCCATGATATTTTATCGCCTCTTTTTGGATATAAAAGAACGAAAGTAACGCGAGTGCAAGGGTGGTGTTATAATTTGAGGTGGGCTCTTCTAACCCGATGAGCATCAGCCAATTGCAGGTGAGTATAAAGATAAAAAATGTTGAGATTATTAAAAAATAGGGCTCTGGGCACGCCCCTTGCCATGATTGTTCAACAAGCGCGATAAAATTTCGGGCGATAGTTGTGTATGCGGTATAGAGAATGCCATCAGGGTGGTTAAGAGCGTAACGGCCACCTAGAGAAAAGAGTAACAAAAGCCCAAGCACGAACCAAGTTGTTAAGACAAGATCCGCTTGAATGGCCAGTAACGGATGGGTGAAACCAAAGTATGCAAATGGGTGCCAGTAGGTATGATGAAAAAGATCGAATCCTGTCATAAATCACTGAAAAGCTATAAGACTTATAATCCAAAATAGTATGATATTGAGTATAAGATGAAGCGGTGATAAGTGCAAGAATAATACTGCAATCCCTGCTAGAAGCATGAGCACAATGCGCATAAAAAAAATTATGGCGAGCATGCTTGCGTTACGGCGATGAAGGGCTTTGCGCTGCATGCGGCCGATGGGCCATGCTGTTAGTGCGGTGATAATGTATATGATTGATAAGTTCATAGAAAAAGTAATTTTGGAAGAAATTTATAGAGTGGATCCCAGATCGAGTCTGGGATGACACTTTTAATTTTGAATATAGAGGTGTCATCCTGAACTCGTTTCAGGATCCATCTAAATTGTAAACAAAATCCGATTTAAAAAAAGACCCCTGCGGTTAAGCAGAGGTCATTAAATAAAATTACTTAGAATTTCTTGATGTCTTTGTGTTGCCAATATTCATTAACAATAGCGTGTGACCCGGTAATAACTACCAAGCCATGGCGATCATCAACCGATTTTTTAGCTTGATCAAAGGCCTCTTCAAAATTTTTGCATGCTTTGGCTTTGATCTTCATCTTTTTCATTTCAAGCGTTACCTGCTCAACATCCCATGAACTGTTTTCGCCTACCCCTTTGACCATCTCTTGGATAGGGCAGATGAAAAGCTGTCCTGAAGTTTTTTTGAAAAAGTAACGGAGTAACTTAACAAATTCTTGATTATGCAAAGTGTCAGGAGCTGCACCAATAACCAAACTGAGCCCTTTAAGTGTGCGTTGATAATTCAAAAGACGAACGCCAAGAAGAAGGTTTTTAAACGCATCTATGTTATGAGCGTTATCGAGCAAGATGGTCGGTTTTTCTTTATCAAGAACCTGAAATTTGCCAGGAAGGTCTGTAACAGCCTCTTTCCAGAATTGCTCAAGCGTTTTGCGTGGGTTCAATTCTTGTTGACGCTTAGCTTCGATAGTTGGTCGGCCACGTTGAATTTTTTGCTTAACCAAAAGACTATCAGTATCAACCAATGCAGAAGCTTTTTGCGGCATAAAATGTTCAATGAATGTTAACGCAATACGTTCAGCAAGCGCTGCGCAACGGCCATGTAATTGTTCAAACGGGTAGTTAAGCGCGACTACTTTACGGATAGGCATGAGCCAGTGGCCGCCTTGTGCTTGCGTAAGTTGCTGCATTATATGTAGTGTCGCTTTGCTCTGATCGCCAGATGCTAAATAGGTACCTTTTTTTACAATACCCGCCGCTTGACGAGTCATTGCCTCTAATTCGTCAGGAGTAGTGTGTACATAAGGCTCAGCAATGCGGGTGATAGTTGCTACGGCTGCGTGGCAAATATTTACCGGGTTGTAAAGGCCGCCATTATCCACTTCAAAGAGTGCAACATCCACTTTTTCTTGCTTGAAGTAATTGAATGCCATAACTGCTAATAATTCTGAGCTGTGCGCATTGATAGATGCTTGTTCTGCCGCGTTGATAACGTCGTTGGCGATATCAGTAAAAAGCTTTTGAGATATGCTGTTTTCGTTAATAGAAAAACGTTCTTGATAGGTCAATATATGAGGTGAATAGTAGGCACCTACTTTAAGGCCTTCGCAAGAGAGTAATTTTGTAGCAAAATTGATAGTCAAACTTTTACCATTAGAACCAGCAACTAAGATTGCACGCATTGCTTTGGAAGGGTTTTGTAGTGCTTGATCAAGCGCTTTAACGCGATCGAGTGAATCTTGGCGGGCGACGCTCCAGTGGCTATCAAGATACTCAACAACATCAGCATAACTGCGTTGCTTAAGGGCTATGCCGTCTTGGCGGCGTGTAGTGGCGGTAGTTTCCATAAAGATGTCCTTTAGATTTGTAAAAAGCTTATTCAATTATTTTCTAATGTACATACTAAATTCAATTATGTCAAAATATTCAATTTAAAATCGATCTGCCAGCTCGAAACTTTTCATATAGAAATATTTTTTAAAAAAAAGAGAGAATATTGACCTTTTAGGGGTTGGTTGGAGTATGCTCGATTGAGTAGAAAATTTGAAACCCTGTGGGAGGATTCTATGATTCGTCGCGGATTTAGTTTAATTGAAGTTATGATAGTCATCGCAATTATCGCCTTTTTTGCTGTTTTGGCATTACCCAATTTTATGACCTTGCTTGCCAAGGCCAAGCGGTCAGAGGCTTATATTCATCTGCGTGCTCTGTATATGCTTGAAAAATCATATTTTGCCGAGCATGGCGTCTATACCAATAAGATTCAAGGCCCTGATAGCCTGAATTGGAAGCCAGAAGGCTCGGTCAATTACACATACGGCTTTCCCGGCTCTGCAGTAGTCGGCTCGCTAGGAGCATCTTCTGGAGCGTTGGAAGGGGCATCGGCCGGCGGACAATCCTTTACTGTGGGCGCAGCTGGGGACATTGATAATGATGGCGAAAATGATGTGTTAACGATCAATGATAAAGGTGAGATTAAGATTGTCAAAGACGACCTGCAGTAATAAGAACGATGCACCAAATGAGCCTTTTGCCCTTCGTCGTGCCGTGCCCGCCATAGCTCGAAGAGCGACGGCTGGGTCATCCTAAAACAGTGCGTTTCGCACCACTTGTTTCAGGATCCATCTCATAAAACCAAAGTCATAATTATATGCGCCTCGACTTTTTACTTACCCGTTGAAAGCGCTTTGAGCATTTCAAATTGAAAGTTGAGTCCTGCATACCAGCGTGCTGAAACACAGGTATAATAAAGCATTTGAAGATTCCCGCAATGAAGCACTTCTTGTAAGCGGCACAGATCCAAAATGGCTCTTACGTAAAGATCTTGGTATAAGCCCTTTTTATGTAAAATATCTTGAAGCTCGCTATAGTTTGTAAGAGTATGCGTTATTTGTTCAAAAAGAGACAAGCTTAAGAGTTTGCTGAATTTTGCAGGAGTATACCGGTTTTCATCAATTAATGTGGCGATATCTTGCTCAACTATACCAAAGCTTTGAAGTGCAAATTCTTCGCGGTTCATGGTTGTTGCATCAGGCAGTGCGAGCTCAGCTTTTTCGATAAACGAAAGGATGTGGTTGGTAAAATTTTCAGATTCTTGAAATGAGAAATCTTCATCTAATTCATATTTTTCAACAAGATTATGCATATATGCAACGATTATTTCCCCTTGATCTTCCGGGCAGAATGTTTGCAATTGTTCAGCAATAGAAGCTATGCGGGTGTAATACTCATCCATATTACGAGCATGCAGAGCGAGCGTAGTTTTATGAAATTCAGCATTGAGTTCTTCGAAAAAGTTGCTTTTGATAGCAAATGGTACCAGTGTGCTTGCAATAAGCCATAAAAATTTATTTACCATAAAAAAATCCTAAAGTGATGAGTTGTATATGTATTAATTATTAATGGTATCAGCGGACCTAAATGCCGTCAAATAGCCCCAATAAAAAGATAGATTAAAGAGCCGATTGCTAGAAATGACCCAAAGGGCAATGCTGTCTGTGCATCCGCTTTTTTGAAGAGAATCAAGGCGAGCGCACAAAGTGTGCCGATTACAGACCCAAAAGTAACGGTGTAAAAGACGCCCATATACCCCAGGTATGACCCGACCATCGCCAGAAGCTCAAGATCACCTTGGCCAATACCGTCGATGCCTCTGAAGGCAGCGTAGCCTGTTTTAAAGACCCATAAAAAGCCATAGCCAACGATTACACTCAGTAGACTCTCATAAAGTGTAATGGGCGTTAGGGATAGATGTGCCCCTATAAGAAATATGGGGATGAGAAAAATGGTTGCAGGGCGATAGATAAGAAGATAGAGATAGTCGGTAATAAAAGTAACAAGCAATGCTGTGCAGAAGAAGAATAAAAAGAGATTATTCGTCATCATGTGAGGCATCTTGCTCAGCTACAGAATCGAGTAAGCGCTCAATTTTTTGAGTTTTTTCAAATTGCTCGTCAAATCTGAAGGCAAGCTCACAGGTATATCGACCATTAATTTCTTGGGCGAGCGCTTTACGCATAGAAGGCTTATACAAAGATATTTTGTGAAGAACCTTCTTGAAGGCATCTTCACCTTCTGCCATATAGAAAAAGACCGTACAGACGGTTTTACTAGGAGAAAGCTGTACACGCGTAACATATGCCTGTTGCAATGCTTTGTCATCGCGAGAGGCTTGGTGATACAGCTGACTTATTACTCGTAAAAGAAGGGATTCTTTTTGCGAACGTTTAATATCTGAAGCGGAACGGATGGTCATCTATTAAACAGTTTTAAAATTAGACATGCGGATCATGTTTTGTTTGATAGCGCGCATCATACGTTTGCGACGTTTTTGTGTTTGTGGTTCATGGTACACAATACGTTTCATGTCGCGAACAACGCCTTCACGTTCAATTTTCTTTTTGAGTTGGCGGATTGCGCGTTCAATATTATCGTTAACAGAGATACTAATGTTGAATTTTTTTGTCATATACTCACAAATAAAGCTAAGGTTTGACTGATACTTTAATAGAGTTTATGCCAAAATCCACAAAATGTCTACGGGCTTATAACGCGTTTCTATTTGACAAAACAAAACGCTATAGTACTATTAGAATATAAAATAATTATGAAATATAGAGGAAAAATATGAAATTTAAGCCGTCTTTAGCCCTTTTAGTGGGCTTGTCCATGCCGTTCCTTCAGGCTCGCGGGTATGATGATCACGATAAAATGCGTGATGATAGCGATATTCTTGAGGCTGCTGTTGTCAAAAACGATATTGGTGCCATCAACCGTGTTCTTGATGTTTCGCCAGATAGGCAGGAGCTTCTTGAAAGAGGTGTCTGTTTTGCTGCAGAATGTGGAGATTTGCATCTTATACACTTTTTCTTGTCTGCAGGCGCATGTGTTAATGGGCAATATGGTGGTTGGAGTGCGTTGCATTATGCAGTCAAAAAGGGTTCAAACGAGTGTGTAAATATGCTTCTTGATGCGGGCGCCGATATAGATTCACGTACCTACTGGTGCCAAGTTACACCGCTCTTTATCGCTGTAGAATACAAAAATATAAAAATGGTCAAACTGCTTGTAGCTCGTGGAGCAAGCTTGCAGGTAAAATCATATTGGCTAAAAGATACCATTACTCATGCTACAGTTAACGCAAGAGATGGCAAAATTTTAGAATATCTTCTCAGCATTAACGCGCCACTTAATACGCGTAACAATTCTGATCGCACGCCTGTTGTTCATGCAGCAATTTTGGAAAAAATCGACTTACTCAAAATTATTCTTGCCTACAAACCAGAATTTACATGGGCAGATCAAAATAAGATAGAGGCGCATTGGAAGCACGGCAATGAAAATTACAGACGCACAGATCGCAGAAGCAAAATTATTTCACTTCTTGATCATTCCAGAAACGCTTAAATCTCTTTTTTAAAATCTACTAAAACGTACCGATGATAGAAAGCATGAGCGTAGTAGATCTGTAAGCATTTCTACGCGTTGCCGGCGCTTGCCAGAAGAATCCAAGTGCTAAGTTAGGTGAAATATCATAGGTTAAGCCTACGTTTACCATATTAGATTCCCATTTAGAATTTTCAACAAGACGCCTAAGCGAGATATTGGCTACATCGGTAGTAGCAGATAAAATTTTAAAACAGTCTTCATCATGGCCGGTAAAGGCAAACTGCACAAAGGCAGAGATTCTACTTAAAAAGTGGTATGCATTCAGACTAAATACAGCATTCCAGTTAAGTCCTGGATCGACCGATACGCGCATTGTTTGAGGGAATAGCCCAGCTTGGGTAAAATCGGTCGGCGCGGGAACGCATGTATGTGTCTTTTTGAAGAATTTGGTGACATTGAATTCAAAACCTATCTCTACCGTTTTTACAAAATCAAATGTTACCCCAGCAGTTCCACCAAGACCATAATGGCCTTTGTTGCCGAGTGGTACTGCAAAAATATTGCGTGGATTCGTATTTTTACCACTTGGAAGACTTGCGTCAAGTGTTACGTATGGCGTACATAAAAAGAAATGCCAATCATCGCGGTCAGCATTAATGGCATATGCTCTTCTGAAAAAGAGTGTCAGTCGTGTATCTTCAAAGCCCTGACTTTCCATTTTATCGATGTTCAGGTTCAATGTGTTAGCTATCGTTTCACGCTGTTTCATAACCTTATCGATCATGATCTGTTTGCAGTAGCAACCAAAGACATCAATACAGGCGGTATTGGTTATGCAAGGGTTAGGTGCTCCGGGCGTCTGAACTGTAGTGCTACAGCATGAGATATCGGGGGAAACGCACCCTGCGGGGCATGCAAGTCCGGTTGCAGAGCAGGTAAGATCCAGAAAGTAGGGGATCTGGTTGATATTAGCAAAACCTGTTTGTATGCGTAAGCCTACAGGGTCATACAAAAGAAAATCGAATTGAAAGCGTAAGCCGTATTTCTTGTACTTAATACCCACATCAAAAAAGCCAAAATCATGACGAATATCGCTATACACCGGATTAATAATCGCAGAACAGGTCGTCGTCAAATCGGTACTTACAGGAGAAGCGGGGGAGAGGGCATCGAGCGCTGCAAAAAGTTCGTTTTGGATGAGAAATCTTTCATCCATCGTGCCGAATTTTTCAGGATAAAACAGAGCTGGAATATTCCAGCGGCCGGTCAGATTTCCCAATCCAGTTTTTCTTTTTTCTAAGTTATTGCCAGAATCGGCAGCTTGAAGGAATGGCGAAATAGAAAATTGAAACTTTTCTTGGCAAAAACTATCCAGACCGTCGATATAAAAATAACGGATATTGCGTGTTAAATAATCATTGGGAAAGACGGGTGAATAGACAGGGAAGGGATCATTGTTGGTCAAATTTGTTATGGGAGCTGGCAATGGTAAGTGTGTAAAGATAATAAGTATCTGCAATAACCATGCACAAGCGCGTATATTACGCATCATCTACTCTCCTTTTTTCAGCCTTGATATCGATGGTATATTTTTTAGCTATACCATCTTATACCATCAATTATTTATAAACGTCAACGAGTCGCTATCGTTATCACTTCAAAGAGCGCCACGCTCATAATAAATAATGCGACTGCGATGCCGGCGTAGCCGAGCATTTTCGTACTGTTCGTTTTTTTCGCCGGGCCCCATAATAATGCTGCAATGCTCGTGCTGTAACTAAAGACAAGAAGAAGTGCAGTAAGCGGAAACCCAACATTGGCAAATACAAGATAATTGAACGTTACAATTACGCCAATAAAAACTACCGCCGAGCGGAGCGTAAGTATATTTTTTGAAGATATTCTACGCATTGATGCACATAATAATTCACCAAGCGACCAGATTAAGGCATGCAACGTCCCCATAATAGTGATGATGATGCTGATTCGTATGAAATCAACCAGCCACGTATAATCGGGAAATACATTGAGCATAACTTGCGAAAGAGTAATTCCTGGTTGGCTAAACAGCTGGCGCGGGATTGCTAAAAATATAGAAGTAACAAATAAAAGATATATTGACCCGACAATAATGAGTGAAAGCGTTAATGCGCGCGGAACGTTTTTTTCAGGTTTGTCGACTAATGCATATAAAGATGCTGCTGTTTCAAAGCCAAAGAATCCAAAAATTACAAACTTGATAGCATATATTAAACTTGAATATCCAAATGGCATGAAAGGCGTAAGATTAGCGATAGAGGCTTTTGTTAAACAAAGTCCACTGATAAGTGCTAGTGGCACAAGAGTAAGAACAATTAAAACAATTTGGCCCCATTTGGTGAGCGCCGCGCCTGCCATATTAAGAATGACAAGTGCCCAGAGCGTAGCAAGACCAAGTATTTCCACAGATATCGTAGGTAAATAATAGGCAAGTTCCTGGGCAATAATGCGCGTTAAAATGCTCATAGCAAGCGTTAATCCGCCAATATAGGCCATGCTTGCGATAACACCCATTGTGTGTCCGCCCCATGTTTTTGCATAGGTGTAAAAGGCGCCTTCTTCAGGATAGAGTGCTGCAACTTTGGCAAGTGCAAGAGCCAGAACCCATACGGCCATAATAACGCCGATATAGGTGATAATTGCAGCTGGACCAACATATAATTGAAGTGCAACCGGATTATAAAATATTCCTGCACCAATCATTGCGTTTGCGCCCGCGATCGTTGCCATGAAGAGTGATATTTTTTGGTGTTTGAGAGCCGTCATGATATCCTTGGATTATAATAATTTTTTCTGAAACTGCCGCATGGATTTGCGATCTCGCTAACCCTTCGACTCCGCTCAGGATGAGCGAGGTGAAGCGACGGCTAAAAATAAGCTTTCAGAAGTATTTAATATATAAAATTTTTTAGCCTGTAATTATTCTATGAACAAATGTCTCTATTATCAAGCAACCGTAGTCATAAAAACGACCAACCTATTTGTGGCCGCGTTTCGTTATTACGAACATATTGCATTTGATCGCACGTTTGATGCGCAAAAGGGAATCTTTGAGTTCTTTGTTCCAGAAGACCAGGAGCACAAGTTTTTACCTGTCATGGCCTATTTAGAATCACTCGGGTTACTACATGATGTTATCAAACTTACTAACCGTTTATAGCTTTCTTCTTTGCCCAGTAAACTCAGAATATCTTTTATGCTCAAGCCCTGCGCCTGCCCGGTTGATGCTCTACGCAAGAGCGCATAGAGTGGCTTTGCCGGTATATTTTCTGCTTTAGCTTTCTGTGCAAGAAGTTTTACGAATTCTTCCGGTTCGGCGAGCTTATCTTGAAAGATATCGAGGCTCTCTTTTAAGAAAGGGATAAGTGACTTTTCTGCTTCGGGCAGATCAAGGGTTGCTTGATCGGGAGCTTGGAAATAAAAATGAGTTTTTTCTACGACATCGTTGAGTGTCATGAGCTCAGGTTTAATGAGCGTAAGTAGATGCTCGAATTTTGTATCATGCG
>Ga0182013_10002671_pt1 | contig 23161 bp, 21 predicted proteins | sample 612S2MmetaG_FD_120487 | JGI IMG/M metagenome (GOLD analysis project Ga0182013, IMG submission 120487) | Permafrost microbial communities from Stordalen Mire, Sweden - 612S2M metaG | ecosystem: Environmental > Terrestrial > Soil > Wetlands > Permafrost | place: Sweden: Stordalen | collected... | reverse complement strand
GCCGTCGGAACCTATTCCCAGGCCCGGAGTAGGTCCGCCAATGCAGGGGTACTGACAATTCGACGATGTGGCATTCACTACATTGTTTTCCCAGTAGTGGTATTGAAAACGGAAGTCGCTGACCAGATTAGGCGTCAGCGTACTCGTAATACCCATGATGCTTTGATCCGACCAGTTGATGTTGTAATTCCAGTTCGAAGGCTGACCGCCTGCATATGGCGCAAAAGCATTATTCCCGTCGTGCGAATAGCGCACAAATAACAGATGTTTCGGCGATAGCCGGTAGTCGAATCGCGCGTTATACCAGTTATAAATCAGCGGGCTCGGGAAAATGCCGCTGAGGTTAGCCGTTGAAGGAAGAGTTTCCGGCACGGAAAAGACAGAACCCTGATTCATGTGTTCGTAGCTGAAGAAGAAAAACATCTTGTCTTTCTTGATCGGTCCGCCGATGTTAACACCCGGATTACGCCGGGCAAAAAATGGATTCGGGTCCAGCGGATCGCGCTGTAGTCCCGGAAAGGCAGCCATGTTGTGATCGCGATAGTAGAAGTACCCGGCGCCGTGAAAATCGTTCGTGCCGGAGCGGGTCACAATGTTGATCGCGCCCGAACTGGTTATACCCGTGGAAATGTCGTAGTTCACCGATGAAAGCTGGAATTCCTGCACCACTTCCTGAGAGAAGTTCATTGAGGTGCCGCCCTCCATCTCGTCGTTAATTACGCCGCCGTCCATCGTGATCAGCGGACCGATGCCGTAGTTTCCCGTGCCACCAAGAATATTGACGTTGAACAGGGCGTTGAACTGAGAGGGCGACCCGGGAGCCACCGTGACTCCAGGCTCAAGCTGCGCCAACTGGAGCGAGCTTCGGCCGTTCAGCGGAATATCTTCGATGGTTTGTCGTTCAATGACTCCCGCAATCGTATTGTTATCGTAGTTAATCTGAGCCGCTGCGGCCTCAACGGTAACCACCTCGTTCGTGGCTCCAACGGTCATAGCCATGTCGACCGTAGTGGGACTACCTGCAAGTACCGTCGCAGGCCGCACCAGCGTGCGAAAGCCCTTAATCTCCGCGCGGACTTCGTAGTTACCCGGCTGCAAAGAGGGAGCGCTGAATGAACCATCGGCGTTTGCGTTAACGCTTCTGGTCTCGTTGTTATCTTTATTAGTAATCGTTACCGGCGCACTCGGAATCACTGCACCGGAAGCATCGGTAACTGTTCCAAGAATGATTCCGGTCGCCTGCGCATATATTCGCGCCTCGCCGCCGGACAAAAGAAGGACAGCAAACAACATCGACGCGGACGTTAGTTTTGACATAAGCCTCTTAATCCACGGCCCACAAAGCCGTTAACTGAAAATATTCGTACGAGAATCTATAACAGTCCGATTACGGAGTCAAAGGTGAGCGATTCGGCTGAGTGATTATCAATACAGACGTTTTACTTAGATTCGATTTCGCCCCTCGCCGTCGCGAAGGGTATATCCTGCATAAATCGGGATAATCGTAATGGACCCTAAACTCTTCGCGTGGTGGTCGCACCGCCAGGGACTTGATGGAGGCCTGGCTGGCCAGAAAGCCACGGCAGTGCTGGAACGCGTCGGATGGACGCGCTCCGTAGGGGGCGCGGCACCCTATCTAACTCTCTTCTCCCGCGCGGGCATCCGTCGCGAAGAGGCCGATGCCGATGTTGCCAAAGCGGTAATCCACGAACTCCCCTGCGCCCGAGGCTGCACATACGTCGTCCCCGCCGCTGACTATGCGCTCGCCCTGGCTGCCGGACAGCCTTTCGCCGATGACGAACTAAAGGTCGCCAGGAAGTTGGGCGTCACCGACGCCGAGATCGCAAAGCTCCGCACCGCCGTATTGAAAGCCCTTTCAGATGGCCCGCTGGAGATGGACGCTCTGCGGACTAAAGTCGGCAGCGCCGCGCGTAACCTTGGAGCCGAAGGCGTCAAGAAAGGCATCGCAACAACCTTGCCTGTGGCCGTTGGCTTACTCCAGTCAACAGGAGACATCCGCCGCCTGCCAGTTAACGGCCGCCTCGATCAGCAGCGTTACCGTTACACAATCTGGCAGCCGAACCCTTTGGCAAAATGGAAAAAAGACAAGGACGAGGCATTCACGGAACTGGCCCGCAATTACTTTTCATGGATCGGTCCTGCGAAGGCCGCGGACTTTCAGGAGTTCGCCGGGCTGGGTGTGAAAGCCGCGAAGGCCGCGCTGGAGCCATTGAAACTGGTCTCAGTCGCGGAGGATCTTCTCCTCCTTCCGGATGACGAAGCCGAATTCCGTAAATTTAAAGCACCCGCTCAGCCCCAGTACGTACTGATCAGCAGCATCGATACCATTCTGTTGAAGCATGAAGGTCTGGAAGGCCGCAACCACAAAATTCTCGATCGGGGCCAGGTCATTGGTGAATGGGCTTTCGATCCCCAAGCGGGCACAATCGCCTGGGCCGCCAGCGTAAAAAAATCCGCCGGCCTCGAAGAAGCGGTTGCCAAAATGGAAGCCTATATCCGGGAAGATTTAGGAGACGCAAGATCCTTCAGCCTCGACAGCCCCAAAAGCCGAATCCCCAGAATAGAGGCCTTGCGAAAATCACGGTAACGCCAGCGGTCTGCCGGCCTCCCTTTATGGGGGGCTCAGCCTTGCCGCCGGTGCATTTTTTCAATGATGACCACAGCAATCTTAGCCGACCCAATCGCAAAAGAACACAATCCAGGCACAGGCCATCCTGAGCAACCAGCCCGCTGGGACGCAGCCGTTCGCGGCCTCGCGGACCTGCGTCTCACGCGCACCGAACCAAGAGCCGCGACCATGGAAGAACTAGCCCTGGCCCACACCCGCCCCTACATCCAACTGGCGGAACGAGAAGTCAAAAGCGGAGCCGAAGTCCTGAGCACGGGCGATACCGACATCTGTCCGCGCTCATACGAAGTAGCCCTGCGCGCCACTGGAACCTGCCTGAACGCAGTAGATCTTGTAATGTCCGCCAAAACCAAAAACGCCTTCTGCATCGTACGCCCGCCCGGCCACCACGCCAGCGCAAATCGGGGCATGGGGTTTTGCCTCTTCAATAACATCGCGGTCGCCGCGAGATACGCCCGGCAAAAATACGGCATCGAGCGCGTGCTCATCGCCGATTGGGACGTTCATCACGGCAACGGAACACAGGACATCTTCTATCGCGATCCATCTGTCTTCTTCTTCAGCACTCATCAGTCGCCGTGGTATCCCGGCACGGGAGCGGCGAACGAGACAGGCGATGGTCCAGGCAAAGGCACCACGCTGAATTGCCCTTTCCCGTCCGGTGCAGGCCGCGACGAAATCCTCGGCGTCTTCGACAAACGCCTGAAGCCACGAATGTCTGAATTCCGCCCCGACCTGGTGCTGATTTCCGCGGGCTTCGATTCACGTGCAGGCGACCCGTTGGGCCAGTTCAGACTAACTGACACAGACTTCGCCGACCTGACTACCTTAATGATGGAAATCGCCGACCAATACGCGAGTGGACGCCTGATTTCAATCCTTGAAGGCGGCTACAATCTCGACGGCCTGGAAAAAGCAGTGTACGCTCACACACACTCACTTTGGACCCCTGGTTGCCCGTGAGACCACGGAGGTTTTAATCATGAATTGGGACAGAATCGAAGGCAACTGGAAGCAGATGTCCGGTAAGGCACGCGAGCAGTGGGGCAAACTCACCGACAGCGATCTGCAGCGTATTAAAGGAAAACGTGACCAGCTCGCCGGTCTAATTCAGGAACGTTACGGCATCGCAAAAGACGAGGCCGATAAACAGGCAGATGCCTGGGCGAAGGCCCTGCAAGAAGACGAACGCGTAGAGAAAACCGGCTCAGCCGGCCGCTTCTAGCGCGAACAAACTGATCCCCGCGACTCCGGCGGCACCCGCGTCAACGCACCGTTGCGCGTTGGATTCGGTAACACCGCCGAGCGCGAGGATCGGGATCGAAGTCCGCTGGACAGCTTCGGAAAGACCGCTCAATCCGAGAGCCTGCTGAGCTGAGTCCTTCGACAAAGGAGCGAAAACAGGAGCCAGCAAAATATAATCAGCCCCGATTGCGCCGTCAACGGCAAGCGAAGAGTGACAAGCCACACTAATAATGAAGGATCGGGGTGCACGCGACGCTCGTCGCGTCTGCTCGGGGAGAATCGATCCATCCCGTAAATGAACCCCATCCGCCCCGCAAGCCAAAGCAATATCTGCACGGTCATTAACCAGAATTTTCGTCCGATGGGGGTTAGCCAACCGAAGAACTTTCCGTGTCAATTCAGCCAGTCGCCGCGCGCTGAGATCCCGTTCACGAATCTGAACCAGATGTACCCCGCCGCGCTCTAACCACCAGGCGATATGTCGAAGCCACCGATCCTCCTCCACACCCGCCGTACCGTCAGTAATCAAATAACGAATCACAGTGGCAAATAATAACGGTCGCCCGCGCATGACCGGCAAAGCGTAAGCCCACCGCGAAGAACCTGCCGCTCGAAACTAATCCCTTCGCCGCATTCCGCGCACTCGCGCCGCTCTCCCTTATAACCAGGAAATTCTTCCGGACCCAGATCCACCCGCACCCATTGATCTTCAAAAAGATCCCCAATAGGCATTACTCGATACGCCTCCATCTGGCGTTGATTCGCGTTCTCAATTTCCGGAAATAATTCCTGCGCGCGCGCCTTAGCTGATTCGCGCGCGATCACCCGCACCGACCGGCCAGTTTGCAAATCGCAAAACGTCGCAGCCATCTTGCCAAAGTCACGAAACTTGAGCGCACGCTTGCCGAGCCGGCACCCGGTCACCACCGGAATCGCATCTGTAGCGCATCGATCGATCTCGATAAACGTGACCAGACGCTTGCGATCCTTGCCCTCAGGCTCTTCAATGGAAAGCAACTCCAGCCCGTGGATCGCCATACGCAGCCCGAGAATCTGACCGGCGCACAAATGTCCGTGCGCAACTGCGGCCAGTTGCTCGTATTCGGTCAGCGTTCTCACCGAACCTCCGGCGGGGCAGGCATAATCGAGCGGGCCATTCGACGCTTCTCATGCGCGTCATGCGCGTGACGATGAAGCTCACTGATATCGACGCCCATAAACGCAACCGCGATGGCGCCCGTTGCGGCAGCTGGCAGAGTCAGAATCCAAAATGCGATTTCCGAAAAGATCTGTGCATTCGTACGCTCAACCAGAAGAAGCTCCAGCCCGTACATGATGGCTGCCTGATAGGCTCCCACGTTGGCGGGAGCATTCGGAATCAGCGTTCCGACGGCCTTAACGAGCAGGACGAACGCCGCAGCGCTTAGGCCGAAGTCGAACGCATCGGAGCGGGCCAGCGCCCACAGCGCGAGAATCTGTGCCAGCCAGTATAGACCGCTGCCAAACATAGCCAGTCGTAGTTCGGGCCAGTGCCCAAGCTCATGTATTTCATCGAGAAGGTGCTTAAACTGGACGGCCCACCGGCTGTTCTTGATGAACAGGCGCGCATGCCCTCGCCGAAACAGCACATACAAAATCAGCGCCGAGATGACCGTGACACCGGCGCCGAACAGCCACATCACGCGTGTAACGACCGCATGATTTCCGATCTGAAATGTGACGATCAGATAGATGATGACGATCCATGCCCCGTCCATAATGCGCAGGATCACATCCGAGGTCACCGCCAGGGAAAGCGAAACTTCGGTTTCGTAGGAAAGCAGGAAGCAGCGAACGACTTCCCCCGCCCGTGCCGGAAGAACGTCATTGGCAAACAAACCAACAAGTACAGACTGCAAACAAACGCGGTAAGAAGGCGCCCCGGCAGGTCGCAAAAATACAAACCAGCGCCATGCGTCGGCGAAATAGACCGCAATCTCGAGGACAACTGCGACCGCGACCCACTTCCAGTCCATGGTGCGCAGGTGATCGCCCAGTTGAGCGTAAGGGAATTTGGAGAGAACCCAAGCCAGGGAAACGGCGGAGACCAAATAACCAATTGCTGGTATCAGCCACTTCGATACTGCACGCCGTGCGGGCGCTTTCTCGACGATATCCATGCGTCCGACAACACAATAATACCGAACTGTAGCAGGGACATGCGGCTTTCAGCCGCGTTCTTCCGGCGCAGCCCCTACCGTCGCATAGCCTTTATCAACTTCCGGCTCGACCAACCCGCCGTCAGGAAGAAGAATCCCAGTCCAATCAGGACCACCGTGAACCTGCGCACCGGCGAAAGCGTGCGAGCAACCGCGGAACTATCGGGATTCACATTGGTTTCCACATGCAACGACACAACCGCAGGCCGTCCATTTTTCTCGTTGACGATGACCACCGCGTACTGCCCGCCCCTGTCGATAACTCGACGGAATTCTCCCGACTTCCCATTGACCGTAACGGCCATGGTGTCGTGCTCGCGCCCGCGATTGAACAACCGGAATTCGCTCATGGGCAACAATTCAGCGTGCACGGTCGCACCGCCCTGCAATACTTCGAAGCGACAGGTGATGCTGGCCGGAGTCTGTCTTACAGTCAACGGAACCCAGCGGAAATCCCCCGGATCGATCTGGTAAGACTGATCGGGAGCCGACGCTGCGAGAAGCAGAAGGGCGAGAGTAAGAAAAAATGTCATTCGCGCCAGACGATTTTTCCGCCTGTCACTGTCATCGTAACGCGTGTCTTCAAAATATCCGCCGGCGGGATCGCCATGATATCTCCGGAAAGCATAACGAAGTCGGCCATCTTTCCTGGCTCGATCGACCCTTTCCGCTTCTCTTCAAATGCCGCATACGCCCCTTCGATCGTCCAGTTGCGCAGGGCTTCATCACGAGACATGCGCTGATCCGGGAACCAGCCGCCAGCCTGGTTTGCTCCGTATGTTCCATCCTGCTTCTGCCGCGTGATCGCCGCGTAAAATCCCCATAGCGGATTCGGACTTTCTACAGGAAAATCAGATCCATTCGGCACATGCACGCCAAGCCGCAGCATCGTTTGCCATGCATAACCGCCCCGGATTCTTTCGGGACCGACACGCGTACCGGCCCAAAGCATATCGCTGGTAGCGTGAGTAGCCTGCATGGACGCGAGCACAGAGTACTTCTTAAATTTCGCGAAATCGTCCGGCGCCACAATCTGCGCATGCTCAATACGGAAGCGCTTGTCATTAGCCCCCTTCAGCACATCACCATAAGCATCCAGCGCGGTCCGGTTTGCGAGGTCCCCAATAGCATGAGTATTCACCTGGAATCCCTTCGCAACAGCCCGTTCCGCCACACCGCGAATCGTAGCCCGGTCAAGAATCAGCAAACCGCGATTGCCCGGATCGTCCGAATATGGCTCGATCATCGCCGCGCCCCGCGACCCGAGCGCCCCGTCGGACACCATCTTGATACTGCGTACCGTAAGGTAATCGCCGATCTCCGGTCCGCGCGCCAGCCACGTGTCAAGTAACTTCGGACCCGCCGAATAAGCGAGCATCGCGTAGACTCGCACCGGCAGTTGTCCCTTGCGGATCAGCGAGCGATAGCCATCGATATCTCCCTGCGGAACTCCCGCGTCGTGGACCGTTGTGAGGCCAAGACGCGCGCACTCCTGCATGGCGCGCAGCAACAGCTGTTCGATCTGCTCGGGCGAAGCCGGCGGAATCTTCCGCGCAATCAATGACTGCGCGTTGTCAATCAGAACCCCAGTGGGCTGACCCGAAGTGTCGCGCAGAATCCGTCCGCCAGGAGGATCCGGCGTAGCGGCATTTATGTCCGCCAAAGCCAGCGCCCGCCGGTTCACCCAGACCGCATGACCGTCCACCCGCGACAGAGAAACCGGGTTGTCAGGCGCGGCCCGGGACAACAAATCAGCAGTTGGAAATTGCTTCGATTGCCAAAGGTTCTGGTCCCACGACTGCCCCAGAATCCACTCCCCCGGCTTGAGCTGCCGGACCGCATTCCGAACTTTATCGACGGCCGCCGCTTCAGAAGTCAGTCCGCGCAGGTCGATCTGTTCGAGCATTTCCCCCAAATCGCGAACATGGCCATGAGAATCGATGAAGCCAGGAATGATCGTCGCGCCTTTGGCATCGATCACCGTAGTCGATGGACCGATGTAGCGGGAAACATCGTCCCCAACAGCCTCAATCGAACCTTGCCGGACAGCAATAGCCGAAGCACGCGGATGCCGTGGGTCGACCGTATAGATCCGCGCATTCGTAACTTCCAGATCCGCGGTTTGCGCCATCGCCGCCGAACAGAAAATGAGGGTCGGGAAAAATCGCCGCATCACGATCCGTACTGTAGCATCCGCTAAGCTGATTATTTGTGATGAAGTCCAGGATTACTTTCCGGGTCCTGATCGCCCTGACGCTGGGTATAATGTTTTTCGCCCGCCGCTCGGGCGGCCACATGCCGGTCAAGCCTTTTGTGCCCTTTTACTACTGGTTTCTGGCCTCGGTCTTTGTGTTCGGGATCTTCGGACTCGTGTCCGCCTGCCATGCCTTTCGCGAGCCACACAACCGCCGCGCATATTTGACGGACGTGGTGCTGGCCGCAGCGTGGGTTCCCTACTGGTTCTCAAATCTGCGCTAATGCCCTATCGCCGTTACGAGCCTCATGAGACAGCCCGAATGCTCGAGCTCCAGGGTCTTGAACTGGCGTCATTCACGTCCAGAGCCTGCGCACTGCTAATTGATTTCGTGATTTCGGCCGTAATTTTTCTCGCCCTGTTAATGAGCGTGGGGAAGCTGGCGGATCGTTACGGCTTCCTCAAAAAGGACGTCCATCTGGAGTTGAATTTCTTCGAGAATTGGTACAGCATCATTTACCTGGTCATCTTCTTCGGCCTTTCCCGCTACTTCGGCAATGGCAGGACAATCGGCAAACGCATCATGCATATCCGCGTGGTCTCGCTCGTCCACCACGACATGTCGCTGTGGCACTCGGTTGAGCGGGCCTTGGGATACGGCGCATCGGCCCTCGAACCCGGCTTTGGATTCGTGCAGTATTTCATCCACCCCAACCGCCGCACAGTCCACGACAGGATGGCAGAAACGATCGTCGTTCGCGATCCGCGAAGATCCTAGATCTGCCGACTCTTCGAAACCGTATCGCCGCCGCGGGCTGGATAAGCGGCTCCGCCGGTTCCCTCATGTGATTTCTGATGGTCCACCATATCCATGTACGCTTTATCACGCTCCATCGCCATGCGCTGCTGAAGTTGCTTGAGGCTCTGATACTCGGCCATCTCCGACACCGTGCCACCGTGCAGATGCGTCATAAAATACGCTCGCAGTGAAGTCTCTGCTTTGTCGGCAAAGATCATGGTTTCGATAAACGCTCCGGCCAGACGCTGACATTCTCCGCATTCCATTTTTTACCTGCTTTCACCATTGATCCTGCACGATGACTGCCAGTGTGCCAGTACTAGAATGGAATCACCCCGTAACGCAACTTACCGCCGGGTTTCGTAACCGCGTCCATGGCTCAAAATCCCTTCGTTCACCTTCACAACCACACCGACTATTCCCTGCTTGACGGAGCCTGCGAAATCGACCAGTTGATGGACGTCGTCGCCGAGCAGAAAATGCCCGCCGTCGCCATGACAGACCACGGCAATCTCTTCGGCGCGGTCAAGTTCTACAACGCTGCGAAGGCCAAAGGGATCCATCCCGTAATCGGCTGCGAAGTCTACGTCTCCCAGCAGGGCCACAAGACCCGCTCGGACACAGACCGCTACAACCATCTGGTCCTTCTTTGCGAAGACCAGGACGGCTATCGAAACCTGATCAAAATGGTTTCCACCGCCTATCTGGAAGGCTTTTACTACAAGCCGCGGATCGACAAGGAAATGCTCGCAGCGCACTCGAAGGGGTTAATCTGCCTGTCAGCATGCCTCCGCGGCGACCTCAACGAAGCGGTCCTCAACGACAAATACGATGATGCCCGCCGCCTCGCCTATACCTATCGCGACATCTTCGGCAAAGACAATTTCTTCCTCGAAATTCAGGACCACGGCCTCGAACAGGACAAATGACTCACCCCGCAAGTAAACCGGCTCTCAATCGAAACCGGCATCCCGCTCGTAGCCACGAACGACTCGCATTACCTGCGCCGCGAAGACGCCCGCGCGCACGAGATTCTGATGTGCATCCAGACCGGCAAAACCATGTCCGATCCCAACCGGATGCACTGGGATCACCCCGATTTCTACCTCAAAACGCGCGACGAAATGATGGGCCTCTTCGGTGAACTCGAAGACGCCGTCAACCGCCCCTGGGACATCGCCCAGCGCTGCAACGTTAAGCTCGAAAAAGTCAAAGACCCGTTCCCGCGGTTCGATATTCCGCCCGCCCACACAACCGATTCTTACTTTGCTTATGTAGCCCGCGAAGGCTTCGAAAAACGGCGGCCGCGCCTTGAAGCAATGCGGGCCTCCGGTCATCTGAAATTCGATCTGCCCCACTACATGGAACGTCTGGAATTCGAAATCCAGATGATCCAGCAGATGAAGTTTTCCGGCTACTTCCTCATCGTCTGGGATTTCATTCGCTTCTCAAAGATGAAGAACATCCCGGTCGGGCCCGGACGCGGATCGGCCGCCGGCAGCCTGGTCAGCTACGCGATGCAGATCACCGACATCGATCCTCTGCAATACGGACTGCTCTTCGAGCGCTTCCTCAATCCGGAACGCATCAGCATGCCCGACATCGATATCGATTTCTGCATGAACCGCCGCGGCGAAGTCATCCAGTATGTGACTGAGAAATACGGCCGCGAACAAGTCGCCCAGATCATCACATTCAACACCCTCGGCGCCCGCGCCGCGATCAAAGACGTAGGCCGCGTGCTCGACATGAGCTTCGCCGATGTCGATAAGATCACCAAGCTCGTTCCCACCACGCTCAACATCAAACTCAAAGACGCGATCGAGCAGGAACCCGGCTTCGCCGCGCTGGCAAAACAAGATCCGCGTGTGCAGGAAGTTTTGGATGTCGCAAGACGTCTCGAAGGTTTCGCCCGTAACTCCTCCGTCCATGCTGCGGGCGTCGTTATTTCGCCCGAACCACTACGCAACATCGTCCCGCTCTACCGCACCAACCGCGAGGAAGTCGTCACCCAATACGACATGAACGGCCTTGAGAAGCTCGCTCTTCTCAAGATGGATTTCCTCGGCCTCACCACCCTCACGCTGATCGACGATGCATTAAAAATGATAGGCAAGCGCCATGGCGTCCAAATCGTTCCCGAAGAGCTCAACACCGAGGACCCGGGCGCTTACGAGATCTTTTGCAAAGGTTTCACCTCCGGCATCTTCCAGTTCGAATCGCCCGGCATGCGCGACATTCTGCGCCGCTACCAGCCCTCGCGCATCGAAGACCTGACCGCCCTTAACGCCCTCTATCGCCCCGGCCCCATGGCCATGATCGACGACTTCATCGATCGCAAACACGGCCGCAAGCCGGTCGTCTACGACCTCCCCGAAATGAAGGAGGTCCTCGAAGAAACCTACGGCGTCATGATCTACCAGGAACAGGTCATGCAGATCTCGAATCGCGTCGCGGGCTATTCGCTCGGTGACGCCGATATCCTCCGCCGCGCCATGGGCAAAAAGAAGGTCGAGGAAATGGACAAGCAGCGCAGCCGCTTCCTCGCCGGCGCAGCCGAACGCGGCCATCCCGTCAAAAAAGCCGAGAAGATCTTCGACCTGATGGCGCAGTTCGCCGGCTACGGCTTCAACAAGTCCCACTCGGCCGCTTATTCCTACGTCGCGTTCATCACTGCGTACCTCAAGGCCCACTACCCGGTGGATTTCATGGCCGCGCTGCTCACTTCGGAAACGGGCAACACGGCGAAGGTCGTCAAGTACATCAACGAGTGCCGCGAAATGAACATCCGGGTTTTACCGCCCGATGTGAATGCCAGCGAATACACGTTCACCCCCGTGAAAGACGAAAAAGGCGACGCAATTCGCTTCGGGCTTGGCGCAGTAAAAAATGTCGGCGAGGGCGCCGTCGAAGCCATCATCAAAGCCCGCGCGGAAATAGGCAGATTCAAGTCGATCTACCAGTTCTGCGAGCACTCCGACATGCAGGCCATCAACCGCCGCGTGATCGAAAGTCTAATCAAAGCCGGCGCGATGGATTCGTTCGAAGGCACTCGCGCCCAACTGCTCCTGGCCCTCGATGGCGCCATCGAAACCGGCAACCGCGCCGCCAAAGATCGCGACAGCGGACAGGGCGGCCTCTTCGGCGGACCCGCCGAATTGCAGCCCGAACCGACCCTGCCGAAGGCAAACGACTGGACCCTCAAAGAAAAACTGAACGGCGAGAAAGAGCTGCTAGGATTCTACGTAACCGGGCACCCGCTCGACAGCTACGAAGAGAAGATTGCCGAGCTGGCAACGCACGATTCCTCGAAGCTGGACGACCTCGAAAAGGGCGCGGAAGCAGCGCTATGCGGAATGTTGACCGGCATTCAGAAACGACGCAACAAGGAAGGCAAAGCCTGGGCCTCGCTGGTGATTGAGGACCGTCTCGGCAACATCGAAGCGATGGTTTTCACCACGCAATACGACCGCCTGATTTCGATGCTGGTGGAAGATCAGGCCGTGCTCGTGCGAGGCTCGGCACTCCCCGAAGAAGGCAATCCAACCAAGATTTCAGTCCAGGAAATCGTGCCCCTGGACTTGGCGCGCGTTCCCCTTCCCAGCCTGATCGGAATCAAGGTTTTCCTCGGTCGCACGGATGCCACGAAGTTGCACGAACTCTTTACCCGCAAACCCGGTGACACCCAAGTCCGGCTGCGGATCGAATCGGCCCGCGATTTCTCAGTCGTTCTCGACGTTCCCGCCAAAGTCCGGCCCGACCGGGAATTTCGCGCCGAGCTGACCCGCCTCTGTGGTCCCGACCCGATGCAGGTACTCGGAGGCTAACTCCAGCAACTCCGGCACCCGGGTCAGATCGAGCGGCGGCGCCAGCGTCTGCTTGCTCAGCTTCTGGCCCTGTTCATTCCTGACTACCGGGATATGTTGATATCTCGGCGTCGGCAATCCGAGCAGCTTCTGCAAATGAATTTGCCGCGGCGTGGAATCGATCAGATCGTCGCCGCGAACAATATCCGTAACGCCCTGAAAGGCATCATCGACCACCACCGCCAGTTGATAGGAGAAAATCCCGTCCGACCGGCGAACCGTAAAATCGCCTACACTGCACTTTAAACCGGACGAAATAACGAAGCCATCTTGCTTCAACCGATCAAGTGCGGCCTGATAGGCCTCAGTCCGCGTACTCTGGTAAAGCACCGGCCAGTCCCATTGAAAACCAAAGCGCTCAAGCGTCCGGAGGATCTCGTCTGCAGCCCCGCGAACCGTCCGCGGAGGATCCAGATCCTCGATTCGCACCAGCCACTTTCCGCCGTGAGCCCGCGCATCCCGGTAGCTGGCCACCGCAGTGACAAGAGATCCGAAATGCAGCGGACCAGTCGGCGAAGGAGCAAACCTACCGATGTATGCCAAGGCGAATGACCGGAATCAGCGAATTCCGGCCTTCGGGCGTTGAAGCCTTCGGACGGTTCGCCAGTTCCATATTGAGGCTCTGCACGAACTGCTCAATCTGCCCCTGCATCGCGGCCATCCGGGCGCGCATGTTGAGAATGATCTCCACACCCGCCAGGTTAACCCCCAGATCGCGAGTCAAATGCAGGATAACTTCCAGCCGCTCCAGATCTTCGTCCGTATAGAGGCGCGTATTGCCTTCACTGCGGCTCGGCTTGAGCAATCCCTCGCGCTCGTAAAGTCGCAACGTTTGAGGGTGGACGCCATACTGCTCGGCCACCGAGGAGATCATGTATGCGGCTTTCGATTTCTCACGCATTGGCTGAACCCTCTTCTACAAACAAGTCCTTGCGCGGATCCTCCGGATTCAGAGTCGCCAGTTCACGAAGCAGTTCCTTCGTGCGCTCGTCCTGAACGACCGGCGCTTTCAGCATCACCTGGACGATCTGGTCGCCCCGGGTGTTCTTGCGGGCGTTGAAAATACCCCGTTCCCGCAACCGGAACTTCTGCTCGTTCTGAGTGCCTGGCGGAATCTTCAAAAGGGTCTTGCCATCGATCGTCGGCACTTCGATCTTGGCGCCAAGTCCCGCTTCAGTTATCGTCACCGGAATCTTCAGCAGGATGTTGTCACCCTCCCGATTGAACACAGGATGCGGCTCGACATGGGTCGTGATGTAAAGATCACCCGCCGGCGCGCCCATAGTTCCAGCATTGCCTTTTCCAGCCACGCGCAGCCTGGACCCGTCTCTCGCGCCAGCCGGGATCCGAACCTCGACCATCTCGGAATGCGAAAGCCTTCCGTCGCCATGACAGGTCGGGCAAGCGTTCTTCAAACGGCCCTTCCCATTGCATCGCGGGCAGGTGAGATTGAATTTCATATTGCCCGCCATCTGACTGACGCTGCCCGTGCCAGTACACTGCGGACAAGCCATCGAACCGGCTTCATTTCCGCCAGCGCCATGACAAGTGGGGCAAACATCCGAACGGGTGACGGCAATCTTGGCCGTGGTTCCGCGGACAGCCTGCCAGAAACCGATATTCAGGCCGTATTCAAGATCAGCGCCCTTCTGGGCTTCCTGTTCAACGCTTTCCTCGGCGGGATTGCCGTGGAAGAACTGACTGAAGATGTCTTTGAAAGCACCGCTGCTCTTGCGAGCATCGGATTCAGCCTTGGCCCCTTTAAACATCTCCGAAAAATCGAAGCCATTGAAGTCCATATTAGGATGGCTTCGACCGCCACCGCCGGCCGGAGGCGAACCGGCGGCGAATCCGTTGTCGGAGTAAAAACCAACCTGGTCATACATTTGCCGCTTCTTCGAGTCGCTCAGGACATCATAGGCTTCCTGAACGTTCTTGAAGCGGTCCTCAGCGGCCTTATCACCCGGATTGAGGTCCGGGTGATATTTGCGCGCGAGCTTCCGGTAGGCTTTCCGAATATCGTCTTCGGAAGCCCCGCGCGCAACGCTGAGCGTTTCGTAGTAATCGTGTTTGGGCGCCGCTGCCATTATTTCTTGTCGTCTACATCCACAAATTCAGCGTCTACTACGTCTTCTTTGGGCTTGTCGCCGCCGCCCGCTCCATTCGGAGGGGCTTCGCCCTGCGGACCTGCGCCTGGCGCTCCCCCTGGCTGCGAGGAAGCTTTGTACATAGCTTCGGCCAGCTTGTGGCTCGCCTGAGTCAGCTTGTCCGTCGCGGCATTCAGCTTATCGGGATCGTTTTCGTTAATCTGCTTCTTAACGTCTTCGATCGCCGCTTCGATATTCTTCGCGTCCGCATCGCCAATCTTGTCGCGATGCTCTTTCAGCGTCTTTTCAACGTTGTAGACCATCGCATCGGCCCGGTTGCGGGCTTCGATGGAGTCTTTCGCCTTACGGTCATCGGCGGCATGCGATTCGGCATCCCGCGCCATCTTCTCGACTTCATCTTTGCCAAGACCTGAAGACGACGTGATAGTAATCTTCTGCTCGTTATTGGTGGCTTTGTCCTTCGCCACGACGTTCACGATGCCATTGGCATCAATGTCGAAAGTAACTTCGACCTGGGGCACGCCGCGCGGCGCGGACGGGATTCCCACGAGTTGGAACAAACCGAGCGCGCGGTTATCTTTCGCCATGGCGCGTTCGCCCTGGTAGACCTTAATTTCGACCGACGTCTGATTATCCGCGGCAGTCGAGAACGTTTCGCTTTTGCGGGTCGGGATGGTCGTGTTGCGTTCAATGAGCTTCGTGAAGACGCCGCCCAGGGTTTCGATACCGAGGGATAGCGGGGTTACATCGAGAAGGAGAACATCTTTGACTTCTCCGCCCAGAACGCCGCCTTGCACGGCCGCTCCAATGGCAACTACTTCATCCGGGTTGACGGTTTTGTTGGGTTCCTTATTAAAGAGTTCCTTAACAATGGCCTGAATGCGCGGAATACGGGTCGAACCACCGACCAAAACCACTTCATCGATCTTGTCCGGGGTTACGCCAGCGTCGGTGAGGGCCTGTTTGCAGGGACCGACCGATTTCTGGAAAATATCTTCGCACATCTGCTCGAAGCGAGAACGGGTGAGCTTCTGATTAAGGTGCTTCGGACCGGTAGCATCGGCCGTAATGAACGGCAAATTGACTTCGGTTTCGAGCAGCGTGGAAAGCTCCATTTTGGCTTTTTCCGCGCCTTCCTTCAGCCGCTGCAGGGCCATCTGGTCCTTCGAGAGGTCGATCCCGCCGGATTCCTTTTTGAATTCGGAAACAATCCAGTCCATGATGCGCTGGTCAATATTGTCGCCGCCGAGGTGCGTATCGCCGTTGGTCGACTTTACCTCAACGATCCCCTCGCCGACCTCAAGAATAGACACGTCGAACGTGCCCCCACCGAAGTCATAAACAGCGATGGTTTCGTTCTTCTTTTTGTCGAGCCCGTAGGCCAGAGCTGCCGCCGTCGGCTCGTTAATGATGCGCTTTACATCCAAGCCAGCGATCTTGCCCGCGTCCTTGGTTGCCTGGCGCTGGGCGTCGTTGAAGTACGCCGGAACCGTAATAACCGCTTCGGTGACCTTCTGGCCGAGATAGGCTTCGGCCGCTTCCTTGAGTTTCGTGAGAATCATCGCGGAGATCTCAGGGGGCGAATATTTCTTGCCCTGGCTCTCGACGCGAACGTCTCCGTTGTCCCCTTTAACTACCTTGTAGGGAACCATCTTTTGCTCTTCATTGACTTCGTCGGCACGACGGCCCATGAAGCGCTTGATCGAGAAAATTGTGTTTTCGGGATTGGTGATGGACTGCCGCTTGGCAACCTGACCGACCAGCCGTTCGCCGGTTTTTGTGAATGCCACCACCGACGGAGTGGTCCGCGCACCTTCCTGATTGGCGATGACCGTGGGCTGGCCACCTTCCATGACCGCGACTACCGAGTTGGTTGTGCCGAGATCGATTCCGATAATCTTACCCATGTCCTTGAGGACCTCCTATACCATTAGCTCAATCCAATTATGAAATATGAGTGCTTCATTGTCAATGATTGTGAAAAAAAACGGATTAGCTTATATTTAAGGCCTTATTTCACAGGCACTTGCACGGGTAGCCATTTGGCGATGATTTCCCCTAAGTGTCCCAAATCCACCGGTTTTGAGAGGTAATCGCTCATCCCCTCCTTCATACACCGCTCCCGATCAGCCCGCATGGCACTGGCCGTAAGAGCGATGATCGGAATGTCGGAGTGAAGGGATTCGCGAATCTCGCAGGTGGCTTCATACCCGTCCATTACGGGCATTTCGCAGTCCATCAGCACCAAATCGTAGCCTCCGGCGCGCATGGCCTCGACCGCCTCGGAACCATTGGTTACCGCGGTAGCTCCGTAGCCGAGCTTCTTCAATTGCGCCAGCACGACAAGCCGGTTAGTGGCGTTATCTTCGGCGACCAGAATGCGCCTGTCGTCATTTCTGGGAGCCTTCGCGGCAGGCCGTACAGTTTCTGCGGCCAACGGGCCAGGTGCCGCAGCCTCAAAAGGAATCGTGAACCAGAAGGTTGAACCCTTGCCTGCTTCGCTGTCGACGCCGATGGTCCCGCCCATCATTTCGACGAGCTGTTTACAAATGGCCAGGCCCAGCCCGGTGCCGCCATACTTTCGGGTGGTTGAAGCGTCCGCCTGTACGAAGGGAGCGAACAGCTTTTCGGCTTGCTCCGGCCGTATCCCAATCCCGGTATCAGTGACGCTGAAGCGAACTACGGCGTGATTGCCGCTTTGTGACAGGGAGGATGCAACTACCGTCACAACCCCGCGCTCAGTGAATTTGATGGCATTACCTGTGAGGTTGGTCAGGACCTGTCGCAAACGAAGAGCGTCGCCGCGCACCAGACGCGGAATGATGGGCGAAACGCGCGCGTCGACAGTCAATCCCTTAGCCATCGCCTGGACCCGCAGGAGTTGCACGACTTCATCGACCGCTCGGGTCAAATCGAAGTCCACCTTTTCAAGTACGATCTTGCGCGCCTCGATCTTGGAAAGGTCCAGAATGTGGTCAATGAGAGCGAGCAGGCTTCGACCGCTGGTCTGCACCACTTCGGCGAACCGGCGCTGCTCGGGCGTGAGTGCCGAGTTGAGAAGCAATTGAGTCATGCCAATCACACCGTTCATCGGCGTTCTGATTTCGTGGCTCATATTGGCCAGAAAGCGGCTCTTGGCAAGGTTTGCGGCTTCCGCGCCCTCGCGAGCACGTATAAGGTCCGTCTCATAGCGTTTCCTTGAAGTGATATCCTCTGCAATGCCAACGATCCGGATTAGTTCCCCGGCGGAGTTATTGACGGGAAAAGTCTTGCCGCAGATCCATTTCTCCACTCCGTCGGGTGTTCGTATGCGGTATTCCGATGTGACTTGCTCGCCCTGCATTTGCTTCAAGTACGAGAGAGAGGCTTGTTCCCGGTCTTCGGGATGGAAGGCATCCTGCCACGTCGTCGGGTCGCGATAGACACTCTCGCAGCTTCTGCCCCAAACCTGTTCAAATGCCGGACTGATATAGATCGTCTCGTTTCCGGACGGTGACAGAATGAAAAACACCTCGTGAATGTTCTCAGCCAGCTGGCGGAATTTTTCCTCGCTGCTCTGGAACGCCTGTTCGGTGAGTTTGCGGGCGGTGATGTTGATGTGCTCCACGAGGATGCGGGGGAGATGGTTGCTATGGAACCGGGTCACCCTTGTGATAAACCATCGCTCCTGGCCAGGCGCATGGCAGGGATACTCCGTTGAATATTGTGCCCGTCTTCCCTCCAGAACGGCGCGGATGGCCACCGCTACCTCCGATGCTTCGGCGGAATTCGGGCCGTTTGCCCGGTCGCATACCGCGAGATAGTTGACTCCCTCGCCAAGGTACTCCGGGGGGGTGCCGACCCTGTTTGACTCGGCGAAGTCTTTCCATGCTCTGTTTACCGCGATGATTGTTCCTTTTTCGTCCAGCACGCACACGTGGGACGAGAGCGCGTCAATCGTGGATTGAGCAAACTCGCGGGCATCGCGAAGCGACTGCTCCGCCTGTTTGCGTTCGGTAATGTCCCGAAAGAACAACACGCGCCCCAGGAATTGTCCCGCCTGGTCCCGCAGTCCGCTGGAATAACGTTCGAGAGTCCGGCCGTCCTTTAATTCGATTTCACTGTGATCGGTCACCTCCAGGTCGGCGTTCATTTCCCGAACTCGCTGTAGAAAGGCAACGGGATCCTTCACACGGTCGACGGCTCGCGACAAAACGAGCGGAGGGTTGCCGTTTACGGCGAAATCGGGCACGCAGGCCGGGACGTCGGGGAGCGACATCCGCCAGACATCAAGGAATTGTTTGTTATAAGAAGCGATGAAATTCTGCTTGCTGACCACCAGAATGCCGTCGAGCGACACTTCCTGAATTGCCCGTATCAAAGAATTCTGAAACTGACTGGCCTGCTCGGCTTCCTTGCTCTTCGTGATATCCGGACTGAGGCCGACATGACCCAGGAACTGGCCGTCCGCCGCGAAACGCGGCTCGGCGTAGGACGCAAACCATCGCCACTCGCCGCCACCGCATCGCACACGGGTCTCGGCCCGGAACGCGGTCTGACTGATCAAAGCCCGGCGAAAGCCTTCGACATATTGCGCCGCATCATCCGGATGGAGCGCAACTTGCCACTTGTCCCCCTCCATCAGTTCGAATGTAGTGTCAAAAAGCTCCCGGTATGTCCGGTTGATGAACCGGATCCCGCCTTTCGCGTCTGTCACCCACATCGGCGCGGGGCAACCGTCAGCCATGATTCGAAAGCGTTCTTCGCTTTCGCGCAGGGCCTCTCCAACGCGCTTGCGCTCTGTGATGTCTTCGGTGTGAATTACAAAACACGAGGGATTGCCGTCGGACGCTGGTATACACGAGATCTTTACCCGCGCCCACAGCACGGTGCCATCGCGGTGTATGTAGCGTTTTTCCGCCTCTGCCGAAGTGTTGGGTTCCTCGACCAACTTTTCCCTCCTCAGCAGGGACGCTTCCAGATCGTCGGGGTGGGTGATCGATGCCCAGGTCATTTCGAGCAATTCCGCGGCAGAATATCCAAGTATCCGGCATAGAGCCGCATTCACCTGCATGAAACGGCCATCGGTCCGGGCTACACTCATGCCGAACGGAGCATGTTCAAAGATCTCGCGAAAGCGCTCCTCACTCTGTTGCAGTTTCCGCTCGGTTCTTAAGCGCTTGCCGATGTCCCGCACGATAGCGGATGCGTTCGTTAGCTGACCCGCCGCGTTTCTGATCGGGGAAACCGAGATCGAGACATCGACAAGGCTGCCATCTTTCCTTCGCCGAACTGTCTCGAGGGCATGGATCGGGCTGCCACTACGGACCAGTTCAAGGCAGCCTGCAGCCTCTTCGCGGCGATCTGGCGGCGCAAGGAGCCCGGCACTTTGTCCGATAGCTTCCAGTGCGGAATAGCCAAACAGGGCTTCCGCTCCGTGATTCCAGGTAACGATTACGCCGCCCATCGTGATGCCGTAGATCGCATCGTCGGAGGACTCCACAATCGAAGCCAACAATGCCTGCGCCTGTTCGGCAGCCTTTCGCTCCGAAACATCCCGCAGAACACAGGAGATAGCGGTTATTTCGCCGAGAGCGTTTCTGATGGGACACCCCGTAACCGATATCGAAAAGGTCCGGCCGTTTTTGTGCCGGGAAATACCGTCAAATTGCGAAACAACGTTACCCTGTAGTACTTGCTCAGTAAAATAAGCCAGTCTGGGCGGATCCGCCGCCAGCATCCCCATACCATTCCCAAGGACTTCGGCGGCCGTATAGCCAAAGATCGTCTCGGCCCCGCGATTCCACGTGAGGATAACACCATCAGGCCTGAAGGCAATGATGCCGTCCTCCGAGCTTTCGACAACCACGCTCAGAAGCCTCTGTGCCTGTTCGGCGGCTCGGCGTGCGGTTACGTCCCGCTTAATCGCTATGTAGCTGGTAATCTCTCCACTGGCATCCCGCACGGGAGTAATCCGCATCTCCTCCTCGTACAGGCTTCCGTCTTTACGGCGATTGATAATGTCGCCTTCCCAGTCACAGCCCCCCCGGATGGTGCTCCAGAGATTTTCATAAAATGCCTTCGACTGGCGCCCGGATTTGAGAATACTCGTGTGTTTCCCAATGATTTCCTCACTGGTATAGCCCGTCATGCGCGTGAACGCGGGATTTACGTATTGAACCCGGCCGGCGGTGTCTGTAATAACGATGCAATCCGCTATCTGTTGCACCGCCGCAAACAGGCCGACCGCATCGACGATGCTGGCGCGAGTAATAGCTGGCTCCGAGAAGATCACGCTTATCTTATCGGCATTTTTCGGGAATTCCTGATCGGTGGCTTTATCGGTACACCCGACTCCATTCGCGTAATGCGGCTATCAGCCGCATTCTTCGGTCCTGTTCTTCCTAAACGAAGGCGAACCAGAGGCCCAGGCCGACCGCAGCTATTACCACCGCGCCGGTCAGAGTTACCACCAAACGATTCGGGTCTATCTTTTCGCCCGTCCGCGCGCTGGTGAAGATCAACCCCAACCCAACAAACAGGACCAGATCGACCACTCCGTGTGTGGTCCAGTGGTGGCCAGCCACGGATTTCATCGCGTCATTCAGGCCAGGGTAAATATCCTTCGCCCAGGCCAGCGCCGTGTTGAACAAGACGGTGACTGCGGCCGACAAAACGAAGCCGGAAGTCGCCGGGAAGAGCTTTTGAGATTCGTCCATTAATGGCCCGCTCCTGGCCCACGCAGCAGTTCAACCTTCACACCGTGGTCGATAACCGCACCCGCACCCTCCAGAGCCACCCCCGTAACCACAATCATCGCCGCAATGGAAAGAACGAGTTTACGTGCAGCGGAATTTGCAGAAAGCGTTTCCCGCGTCGCGATCGGAAGCAGAAAGGCAAGAATGCCGGTAACAAAGAACAAATGTTCTTTAGTCTCCATAAAGATGTTGTGGGCAAATGGCCAGGGTCCCTTGAGGATCAGCGCCTTTTCCGCCGGATAGAAGTTTACGTACCAGTAGCCGCCACAAATCCATGCCGCCGCCATGCAGATCGCCGTCAAATAGGCAGCTGTCCGGAGACGGATCGCATTGGCCGGGCTGGCATTGAGAGCCTCTACGAACACCCACAAACCCGCAATGATGCCCGAAACACCGAAAGCCGCGTGCGCCAGCAGAATCACGTCGCTGGCGGTGATATTGAGGTCCATCTACGAGTGCCCCATGAGTCCCGGAGGGGCCATAGCGCTGAAAGCGATACCAGTGGCTTGCGCGGGATCCTTCGCGCCCCCGCCTTTGTCGGACTTGTTTTTATCTTTGTCGTCTTTGCCCCAGGTCCAGTAGAGCCCCAGGTAACCATAGTTCTCGGTTTGTCCGACGACGGTGTGCCCGTAACAGAACAGCAACTGGAAACCGGGATCGCGAAACTTGTAGTAACCGCCGATATCAACCATGGTTGCCGGCCGGGTTTGCGGCGCAGCCGTGCCTTCCGGACCGTGATAAAACACTTCGGTCCCGAGCGTGACTTTCTTGCCCAGATCGCGCTGCACCAGCCAGCCGGCAAACGGGTAGTTGCGATAGCCGGGAGTATTGACCACGGTCACTCCGCCTCCGCCATAGGTGGTCCACTCGCCAAAACTTTTCTGCACCCAGAGAGGGACTTTGTACCAGGTCCTGCCGAGCCCCAGCCCTCTGGCAGCGTCGCCGCTGGGCATTTCGAACATGGTAAATGTGCCAACCATGGGGCGATGCTTTGTTTCCTGTATGAACCGGAGTTTGATACCCAGTTCGATGTCGCCAATCCCATAGGCGCGGGGATCGTGCGCCGGAAAGATCGCCGCGGAGGGCACGATGATGTGCAAATGAACGTTCGGAAGCGCTCCCCAGTTGAATTCGAACCCTGGGCTGATTGTGTCGGTTTCCAGACCGGTGCCGTCGGAAGATCCGAAGGTATAGAACTCGAAGTGGCGGTGTTCAATAGGTTCCGGGTCGTCGGTCTGGAATGGCGGACCGGCGACGGCGGGCATCGACACGAAGGCCAATGCAGCGATCATCCCGAGAAAACGTGCCTGGCTAGTGCGATTCATTCAATTCTCCAAACAGTTCGCTTACTTTCACTTTCATAG
>Ga0182013_10002670_pt1 | contig 23161 bp, 17 predicted proteins | sample 612S2MmetaG_FD_120487 | JGI IMG/M metagenome (GOLD analysis project Ga0182013, IMG submission 120487) | Permafrost microbial communities from Stordalen Mire, Sweden - 612S2M metaG | ecosystem: Environmental > Terrestrial > Soil > Wetlands > Permafrost | place: Sweden: Stordalen | collected... | reverse complement strand
ACGCGCGGGTCTCGGTGATCGGCTGGATTGTGGGCACAGTGGTGCTGGAGACGCTGATTGTCTCCATCGCGGTCTTTGGCCGGGCGCTCTACCCGACCGGCGAAGTGGCGCTGCATCCGCGCGAGATCATTCCCTACACGGCCCGGCACGGGCTGCCCGCGGTGCTGGGCGCGGTGCTGCTGGGCGCCGTCTTTGCCAAGGTCATCTCGACGGCCTCGAACTACCTGTTTTCGCCGGCCACCAACCTGGTCAACGACGTTTTTGTGCGCTACATTGCGCCCGGAGCCTCGAATAAACGGGTTCTGATCGTCTCGCGTCTGGCCGTGGTGCTGGTGGGCTGCTGGGCGCTCTATCAGGCCGTCTACGCCGAGAGCATTCTGGAAAAAATGCTTTGGGCCTACACCATCTACTCCGCCGCGCTCACCCCCGTGGTGCTGGCAGCCTTTTACTCGAAGCGCGTCACGGCCTGGGGCGCCGTGGCGGCTATCGCCGCCGGCACGGTGGTCACGCTGGGCTGGGAGATCAAGGCCGTGAAGGCCCTCCTGCCGCCGGTCGTGGCCAGCCGCGACGCCATCTTCCCGGCGCTGGTGGCGGCCGTCGCGGCCATGGTGGTGGTCAGCCTCTTCACCCCCAAGCCGAAGCCGGAGCAGTTGGCGCAGTTTGCGGAGTAGGGCCATCGGGCAGGCTTGAGCAACCCTTCAAGGCTGCGGGGCGAGCTTTCGAGGCTTGCATCTAGAGCATTTTCGGAAATTGTGTAGACCTGGATTGCATTGGTATCCCACCCATTTCCGCAACAAACGCGGAAATGGATGGGGCACGGGAGTCTACGGTAAAAGCGAAAATGCTCTAGCAGGTGGAGTTGAGCTTTGCTGAGAAAAATAGTGCGCCGGGCAACGGTAATCGGCCTTACACTGGCGGTGGAAATCCGGTGCCCCTATGCCCGTCGCCCAACTGACGCTGGAAATTCGTATCGAGCACGCCCAGTCGCTCAAGGACCGGCGGCAGGTCGTGCGCTCGCTCAAAGACCAACTGAAGCAGGACTTCAACATTTCGGTGGCCGAGTTGGACGAGGCGGTGGTCTGGCAGTCGGCAACCATTGGCGTGGTCGCCATTTCCAGGTCGCGGGATTACCTGCACGGGCTCATCGAAGAGGTGGAGCGCGCCGCCCGCCGCATGGCCAACGAACTGGGCGCGGAGCTGGCCGACAGCTTCTGGGATTACCTGGAAGGCTGAGCGGACTGCTTTTGCGCGGCCAGCTCCACCAGCTCGGCCCGCACTCTTTCGATCACCGCCGGCCAGTCGCCCGGCCTGGGCTGCCGGAAGAGGCGCGCGGTGGGGTACCAGGGACTGTCTTCACGGTCGAGCAGCCAGCGCCAGTCGGGCAGGTAGGAAAGTAGGACCCAGAGCGGCCTGGCCAAGGCTCCGGCCAAGTGGGCGATCGAGGTGTCGATGGAGAGAATCAGGTCCAGATGAGCCATCTGCGCCGCCGTATCGGCCATGTCGCCGGTCACCGGCGCGAGATCGGTGATCTTCGCCCTCCGGCGGGCCAGTTCCGCGGCCGACGGGCCCATTTGCAGCGAAAAAAACCGCACATTCTCGAGGTTGAAGAGCGGTTCAAGCAAGCCGAGGGGAATGCTGCGGAAGCGGTTCTTGGGGTGAGAGGGGTTCCCAGTCCAGGCCAGCCCTACGCGCAGCCCCGTCGTGGGCCAAAGGAGCGCGGCCGCTTTCTTGAGCGCTTCCTCGGGAGCGGCAAGGTAGGGTGCGTGCGCGGGAATGCTCTCGATGGTGGTGCCGAAGGCCAGCGGCAGGCTCATTAGCGGGCAGCGGCAGTCAAAGTGCGGCAATGGGGGTCCGGTTTGCCATCCCGGCGACGAAGGCCTGCCGCCAGGGGACTGGGTGTTCACCAGCGCGGCCAGTCCGGGCAATCCGGCGGCGAGGCGGCGCAGACTGGTGGGAATCTCCAGCACGACTCTGCCTCCGGCCGCCTGAACCAGCGGCACATAGCGCAGGAACTGAAGCGAATCGCCCAGTCCCTGCTCGGCGTAGAGCAGGATCATCGCACCCTTCAGCGGCGCGCCCGTCCACAGCGGCTGAGAGAAGAGCCGTGGCGGGTAAACCTTCCAGCGCACCTCGTGGTTGCGCCAGCCCGCAACGTAGTCCCCTTTGAGCAGTTGCAGCAGGCAGCGGTTCATCAGCGCCTCGCCATAGCCGGGTTTGATGGCCAGCGTCCGTTCGCAGCAGGCAACAGCCCCGGCCAGATCGCCCAGGTCGAAGAGGGCGTTGCAGAGGCAGTTCGAGGCCTTGTAATGCCCCGGATCGAGGGCCAGGGTCCGCTTGTACCAGACCATGGCCTCCTCTACCTTCCCCTGAGCATGGAGGGCGTCGCCCAGGTTGCAGCAGTAGTTGGCATTGTTCGGCGCCAGGCTCAGCGCCCGTTCAAAGCAGTTGACCGCCTCGTCGAACTTGCCCTGCCGCCGGTTGACGGCGCCCAGGTTGCACCAGGCCTCGGAATAGCGGGGCTTGATGGCCAGCGCTCGCCGGTAAAGGGCCGTGGCCCGGTCAAATTGATTCCGGGCCAAAAGCGTGTTGCCCAGGTTGTAGCAGGCCTCGGCGTGCTCCGGCTGAATCTCCAGAGCCCGCTCATAGCAGACCGCCGCCTCGTCGATTCCGCCCTGGGCCTGGAGCGCATTGCCCAAGTAAAAATGATAAGAAGCCTGGTGGCCCTTGAGGCCGATCGCGAGGCGCATCATCCGCTCGGCCATCTCGTAGCGCGCGGTTTTGAGGCCGGTCATGCCCAGCAGGAACATGGCCTCCGCATGGCGAGCATCAAGGGTCAGAATTTGCAGGCAAAGCCGCTCCGCCTCCGCCATCCGGCCGGCGTCATACTCCCACCGGGCGAAGGCGAGAAGAACCGGAATCTTCTCCGCCGCTCCGTTTTCTCGCGGTTTGGCCGCCGTCTTGGGTAAAAGGCAGGGAGCGAAGTCCATGGGTTCGATGGAAACCTCTCTTTGGGGCTCGAACGACTTTGGGGCTAAGACGCCAAATCAGTTAAGCTGGATTCCTTTACTCTGGCCAGATCAAGGCGTCTGGTCTCTTGAAGGCCGCCGGTCTGGAACCTTTCCAAGAACTGGAAGCCCCAGGAACCAGAAGTCTCCCATGAAGCAGAAGCCTAAAAACCGGAGGTCCCTGCGGCACCGAAAAACCTTCACTGTTCGTTGCCAAGGAACAAGAAAACTCGCTTGATTCAATGCAATTGCATTGCCATTCCGGAAGATATAAGTTAGAAAAAGCTGGAACTGCCAACCCCGGCGCTCTGGTAAGCTAAATGGTTTACCCCCACGAGGAGGAGATTATGCCCGAACACAGAGCGAGGAAACACCATCAGGACCGGGTGGCGGAGACGCTGCGCGAGGAAATTGGCGTCCTCATCGAGGGAGAACTGGTCGATCCGCGCATCAATCTCTGTTACGTAACCGAGGTGGCGCTGAATCCCGGCGGCAAGTCGGCGCGGGTTTACGTGGCCGTTGACGAGGCCGTGAACGACATTGCCAAGGCCGAAGAAGAGACCGTAGCCGGTCTGGAGGCCGCCAAGGGCTACATCCGCAGCGAGCTGAAGGAACGGATGGGGGTGCGCCACGTGCCCGAACTCAGCTTTTTGGCCGACCGCTCGGGCCGTTTCAAGGCGCGTATTGAAGAGCTGATGGACCGGCACCGCAAGCGGCAGAAGACGCCCGTTGAACAAAGCCCTGCCGTGCAGAGCCCTGCTGGAGAGGGTTTGACGGCACAGAACTCTCCCGAGTTGAGTGCCGCGGCGGCGCCAAAGGCGCTGGTCGAGTAGCCGCGCATGAACCATTTCAATCGCAGTCTGGCTTTTGACTCCAGAAGTGACACGATGAGCCTTGCTCCGGGCCTCGCATCCATGGAGGAGACCCCTGCCGCATACGAGAGCCGGATTGAGGCGAGACGGATGGAAGAACTTCGAATACAAGAGATTATCGAGGTTTTGCGCCAGGGTGAGCGCTTCCTGGTCTGCTCGCACGCCCGTCCGGACGGCGATGCGGTCGGTTCCATGCTGGCCATGGGAATGCTCCTGGAGCAGTTGGGCAAGCGCGCCGATCTGGTGACCGCCGACCGTATCCCGAACAGCCATCGCGGGTTGCCCAGAGCTGAGGACATTCGTACCGCGCCGCGCGTGCATGGCTCCTACGACGCCGCGATCCTGCTGGAGTGCGACGGGCTGGAGCGCACCAGGCTGCGCGGCCTGGAAGATTTTTTTCTGGTCAACATCGATCACCATGCCAGCGGCCGGCAGTTTGGCCAGTTGAACTGGATTGACCGCTATGCGGCCAGCGTGGGCGAAATGGTCTACCGGCTGGCGAAGGCCGCCGGGGCCAGGATTACGCCGCAGATGGCCACTTGCCTTTACACCACGCTGCTGACCGACACCGGGGGCTTCTGCTACGGCTCCACACAGGCCTCCACCTTTGCCCTGGCACGGGAACTGGTGCTGGCCGGAGCCGATCCCATTCGCATCGCCCAGGATGTGTACTTTTCCGCGCCTGCCTCGAAGATGCTGCTGCTGGGCGCGGCGCTGGGCAATCTGCAGCGCGAGGGGAGGCTGGCCTGGCTCTGGGTCACCCAGCAGGACATGGTGCGCAGCTGCGCCGCCGAGGAGGACTGCGAGGGGGTGGTGAACTTCGCGTTGGCCATTTCGGGGGTCGAAGCCGCGGTTTTCCTGCGCGAGTTGCCGGATCGGCGCATCCGGCTGAGCATCCGCAGCAAGGGCCGGGTCAATGTCTCCGCCATTGCCGGCCGGTTGGGCGGCGGGGGCCACAAAAGCGCCGCCGGCTGCACGCTGGAGGGGCCGCTGCCCCGCGCGCTCGATGAGATTCTGGCGCAACTGCGCCCCAGCGTGGTTTTGCTGGTCGGAGGCTAGGGCTGAATAGGTTGCGGAGACGCTCCCTGCCACAGTAATTTCTCTGTTTTCAAAGAGCGCGGCTGAAGCTGGGCTCTTTCAGCGCAGAGAAACCACTCCTCCGGTGGTTTTGCAGCCACTTCGACCGTGCTCTTCAGAAAGCAAGGTTTCATAATGCACGGCGGCAATCCATTGAGATTCGGCCAGAATCTGTTAGCCTTGACCCTGTCGAAGCGCTGTGTAATCTCCGCGTTTTCTTGAAGCGCGGATTCTGGCCGGGGGCATTCAGATTCCCCCGATTGCCCTGACCGAAGCAGATTTGGCCGGTCTGCGTGAGGCCAAGCTAAATCTGCCCGTTGGAGAAACGCTGGAAGTGGACACTTTTCAGGAACCATCCGCTCCGGACTCGCCCCCAGGCTGGCGTCTGAGGCTGCCTCGTTGGGCCACCGTCTGCGAGGCCTCCGTTTTTCTCGGCTTTACCCTCTTTTTCCTTCTCTACGGGCAGATTCCGCTGCTGGGCGGCGACGGGCTGGGCCTGGTGGGGGCCGATGAGCCCCGCTATGCGCAGATTGCGCATGAGATGCTGGACCGCTTCGACTCGGCTCAGACGCTGAAGGCCCGGCTGAGCGCCTGCGTCACCCCCTACCTTTACGGCCACCCCTGGCTGGAGAAGCCTGCCCTCTATTACTGGCGGGCGATGTTCATCTTCCAGGACTTCGGCGTGCACGACTGGAGCGCCCGGCTGCCCTCGGCCAGCTTCGCCTTCGTCATGGCTGCGTTGATCTACCTGCACATGAAGAGATTCCGCCCTGGTGGCCACCTGGACGCGGCGCTGATTACCGTGGCCTGCGCCGGCATCATCGGCTTTTCCCGCGGCGCCTCGACCGACATGCAGATGGCGGCGCCGTTGGCCATTGGCCTGCTGGGCTGGTACGCCTGGTACGAGACCGATTCCAAGTTCTGGCTCTACGACATCTACTTTTTCACCGGCCTGGCCACCCTGGCCAAGGGACCGGTAGCGCCTTTTCTGGCGATCGTCATCGTGGCCGCCTTCGCCTTTCTGCGCCGCGACTGGTCGATTCTGTGGCGCTCCTTCTGGTGGCCGGGGGTGGCGCTCTATTTTGCCATGGTGCTTCCCTGGTTCATCGCCGTGCAGCATCAGAACCCCACCTTTTTCCGTGAATTCTTCCTGGAACACAATCTGCAGCGCTTTGCCACCGATCGCTACCAGCACCATCAGCCCTTCTGGTACTACCTGGTGGTGGTGCTGCTGGCCGTAATGCCCTGGACGGTGATTGCCGTGCGGGCGCTCGCTGACGGCATTCAAACCTCGGTCTGCGAGTGGCGGGCGCGCCACGCCAGCCGGTGCAAGCCCTGCGCCGGCCGCCCCGGCGACGCCTTTCCGGAGTTTCTGGTCCTGTGGGCGCTGATTCCCATCCTCTTCTTTTCCCTTTCGCGGTCCAAGCTGCCCGGCTATATTCTGCCCTCCATTCCGCCTATTACCATCCTCACCGGCGACTACCTTTTCCGCCGCCGTCAGACGGGACTGAACCGCTGGGTGCTGGCCGGCCACGCGGTGCTCTGCGCGGTGATGACCCTCTTCGCACTGCTGCTGCCCTGGTTTGTGGCCCACGGCCGGCAGATGCCGCCCTGGCACGCGCTGCTGGTGGCTCTGATGGCCTCCTGTGGCGCGGCCCTGCTGATTCTGGTGGTGGTCAAGGGCTTCGGCGTGGCCCGGCTGCGGCTGGTGACCACGGGAGTTTTGATGGTGCTTGTTCTGTTTCTTTATGGAATTGGCCCAGTCTTCGGCATTCCGGCCATAGCTCAGACCAAGCGGGTGATCCACTTGCTGGACCGCTCTTACTCGGCGCGTCCGCTGGCCGCGCAATTGGCCCAGTTGGCTCCCGACGACGAGACGGTAGCGGTCTTCCGTGCCCGGCGCGACGTCGAGTACGGCCTCTCGTTCTATCGCAATCGCGAGGTGGTGAACTACGAAGAGAGCGGCGTGCCGGATGAGCAGCACCTGCTGGTGGCGCGGGTGACGGGCCGTGGCGGCATGGATCTGCACACCCAGGCCGCGCTCGATGAGTACCTGGCCGGCCGTCAGTACGAGCAGCTTTTCAGTTGGCCGGAGCAGGGACTGGTGGTCTATATGGTGGGCAGCCGGTAAACTGCCAGTGGTCAGTGGTTGTACCAACTGTAGGTGCCCCACCCTCGGCGCTGTCATCCTGAGTGGAGCGCAGCGGAGTCGAAAGCCTGCCCTGAGCGAAGTCGAAGGGGACCTGCTTCTTGCAACTTTGCGCCTAGGGTGGGATATCAAAGCACTCTATCGCAAAGCACGAAATCACGCGATCAGAGACGAAGGGACTAGGGACGAGGGAACTCTGAGCAGTTTGCTACATATCGCCGCTGGCTGACCGCTGTTCACTGACCACGGACCACTGTCGTAAGGGAAGAACCATGGCATCGGGCGTTTCCATCGAGATCCTCGACCTGCGGCACTTTGCGGCGCCGTTATTGCGTCCCGTGCTGGAGGCGGAGGGGGAGCTTTGGAGGCAGCGCCTGCACTGGGATCACCGCGTTCCGGCCAAGCTGCTGATGCAGTACCTTGACAGCCATGTGCTGCCCGGCTACGCGGCCCTGGATGCGGGCCAGATCACCGGCTACGTCTTCTGCGTCTACGAGGAGAGCAAGGCGATCATCGGCGACCTCTTCGCGCTGCCCGGCCCCCATCCTGACGCGGGGGCAGCCGGGCGCTTCCTGGCTCGCGAGAACCCGGCTCACGCCATCCAGCCTCATGAATTTTCCCCCCATGAAATCGAGGAGACGCTGCTTCGCCACTTGCTCGAGCTGCTGGTGAACTCGCCCCAGGTCGATCGCGTGGAATCGCAACTGCTGCTGCACCCCTCGGGCGCCCACGCCCAGGTCTTCCGCGAGGCAGGCTTCCAGATTTACCGCCGGCTCTTCATGGTGCGGCCGCTGGCCGGCTTCTGGGGAGCACCGCGCGTGAATCTGCCCGCCGGGCTGGAGCTGCGTCCCTGGCGCGACGAGGATGTAACCGCCGCCGGAAGCCTGATCACCGAGGCCTATCGCGACCATCCCGACAGCGTGATCAACGACCAGTACCGCTCGCTCCACGGCTCGTTGCGCTTTCTCCATAACATCGTCCACCACTCCGGCTGCGGCGTCTTCTCCGTGCAGATCTCGCACGTGGTGGTGGAGCGCTCCAGCCGCCGGCTGGTGGCGCTGCTGCTGGGCTCGCGGGTCAGCCCGGAGAGCGGCCACATCACCCAGCTCTGCGTTCATCCCTCCTGGCGCCGCCGCGGCCTGGCCCGGATGCTGCTCACCCTGGCCGCCTCCTGCTTCCTGCGCCAGGGCGTCAGCGAAATCTCGCTCACCGTCACCGAAGCCAACGCCGAGGCCGTCGAGCTCTACCGCTCCGAGGGCTACGACTGCGTGCATAGCTTCGACGCCGCCGTCTGGCGGCGGGGAAGTCATGCTTGAAAATCCTATGGGGATTACGCGGGGCGGACAAACCCGGTCCTATTTCGATTTTTTGGCCAGGGATACCGCAAATCAAATCGGGAACTGGGTGCCCCATCCTTGCGGCTGTCATCCTGAGCGGAGCGCAGCGGAGTCGAAAGCCTGCCCTGAGCGAAGTCGAAGGGGACCTGCTTCTTGAAACTTTGTCGCAAGGGTGGGATACGGCAAACTTCAATCGAAAACTTATCGCGCGACCAGGAACATCAGCCAGCTAATCGCAATCGTCGAGCCCACAAAAAGCACAAAGCAGTAGATTCCGTAACGGATCATGCGCCGGGGCGTCTCGCGCTGGGTAATGCCGAAGACGATCGAGGCGAAGAGGGCGAACAGCACCACCGCCATAAAGTGGGAGGGCTGAAAAAACGTATGGCCCATCAGGATTTTCTCCCGGTGCGCAGATTGTGCGCGTCCACGGCGGCAATCACATTCAGCAGGCCGGCCACCACAATGAAGCGCGTGCCGTAGTCGGCAAGGGTCGTCTGCGCCTGCGCCGCGCCCAAGCCCAGAATCTGGCTGACGATGTACAGCAGCCCATTGCCCAGGTCGCCGGCCAGCCCCAGAATGTCCAGAATCTCGTGCGCGTTCGAGTAGAGCTTGCCCTGCATCGTCAGGCCCAGCACGAACATGGCCAGAATCGAGGCCGACAGCAGTGCCCCGCGCCCCCATTTGCGCAGCAGAAAGTGCCCCGCTCCGGGAACCAGCCAGCCGGCGATCAGCGGAAGGTAGACAAAACCCTCTCGCGCGCCGGGTTTTGCGCTGGTTTTTGCGCCCGGTTGCGCTCCCGGCTGCGAGACCGGCTGCGAACCGGAATTCGCCGCGGTGTTCTTGTTTTCTACGGTTGCCATTCCCTTTTGACTATACCGCATTCGGGCCAGGGCTCTGGGGCAGGGTTCAGGGATCAGAAACCTGAGACGCCGGAGCCTGACTGTCGAATTCAGCGCCCCATCCGTGCAGCGGCTTTTCGTGAAACAGCGATTGAAGGGTGCGAATCCACGCAGTTCAGAGGGTTGGCCGTTCCTGCCCCCTGCCCCCTGCCCCCGAACCCTGAGCCCTGGCCCCTAAATCCTCACCAGCTCCCGCTGAATCCGCCCCGTAACCCAGGCCTTGCCCGGAGCGGTCAGCATGTCCACCTCGCTACGCACGCCGAACTCCGGCAGGTAGATCCCCGGCTCAACCGAAAAGCAGGTCCTCGGCAGCAGGAGCCGTTCGTCGTGGGTTTCCAGGTTGTCCAGGTGCGCGCCCGCGCCGTGCAGCTCGCGACCGATGTTGTGGCCGGTGCGATGGGTGAAGAAGGCACCAAATCCGGCCGCGCGGATCACATTACGGGCCGCGTCGTCGGCCTCGAAGCCGCGCATGGGCCGTCCGGCAGCGAAGGCCTCTTCGACGGCCCGGATGGCCGCGTCGCGGGCTTCGACGACCGTCGCGAAGACCTGCTGCTCGCGCTTCGTGGGTTCGCGCCCCACCACCCCGGTCCAGGTTATGTCGTAAAAAATGCTGCCGGGATGGTTCAGCCGGGCCCAGATGTCGATGAGCAGGAAATCGCCTTCCCTGATGGTCGAACTTCGCTCGGCCGTGGGCTCATAGTGCGAGTCCGAGCTGTTCGCATTGACGCTGACGTTGGGCCCATCCTCCCAGACCAGGCCCTCGCGGCGCATCGCCTCGCTGAGCCACTGCATGTGGTCGAACTCGGTATACAGGGCGGCCTTGCCGGCGGCAGAGCGCAACCGGCGGCCAATCTCCCGCCAGCCCTCGGCCAGAATGGCGTCAAGGGCCCGCTGCGCCACGCCGTGCGTGGCCATCTGCTCCTCGCTCAGAACGGCTTCAAAGCGGCTGACCAGGTCGGCCGAACTGACAATCCGCTTGCCCAGCCCGCGCAAAAATTCGACCGTTCCGGCGTCCACCATCGAGACGTACATGATGGCGTTATCGGGCGAGTACTGCATGGCCACGGTGCGCGCTCCGGCCAGCATCGCTTCCAGCCCGACCTCCAGCTCCTGCCAGCTCGAATAGAGCGCCTTTGCGCCGGGCAGCCGGTCCAGCCGCCCCTGCTCGATGCGATGCACCAGCTTGCGCGGTTCGCCCGCGGCGGGCACAAAGTAGTACCAGCGCCGGGTAACCAGCGCCTTCTCATCGAGGTGCAGAATGCGCGCGGCGATGGGGTCGCGATGATGGTGGTCGTAAAAGAGCCACCCATCCAAACCGGCCTCGATGAGAGCCGCCTGCATCGCCGCGAGATTCGGCCCGGAATTCTCCCCGGAATGCGCCTCGGGGCTCGGCACTGAATTTGGCCCTGGTTTCGCCTCTGAATTTGCTTCTGGATGCGCCTCGAAATTCATCATACCGGCCATGATACGCGCGCCATACGGCCAGTGGGCGCCAGCAGTAAGACATTGAATGCAAAAGTGAAATCGCTGATTTTTTGCTAAAATCTTAGCATTGGATCAGACCCATTCCAGCACAATGGCCCTCTGGTGGAAGGCGCAAGGGATTATTTGCGATTTCCTGATGGGTTATTTATGCCCTTCCTGTATTAATATTCTTAATCCGCAACAGCCGGATCACTCCTGGGAGCGACTGAATTCTCTCTCGGGGAAGCCATACGGCGAGCCTGCTCGTATGGCATGAAGGCTCGGCTGAGGGAAGGCTGAACCGGACAGGATGCGGCCGTTTGCCTCCTGATTTTGGGCCGAATTGAAGCTGCATCCGCAACACAAATCTTTTTCTGGGAGAACAGTGCCGATGAATATGAATACCAATCGCATTCTGCAATCGATGGCCGGAGCCGCCATGGCAGTCGCCATGATGGCTGGCGCGCAGAGCCCGGCTCCGCCCGCGCCCGAGGCCGCTGCCAGCGCCGCGCCCGCCGCGGACAACTCCGCCATCCTCAAAGACATCGAGGATATGAAGACGCGCATCGCGCAACTGGAGGCCCAGTTGAAGGCGCAGGCCGCCGCCGCCGCTCCGGCTCCGGCCGTTGCCGCCGCTCCCGCCGCCCCGGCCGCGCCCACCTGGAGCGTCGGCCCCATGGACGTCAGCGGCTACGTCGACGCCTACTACAGCTTTAACGCCAATCGGCCCAACAATGATTCGGATGCGGGGCAGTACAACCAGCTCTATAACTTCAACGATGTGACCAACCAGTTCGCATTGAGCGCGGCCAAGCTGACCCTCAACCACGATCCCGATCCGGTGGGCGCGCACATCGATTTTCTCTACGGCCGCACCGATACCCAAGTCAATGGCTCTTCGGATAGCTACACAAATAGCGGCGCAGGCAAATACATCGAGCAGGCCTTCCTGAGCTTCAAGCCTGTCAAGGCCAAGGGCTTTGAAGCCGATTTTGGCAAATTTGCCACCTCGGCCGGCGCGGAGGTCATCGAGTCCAAGGACAACTGGAACTACTCCCGCTCGCTGCTCTTTGCTCACGCCATTCCTTACACCCACATCGGCTTGCGCACCTCCTACCCGCTTACCAAGGCCTGGACTGTCGGTGTGCAGGTGATCAACGGCGTCTATGGCAACTTCAAGTCCAACAGCGGCGTCAGCTGGGGCTTTACCAGCGCCTACGTCAAGCCCAAGTACACCTGGAGCGCCAACTACTACACTGGCCCGCAGAACTACGACACGCAGAAGGGCTATCTGAACCTCTTCGATACCACCCTGCTGCTGACGCCCACCGCCAAGTTCAGCGCCTACCTCAACTACGACTACGGCCAGAACCGCGTTACGGATTCCAACCCGCCCTATCACAGCGAGGGGTTGGCGCACTGGCAGGGTGTCGCGATTGCCGCTCGTGAGCAGTTTGCACCTAAGGACGCCGTTGCCGCCCGCTACGAGTTCTACTTCGACCCGAACGGCTACACGATTGGCAACGGAGACGCTGCTAATTGTGACTTCAACGACAATTCTTGCCGCACGCAGATGCAGGAGTTAACTCTGACCTACGAGCATAAGTGGATAGAAGGCCTGCTGGCCCGTGTGGAATACCGTCATGACTGGACCAACGCCAATTACTTCACCAAGGGAGATTATGACGGCAAGGTGAAGGCGCAGTCCACGCTGACCGCGGGCTTTGTGGCCTTCTTCGGGCCCAAGCGGTAAGTGAAGCAAGACGTTATCTGACAAGCAACCAGCAACATCCGACAGAAAAGGACGGGCCAAGGCCCGTCCTTTTCATTTGCTGCCGGATGAGTTTCCATTTACTCCTGACCGGTAATCGGCCGTTTTCAAACAATCCTGGCAAAGCCAGCAACTCTTTTAATTTCCCTCATTCTATCTTTATCGCTTCAGCGCTAGCATTCTATTAAATCATTCAGGTATTACCTGTCGGCCTGAGCAGCAAATCGGAGACGGGTGAGCCTTACCAGACTCCCGGGGCTATCTGCCGGGGGCATCCGAACATAAGTAAATCTTTCAGGAGAATGCTCATGGCAGATCAAAAAGCACCTCAGATGCAGGCCACCCTGGGACTTACCGGGCTGACCAGCAACGCAATGGCCCTTATCGCCCCCGGCGCATTTCTATGGCTTACCTTCTACATTCAGGCCACCACCGGCACCACCGCGCCGGCCATGTGGCTGGGCATCTTTGGCGCCCTGCTGCTCTGCCTGGCCACGGCGGTCGCCTACGCGGAAATCTCCAAGATCTATCCCGGCACCGGGTCGAGTTACTACTACGCCGAGCAGGCGCTGCTCTCCAAGGACAAGGCATTCAAGTACGCCCGCGTGGCCAAGTTCATCGTCGGCTGGGGCTCGCACCTATATTACTGGGTCTATCCCGGCGTGATGGTGGCTGTTACCGGCGTCTTCGTCGGCTATGTGGTCGGCTTTCTCTATCCCGCATTTCTGAGCGGCTCGAATCCTGGCCCGGTTTTCATGGCGCTGGTGGCCGTAGCCTTCTCCTTCTTTGTCGCCTGGATCGCCCAGAAGGGCGCCGGCGCGTCGACGGCCGTCAACCTGGCCATCAATGTTGTGCAGATCTCCGCGCTGCTGGTCTTCAGCGTGCTGGCACTCGGTTACCGCACCAGCCATCCCTCGGGCACGCCTGGCTTCCAGTATGACTCGCAGACCCAGTCTACCTACAGTTACCAGTTCGCCACGGGCAAGGACGGCTCGACGGTGCGCGACTCGGCCGGCGCGCCGCTGCCCCTGCTGGATGCGGCGGGCAAGCCGGTTCCGTTCCAGATCACCTATCCTGAAAAGGACGCGAACGGCGCCTTCCTGACCCACACCTCCGCCGCCTCCGTCATTGCGCCGCATAAGTTCAGTTTCCTTTTCATTCAAGCCACGGTCGCCATTCTCATTCTGGTCGGCTTCGAGTCGGTGACCTCGATGGGAGGCGAGGCAAAGAATCCTAGCAAGCATATTCCCATAGCAGTTATCGCTTCGCTCTTGATACAAGGCCTGGTCTGCTACCTGATCGAGTATTTCGCGGCTAACTACTTCCTCAACTCGGGTTATACGATGCAAAGCGCGGCCGGTTCCGCGGCTCCCATCGGCGACATGATGATCATCGTCGGCGATGCTCTGCTGGGGCATGGCAATGGCAAGTACTTCATGCTGGTTGAAGCCTTCACCGTCTTCCTGGCGTTGATCGGCACCACGCTGAGCTGCATGAACACCGGCGCCCGCGTCACCTACGCGATGGGCAAGGACGACGAGGCTCCCGAGCACTTCGGCGTTCTGCACGCCAAGTCGCTGACCCCGCGGCGCGCTATCTGGACACTGGCCGTCATCTCCGCGGTCATCGGCGTGGTCGCCGTCTCGCTGGTCTTTGCCGACGCCGGCGCGCCCACCGATGCGGCCATTGCGGCGCTGCCTCATGGCATTTTCTCCAACTTCGGCTATGCCTCGCACGACACGCTGGCCGCGCTTCCCAACTCGCTATTGACCATCACTCTTACCTCCAACTTCGGCACCTTCATCCTCTACGCACTCAGCTGCTTCCTGTGCATCGTGGCCTTCCACGGGCGTCCCGACTACAACGTGGTTCGCCACATGCTCATTCCTGGCTTCGGCCTTCTCGCCAACTTGGTCTGCATGGCCTTCTACCTGATCAGCCCGGTCTTCGGCCTGGGAACCTTCAAGGAGCCATTGCTGGCGCTGGGCATCTCGGCCGTCTGGGGCATTTACGGAGCCATTTACTTCCTTCGCTCATCCAAGGCTAAGGGGAAGGCGATTCTGCTTGAATCCAGGGAAGAAATTTAACCGCGATTCAACCCAACCAAAGCTTCCGGGTGGCTTTTCTGCTTGTAAGTCGATGAGCAGGGAGCCACCCAGTGGCGTTTTATGAAGCAGGCTTTCAAAATCCCAGAAAAGCATTTTTCCCGCGGCAAAGGAAAAGATGCCCGAGGCGGCGGCGCCCATGCTCGACGTACAATTTGGCCAGGCCAGCGATTTTGGCAAAATCCGCACCAACAACGAAGACTCGATGGGGTCGTATATTCCCTCGTCCCGGCGGCTGGCCCGGTCCCACGGCTACCTGTTCGCTGTTGCTGACGGGGTGGGCGGCATGGACCTGGGCGAGGTGGCCTCGGCCACGGCCATCAAGGTTCTCACCGAGGAGTTTCCCAAGGCCCCGGCCGGCACGATGCTCCCCAATTTGCTGCCGCGACTGGTCGAGCAGGCCAACACCGCGGTTCACGACCGCACCCTGGCGCCCCAGTACCAGGGCAAGAAAATGGCCACCACGCTGGTCTCCTGCGCCTTGCGCTTCGACCAGGCCATCGTCTCGCATGTGGGCGACTCGCGCTGCTATCTGATCCGCAACGGCGAAGCCAGACAGATTACCCAGGACCACACCTGGGTCAACGAGCAGCGAAAAATGGGGCTGCTTTCGGCCCAGGAGGCGGCTACCTCCGAATCCCGGCACATTTTGATCCGCTCGCTGGGAACGGAGATGTTCGTCTCTCCCGACACTACGGTTCTGACCCTGCTAGCCGGCGATTTGCTGGTTCTCTGCTCCGATGGACTCCATGATGAGATGCCCGAGAGTCTTATGGCGGAGATTGTTACCCAGAAAAAGGAGATGCAGGAGATTGCCCGTGAATTGGTGGCCCGCGCTGTCGAGATTGACGGCAACGACAACACCACCGCGCAGGTCATCCGCGTCCGCTCGGTGGAGCCGGTGGGCATGTACCGCGGCCGCCCCTACCGGTTGCCCGGTTAAGCCATTTTTGGCCGGAATTCCTGGCGGCCATTATGGAATCCTTAGCTTATTTTTCACCGTTGCTGGTAGAGTTGACACAGTTTCACCGATTCTGATGGAGTATGCCGCGTTATGGGTTTTTACGACAGCTTGAAAGCTGGTTCGCAGATTGATTCCTACCGCATCGAAGCACCGGTTGCCCGCAGCGGCATGGCCTCCATCTATCGCGCCACAGACCTGCGTGATAACCGCCAGGTAGCCCTGAAGATTCCCCACCCCGACTTAGAGGCCGATCCCGTTCTCTTCGACCGTTTTCAGAGAGAATCCAGCATCGGCGAAAAGCTCGACCACCCCACGGTGATGCGCGTCTTCGGCGGCGAAAAGCGCTCCCGCATTTACATGGTGATGGAGTGGTGCGAAGGCCGTCTGCTGCGGCAAATTCTCAATGAAGGCCCGCTGCCGCACGACCGCGCCATCCGCATTGCCGTCAATGTCCTGGATGGCCTGGATTACATTCATGCGCACGGCGTCGTGCACCGCGACCTGAAGCCGGAAAACATCATGGTCGATGAGAACGACAACATCAAGCTGATTGATTTTGGCATTGCCGGCGACTCGGCCGCGCGGCGGCTGACCTACGCCAACTTCACCGCCGCTCTGGGCACGCCGAACTACATTTCTCCCGAGCAGGTGAAGGGCAAGCGGGGCGATGGCCGCTCCGACATCTACTCCATGGGCGTAATTCTCTACGAGATGCTCTCCGGCAAGCTGCCTTTCTCCGGACCCACGCCGCTGGCCGCGATGAATGACCGCCTGCTGAACCACCCCACTCCGCCCCGCGTCGCCGATCCCACCATCACCCCTGAATTGCAGGAGATTCTCTATCGCGCGCTGGAGAGGGAGCCGAAAAACCGCTACGCCAAGGCGCATGATTTTGCCTGGGACCTGACCCATCAGGACCAGGTCGGCGTCGAGGACCGGGTGGAGTTGCGCGACTGGCAAAAACGCAAATCCCAGCTTGCGCGCAAGATTCTCTACTACACCGCTCTGGCTCTTATCCCGGTTGTGATGCTGCTGTTGATGATTCTGGTGGCGCATCACCACCGTTAACGGCGGCTTCTAAAGCATTTTCACTTCATATAAATGTGACACTTGCGCCTGCCCAAAGAGACTCCGCCGCCGAAGCGCGGGGCTCAATCCCCAATGAGGCTGACAATCCGAGGAATTGTTATACTTGGATATGTTGTCTTTTTCTGGCGTAAGCGAATCGGCGGCTTCAAGTTGGCGTGAAATCCCGTTTAACTACACTTCGGCCGACGACCATCGGGCCATTGGATTCCTGCTTGGCCCGGAAACGGTGCGGGTTCTTGAGGAGCTTCGCAGCGCCAGAGTCACGGGCCGCTCCGCCCGTCATCTCATGCGCATTTTTGGCGACGTGCTGATTCACCGCCGCAATCCCTATCTCTTCCAGGAACTGGTCGATTCCGCTCCCCGGCGGCAGCGCTTTTTTCAAGATATCGCCAGGGATATGGAAACTATCAGCGCCGGGGCAAACGGCAATACACGTGTACTCGACACGCTCGCCAAATGCCGCGAGCTGATTGCGGAGTTTCGCGGCGACGTGGAAGGCGCCCCCGATCTGCGCAACCGCATCCGGCGCGAACTCGGCTCCATTGTTGGCGGCGGCAACGTCCTCTTCGATCCTTTCTCCCTGGTTTCTCATGCCACCGACGCTACGGATTGGCGCCTTTATCTCCCGCTGGCCGTGGTGACGCCGGACGCGGAAGCGCAAGTGGCTCCGCTTCTGGCGGCCATCGGGCGCCTGGGTTTGAAGGCCATTCCGCGGGGAGCTGGCACTGGCCTGACCGGTGGCGCGGTGCCGCTGCGCTCCGGCTGCGTGGTGGTGAATACCGAAAAGCTCAACCGCATTCGCGGCATCGGCCAGCAGGAGCTGCAACTTGAGGACGGGCGCGCGGTCACCGCCCAGGTGATGGAGGTGGAAACCGGCGTCGTCACGGAAAGCGCCATGGAATACGCCAGTGAGCGCGGCCTAGTCTTCGCCACCGATCCCACCAGTTCCTGGGCCTGCACCATTGGCGGCAACATCGCGGAGAACGCAGGCGGCAAGATGGCCGTGCGCTGGGGCACCTGCATCGACAACCTGCTCGAATGGCGGATGGCCATGCCCAGCGGCCAGCGCTGGACCGTGCGGCGCACCAACCATCAATTGCGCAAGATCATGCCGCAGGACGTGGTGACCTTCGACGTTCTGGACGAACAGAACGAGCCGGTGAAGCGGATTGAGCTCGGTGGCACACAGATTCGCAAGAAGGGGCTCTGGAAGGACATCACCAACAAGGCGCTGGGCGGCCTGCCCGGAATGCAGAAGGAAGGCACGGACGGCGTCATCACCTCGGCCAAATTCGTGCTTTATCCCGAGTACCAGGCCAAGCGAACCCTCTGCTTGGAGTTTTTCGGGCCCGATTTTGAAGAGGCCAGCCGCGTCATTCTTGAACTTTCACGCGCCTTCCCCTTCCCTGCCGACGATCAGGAGACGCTGCTGGCCCTTGAGCATTTCGATGACGAATACATCCGCGCCATCGGCTACAAGGTCAAGGCGGCCCGCGCGCAGACTCCCCGCGCCGTACTTCTCATTGACGTCGCCGGCAACAGCGCGGAGCAGGCCAGCCGCGGCGTGGAACGGATTCGCGCGCTGCTGGCGGAGCATCCCAACACCCTGCTGTTCGCCGCCCGCGATGCCGCCGAGTCCCAGCTCTTCTGGGCCGACCGCAAGAAGATGGGCGCGATTGCCCGCCGCACTAACGCCTTCAAGATGAACGAGGACATTGTCCTTCCCCTGGAGGCCCTGGCCGAGTTTGCGCATTTTGTCGATGGCGTCAACATTGAAGAAGAGCGTTACTCGCAGCTCTGCTTCGCCCGGCGCGCGGAAGAAATCCTGGCGGCTCCGGTGGCCGGCGAGGACGAGGAGCAGTCCGCCGCCCGGATTCCCGCCCGGGTCGAACTCTGCGTGAAATTCCGCGAGCAGGTGGAAGGCCTGGATGCGAAGACCTTGCGCTCGCTGGCCGTGCTCCAGGAATTCCGCTACAGCCTGGAAAGGCTGATGCGCGGTTATCCCTCGGTGCTGGAGGCGCTGGACCGCACCCACCATGAAGTTCGCGATCGCCGCATCGTGCTGGCTACCCACATGCACGCCGGCGATGGCAACGTGCACGTCAATGTGCCCGTGCTCTCCAACGACCGGCCCATGCTGGACCGCGCCGACCGCCGCATCGACGAGGTCATGGCCAAGGTGATTGCGCTGGGCGGCGTGGTTTCCGGCGAACACGGCATCGGCATTACCAAGCTCAAGTACTTGGAACCGGAGCGCATCAAGGAGCTGACCGCCTATCGCCGCGAGGTTGATCCCGGCGGCCTGATGAATCCCGGCAAGCTGGAGGATTACGAGGCGCTCGGCTACATCTTCACGCCCTCGTTCAACCTGCTCGAGCTTGAGGCTCGCATTCTTCAGCACGGCCAGTTGGAAGAACTCTCGCACCAGATTGCGCACTGTGTCCGCTGCGGAAAATGCAAGCCCAATTGCTGCGTCTACTATCCCGCGCGCGGGATGTTCTTTCATCCGCGCAACAAGAATCTGGCCATCGGCTCATTGATCGAGGCGCTGCTCTACGACGCGCAGCGGAAACTTACCGCCCGCTTCGAGCTGCTGCCATGGCTGGAGGAAGTCGCCGACCATTGCACCATTTGCCACAAATGCCTGCCAGTCTGCCCCGTCGATATCGACACCGGAGAGGTCTCGGTTCTGGAGCGCGAGATTCTGACCGGTTGGGGGTACAAGCACACCTCCATCGCCACCAAGCTCACCCTGCGCTATCTGGACAGCCATTCACCGGCCTTCAACAAGCTCTTCCGCGCCTCCGTGATTCGGCTCGGCGGCCTGGCGCAGCGCCTGGCCAGCCGACTGGTGGCTCCGTTGCAGCCTGCTGATGGAGCTTCGAAGTTCTATCCGCTGCAAATGCTGCGTTCCTCGCTGCCGGCTTATCCTGGCCAGACGCTGCGCGACGTGCTGCCCAACTGCGAACCGGATCAGGCGCTGGTCTTTGAGCCCGCCCCGGCGGCAACCGGCGCCTCCGCGGAGCCGAAGACGGTCTTCTACTTCCCAGGGTGCGGTTCCGAGCGCCTCTTCTCCGACGTCTCCATGGCCGCGATTCATATGCTGCTGGAGATGAATACGCGCGTGGTTCTGCCGCCGCCCTTTCTCTGCTGCGGTTTTCCTGCCCACGTAAATGCCAAAACCGCCCAGCACTCGCGCACCGTTCTTCGCGATTCGATTCTGCTGGCCCAGATCCGCGGAATGTTCGCCGATCTTGACTTCGACGCTTGCGTAGTCACCTGCGGGACCTGCCGGGAAGGTCTGGCCGGCATGGAGGCCGAAAAGCTGTTCAAGCGGATTGTGGATGCGGGAACTTACCTGCTGGAGCGCGGCCTCAAGCTCCAGGGTGCGGACAATTACCTCTACCATGCGCCCTGCCACGATTCGCTCGACGGCAAGGCAGCCGGCGTCCTCAAGAAACTCGGCGGCTTCGGCGCTGTAACCCCGGTGCCGCACTGCTGCTCCGAGGCCGGAACCCTCTCGCTCTCGCGTCCCGACATTACCGATTCCATGCTGGACCGCAAGCGCGAGGCCTTGCTCGAAGTTCTGAACGGCGCGAAGGCCACAGTGCTCACCAACTGCCCTTCCTGCCTGCAAGGCCTTGGCCGCTTGAGGAACCTTGGCGTCAGGCCATTGCACATCGCCGTCGCGCTGGCCGAAAAACACTCTGGCCCGGAGTGGAAGAAGAAGTTCCTGGCCCAGGCCAGCCGAGCCAGCACCGTCAGTTTTTAAGAGCACGTTCTGCGGATTATCTTTGTGCCCCAAGAGGGTTGGAGAAGGGCTGGAAGGTGGGTTATTTTGTCTCTCCGAGGCCGAAAATAGCAGCGCCGGAAACATTCGCCAGGGCCTGTCATTGCCAGCCGCACGTTCACCTTCACGGTCTGGTTGCTGCCGAGCCTTTCGAATTCCCTTTTCTGCAGAACGCGCAAAAGTTTGGGTTGCAGATCGAGACTGATGTCTCCAATCTCGTCCAGAAACAGGCTGCCCTCCTGAGCCAGTTCGATCCGGCCGCGCTTTTGCGCCAGAGCGCCGGTAAAAGCTCCCTTTTCGTATCCGAAAAGCTCGCTTTCCAGCAATCCGGAAGGAATGGCTGCACAGTTCAACCTCACAAATGTTCTGTCACGGCGGGCATTTTGATTGTGGATGGCGCACGCCACTGGCCCCTGGCCCTGTCGAAACGCCTGGCGCGCCGCGACCACCATGCGCATGGATAACCGCTTTGCTTGCCGCTGATTCAGGCGTTTCAAAACGGTTGCCTTTACGCTGGCGGCTCAGGCCGGTATGATAAAAATCAGTTGGCTGGCTGGAGTTTTCTCTGGCACGCTCTCAGCCGGTTGCCTTTGAGCGGGAGTAGTTCAGTGGTAGAACGTCAGCTTCCCAAGAGTCGAATTCGCCGATTTCGAGTAAACCCCTTAAAAATCATATAATCAACGTAAAATCAAAGACTTGAAGGTGAAACTTTCCGGTTGCATCCGTGAGCATATTTAGCGCATTTTGCCAGTTTTTGCAGGATTTGACGATCGTGGATAGTAAAAATGGATAGTAAGCTGGTGGGCATTTCTTACCCAAATTGCCTCGATTCTTGGCCCAAGTTTTGCCTAAGCTTCTTGCCCAGCTTTTGATTCTGCATATTCGCCTCATATTCGCCTATAATGTGGCGATGGCATTCGGATTCCCAACCGTCGAGCGCAAGGTTTTCGTCATCACCTGCAAGCGGTGCCACCGCAATGTGCCGTCCGGCGTCCAGGAGTTCCCGTTTCAGTCGATCACGGTCAAGTGTCCCCTCTGCGGCGAGTTGCGCCGGTACCTGCCCTCCGAGGTCTTCCTCGGTCGGCCTGACCAACTTGCGACCCGCCAGCAGCGGGCTGGAGGCCGGTAGCTTGTTGGCTCCTTACCGGCGACCGAAAAAATAGTTTGGGGCTTGTCGCTAAAAACGGTTCAGAACGCCACTATATATATGAAAGATTTTGTCGGCGGCGGCGGCGGCGGTGGCGAGGCCGGTGATGTTCGACCCGGACGCCGGTATGCCGAGAATCAACCGGGTGATGGTCTACCTTGGGGCGTGCCTCATTGCCGGGATTAGACTGGCTGGGGAGCGGCTGGTTTCTTTGCTTGTTGGCGTTGACTCCTGCGCCGGTACTTGCCATCGGAGGTGTTTTTGGGCAAGCCGCATCATCTGGTGGCAAAACAGGCCAGGTCACAGGTACGCTGAATTGGAGTACGCGCCCCGCAACTAGGGGAGCGGGGTTCTTTGCTGGGAGGAGAAGCGGATGTGTGGTCGATACGGGTTGCTTGCCGATACGCAAGCAATCGCTGTGGCATTCAAGGCGGCACTTGGCGAAGGCACAGACGCATTTGAAGCAAGACCGTCATACAACATTGCCCCTCAGACGTTTCAGCCTGTCATTCGGCTGAATGAGGAGACCGGCAAACGCGAACTCATAATGATGCGCTGGGGTCTCGTGCCGTTCTGGTCGAAGGATGCCCAGATCGGCTACAACACCATCAATGCGAAGGCGGAGACGGTCGCCACGAGTCCAGCGTTCCGCGAGGCGTGGAAACGTCGAAGGCTGCTTGTGCCAGCGGGGTGGTTTTATGAGTGGCAGAAGTCGGATGCTAAGACGAAGCAGCCCTATGCCATCAGCCTTAAGGATGGTTCCGTGTTCGCCTTTGCTGGCCTGTGGGACAAGTGGACGGACAAGACCACCGGCCAGTCGCTGGTGACCTTTACTATCATCACCACTGCCCCCAACGAACTCCTGGAGCCGATACACAACCGAATGCCAGTGATTCTGGCACCAGAGGACTACGATCGATGGATGGCTCCGTCAGAGCCTTCACATCTGCCGGTGGATTTGCTCAGGCCGTACCCCGCAGAGGAAATGAAGGCATGGAAGGTGAGCGCCGCCGTGGGCAATGTGCGGAACAATCGACCCGAGTTGATTGAGGCTCTCGCTGACTGAATCGGTCAAGCTTTAGAGAACAGGAGGTTACAAGGTTGCCCCAATTCCGCCGCTACATCGGCATCGACTACTCCGGCGCGGAGACGACGGATTCCAGTTGCCGGGGACTCCGGGTTTACGCCGCCGAGGGCTCCGGCACGCTGAAACAGGTTCTGCCGCCGTCCAGCCCACGCCAGGACCAGCGGAAACCAAAAGTGCAATTCCTATCGACATAGTGCAATTCCCTTGGCTTGTGCTCAGACGTGTGGCTCGGGAGTGTGGCCTCGCAGTTTGGCGGCAATTTTGTCAACTGCCAAAGGTTTGCTGAAGTAGTAGCCTTGAATCTCATCGCACTGATGTGCCCGCAGGAATGACATTTGCGCTTCGTCTTCGACGCCTTCGGCAAGCACCTTGATACTCAGGCTTTTTGCCATGCTGATGATT
>Ga0182013_10002666_pt1 | contig 23183 bp, 20 predicted proteins | sample 612S2MmetaG_FD_120487 | JGI IMG/M metagenome (GOLD analysis project Ga0182013, IMG submission 120487) | Permafrost microbial communities from Stordalen Mire, Sweden - 612S2M metaG | ecosystem: Environmental > Terrestrial > Soil > Wetlands > Permafrost | place: Sweden: Stordalen | collected... | reverse complement strand
CGGCGACGGTGCCACCGGTGACGGCTGAGCTCGCCACGGTCCCGGTCGCCCACCCGGGCGCGGCCCCCGCGGGACGGTCGCCGACGACGGTCGTCCTCCGTCGCACGGCCCGACGCACCGTCCGCTCCGGTGCCCTGTGGGGCTACGTCTTCGGTGCCGTCGTCGTGTCCTCGGCGTGGAGCTACTCGAGCATCTACAAGACCCCGGCCGAGCGCGCCGCCCTGGCGGCGGCGTTCGGTTCGAACCGCACGACGATCGCCCTCTTCGGCCCCGCACCCCACCTCGAGACCGTCGCCGGGTTCACCGTGCTCAAGACCTTCCTCACGTTGACCGTGATCGGGGCGGTGTGGGGGCTCCTGACCGCCACCCGGCTGCTGCGGGGCGAGGAGCAGGACGGACGGTGGGAGCTGCTCCTCGCCGGGGCCACCACCCGCGGCCGGGCCGCCGCCCAGGCCCTGGGCGGCCTCCTCGCCGGCATCGCCGTCCTCTGGGCCGTGACCGCGCTCCTCCTCGTCGTCGCCGGCCGCTCGTCCCGTGTGGACATCGGGCCCGGGGCCGCGTTGTTCTTCGCCCTGGCCCTGGTGGCCGGCGCCCTGATGTTCACGGCGGTCGGCGCCCTGACGAGCCAGCTGGCCGCCACCCGCCGCCAGGCCGCCGGGTATGCCGGGGCGTTCCTCGGCGTGAGCTACGCACTGCGGCTGGTCGCCGACTCGGGCACCGGGATCCACTGGCTCGTCTGGTGCACGCCACTCGGCTGGATCGAGGGTCTCCACCCGCTCACGTCGGCCCGGTGGCTGCCCCTGGTGCCCGTGGGCGCGTTCACCGTCGTCGTCGGCGTGGTGACCGTGCGCCTGGCCGCCAGCCGGGACATCGGCTCGAGCACGATCCCCGACCGGGACCGGGCCGCGCCCCGTCTCCGCCTGCTCTCCGGCCAGCTGGGTCTGACCGTCCGCCTCGTCCGGCCGACCCTGGTGGCCTGGGCTCTGGCGCTGGCGGCCACGGGCCTGATCTTCGGCCTGGTGGCCGAAGGTGCGGGCGCGACGCTCTCCGGTTCCTCGGTGCACGACGTGTTCGCCCGACTGGGCGCCTCCGGCGGCGGGGCCTCGGCCTACCTCGGGATCACGTTCCTCCTGGTCGCCGTCCTGCTGGCGTTCGTGGCGGCCGCCCAGGTCACGGCGGCCCGGTCCGAGGAGCTGGACGGGCGGCTCGATCCGCTGCTGACCCGTCCCGTGGCCCGGACCCGGTGGCTCGCCGGCCGGCTCGGCGTCGCCGTGCTGGCCCTGACCGCCGGCGCCACGGTGGCCGGACTGGCCACGTTGGCCGGGGCGGTCGCCGGCGGTGCCCACGTCGACGGCGGGGCCGTGGTCGGCGCCGGGCTCAACACACTGGCCCCCTCGGTGTGCGTGCTCGGCCTCGGCGTGCTGGCCTACGGCATCGCCCCGCGGTCCGCCTCGCTCGCCGTCTACGCCGTGGTGGCGTGGTCGGTACTGGTCGACGTGATCGGCGGCATCGGCGCCCTCGACCACTGGGTCGCCGACACCTCGGTGTTCCACCAGATGGCGGCGGCCCCGTCCGCGCCACCGCACTGGCCGGCGATCGGCTGGATGGTGGCCCTGGGCGTCCTCTCGGCCGTCGCCGGCTGCGCGGCCTTCGCCCGACGGGACGTCCAGGGCGCCTGACCGCGCCACCCACCGCGCCACCCATCGCGCCGGGTACGCCGGACGGTCTTCGATAGGCTCGGCGCATGGCCGACCTCGTCACCGACGGCACCTCCCTCACGCTGGCGATGTCCCGGGTGGAGCACCTCGAGGGCTTCCGGGGCGACCTGCACGCCCCGCTGGCCTCCGTCAGCGCGGTCCGGGCGGTCGCGGACCCCTGGACCGAACTGCGGGGCCTGCGCGCCCCCGGCACCGGTGTGCCCGGCGTCATCGCCGTGGGCACCCGTCGGGGGTCGTTCGGCAAGGACTTCGCCGCCGTCCACGGCAAGGGCCCGGCGGTCGTCGTCGAGTTCGACGGCCAGGAGTTCGAGCGCTGGGTGCTGACGGTGGACGACCCGGACGCGGTCGTCGCCCGGGTGTCCGGGCCACCGGGACCGGCCTGAGGCACCCGGCACCCCGTCCCCGGACCGGCACCGTCGTCAGGCCGTGCGGAGCTCCGGCCACAGGCCCCGGCGGACCGGACCGAGCAACCGCTGGGTGTAGGTCCCACCGAGGTGCCGGGACCGCCAGGTGAGCATCGACTGGGCCAGGGGGAGGACCGTCGCCGGATCGGTCGTGGTGGTGTGCCACGTGGGGTCGGCCGCCAGGTCGAAGCACAGCCACGTCCCGTCGCCGAACTGCACGTAGGCATGGGTCGGCGTGCGCTCGACGGCGAGGTTGGTCCGCTCGAGCCAGGGGTCGGGTCCACCTTCCGTCCGCAGGGGTCCCATCACCATGTCGCGCCAGTCCCACTCCCAATGGGTCGAGGTGCGCCACCGCTCGGGCGTGCCGCCGTCGAGGAACGGCACCAGTGATGTGCCGTCGCACTGGACCGGCACCTCCTGGCCGAGCAGTTCGGCGATGGTGGGGAGCAGGTCGACGGCCTCGGTGAACTCGTCGACCACCCGGCCCGCCGGGCCGGGCCGGCCCGGGGCGCGCACGATGCAGGGGATGGCGTAGGTCGACTCGTAGAAGGCCAGTTTCTCGATCAATCCGTGGTCGCCCAGCTGCTCGCCGTGGTCGGATGTCAGGACCACCAGGGTGTCGTCGGCCCGTCCGGTCGCCTCGAGGTGGTCGAGCACGCGGCCCACCTGGTCGTCCACCTCGGACACCATGCCGAAGTACTGGGCCCGCAGCCGGGCCATGGCCGCCGGGTCGTCGGGCGCGCGGCACAGGTCGATCGTGCGCGCCGCGTCGACCACCGCGTGGATGCCGGGATCGGGGGCCAGGGGGCGGCCCACGTCCGCCGGGTCGTAACGGGTGGCCCACCGACCGGCCGCCGCGTAGGGCGGATGCGGGCGCCAGTAGCTGGCGTGGGCGAACCAGGGCCCGTCCTGCCGGTCGACCCAGTCCAGCAGCTGCCCGGTCATGAACGCCGAGGCGCTGTGCTCGGCCGGTCGCTCGGGCTCGGTCCGGAGTGCCTGGTAGGGCTCGAACGTGCCGTAGCCGAGGGACTCGAGCCAGGCCAGCCACGGGGTCAGGTGGTCGTCGAGGTCCAGGACGACGTCGAAGCCGGGCAGGATGCCCTCGTAGGTGTCGAGGCTCGGGTCGTCGGCATCGGCCACGGTGGCGGGGTCGACGCCCTGGTCGGTGTAGCCGAACAGGGCCGGGGCGAAGCCGGCCCGGCGGGCGAGCCGGGCCACATTGTCGAACCGATCCTCGAGCGGGGTGCCGTTCGCCACCACACGGTTGTTCATCTGGTACGTGCCGGTGTACAGGGCCGCCCGGGCCGGTCCGCACGGCGCGGCCTGGGAGTGGTGGTTGGCGAAGCGCACGCCGGTGGCGGCCAGCCGGTCGAGGTGGGGCGTCTCCACCAGCGGGTGCCCCGCGGCCGACAGGCAGTCGGCGCGCAGCTGGTCCAGGGTCACGAAGAGGACGTTCACGGGTCCCACTCTGCCAGCCCGCCACTCCACCGGCCCGCCGGCGCGGGCGGCCCCACCCCCCGGCCGGCCGGGCGGCGCTGCGTAGACTCCGCCCGTGGAACACGTCGACGTGCTCATCGTGGGGGCGGGCCTGTCGGGCGTGGGGGCGGCCTGCCACCTCGAGGACCGGCGTCCCGGCACGTCCTACGCCATCCTCGAGGCACGCGACGCCATCGGCGGGACCTGGGACCTGTTCCGCTACCCGGGCGTCCGCTCCGACTCGGACATGTTCACCCTCGGGTACTCGTTCGAGCCGTGGGTGGGCGACAGGGCCATCGCCGACGGACCGTCGATCCTCGAGTACATCCGCAGCACGGCCCGCACGCACGGGGTGGAGGGCCGGGTGCGCTTCCACCGGCGGGTGGTCGGCGCCTCGTGGTCGACACCGGACGCCCGGTGGACCGTCGAGGTCGAGGACACCGCCTCCGGCGGACGGGACCGGCTGACCTGCGGCTTCCTGTGGGCAACGACGGGCTACTACCGCTACGACCAGGGCCACCGCCCCGAATTCCCGGGCGAGGCCGACTTCGGTGGCACCATCGTCCACCCCCAGCACTGGCCGGAGGACCTCGTCTGGCGGGACCGGCGGATCGTGGTGATCGGGAGCGGGGCGACCGCCGTGACCCTGGTGCCCGCCCTGGCCGACGGTGGGGCCGCCCACGTCACGATGCTGCAGCGGTCGCCGACGTACATCGTGTCCCGGCCGGGCGAGGACAGGGTGGCCGACTCCCTGCGCCGCCACCTGCCGGCGACGGTGGCCCACGCCGTCGTCCGGTGGAAGAACGTACTGCTGACCCAGTTCAGCTTCGCCCTCAGCCGACGGGCGCCGGAGCTGGTGAAGAAGGGGATCCGCAAGGGTGTGGTGGAGGCGCTGCCGGCCGGCTACGACGTCGACACCGACTTCGCCCCCCGCTACGACCCGTGGGACCAGCGGCTGTGCCTGGTCCCCGACGGCGACCTGTTCGAGGCCATCAGTTCCGGACGGGCCGACGTGGTGACCGACACCATCGACACCTTCACCCCGGACGGCATCCGCCTCACGTCGGGTGTCGAGCTCGGCGCCGACATCGTGGTGACGGCCACGGGCCTGACGATGCAGCTGCTCGGCGGCATGGCGCTCGAGGTCGACGGGACCCCGCTGGTGCCGGGCGCCTCCGTCGCCTACAAGGGCATCATGCTGTGCGGCGTGCCCAACCTGGCCATGACCTTCGGGTACACCAACGCGTCGTGGACGCTGAAGGCCGACCTGACGGCCGAGTACGTCTGCCGCCTCCTCGACCAGCTCGACCGGCGCGGCCTGCGCCAGTGCACGCCGTTGGCCCCCGACCCGTCACAGCCGGTCGAGCCCTTCATCGACTTCTCCTCGGGCTACGTCAGGCGGGCGGCCGACGACCTGCCGAAGCAGGGTGCCACCACCCCGTGGCGTCTCCACCAGAACTACCTGCGGGACACCTGGCTGCTGCGGTTCGCCAAGGTCGACGACTCGATGGTGCTGTCCAGTCCCGGCCGGTGGACCGGACGGGCGGACGCCGCCTGACGCGCCCGCATCGACCGCCGTCCGTCGTTCCGGACCGGGCGGGTGCCCGGCTCAGCTGCCGATGCGCTGGTTGTAGCTGGTGATGAGGGCGTTCGACGCCGTCTGCGCCTGGGCCACGGCGGTGGCCGGGGCCACACCGTTGACGAACATCGAGTCCTCGGCGTTGATCACCGCCGTGCGGACGTCGTCGAAGGGACCGAGGACGGCGCCTGCGGTGGCGTCGGACTCGATGCCGCTGGTCAGCTGGGTGTACGCGACCTTGTACCCCGGGTTGGTCGACCACAGGGTCTGGATGGTCGACGACTGGGCGGCGGACGTCCGCAGCGGAATGTACCCGGTGCCGGCGGCCCACGTCGTCTGAGACGCGGTCGAGTCGAGGAAGGCGATGTACTCCCACGACGCCGCCTGGGCCGCGGCCGACGACTTCTTGGAGATCCACAGGGCACTGCCGGCGGGCTGCACGCCACCGGTGGGCGTCGCCTCGACCGTAGGCAGCGGAGCCACGCCGAGCTGCACGTTCGGGTACTGGCTGAGCAGCTGCTGCACCGTGCCCAGCGCCGCCGACGTGTCGATGGCCATGGAGTACTTGCCCGATCCCACCCCGAGCAGGTTGTCGAACTCGTCGGCGCCGTTGGCCGAGTTGGTGCCCGCCGACCCGGACCGCACCAGCTGATCGAGGTAGGTGAAGACCTGGGTGCCGGTCGGGTTGGCGAAGACCGCCCTGGTCGCCCGGGCCGAACGCCCGTTGGCGTTGTTGACGAGGACCTGGTTGGCCGTGGCCAGCTCCGTCTCGAAGTACCAGGGGTCGATCTTCAGCCCGAGGCCGCCCTGCCCCGCCGCCTTCAGCGCCTTGGCCGCCGTGACCAGGTCGGCCAGCGTCGCCGGCGGCTTGGCGGGGTCGAGCCCGGCCTTCTGGAACGCGGCCTTGTTGTAGTACAGGACCGGGCCCGAGACGGCGAAGGGCATGGCCTGCTGGGCCTTGTCGAGGTTCCAGTAGGCCAGGGCCCGGGGCAGGAGGTCGCCGGTCGAGTAGTGGAACCCGTCGATGCAGTTCTGGACGGGAAGGATCGACTGCGTGTCGACGGCACCCTGGGTGTCGGTGTCCTGCAGCTGGACCACGTCGGGCAGCTCGCCGTTGGTGAGGCCGGCCTGGTACTTCTGCCACGTGTCGTCGTAGCTGGTCTGCACCACCAGGTTCACGTGCACCTTGGTCTGCGAGTGGTTGAAGGTGTCGGTGAGCGCCTGCAGGGTCTGACCGTTCGCCCGGGGCATCGACTCCCAGAAGTTGATGGTCACCGGTGACGTCCGGCCGGACAGGGCCGCCGGCGAGCACGTCGTCGCCGACGTCGTGGACGCCCCGCCCGAGGTCGTCGACGACGAGGACGAGGACGATGAGCAGGCGGCGAGGAGCAGTGCGGCCGCCCCCAGCGCGGCAACCGGCAGGAGCGTGCGGTGTCGGGACAGGACCATGGACCCGTTGTAGCACCGGGTCACTTGTCGGAACGGTGAAAAACGTGTGACCAAAGTCCTATTTGACGGCCCCCGACGTCAGGCTCCTCACCAGTTGCTTCTGGAACACGACCAGGAGGATCAGCAGCGGCACCACGGCGATGACGGTGCCGGCCAGCGACACGTTGATCTGGTCGAGCTGGGTGTTGATGAGCTGCTTCAGGCCGATCTGGACGGTGCGGACCGAGTTGTCGTTGCCGGTCACCAGCAGGGGCCACAGGTACTGGTTCCAGGCGGACAGGAAGCTGAACACCCCGAGCGCGGCGAGTGCCGGGCGGGCCAGGGGCACGGCCACCGACCAGAGGAACCGGAAGTGCCCGTAGCCGTCCAGCTGGGCCGCCTCGCGCAGGTCACGCGGGATCTGCAGGAACGCCTGCCGGAGGAGGAAGGTGCCGAACCCCGTCGCCAGGAACGGGACGGTCAGCCCCGGGAAGGTGTTGAACCACCCGAGCGACGACACCGTCGACAGGTTGGTGGCGATCGTCACCTCGAACGGGATCATGAGCGTCATGAGGAAGACCACGAACAACGTGCGCTTGAAGGGGAACTCGAGGAAGGCGAACGCGTAGGCGGCCAGGACCGACGTGACGAGCTGGCCGGCGACGATGATCGTCGTCTGGATGGCGGAGTTGCGCAGGTAGACGGCGAGGTCGCCCTCGGTCCAGGCCTTGCGGTAGGACCCCCACTGGGGGTGGAGCGGGAAGAACGGCGGCGGCTGGTGGGCGATCTGGCTGGGGGCGAGCAGCGAGTTCACGACCGCCATGTACAGGGGGAACAGCACCACCACGGCGCCGATCGACAGCAGGGTGTAGCGGAGTACGAGGCGCAGGCGCCGGTGGCGACGGCGCGGGGGGCGGGCGGCGGGCGGGGCGGGCGCCGGTGGCCGAACGGCGGTGTCAGTCGCCGGCATAGGTCACCCTCCGCTCGAGGAACCGCAGCTGCGCCAGCGTGAACACCAGGAGGATGGCGAACAGCACGATCGACAGGACGGCGGCCACCCCGGGGTTGTCCTGGATCGAGAGTGCCTGGTACACCGAGTAGAGGAGCACGTCGGTGTGGGTGAACTGCGAGTTCTGGGGGCCGATCAGGATGTCGATCTGCCCGAAGCTCTGGAAGGCGTAGATCGTCCCGACCACCAGGCCGAAGAAGAGCGTCGGCGACAGCAGCGGCACCGTCACCCGCCAGAACATCGTCCACCCGCCGGCCCCGTCGAGCCGGGCGGCCTCGAGGACCTCGTCGGGCAGCGACTGCAGTCCGGCCGTCATGATCACGAACGACAGCCCGAGGAACTGCCACACGGCGATCAGCGAGACGGCGGGGAGGGCCCAGGTCGGGTTCTCCAGGATCGCCGGGTGCGGGTTGACACCCAGCCACGGCAGGAGGCCCACCACCGGGTCCATCAGGGTGCCGAACACCACGGCGGCCACGGCGACCGACGTCACCACCGTCGAGGAGAAGACGAGGCGGAACCACGCCATCCCCCGGATGGCCTTGTGGGCGGCGACGGCCAGGAGGAGTCCGCCGATCAGACCCACCGGGACCACCATCACGACGTAGAGCAGGGTCGACACGAGGCTCTGGTGGAAGGACGTCGACGCCAGCACCGAGCCCACCTGATGCAGCCCGACGTAGTGGGACGGCAGCCCCGGGTACGGCGGGTTCTGGTACAGGGCCAGCTTGAAGTTCCGCAGGAACGGATAGAAGGTGAACACGGCGAAGATCAGCAGCGCCGGGGCGAGCAGGAGGTAGGCGAGGCCCCACTCGCGATGGCGGCGGGACCGCAGCGCGCTCACCGGCCGAGTTCCAGTCGTGCGCCGGTATCGGTGTCGAAGAGGTGCAGCTGGAGCGGATCGACCCGGATGGCGACGGACTCGCCGAGGTCGGGCCGGACGGCCCGGTGCTCCTGGCGCACCACCACCCGGGAGCCGTCGGCGAGCGCGCAGATCACGTGGGTCTCGGCCCCGAGCTGCTCGACGAGCAGCACGGAAGCCGGAATGCCCTCGGGGGCCAGCGTGGCGGCTTCGGGGCGCACGCCGACAGTGACCGGTCCCGCCACGGTCGGCGTCCCGTCCGGCAGCCCGATCCGGGTCCCTTCGATGATGATGGCGCCGCGCTCGGCCGACGCCGGGACGAGGTTCATGCCCGGGCTCCCGAGGAACGAGGCCACGAACGTGTTGGCCGGCCGCTCGTAGAGGTCCTGGGGGGCGGCCACCTGCTGGAGCCGGCCGTCGCGCATGACGGCGATGCGGTGGCCCATGGTCATGGCCTCGACCTGGTCGTGGGTCACGTAGATGGTCGTCGTGCCGAGGCGCCGCTGGAGCGAGACGATGTCGGCGCGTGTCTGGATGCGCAGGGTGGCGTCGAGGTTCGACAGCGGCTCGTCCATCAGGAAGACCTGGGGGTCGCGGACGATGGCCCGGGCCAGGGCCACCCGCTGGCGCTGTCCACCCGAGAGCTGCCCGGGCTTCCGGTCGAGCAGGTCGAGGAGGCCGAGCGTGCCGGCCGCCTCCTCGACGCGACGGGCCCGCTCGGGTGCCGGCACCCGCTGCTGGCGGAGCGGGAACTCGATGTTCCGCCGCAACGTCATGTGGGGATACAACGCGTAGGACTGGAACACCATGGCCACATCGCGGTCCTTCGGCTCGACGTCGTTGACCACCACATCGCCGATCGACACCGTGCCGGCCGTCGGGTCCTCGAGCCCGGCGACCATCCGGAGCGCGGTCGTCTTGCCGCAGCCCGAGGGGCCGAGCAGGACCAACAGCTCGCCGTCGTGCACGTCCAGGTGGAGGTCGTCGACCGCCAGCACGCCATCGAACGCCTTGCTCACGCCCTCGAAGTTGACCCGTGCCACCGCAGCTCCGCTCCTCGGGAATTCGACCCTGACCGCTCAACCTAGACGGCTCAGGGGCCCGTCCCGTGTCCATCCACGGTCCGCACCGGCGGCCGCGAACCGGCGCACCGACGGTGCCCAGGGACCGACCGGCCGGCGACCCGCCGGCGACCGCGACTACCATGTCATCAACCGATGACTTCTGGACGCCGCACCTCCCTGCTCGTACCGACGCTGGTCTCCGTCGGACTCCTCGTCGCCATCGTGAGCAGTCTGGGCGCGCCACTGATCCCGACCATCGCCCACACCTACGGCGTGACCCTCAGCTCGGCCCAGTGGGTGCTGACGGCGGCACTGCTGACCGGGGCCCTGGCCACCCCGGTGACGGGGCGCCTGGCCGACGGCTCCCGCCAGCGGGACGTCATCACGGTCACCCTCTCGCTGGTGCTGGCCGGGTGCGTCCTCTCGGCCCTCGCCACGTCGTTCACGGTCCTCGTCCTCGGACGGGCCCTCCAGGGGGTCGGCCTCGGCCTGCTGCCGGTCAACATGGCCATCGCCCGGCGCAACCTCGACCGGGAGCGGGCCGGACGGGCCATCGCCACCCTGTCGGTGTCCACCGCCATCGGCGCCGGGCTCGGTTACCCCATCACGGCGACGGTGGCCCAGCTGCTGGGGGTCCACGCCGCCTACTGGTTCGGCGCCCTCATGGTGGGATGCGCCCTGACCGCCGCGCTCGTGGTGCTGCCGGCCCGGACGCCGGCGAACCGGATCCGCTTCGACACGCCGGGCGCCGTCCTGCTCAGCCTGGCCGTGACCGCCGTCTCGGTGGTGCTCAGCGAGGGCGGCAGCTGGGGATGGACGTCGGTGCGCTCGCTCGGGCTCGTCGCCGCCGCGGTCGTCGTGCTGGCCGTCTGGATCCCCCACGAGCTGCGCTCGGCCCATCCGCTGGTCAATCTCCACCACCTCGCCAACCGCTCGGTGCTGATGGCCGACGTCGCCGGCTTCCTCATGAGCGTCTCGCTGTACCTGGTCGTCCCCATCGTGGTGGAGTTCATCCAGATCCCCACCTCCACCGGGTTCGGCTTCGGCGCCACGGTGATCATGTCCGGCGTCGTCCTCACCCCGCTTTCCCTCGGGACCTTCCTGGCGAGCCGCCTGCTCGTCCCCTACGAGCGGCGCTTCGGCGTGCGCAGCATGATCCCTCTCGGGGCACTCGTCTTCGCGGCCGCCTCGACCTACTTCGCGCTCGACCACGGGTCGCTGTGGCAGGCGTTCGCCACCATGGGGATCGCCGGCCTCGGCATCGGCTTCACGTTCGCCGCCATGCCGGGCTTCATCATCCGGGCCGTCCCCACCGCCGAGACGGGCAGCGCCACCGGCTTCTACCAGGTGCTCCGCAACATCGGCCTGTCCGTGGGCAGCGCCCTGGGGGCCGCGGTCCTGCTCGCCTACACACCCCACGGCGCCAGCCTCCCGGACCTCGACGGCTTCCGCGTGGCGCTCCTCGTCTCCGCGGGGCTCGGACTGCTGACCGCCGTGCTCAGCTTCGTCCTGTCCGGTGCCGCCCCGCACGGCGGCCACCGTTCCGGCGCCGGGTCCGCCCCGGACGACGTCGAGGTGCGGATGGCGGAGGAGGCGCTGCTCGACGCCACCGGCGCCATGCTCGTGGACGAGCTCGACCTGGACGCCGGGGACCGGGGATGACACCCACCCGGGCCGCAGGCGGCAGCGGTCCGGGCTCGACAGCCGGTGCCCACGGCGCGCCCCCGCGGCGGCCACGCAATGCCGACGCCACGCGACAGGCACTGCTGAGCGCCGCCCAGGACCTGTTCGGCCACAAGGGCTACGAGCGGACCACCACCCGGGAGATCGGTGAGGCCGCCGGTGTCGACCCGGCCCTCATCTCGCGCTACTTCGGGTCCAAGGCCGACCTCTACCTGGCCGCCGTCGCCACCGAGCGCCTCGACGACGACGAGGTCGGGGCGCCCGGCCGGGCCGACGCGCCCTTCGACGACCTGGCCCAGGTGGTCGAGGTCGTGTTGCGACGGACGGCCAGGCAGGGACCGGGACCCATCCTCCAGGCCCTCGTGCGCGACGACGCGTCCGCGGAGATCCGGGCCGCGGCGACGGCCCGTCTGGAGCGGCGCATGGTCGGGCCCATCGCCCTCGACTACGAGGCGGCCGGGCTCGACCGGCCGACGCTGCGGGCCCAGGTGGCGGTGGCGGCCCTCTTGGGGGTCGGACTGGGGCGCTCGCTCGGGTGGTTCGACGAGCTGCACGTGGCGGACCCCGCCGACCTCGCCGGGCTGGTGACCGACGCGCTGGCGGCGGCCCGCGCCCTCCCGGCCGACTGACGGGGCTCCCCCGCCGCCGCCGGCGTCGGCCTCACCCCGTCGACCCGGACCCCGTCGGCCCGGACCCGAGATATTGCTCCACGGCCCGGGCGATGCCACCGGCGATGACCTGCTGGGCCGCGGGGCCCGCGGCCAGGGTGCCCTCGAACGGGTCGGTCACGAACAACGGCTCGATGAGTGCGCCGGGCATCGACGACGGCGTGGTGAAGAAGCCGGGGTCGGCCGGACCGAGCAGCAGGACGTGCCCGTAGTGCGCCGCGGCCACGGCGATGGGACTGGACGAGCTCGTCGGGACGAGCGATCCCTCGACCGAGTCCGGCTGGACCCCGTCGTCCGGGATCTGCCACCCCGCGGCATCCATGGCGGCCAGCGTGTCCTTCTGCACGAGCGTCGCCAGGCGCAGGTTGGCCGCGCTGAACGGGCGGTCCGCGTCGTAGGTGGTGACGCTCCCCCCGTCCGACGGGCTGGCACCGCTGTCGAAGTAGATCCCGATGAGGGCGGACGCCCCGGACAGGTTGGCGCAGACGTCACGGGCGGCCACGTCGTCATGGGCGCCCTGGAGGCTGAGCTCCCCACCCGACAGGTCGGCGGGGGTGAGACGGACGACGTTGGAGTCGGTGGTGCGCGACACCACCACCCGGTAGCCGGCGCCCCGGAGCCGTTGCATGGCGTCCAGTTCGACCGGCAGGGTGACCGTGCCCTCGTCGACCGCCACCCCCGACGACGTCGAGCCGACGGCCCCCGGGTCGAGGCCACCGTGCCCGGCGTCGAGGAAGACCGTGGTGTGGCGGTCCCCCGACGTCGGGGCGAACGCCACGCAGGCGCCGGGAGAGAACGCCGCCGGGTCGAGGGCCACGCCGTCCGCCGTCGACCGACCGAGCGGGCCCGGACGCCAGAGCACCAACACGCCGACCCCCACCACGAGCACCAGGAGGAGGCTGCGACGTCGGCGTCGGCTCCGCCGTCGCGCCGCGCGGGCGTAGGCGTCCGCCTGGGCGGCCGGAGGGCGTCGGGCGGGGGACATGGTGCGTCCAGTGAAGCAGCCCGTGGTCGGTCGGCCGTGTCGGCCCCCACCACCTGTCGATTCTCGGCAATCCTGTTCGTCGTAGTGACGGAGCGGCCCGAAGGGCGGGCCGCCGGAAGGGAGCCGTCATGGCCGAGTACCTGGTCCTCATCTACGAGGACGAGTCCGCATACGAGCGCCCCGCCCCCGGGGCGGTCGACAAGATGATGGAGGGGCACCGCCTCTTCGGCGAGCGTCACGCCGACGCCATCCGGGGTGGGAACGCGCTGCAGCCGTCGGGAACGGCGACGTCACTCCGCGGCGACGGCGGCGGTGGGTTCGCCATCACCGACGGGGCCTTCGCCGAGACGAAGGAGGCCCTCGGTGGCTACTACCTCGTCGAGGCCGCCGACCTCGACGAGGCCATCGCCCTGGCCAAGGAGATCCCGGCGCCGTTCGGCGGGGTCGAGGTCCGTCCCGTCCGGCCGCTCTGACCCGGGCCCGGTCCGTGGACGCCTCGGTCGAGGCCGCGGTCGCCGACGCGCACCGTCGTGAGTGGGCCTTCGTGCTCGCCGCGACGGTGCGCGTCGCCGGGGACATCGACCTCGCCGAGGAGTGCGTGCAGGACGCCTACGCCCGGGCCCTCACCTCCTGGCCCGACCAGGGGGTACCGGCCCGGCCGGCGGCATGGCTCACCACCGTCGCCCGGCGGCGGGCGGTCGACCTCCTCCGTCGTCGCGCCGTCCACGACCGGGTCCTGCCCGACCTGCTGGTGGAGGAGGAGCCGGCCGAACCGGTCGCCGGCGATCGCCCGGGCGTACCCGACGACCGGCTCCGCCTCGTCTTCACCTGCTGCCACCCGGCGCTGGCCCCCGAAGCCCGGGTCGCCCTCACCCTGCGGTTGGTGTGCGGCCTGACCACCGCCGAGGTCGCCCGGATGTTCCTCGTCCAGGAGTCGACGATGGCGGCACGCATCACCCGGGCCAAGAAGAAGATCGCCGCCGCCCGGATCCCCTACCGCGTTCCCCGGCTCGAGGAACTCCCCGAGCGCACCGACGCCGTCCTGACGGTGGTCCATCTGGTGTTCACCACCGGTCACACGGCACCGGTGGGGGCCGACCTGGTCCGCTCCGACCTCGCCGAACTGGCCCTGTCGTTGGCGCGGATGCTCCGCCTGCTGCTCCCCGACGACGCCGACGTGGCCGGCCTGCTCGGCCTCATCCTCCTGACCCACGCCCGTCGGAGCACCCGGGTGTCCGCGGACGGCTCGCTGGCGCTCCTGTCCGACCAGGACAGGAGCCGGTGGGACGCCGAGGGGATCGCCGAAGGTCTGGCCCTGGTGCGCGAGGCCCTCACGCGGCGGCCTCCGGGGAGGTTCGCCCTGATGGCGGCCATCGCCGCCGTCCACGCCGAGGCGCCGGCCTGGTCGGCGACGGACTGGGCGGAGCTCGTGGGGCTCTACGACCTGCTCGTCGCCATCTGGCCGTCGCCCGTGGTGGCGCTCAACCGGGCCGTGGCCGTCGGATTCGCCGACGGACCGGAGGCCGGCCTGGCGGCACTGGACCGGCTGGTCGACGAGCCCCAGCTCGCCACCTACGCCTACCTGCCCTCGGCCCGGGCGGGCCTGCTCGCCCGGCTGGGGCGGGACGACGAGGCGGCGGACGCCTACCGTCGGGCGCTCGACCTGACCGACAACGCCGTGGAACGGGAGTTCCTGCGGTCGCGGCTCGACGGACTCGGGGGTCCCCCGGTAGCGGATCCGTAGGCCCTCCGCCGACCGGCCCGGTCCGCCCGACACCGTGCCGGTCGGCCCGGTCGGCCGGCGGTCAGCCCAGCGTGTCGAGCGCGCGGTTGAAGGTGGGGGACGGGCGCATCACCGACGACGCCATGGCGTCGTCGGGCCGGTAGTAGCCGCCGATGTCTGTCGGCGAGCCCTGGACGGCCAGCAATTCGGCCACGATGGCGTCCTCGTCGGCCGTCAGCCGATCGGCCAGGGGGGCGAAGGTCGTCGCCAACTCCGGGTCGACGGTCTGGGCGGCCAGCTCACGGGCCCAGTAGAGGGCGAGGTAGAAGTGGCTGCCGCGGTTGTCGATGCCCCCCAGCTTGCGGCTGGGGGACCGGTTCCCGTCGAGCAGGGCGCCCGTGGCGCGGTCGAGGGTGTCGGCCAGGACCTGGGCCCGGCCGTTGTCCGTGGTCTGGGCGAGGTGTTCGAAGCTGACGGCCAGCGCCAGGAACTCGCCGAGGCTGTCCCACCGCAGGTAGTTCTCGGCCAGGAGCTGCTGGACGTGCTTGGGGGCCGAGCCGCCGGCACCCGTCTCGAAGAGCCCACCGCCGTTGATGAGCGGGACCACCGACAGCATCTTCGCACTGGTGCCCAGTTCGATGATGGGGAAGAGGTCCGTGAGGTAGTCACGCAGCACGTTGCCGGTGACCGAGATGGTGTTCTCCCCCCGACGGAGGCGGTCGAGCGAGAGGGCCGTGGCCTCGACCGGGGCGAGGATCTCGATGCGCAGCCCCTCGGTGTCGTGGTCGGGGAGGTACGCGCGCACCTTGGCGATGAGGTTGGCGTCGTGGGCGCGCCCCGCGTCGAGCCAGAAGACGGCCGGGTCGCCGGTGGCCCGGGCCCGCGCTACGGCCAGCTTCACCCAGTCGCGGATCGGGATGTCCTTGGTCTGGCACATCCGGAAGATGTCCCCCGCTTCGACGGGCACCTCGAGCACGACGTCGCCCGACTCTCCGGTCACCCGGACGGTTCCGGCGGCCGGGACCTCGAAGGTCTTGTCATGGCTGCCGTACTCCTCGGCGGCCTGGGCCATCAGACCCACGTTGGGCACCGACCCGATGGTCGACGGGTCGTACGCACCGTGGGCCCGGCAGTCGTCGATGACGACCTGGTAGACGCCGGCATAACTGCTGTCGGGGATCACGGCCAGGGTGTCGGCCTCGTCGCCGTCGGGGCCCCACATGTGTCCCGAGGTGCGGATCATCGCCGGCATGGAGGCGTCGACGATCACGTCGCTCGGCACGTGCAGGTTGGTGATGCCACGGTCGGAGTCCACCATGGCCAGCTCGGGCCCGGCGGCCAGCTCGGCGGCGAACGAGGCGGCGATGGCGTCACCGTCGGGCAGTCCGGGCAGACCGTCCAGGATGGCGCCCCACCCGTCGTTGGGGCTGAGTCCGGCGGCGGCCAGGGTGTCGCCGTAGGCGGCGAAGGTCCGGGGGAAGAACGCCCGCACGACGTGTCCGAAGATGACGGGGTCCGAGACCTTCATCATCGTGGCCTTCAGGTGGACCGAGAAGAGCACGCCCTCCTCCTTGGCCCGGGCGATCTGCCGGTCGACGAACGCCCGCAGGTCCGCCACCCGCAGCACGGCGGCGTCGACGACCTCACCGGCCAGCACGGGGATGGGCGGACGCAGCTCGGTGGTGGCTCCGTCGGTCCCCACCAGCTCGACCGACAGGCGGTCGTCCGCCGTCATGACCACGGACTGCTCGGTGGAGCGGAAGTCGCCGGCCTCCATGTGGGCCACGTTGGTCCTCGACTCGGGCGTCCAGGCGCCCATGCGGTGGGGATGGGTCCGGGCGTAGTGCTTGACCGACGCCGGCGCCCGCCGGTCCGAGTTGCCCTGGCGGAGCACCGGGTTGACCGCGCTGCCGAGCACCTTCCGGTAGCGGACCAGGGCCTGGCGGTCGGCGTCGTCCTGCGGGTCCTCGGGGAAGTCGGGGACGGCGAAGCCCTTGGCCTGCAGTTCGGCGATCGCCGCCTTCAGCTGCGGGACGGAGGCGGAGATGTTCGGCAGCTTGATGATGTTCGCCCCGGGAGTGAGCACCTCGCGCCCCAGCTCGGCCAAGGCGTCGACCACCTGCTGGTCCTCGGCCAGACGCTCCGGGAACGAGGCGAGGATCCGACCCGCCAGGGAGATGTCCCGCGTGGTGACCGCGACACCCGCCTGGGCGGCGTAGGCCTGGACCACGGGGAGCAGGGAGTACGTGGCCAGCAGCGGGGCCTCGTCGGTGTGGGTGTAGATGATGGTCGAGTCGGTCACTCGCGCTCCGTCGTCGGTGGGCGGTCAGGGTCGGCCCAACGATAGACGGCCCACCCGGAGCCTCCGGAGGGCGACCCGGTCAGGGACCCGACAGCCGTTCGAGGACCACCGCAGCGGCGGTGGCGACGTTGAGTGAGTCGATGCCCTCCGCCATCGGGATCGTCACCACGGTGTCGACGGCGTCCAGTGCGGCGGCCGACAGCCCCGGTCCCTCGGCTCCGAGGAGCACCGCCGTCGGCCGCCGGCGTCCGGCGAGTCGGCGTAGGGTCAGGCGCTCCGGACCACCGTCGCCCGCCGTCGGGTGTGGGACCAGCGCGCACACGGCGAACCCCCCCTCCCGGACGATCCCGAGACCGTCGGGCCAGGGGTCGAGCCGGGCGAACGGCAGGTGCAGGGCGTGGCCGGCCGAGACCCGGATGGCCCGTCGGTAGAGCGGGTCACCGCAGGTCGGGTCCACCAGGACGGCGGCCGCCCCGAACGCGGCGGCGTTGCGGAACACGGCACCGATGTTCTCGGGGTCGTTCAGGCCCTCGAGCACCACCACCAGCGGCGGACCGGCGTCGACACTCGGTGTGCGGGCCGCCCGGGCCAGGACGGTGCCGGTATCGGCTTCCGGTGGTCGGGCGGCCACGGCCACCACCCCCCGGTGGAGCCGGAACCCGACCAGCGCCGCCATGCGGGCGCGGGGCACGACGAAGACCGTCGCCCCCCGGCCGCGCACGGCCGACACCAGGTCGTCGGCCAGGGCGACCTGGTGGTCGTCGACCACCAACGACCGGACCTCCAGGTCGGAGTCGAGCAGTCGGCGGACCGCCACCCGCCCCTCGACCACCACGATGCCGAGCTCCGCCTCGAGTCGGCGTCGGTAGGCGGGGTCGTTGAGGTCGCGGTAGTCGGCCAGCCGGTCGTCGTCGAGATCGTCGGCGACCACCAGCGGCCCGGCGTACGCCTCGTCGTCCATCCCGCCACTGTAGGGACGACCGGGCCGGCCCTCGATGCGGCCGGCCCGGTCGGGGGTGTCCGATGGCCCGGCCCGATGGATCCTTTCGTCGCCGGGGGACAGCGTGACCTGCCGCGTGGCTATCCGGAGCAGGAGTGGGTAGGGCACAGGGGAGACCGACGCCGGAGGAGGCTCGTGCCCCCACACAGGCCCGGACACCGGGCAGGATCGGACACCAGTGCACGCGCCCTGAGCGCCATGGCCGATGCGGCGCGTCGCGCCCGCACATCCGACCCCGGGGCCCCTGGGGCTCCGATGCGACCGCCGCGGTCGCATCCCGATCCTCGGCCGGCCACGGCGACGCCTCCGGTGTCCCCGGAACCCCGGGTCCGGGTGTCGACCGCGGCACCCCCACCCGACGTCGCACCGGTGCTCGTCTTCGACGCCCTGGCCGAGGAGCGGCCCGGCGGGGGGTCTCCGGGTCCGGCGGCGCGGGTGACGCGCCCGGGGACCCGGAGGGTCCGCGCCACCGAACGGAGACTGCGGCGGGCCATCGCCGTCGTGGCCGCCGCCGTGGTGGTGGTCGTGGCCGCCCTCATCGGATCGGTCCTCACCCATGGCGGCACGACGTCGGTGACGTCGGTCGCCCACGGTGCGCCGGCTGGGGGCACGCCGCTGTCCTCGACCGCGCCGGCCACCGACAGCACGACGACCGCGGCGCCCTCGGTGGCCACGGCACCCCCTCCCCCCGGCACGACCGCCACCGCGGCCGGAGCCAGCCCCACGCCGCCGGCGGCGGCGGGACCCCCGGTGCTGACGAAGCTCCGGCCCGACTCCGGGGTGCCCGGCCAGTCCGTGGACGTGCGCGGCTCCGGCTTCCTCAGTGCCTCCGGCCACATCAGCGCCACCGTCGGCGGGCGGACGGCGTCGGTGCGCTGTCCCGACCAGACGAACTGCAGCGTGACGATCCCGCCCGTGCCCGGGAGGAGATCCATGGACCCGGTCGTGATCATCACCGACGGCGGTGCGTCCAATCCGCTCGCCTTCGTGCTGCGGTAGGGCGCGGCGGTGGGGTGCCCGGTGCGCCGGGCCGGACTCCCGTCGGAGCCCACCCGGTCGGTTCCACGTCCCGTCGAGCGGGTGGGGTGCCGTCGCCGGGACGATCGACGGGCGGCGATCCCGGACGCTAGACAGGACCCGTGAACCGACGTCATCTCGAGCTGTGCTCGAGCGCCGAGTGGGCCGAGGCCGTCGAACGGTGGATCATCCCGTGGGTCCTGGACGGGGTGGACCTGGGCGAGGACGTGCTGGAGGTGGGGCCCGGTCCCGGACTGACCACCGACATCCTCCGGCTCCGCACCACCGACCTCACGGCGATCGAGGTCGATCACGATCTCGCCTCGTCGTTGCGCCAGCGGCTCGCCGGAACGAACGTCGACGTGGTCTGCGCCGATGCCACCGACAGCGGCCTGCCCTCCGACCGGTTCTCCGGAGCGGTCTGTCTGACCATGCTCCACCACGTCCCCTCCGTCGCCCTCCAGGACCGCCTCTTCGCCGAGGTCCACAGGGTCCTCGGCCCGGGTGGCGTCCTGGTCGGACAGGACAGTCTGGCGTCCGACGAACTGCGGGAGTTGCACGTCGACGACACGTACGTGCCGATCGACCCGCCGAGGCTGGGGCCCCGGTTGGCCTCCGCCGGATTCGCCGCGGTCGAGGTCGACTCCAACGAGTACGCCGTGCGGTTCCGGGCGACCAAGGGGCCCGGAACGTGACCTCGAAGATGGAGCGTCTGGAGCAGATCGTCGACCGCCTGCCCGAGGCGGAACGGGTCGACATCGAGGCGTGGGGTGGCGAGCCCACCTTCCGCGTGCGCGGCAAGAACTTCGTGTTCGCCAGTCCCGACGGCTCGTCCATCAGCGTCAAGCTCCCCCCGGACGAGGCGGCGGCCGTGGTCGCCACGGATCCACACGCCTCTCCGACCGGGTACGGGCTGGGGCGGCACGGCTGGGTCTCCGTCACCCTGGCCGGACGCCTCGGCGCGGACCGGTGGCGCGAGGTCGAGGAGTGGATCGAGACCTCCTACTCCCTGATCGCACCACGGACCCTGGCCCGTCAGGTCCTCGAGCGCCACTGATCGTCGACGGACGCCACGCGGTCCGGACGACGTCGGTCCGGCCCGCGTGGTCGTGCCCGTGGGGCTTTGCCGCGCCGGCCGTCGGGACGGGTGACCCGCGGAACGTCAGAAGGGCACGGGTCCGGCGCCGGGCGGTGGGGCGGTGGCTTCGTCCACTGACGCCCGACGTCGGCCCCCGCGTTGCGCGGCGGCTCCGGCGAGGACGACGAGCAGGATGCCGACCACCTGGACGGCGGACAGGGTCTGGTGGAGCACGAACAGCCCGAGCAGGACCCCGAACGCGGGTTCGAGGGCCATGAGGGTCCCGAAGGCCGTGGGGGTCATCCGGCGGAGCGCCAGCAGTTCGAGCGAGTAGGGCACCACGGGGAGCAGGATCGCCAGCCCGACGGCCGTGGCGATGACCGCGGGCGTGAGGTGCCCGGCGGCCTGCGGGATCCCGATGATTGCCGCGGTGACCGCGGCGATCGGGATGGTGCACGCCAGTCCGGTCAGGCCCGTGAAGCGGTCGCCCACCCGTTGGGTGAGGAGGATGTACGAGGCCCATCCGACGGCGGCCAGGGCGGCATACCCGACACCGGCGACGTCGATGGTGCCGCGCCACGGTTCGGTGACCAGCACGACGCCGACTCCCGCGGCGCCCACCCACACCAGCGCCCGGCGACTGTGGCTGCACACGGCGGCGACGGTCATCGGGCCGAGGAACTCGATGGCGACCGACGTCCCGAGCGGGATGCGCTCGATCGCCGCCAGGAAGGCGATCGTCTGCACGCCCGTCGTGATGCCCAGTCCGACCAGCACCGGCGCGTCGTGCCGGCGGAGGGAGCGCAGGGGTGGCCGGGCGACGGCCAGGAAGATCACCGCCCCGGCCGTGAGTCGCAGCCATGCCGTTCCGGCGGGTCCCACCGTCGAGATCAGGTGCACCGACAGCGCGGAGCCGAGCTGGACCGAGAGCATGGCGCCGATCGCCAGCGCCGACGGCGGCACCGCGCCGGTGCCCGGTCCGCGCCCGCTCACCGGCGGCTGCGCCGCATGCACGGCGTGGCGGACGCGACGAACCGGTTCGCCTGCCTCGGCCCATCCCCGCGAGTTCCTATGGGGGTGGCCGACCCATTCCGCTCAGTCATCGGCCACCGGTCGACGGGACGGTGCCGGCGCACCGGGATCGAACACCGCCAGGGAGAACCTCGTGGGCGTGCGCGAGGAGTTCACATAGGCGTGCGGCGTGTCGCCGGGGAACGAGGCCGCGTCCCCGGGGTTCAAGGTGAGCGACCGGTCGACGACCTCGACCGTCAGGACACCCTCCAGGACGTGCACCAGTTCCTTGGTCCCGGCCGTGTGCGCCTCGCTGGCGTGGCGGTCCCCCGGGCCGAGGACCCAGTCCCACAGTTCGATCACGTCCGGAGGCTCGGTGCCGGCCACCAGCACGCCTCGCCCACCGTGCAGGCCGCTCCAGAGGACGGCCCCCTGGCCCGAGCGGTTGACCCGCACCGGCTTGGGCTGCGGGGGCTCGACCAGGCCGGGCAGGCCCACGCCGAGGGCGGCGCTGATCCGCAGGAGCGTTCCGACGCTCGGGTTCGCCGTTCCCTGTTCGACGTTGACGACCATGCGACGGCTGACCCCGGCCGCCTCCGCCAGCCGGTCGAGCGTCCAGTGTCTCGACCGCCGCTCCGCCCGCACCCGGTCGCCGATCGCGGAGGCCAGGCTCGCCGTGGTCTCGTCCATTCGTGCATCATAATGCACCAATCGTGCATCGCTATGGGGGCAGCCGACGGGCCGGCGCCGCCGCGCCGGTCACCGGTGGACCACCGACACCCACGGGAACGCCCACGGGCCGATGGCATGATGGGACCCATGTTCGAGCGGATGGCCGACGCCGGTCGGAGGGTGCTCGTCCTGGCCCAGGAGGAGTCCCGCCTGGCCGGGCACGGCCACATCGGCACGGAGCACCTCCTGCTCGGACTGCTGTCCGTCCCGGTCACGAGCGACCTGCTCGAAGCCGTCGGGATCGCCCTCGACCCGATGCGCGAGCAGGTGAGCCGTACGTTGTCACCACACCTTGGAGGCCCCGGCTCCCCTGCGTTCACACCGCGGGCGAAGAAGGTGCTCGAACTGTCGCTCCGTGAGGCGCTCGACCGTCAGAGCCCGAGCATCGGGCCGGGCGACATCCTCCTGGGCATCCTCCGGGAGGGCGAAGGAGTCGCGACCCAGCTGCTGGTCGGCCAAGGGGTCGATCTCGTGGCCCTGCGTCAGCGCGTCCTCGAGCGGCTCGAAGGAGAGCCTCCCTCCGACCCGCAGGCGCCGGTGGACCGGTTCGGCGTTGCGTCCCGGTCGGTCCGGCCACCGGGCCGACTCGGCGGCCGCGTGTTCCCGGGTCAACGCCCGGATGCCTGCGTCGTCTGCGGCCGGGACACCTGGGAGGTCGACCACTTCGTGACGGACGGGAGCGTGCTCCTCTGTCAGGTCTGCATCGACGACGCCGCCGGTGCCATCCGCGACGCCGCACCCGACCAGCACCGGATCTCGCTCCCCCCACGCGTCTTCGGCACCGTCCCGTCGCCGGAGGCACCGGGCGCCATCGCTGAGGCGGTGGCGCGGGTGACGGGACCCGAGCCGGAGGGTGGCTGGGGGCCGTTCCTCGAGGACGCCGCCGAGATCCGCGAGGCCCTGCACGAGGCCCAACAGCGCAGCGGCAGCACCGGTGCGCAGGCGATCGTGCGCCGGGTCCGCTTCGTCTCCGACGAGCACGCCTGGATCTTGCTCACCGTGCATCTCGGTCCGTCGCTCGGCGGCTTCCCATTCGAAGGTCCGGTGAAGCGCATCGACGGATCGTGGAAGGTCAGCCGGGAACTAGTGGCGACGATGCTCGGTGCCGCCGGGATCCAGCTACCACCACCGACCTGAGACCGGCGTCGATCACCCCCCTGGTCCCAACGTACTCCCGGGTGGGGGGCTTGCGGCAAGGGCCCACGCCGTGGTGACAATGCACGTCCCTTCCGGTTCGACGGCGGGCACGATCGACGGTGGGGACGAGGCAGACCTGAGGGGTCTGGGAGGGCAGGTGGACGGGTGGGCAGCTACGTGATCGGGTTCGACGGGCTGGGCCGGAACGACATCGGCGTCGTCGGCGGCAAGGGGGCGCACCTCGGCGAGCTCTCCCGGGTGGCGGGCGTCCGGGTACCGGCCGGCTTCTGCGTGACGACGGACGCCT
>Ga0182013_10002662_pt1 | contig 23198 bp, 19 predicted proteins | sample 612S2MmetaG_FD_120487 | JGI IMG/M metagenome (GOLD analysis project Ga0182013, IMG submission 120487) | Permafrost microbial communities from Stordalen Mire, Sweden - 612S2M metaG | ecosystem: Environmental > Terrestrial > Soil > Wetlands > Permafrost | place: Sweden: Stordalen | collected... | reverse complement strand
CTGGCCGGCGTGGCCGGGGCTCCCCTGCCCGACCAGGCGGCGGTGGGCGTGACCGAGGAGAGCCTCGGCCTGCTCCTGTTCACGTCCGGTACCTCGGGGGCCCCGAAGGCCTGCCTCTGCAGCCAGGGCCGACTGGCCCGCATCGGCGGGATCGTCGCCCAGATGTACGAGCTCACCCCCGACGACGTCTGCTACCTGTCGATGCCGCTCTTCCACTCCAACGCACTGATGGCCGGTTGGGCCCCCGCGCTGGCCGCCGGTGCCACCGCCGCCCTGCGGGAGCGGTTCAGTGCCAGCCAGTTCCTGGTCGACGTGCGGCGCTACGGGGTGACCTACTTCAACTACGTGGGCAAGCCCCTCTCCTACATCCTGGCCACGCCGGAGCACCCCGACGACGCCGACAACACCCTCCGACGCTGCTTCGGCAACGAGGCGGCCGAGGCCGACGTGGCCCGCTTCGCCGAGCGGTTCGGCTGCACCGTCCAGGACGCCTACGGCTCGACCGAGGGCGGGGCGGCCATCCAGCGCACGCCCGACACCCCCCGTGGTGCCCTGGGCCGGGCGCTGCCGGGCACGATGATCGTCGACACCGAGACCGGTGAGGAGTGCCCGCGGGCCGTCTTCGACACCAACGGTCGCCTGCTCAACGCCGAGGACGCCATCGGCGAGATGGTCAGCCAGACCGGGGCCACCGGGTTCGAGGGCTACTGGCGGAACGCCGAGGCCGAGCAGGCCCGGGTGAAGAACGGGTGGTACTGGACCGGAGACCTCGGCTACCGCGACGAGAACGACTTCTTCTATTTCGGCGGGCGCGACTATGACTGGCTCCGGGTGGACGGCGAGAACTTCGCCTCCGCCCCGGTCGAGGGCATCCTGCAGCGCCACCCCGACGTGGTGCTGGCCTCCGTCTACGCCGTGCCCGACACGGTGGTGGGTGACCAGGTCATGGCCACCCTCCTGTTCCACGAGGGCACGTCGTTCGACGCCGACGGGTTCGAGGCGTTCCTGGCCGGCGAGGAGGACCTCGGCACCAAGTGGGCGCCCCGGTTCGTCCGGGTGACCGACAAGCTGCCCGAGACGGCGACCACCAAGGTCGTGAAGCGGGTGCTGCGCAACGAGGCGTGGCACTGCGAGGAGCCCGTGTGGTGGCGCCCGACCAAGGACGCCCCCTACCGGAGGCTCACCCCGGACGACATCGACGAACTGGACCGGGCGATCGCCGAGCGCTGACGATTCCGGACGCGTCCGTCGGGTGGCACCGGGCGGAGGAGCGGTGCCACCCGACGGGTGGGGTGCCGGGTTGATCTGTGGTGGTGCGGGCGGTGGTAGCGGGGGCGGACCGGTGCCGGCCCGCCCCCGCTACCACAGGTCGGTGCCGTCAGAAGGAGAACCCGACGGCAATGCCTTCCAGGCCGTTGTGGCCGGCCGGCTCAGGGGTGGCCGACCCGGTGGCGACCAGCGTGCCGTCCGCCTGGACGGCGAAGGAGTCGACGACGTCGTTGGCGCCCGTCTCCACGAACAGCGAATGGCCGTCGGGTGACGCCACCAGGTCGATCGGGCCCGGGTCCGTCGTGGCGTTGCCGACGATCGTCGGCACACCGGTCGACCCGATGGTGTAACTGGTCACGTCGGCGCTCCCGGCGTTGGCACCGAAGAAGTAGGTGCCGTTCGTCGTCACCCAGCAGAGTGCGGCCAGACCGTCAGCGGTCGACCCGAGCTCGGTCAGCGACCCGCCGGGTGCCAGCGCATACGTGGTGAGCGCGCTAGTGGCCGCCTCGGTCACCACCAGGTGTCCGGCACGGTCGAAGGTGAACCCGAAGGGCACGGGGGTGGCCGACGGGTTGACCACGGGCGACCCGGTGACCGAGCCGGACGGCGTCACGTTGAACACGTCGATGTCGCTGCCGTTGGCCTTGGTGGTCACGATCACGTGGCGCCCGTCGGGGGAGAAGCCGATCTGGCCCGGCGTATGGAGGAACGCCGGAGTCAGGCCCGGGGTGAGGCCGAGCGACTGGTTGCTGCCCGGGATGGGCGTGAGCGAGTCGGCGTAGAAGCCCTGGATCGAGCCCGTCCCACCGGCGTTCAGGACATAGATGAGGTCACCCCGGACGGCGACGCTCACCGGGGTGGCGCCCCCCGAGGCGACCACGCGGGGACGGCTCACGTAGGGGCCGAACGCATGGAATACCGAGATGGTGTTGCTGCCGCCGTTGACACCGACGAGCAGGCCGTCCGCCGGGTCGGACACCAGACCACCCTCCGAGGCCAGCTTGTCGACGGCGGCGCCGGGGATGGCGACACCGAGGCCGCCGGTGTCGGTCCGGCCGACCTCGTGGAGGCCACTGCCGTCGGACAGGTAGGTCACCACCTGGTTGCCGGTCGGGTCGTTGGTCTGCACGTAGACGACCGAGTGGTGGCCGAAACCGCCGCCGACGTCGCCGCCCGGGCCGAAGCCGTCGGCGCCGGCCACGGCGGGAAGGGCGAGTGCGGCGAGGGCGGCTGCCGAGCCGACGATCGCCGTCAGTTTGCTAATGGGTCGCATGGGAACTCCTGGGTCGAAGCGGATGGGTGGGTGCTGCACTGCTCCGTCCGCATCCACCCGGGTCCGTTACGGGCCGCTCCCGACCGGCGGGTCGGTGCCCCTCCCGCGGGGACCGACGGCGCCCCGTCCCGGCCCGGCGTGTAACGCCGGTCGGGGGTGGTGGGACTACGCGCCGTGTCCAGCCAACGAAACAGGAGGTTCCCATCCCCACCGTCAGCGGTGACACGAACCGGTCGTCACGTCCGCACCGGCGCCGTGGTCGCCGATCTACAGTGCAACCCATGGAGTCCGACGAGGAGCTGCTCGCCCGGCTCCGCGACGGCGACGAGGCGGCGTTCGTGGCCCTCGTCGGCCGCTACCAGGGCTCGCTGCTGCGGGTGGCCCGCACCTTCGTCCCGAGCGACGCCGTCGCCGAGGAGGTCGTCCAGGACACCTGGATGGGTGTCGTCCGCGGCATCGACCGGTTCGAGGGCCGTTCGTCGTTCAAGACCTGGCTCTTCCGCATCCTGGTCAACCGGGCCCGCACCTCGGGCGTCCGCGAGCACCGCAGCGTTCCCCTCGACCCCGGGGAGCCCGCGGTGAGTCCCGCCCGGTTCGCCGGCAACGGGTCCTGGACCGAGCCGGTCACCCCGTGGGAGGCCGACATCGACGACCGCCTGGTGGCCGACTCCTGGGGTCCGGCGCTGCGCGCCGCCATCGACGAGCTACCGGACCGTCAGCGGGACGTCGTGTTGCTCCGGGATGTCGAAGGACTGTCCGGCGCCGACGTCTGCGAGGTTCTCGGGCTGTCCGAGGGCAACCAGCGGGTGCTGCTCCACCGGGGCCGGAGCCGGCTGCGCACGGTGCTCGAGGCCGAACTCCGCACGAGGGGGCGATGATGGTCCTGCTGCGACGTCGTGACGAACTGGTGTGCCAGCAGGTCGTGGAGCTGGTCAGCGACTACCTCGAAGGGGCCCTCCCCCGGGCCGAGCGGAGACGCTTCGAGCGCCACCTGCGGGCCTGCCCCAACTGCACGGCCTACCTCGAGCAGATGCGCATCACCATCGCCACGACGGGCCGGCTGACTCCTGAGGACCTGGGCCCCGATGCCCGCGAGGAGTTCGCGGAGCTCTTCCGGTCGTGGCGGGCCGAAGGACCGCACGGGTCCGGCTGACCGGGATCAGTCGGCTGGACCCGTGAGGCCCCCGGTGCGCGCCCCGGCCGCGGGCGTCCGCCGCCACGACCGCGTCATCAGCGCCACGCAGGCCACGATGAGCACCGCGAAGACCACACTGGCCGGGCCGTCGCCCAGCCCGACGCCACTCCGGTCCTTGGGCTTGCCCAGCCAGTCGGCGATGGAGGCGCCGAGCGGCCTCGTGAGGATGTACGCGAACCAGAACGCCAGCACCTCGTTCATCCGGAGCCAGCGGAAGCCGATCGCCGGGATCAGGAGGAGACCGGCGAAGAGGAAAGCCGAGGCGAGGTAGCCGAGGTCGAGGGTCGAGGCCGTGTAGTCACCGAGGGCGGTGCCCATGGCGAACGTGGCCATGACGGCCACCCAGTAGAAGAGCTCGCGGCGCACGGTGTCGATACTGTGGATCGACAGGGTCCCCTCGACCCGGTACCAGGCCAGGAACGCCGCGGCCAGTACGACCGCGAAGAAGACGGACGAGGCGGCGTAGGGGACCCCGAACTGCTTGTGGAGCACGTCGGCCGCCATGGTGCCCACGATCGCCACCAGGAGGACGGCCAGCCAGTACACCCAGGGGATGTAGCGGTCCTGGCGGATCTGGAAGGTGACCACGCCGAGCAGCACGAGGGTGCCCACGGCGACGGCCGCCACGGGACTCACGGCGTTGACGAGGTAGTCCGACGTGGACTCCCCCATGGCGGTGGTCAGGAGCTTCGTGATCCAGAACAGCGCCGTGATCTCGGGAACCTTGACGAGCGTCCGTCGGGTCAGGTCCATGGCCGCACATCGTACGGCAGGTCGCGGCGAGGACCCGGCCACCATCGTCGGTGCTGGGCGACACTCCGTCGGTTCTCCAGCCGGTCCGCCGACCCACTGACGGGTCCGATGGCCCCAGCATCGCCAGTGCTTCCGTCAGGTGAGCAGTCGCTGTGTCGTAGTGGGATGTCGAGCACGTCTCGAGGTCACTCCTGGCGCCGAGGACTCGTGGCATCCCGATAACCCGAGCGCCAGCAGAAGGCATCATCGAAGGGCGCGTCCGGGCGTGTGGACCACCTCGTTCATTCCCGGTTGCCGTCTTCGTCCGCCATCCCCACGAGCCCGAGCTCGGCGTCCGACGATTCGACTTCCCCCCGTCGCATCAGCCATGCCCTCCCCCAGGACCGGAAGGGGGCTTCAGCGAAGCGGTACGAAATGGCGACCACGATGGTGATGACCACCACGTCGACCGGTAGTGCTTCGTGGAGCTTCAGATGAGTGACCAGGGGCACCAGGATCAGGAGGGTCAGCCCATACAGGTAGATTCCGTAGGAGCGAACGCCGATCCAACGAGGCACCGGGCTCGCCAACGCTCGGGATACGAACGACTCTGCATTGAGCGTGCAGTGAAGCAGCAACGCAGTGGCAGCCAGGGCGACGAGGAGCGAGAGTGCATCGCCCTTAGCCCCCGGCACGTTGACCAGCAGTGCCACGACGAAGACGGGCAGGCAGGCAAGGGCCAGTCGGTTGTCTCGAAGCACGGGCGCGAGCCGACTCGTCTGTCGCGATTGGATGGACCAGCAGGCAGCCCAACAGCCCAGCGCGAGAGGTACCAGATGCCCGGTGGGCAGCGAGTAGTTCCCGATCGCCAGCCAGATCACTACGGACACACCGACGAACCCGATCATGGCGCGTCGCAGACCGATCGGAGTGAGCTTCCCCACGGCTAGTGCAAAGACGAAAGGCCAGACCAGATAGAACTGCTCCTCAACCGAGAGCGACCACGACTGGTCATAGGCGGATCCGAGTTTGTGGGTGAACGCGGCCAAGAAGTCGTTGAAGTACAAGAGTGCACCGGCCGTGCTGATCGGGATCGTCGACGCCTGGTGGCTGAGGATCGCGGTGGGTGCTGCGATCAGGGCCAGCCAGAGCACCAGCGCCGGAGCGAGGCGGAAGAAGCGACGCCAGTAGAAGGCTCCGTAGTCAACTTTGCCCCTTCCCTGGCGCTCCCGGAGGAGAATGCTGGTGATGAGGAACGACGACAGGATGAAGAAGACGTCGACTCCCAGGAATCCGCCGGGGAAGTACTTCTTGTCGGCGTGCAGGAGGAACACTCCACCGATAGCGATGGCCCTGATCCCGTCGAGGGAATCGAGATGCCCGGTCAACCTGCCCCCGCCGTTCCGCCTCATGAACTACCCCACTCGTGCTTACTGCTGGCGCAGTGCCGACCCGTCGTCCCATGCAATTCTGGCTCGGCGACTAACCGATGACGACAACTCCGAATGTAGCGCAGTCCGGTAGCACTTCGAAGATCCATTGACCTGCTACACGCCGAGTCGGGTGTTGCGTTCATCGGTTGAAGACACCCCATTCCTCTCCGCAATGATCCGAAGCTCCGACGCAGAAAGATAACGCCGCCCCTCAACGCCGGGTGCGAGGTGCTCCGGTCCATCCCGTGACACGATCAACCCGTGAAGCGGGGCAACGCGGCGGGACTTGCCACTGGACTGATCCTCCTGGCCGGCTGCAGCGCGGGATCGCCTCCGTCGACTACCGGTGCGCTTGTCGGCGGCATCTACTACTGCGGCGGAATCACGGCTGGTCAATGCCCGAGCGCCCATGCAGTCGACACCACGGCTACATCCGTTCGCGGGACGGTGATCGTGTCCCTAGCGGGTCGCACCGTGAGATCGATCAGTCTCCGTCGAGGGGAGGCGTATCGGCTTCACCTCACACCTGGCCGCTATCTGGTGAGCACCGACGACCAATCGGCCCTGACCAGCACACGGGCCGTCGTCCATAGCGGTCAGACCACCGTCGCCAACGTGATCATCTCGATTCCCTAATCACCGAGCGTGCCCGATCGTCGGACGGGAGGGGAACCTCTGTCGGCGAGCAAGCGGCCCAGACCTGCGCTTATGGTGGTGATAGCCAGCACCGGAGGCGCCATGACCAGCGCGCACTTGTATGACACCATCGGTGTCAACTACACCGTGACCCGTCACACCGAGCCGAGGATCGCTGGGCAGGTCTGGGCTGCACTCGGTAGTGCACGAACCGTCCTGAATGTTGGCGCCGGTACCGGCAACTACGAGCCCCCTGACCGAAAAGTCATCGCCGTGGAGCCATCAGCGGTCATGCGTGCGCAACGTCCGGCAAACGCATCAGTGTGCGTAGCTGCCACTGCGGAGTCACTCCCGTTCGAGGACAAGAGTTTTGACGCGGCGATGGCCTTTGCCACTGTTCACCACTGGCAGGACCCGATCGCGGGTGTGCGCGAGATGCAACGCGTAGCTCGCCGCGTGGTGGTTTTCACCTGTGATACGAGTGAGCGGGCCTGGCGTCACCGGTTCTGGCTCACGCGTGACTACCTACCCGAGGTTGCTGCCTCCCGCGTCGGCATCTCGACCGTGCTGGCCAGCGCGATGGGGGCCCGCGTTGAGCCGGTACTCATTCCTTGGGATTGCGTTGACGGCTTCTTCGAGGCCTACTGGCGACGGCCTGCGTCGTATCTCGACGAGAACGTACGGCGCGGAATATCGGTATGGGCCAGAGTCGGGACGGACGCCGAGCAGAGGGCAGTGCGGAGCCTTCGTATTGACCTCGAATCCGGTCGGTGGGCTGAACGCAATAGCCACCTCCTCGATCTCGAAGAGGCGGACCTTGGTCTTCGCCTGCTCGTAGCTTGATCCCGAATGCTGGTGGCGAATCCAGCAGCACCTGATCCCAAATTGCCCTGTCCCCGGTGGCCGGCAGAGCGCGCGACTACAAGTAGATCGCCGGCCGATTCGCCTCCCGCTCCGCCGTGCTCCATAAGGCTGTGCGTCTCCTCCGCGCATCTGGACTCGGAGGTGCCTACGAGGACGCCTGGCAGGAGTGGGCGACTGGAGCCGAGGCCGACCTCTGGAACGTCACGGTCGACGACGGTCTCACCTGATGCGCCGAGGCGAGGTGCGCCTCGTTGATCTGGACCCGGTGCGCGGTAGCGAGGCCAACACGCGCCGACCGGCGGTGATCGTGAGCAACGACGGAGCAAACAGCACCGCCGAACGCATCGGGCGAGGTGTGCTCACCGTGGTGCCGGTGACCTCGAGGACCGCTCGCGTGTACCCGTTCCAGGTTCTCCTGCCGGCATCGAGGACCGGGCTGCGCCACGACTCGAAGGCTCAAGCCGAACAGGTCAGGGCCGTGGCAGTTGAGCAGATCGGAGTTCTGGTGGGTGAGCTGCCCTCGGAACTGGTGGCAGACCTGGATGAGGCATTGCGACTTCATCTCGCTCTGTGATCCACGGCCCAGGGCTGCCAGACAACCGTGACACCGGCCCTCAGTGCCCACCGCGGCCCATGTGTTTCGTCGATCAATCTGCAGCTAACGATCTTCGGGCCACTGCACGGGAGCAGCTGCTGGAACCGTTGCCCCAGGACCCGTTCGAAACGGTGGTCGATTGTTCGGCTGACGCTGTGCCGTGGTCCAGCCACCCCCCACCCTGGCGACCGTCGGGTGCCAGCGGCGTCAGCCGCCGAGGGCGGAATAGAGCGCGCTGTACGTGCTGTCCACGGCCTGGAGCGAACTCTCGAAACCTGCACTCTGTGCCGTGGCGCTGTAGGACTCGACGTCCGCGGAACGGGACAGGTCGCTCACCTCGGCGGCGGCGGTCCGGGCGGCCGTTTCGGCCTCCTGGGCCTGGGTCGTCGCTGAGTCGGGGTAGTTGACCCTGGACAGGGCGTCACCGTAGGTCTGGAACGCACCGGCCAGCGACGATGCCGCCTGGTCCAGGCACTGGATCGGGTCCGGCGCTGCGTCGCACTGCTGGGTCGACGTCTTGAACGTGTCGGTGGCGTTGCTCAGACTGTCGTGGGCGACCCCGACCTCCAACCGGGCGATCGCCTGATCCAGACCCTTCAGGGGACCGAAGTTCGCGTTCCGGTCGATCGAGTTGAACCCGACACTGACCACGGCGCCGAGCACGATGAACACGATGGCCAGCACCCGGGCGCCCTTGGCCAGCGCCAGAGGCCACAGTGACTGCGGTGCGTAGCCCGTCACGGGATACGTCGCCGGCGGAGGCGGTGGCGGCATCGGTGCGTACATCGGTGGCGGCGGCGGGGGTGGCGCTACCCCCGGCACCGACAGCGGGGGCAACGAGCCCGGCGGTGGGGGTGGCGGCGCGGCACCCGGCACGGCACCGGGGACGGCGCCCGGCGGTGGGGGTGGTGGGACGGCACCGGGGACGGCACCCGGCGCGGCGTCGGGGAACGGCGGTGCCATCGGTGGCGCCATCGTGGGCATCCCGGGAGGGGCGGGCGGTGGGGCCACGGGGGCGGCGACGGTGGGCTGGTCGGATCCCCATGCCGGCATCTGCGCCTGCTCCCCGAACGGGGCATACGGGGTGTACTGCGTCGGTGCCGGGGGCGGGGTGGGAGGAGCCGGTGGCGACACCACTGTGCCCGACGTCGTGACCTCCATGCGCTTCCCGAGGTAGTCCTTGTCGCCGAGGAGGTCGCTCGGGTAGTACGACGTGAGCATCAAGAAGTACGCGTACATACGGGTCTGCCAGCGGATGGCGGCCGCCGACGCACCGAAGATGGGGTCCGGCATCCGTCCGGTCGCCAGGGTGATGATCCAGGTGATGAAGCTGAAGACCTGCATCCCGTAGGTGATGACCCCGGAGACGATGGCGGCCGGGACCACGAGGATGATGCGGAAGAACACGGCGAACCGGTTGAGTCGACCGGTCGTCACGGTCACGTCCACCGGATAGTTCGGATCCGGGTCGAGGGCGAACGGCGGGTAGGTGTCGGTCAGCAGGAACTCGTAGGCGTTGACGCGTGTGCTCCACCGCACGTAGCCGAGCAGGAACCTGGCGAACGATTCGGGCAGGCGTCCGGTGAACAGGGCGGCGAACCAGCCGAGGACCGCCACGACGAAGGCACCGATCCCCACGAAGAAGAGCACGATGAATTGGGGGATCGCCAGGATGATCCGGATCAGCACCGTCCACCTGCGCTGCGGCTGCGTCGTACCGAACCGGACCTCGACGCGGCTCGACGCTTCGCCCAGTTGCGACACGCCCGTCATCGCCATGCCGCCACCTGCCTTCCCGCCCCGGTCGGGACGACGCGGGTCACGGTCCGGACGATAGCAACCGGTCACTTCGACACCGGGGACTCACCGACGGCACCGACACCCTGTCGGGTGCCCGGCGGGTGGCGTGGACTACCGGTCGACCCCCAGGATGAGACCGCTCGTCGGCACACCGGTACCGGAGGTGACGAGCACGTGCTCGACGTCGGGGACCTGGTTGTACGAATCGCCGCGCACCTGGCGGACACCTTCGGCGATGCCGTTCATCCCGTGCAGGTAGGCCTCGCCGAGCTGGCCGCCGTGGGTGTTGACGGGCAGGCCACCGCCGATCTCGATGTTGCCGTCCAGGATGAAGTCCTTGGCCTCGCCCTTGGCACAGAAGCCGAGCTCCTCCAGCTGGTAGAGCACGTACGGGGTGAAGTGGTCGTAGATGACGGCGGTCTGGATGTCGTCGGTCGACAGTCCCGAGGTCGCCCACAGCTGTCGGGCCACCACGTCCATCTCGCCCAGGACGGTGAGGTCGTCGTAGTAGTACGAGGTCATCATCTCCTGGCCGGGGCCGGCCCCCTGTGCCGCAGCCCGGATCACGGCCGGCGTACTCGGCAGGTCGCGCGCCCGCTCGAGCGACGTCACGACGAGCGCCTGCCCGCCGTCGGTCTCCTGGCAGCAGTCGAGCAGGTGGAGCGGCTCGACGATCCACCGCGAGTTCTGGTGGTCCTCCAGGGTGATCGGCTTCTCGTAGAACCACGCCTTCGGGTTCGTGGCGGCGTGCCGGCGGTCGGCCACGGCCACCCGGCCGAGGTCCTCGCTGGTCGCCCCGGTGGCGTACAGATAGCGCTGTGCGGCCATGGCCACCCACTGCGCCGGGGTCAGCAGGCCCTGGGGCGCGTACCAGGCGAAGTGGGCCGTTTCCGCATTCGGCACGGGCAGCCGTCCCTGGACGCCGGCGCCGAAGCGGTTTCCCGAGCGCTCGTTGAAGGCCCGGTAGCAGACCACGATGTCCGCCACTCCGGCCTCGATGGCCATCGCCGCCTGTTGGATGGTGCCGCAGCCGGCGCCGCCGCCGTAGTGGATCCGGCTGAAGAACGTGAGCTCGCCGATGCCCAGGCTGCGGGCGATCTCGATCTCCGGATTGGTGTCCGCGCTGAAGGTGACGAGTCCGTCGACCTCGGCCGGCTCGATGCCGGCGTCGCGCAGGGCCAGGTCCACGGCCTCGGCGGCGAGTCGCAGCTCGCTCCGACCGGACTCCTTGGAGAACTCGGTGGCGCCGATCCCGGCGATGGCCGTCGTGCCCGCGAACGAATGGTCGGTGCCGCTCACTTCGCACCTCCGGTGGGGAGCAGGAGCCGGACGGTGCCGGTCACGTGGTCGCCCAGGCCGTTCGCGCCCCGGAGGGTCACCTCCACCGCGCCGCGGCCCTGGTCGTCGGCTGTCTCGTCCTTCGCCGTGACCGTGCCGGTCAGCACCATGGTGTCGTCGGGATAGTTGGGCGCCCCGAGGCGGATGTTCACGTCGGTCAACACGGCGCCGGGTCCGGCCCAGTCCGTCACGTACCTCCCCACGAGGCCGTTGGTCGAGAGGATGTTCATGAAGATGTCCTTCGAACCCCGCTCCACGGCCAGCTGGGGGTCGTGGTGGACGTCCTGGTAGTCACGGCTGGCCAGTGCGGTGGACACGATCAGGGTCCGGGTGAGAGGGACGGCGAGCTCGGGCAGGGCGTCGCCCACCGTCACCTCGTCGAGGGTCCTCGTCGTCTCGCGGAAGTCGTGCTCGATGATCGCCCTGCTCATGCCGACACCGCCTGCCCGCTCAGGTCGGCGGTGACCTGTCGGCCCAGGCGGGCCAGTTGGGCGCTCGGCGAGCCGAGCAACAGCTCGATCTGCTTCCCCCAGAGGAAGTAGCGGTGGATCGGGTACGAGATGTCGGCGCCCATGCCGCCGTGGAGGTGCTGGGTGGCGAACACCACGCGCTGGCCCGACTCGGCGGCGAACCAGGAGGCCACGTTGACGGCCCGACCCGCGTCGAGTCCGTTGTCCAGCCGCCAGGCGGCCTGCCACGTGGTCACCCGGACGGCCTCGGTGTCGATGGCGGCATCGGCGGCGCGCATCTTGGTGGCCTGGAACGTGGCGAGGGGCACGCCGAACTGCAGGCGGGTGTTGAGGTACTCCGCGGTCTGGGAGACGGCGGACTCGTTCACCCCGACCTGCAGGGCGCACAGACCCGTCCAGGCCCGCTCGAGCATCCACGACACCACGTCGCCACCGCGGGCGGGATCGCCTCCGGCGAGCAGGTCGTCGGCTGCGACCGTGACCCCGTCCAGGTGGACGTGGGGATGGACCTCCCGGTTGGTGGTCACCGCCCGCTCCAGCCGGACGCCGGACGCCGTCGGATCGATCGCCGCCACCACCACACCTCCGTCCACGGCCACGGGCACGAGCACCCGGGCGGCCACGTGGGCGTGGGGGACGGCGGAGGCGGTACCCGACACCGTCACGGACCCGTCGGCGCCCACGCTGCCGTGCACGGCGGGGCGACCCGCACCCCCGACGGCGATGTCGTCGGCCACGTCGGCGAGCGCGGCGGTCAGGATGACGTCGCCCGCCACCACGCCGGGCAGCAGGGCCGACTGCAGGGCGTCGGAGCCGAACTCGCTCACCGGCAGCGCACCGAGGACGAGCGTCGCCCACAGCGGCACCGGAGCCACGACCCCACCCTGGGCCTCGAGCAGCAGACACAGCTCGACCATCCCGTAGCCGCCGCCGCCGTGTTCGGTCGGGACGGCCAGGCCCAACAGGTCGGCCCGGGCCAACTCCGCCCACAGCTCGCGGTCGAGGCGGTCCTCGGTGGACTCGACCTCCTGGACGCGGTCGGGGTCGACCCGCCCGGCGAATATCCCGGACACCGCTTCGGACACCGCGGTCTGCTCGTCGTTGAAGGTGAAGTCCATCAGTTCGTCCTCGTCTCGTCTGCGGGGTGGAACACCGGGAGGGAGAGTTCGTCGTCGAAGTCCTCGAAGCCGACCTCGACGGCCGTGCCTATCGCCGCGGTCTCCGGGGTGATGCCCGAGACGTTGGCGATCAGGCGGGTGCCCTCCTCCAGCTCGACCAGGGCGACGACCAGGGGGTAGTCGAACGCCGGCACCTGCGGGTAGTGGTTGACCACGAAGCTGTAGATGGTGCCGCGCCCCGAGGCCTCGATCGGCTCCCAGTCGAAGGATCGGCACCTGGCGCACGACGGCCGGGGTGGGTGCCGCAGCGTGCCGCAGGCGGTGCAGCGCTGGATGAGGAGCTTGTGCTGCTTCGCCCCCTCGAAGAAGAACGAGTTGTCCTGGGTCAGGGCCGGCCGGGGTCGGAGCGGGCGGGGAGCCGCCTCCGTCTCGGGCTCCGGCTTCGTGGCGCCGGTGCCCGGCTTGAACTTGAGGATGCGGAACTTCATGGTGGCGACGAGGTCGCCGTGCTGGTCGCGGTACTCGAGCCGGTTCGTGATGAAGTGGCCGAGCCCGAGCCCGGTCTGCTTCTCCCCTGAGATCGAGTCGATCACCGACGTCACCTCGAGGTGGTCGCCCGGCACGAGCGGCCGCTCGTAGTGCTGGTCGCAGTTGGTGGCCACGACCGACGTGAAGCCGGCCTCGTTGAGGAGCTCCATCACCTGGTCGCTCGGCTCGGCCGTGGTGGGCGTTCCGGCGTCGCGGGCGGCATCGGCCTCGATGCTGGTCCGGAGGCCACGCATGATCCACGCCTGCAGCATCGTCGGCGGGGCGATCACCCCCGGAAAGCCGGCGGCGCGGGCCGCCCCGTCGTCGACGTAGACCGGGTTGTAGTCGCCCATGGCCTCGACCCAGTGCCGGATCATGGGCTCATTGACGGGATGCTGGCCCCTGGTGGCCGGCCCGGCGGACTGCCCGACGAAGGCCTGCAGCTTGTCGTCGAGGGTCAGGGTGTCGGTCATCGCGCGCTCCGTTTCATGCCGAGCCCGGCGGTGGCCAGGATCTCGCGTTGGATCTCGTTCACCCCGCCGCCGAACGTGTTGATCTGGGCCTGGCGCCCGGCGCGCTCGAGGTCGCCGTGGAGGACCGCCCCGGGTGAGCCCGGGCTCAGGTACCCGCCGGAGCCGACGATCCCGAGGAGCTTGTGGTAGATCTCGACCGTCGACTCGGTGCCGAACACCTTGACCGACGACGAGTCGGCCGGGCCGAGCGTGTCGTCCGCCACCGCCGCGGTCATCCTCCAGGTGAGCAGCTTCTGCGCCTCGAGCAGGGCGTAGGTGTAGGCCAGGTCCTGCTGGATCCAGCCCACATCGCCCAGGCCCCGCTCGGACACCCACTCGGCGACCTCGTCCCACAGGCGGAAAGCGAGTGCGCTGACCGCGGCCAGGCCGACACGCTCGTGGTTGAGCTGGCCGGTGATGAGCCGCCACCCGCCGTGCAGCTCGCCGATCAGCGCGTCCTTGGGCACCCGCACGTCGTCGTAATAGGAAGCCGTGGTGGCCACGCCGCCGACCGTCACGATCGGCGTGCACGAGAAGCCCGGCGTGTCCGTCGGCACCATGATGATGGAGATGCCCTTGTGCTTCGGGGCGTCGACGTCGGTCCGGCAGGCGAGCCAGATGTAGTCGGCCTGGTCGGCGCCGCTGGTGAAGATCTTGTTGCCGTTGATGACCCACTCGTCGCCGTCGAGCACGGCCCGGGTCCGCAGCGACGCCAGGTCGGTGCCGGCCTCGGGCTCCGTGTAGCCGATGGCGCAGTTGATCTCGCCGGCCAGGATCCCGGACAGAAAGAACTTCTTCTGCTGCTCGGTGCCGTGGTTGATGATCATGGGCCCGACCGTCGACAGGGTCACGAACGGGAAGGGCGCCCGGGCCCGCTGCACCTCGGTGAAGAAGATGAACTGGTCGGTCGGCGGTCGTCCCTGGCCGCCGTACTCGACGGGCCAGCCGATCCCCAGCCAGCCGTCCGAGCCCATCTGCCGCACGATGCGCCGGAACGTGGCGCCGCCCTCGGACTCGGTGTCGAGCGCGCGGCGCACGTCGGGCGTGAGCAGCTGGGCGAAGTAGGCCCGGAGCTCGGCGCGCAGTGCCAGTTGTTCCGGCGTCTCCTCGAGGTGCATGCGGGTTCCCTCCAACTCTGCGACCCGCCGGAACTGCCGGAGCAGTGTCGGGAGCCGTTCGACGTCTGTGTCGGCGCCACCGGGTTCGGGCCGCTCCTGGCCGGGTGCGGAGCTGCCGACGCGGGCTCGCCCACCCCTGTCGATCCCCCACATCCGGCTCGGACGAGCCGTCACACGGCGTGCCACCGGGCTCCCTACCGCTGGAGGACCGGGTGCAGCTGGCCTATGATAACTGATACACGTTCTAGAAACGTCACTGCCGCCCAGGCACGACCCCGGCCTCGGTCGCCCGGTCGCGCGCTGGCCGTCCGGGCGTTCCATCAGGGGGAATCTCATGGATCTGGCCGACATCGACCTCTGCGACCCGGGAAGCTTCGTCGCCGGGGTGCCCTACGACTGGTTCGCCCAGCTCCGCCGCGAGGCGCCGGTCTACTGGCACCCGGACCCCGACGGATTTTCCGAGGGGTTCTGGGCCGTCACCCGCTATGACGACTGCGTCGGCGTCAACCGGGACTACGAGCACTTCTCGTCGTCACGCCGGACGTCCCTGTTCCGAGACTTCGACGAGGCCCTGCTCGAGCAGCAGCGGCAGATGATGGTGAACATGGACCCGCCGCTGCACACCCGCTACCGGCGCCTGGTCAACAAGGGCTTCACACCCCGCATGATCCGCGACCTCGAGGCCAAGGTCGTGGCGTCGACCGACAGCATCCTCGACTCGGTGTGCGAGCAGGGCTCGGCCGACTTCGTCGAGCAGATCTCGGCGGAGCTGCCGCTCCAGGTCATCGCCGACCTCGTCGGCGTCCCCCAGGAGGACCGCCACCTCGTCTTCGACTGGTCCAACCGCATGATCGGGGCGGACGACCCCGAGTACCAGGTGAGTGAAGAGGCGGCGGGCCAGGCGGCGATGGAGCTCTTCGCCTACGCCGACCAGCTCACCGAGCAGAAGCGGATCGACCCCCATGCCGATCTGCTCAGCGTGCTGACCCAGGCGGAGCTCGACGGCGACAGCCTCAGCCAGCTCGAGCTCGACCTGTTCTTCATGCTCCTGGCGGTGGCCGGCAACGAGACGACCCGGAACCTGATCTCGGGGGCCATGGTCGCCTTCTTCGACCACCCCGACCAATGGGAACGCCTGCGGGCCGACCGGTCCCTCCTCGAGTCGGCCGTCGAGGAGATGCTCCGCTTCGTGTCACCGGTGATGCACTTCCGGCGCCAGGCCGCCAGTGACGTGGTACTCGGCGACCAGAAGATCGCCGAGGGCGACAAGGTCGTGTTCTGGCACATCTCGGCCAACCGCGACGAGACGGTCTTCGCCGACCCCGACACCTTCGACATCGGGCGCACACCGAACAACCACATGGCCTTCGGTGGTGGTGGACCGCACTTCTGCCTCGGGGCCAACCTCGCCCGCATGGAGATCCGCGTCATGTTCGACCGGCTCCTCGACCGCATGCCCGACATCCACCTCGACGGCGACGTGCAGCGCCTGCGCTCCAACTTCATCAACGGGGTGAAGCACATCCCGGTGGCATTCGCCCCGTCCGCACCCGTCGGCGCCTAGGACCGACGCCAGGCCCGACGGCCGGATCGTCCGACCGCCGCGGCAGACCCGACGTCAGCGCCCGGATCCCGAACCCGGGCTCCCCCGTCACCGCCACTCCCCACTGCGAAAGCCGAGGCCCATGCGCTTCCACCAAGCCATCCAGTTCCTCCCCCTCGAGACCGTCCGGGCCCTGACCCTGGCGTCGGACCAGCTGGGCTACGACGGCGTCTACCTGTCGGACCACCTCTTCAACCCCCGGGTGCTCGAGTCGAAGTACACCTATTCGACCGCTCCCGACGGCGCCCCCTTCTGGGAGAAGGAGACCGAGTGGCCCGACCCCATGTGCCTGGTGTCGTCGCTTGCCGCGCAGACCACCAACGTCACCTTCACCACCGGGATCTACATCGCCCCCGTGCGCGACCTCATCACGGTGGCCAAGTCGGTGGGCACCGCCGCCGTGCTGTCCGACAACCGGGTGCGCCTCGGCGTCGGGGTCGGCTGGTGCAAGGAGGAGTACCTGCAGACCGGGCAGGACTTCCACAACCGCGGCAAGCGCCTCGACGACATGATCCCCGCACTGCGCGCCCTCTGGCAGGGTGGATGGGTCGAGTACCACGGCAGCCACTACGACGTGCCGGAATGCCAGATGAACCCGGCGCCCACCCGGCCCGTCCCCATCCTCGGAGGAGGCGACTCGGGACCGGCGCTCCGGCGTGCGGCCACGCTGTGCGACGGATGGATCAACACCGGCGCCGCCTTCCCCGACGAGGCGTTCGAGCAGGTCAAGATCGTCCAGAACGCGCTCCACGAGGCCGGCCGTGACGGCGAGGACTTCGCCATGTACCTGGCCGTGAAGGCGTTCCCGGACCTGGACCTCTACAGACGCCTGGAGGACGCCGGCGTGACCGACCTGCTGTGCGCCCCATGGATGCTGGCCGAGGTGTCGGAGTCCGACAGCCCCGAGAAGATGCTCTCCCTCCGCCTGGCCGAGGTCGAGAAGTACGCCGAGGAGTACGTCTCCAAGATGATCTGACGCGCCCCGCGGTCGGTGCCGCTGGTGGGGTGCTGACGCGGCGGGCGTGGAGCTGCTGCCGCGAACGAGCGATCTGCGCCGGCGCGACCCGGCCCCGTGACCGCCGGGGGAGGACGGTCACGGGGCCGGGGCCGGGCGGGCCGCACCCGGGGGGAGGGCAGGACCCGGTGCGCCGCCTCAGGCGGCCGCCGACGACGTCGAGGACGCCGTCGGGGGAGTCGGCGGGGTGCCGCTGGGCTTGACGCCTGATGGCGGTGCGCCGGTCGGGGCCTTGCCGCCTGTGGGTGGGGTGCCGGTCGGCGCCTTGCCGCCCGCGGGACCGGCGCCGAATCCGGACTCCGTGCCGGTCACCTTGAAGCTGGAGTCGAGTTCGACCGTCACGTAGGTGCCGTCCGACTTCTTCATGTGCACCTCGTAGGTGGCGTCACCTGACGAGTCCGTCTCGGCCCGCACGATGGTGGCGCCCGGCTCGGCGGCCTCGGCGGCGGCCGTGGCCCGGGCGAGGTCGGACCCGGTCAGCAGGGTCTCGTTCGGCCCGTGCGCCATGGTCGCCGGATCGGGCGCGCCCGCCGGTGGCGTGCCGGTCGGGGTACCGGAGGGTCCTGCGGTGGAGGACGAACTGGGCGTGGTCGTGGAACTCCCGGTGGCCGCCGATGCGACACCGGCTCCACCGAGGGTGACGCCGGCCAGCAGGGCGCTGGACACCATCACCCTGCGGAGCTTCTTGGGGTTGCGGATCATGGACTGCTCCTTCGTTGCTTGCTCCAGGGGGGTTCCTGGGACAGTGCCACTCTGGGACCCGGGGGTCAGGACCTCCTGCGCCCGGCCTGTGCACCAGGTAGGAATCCCGAGGCGGCGGGGCGACGGGCCCGGACGCCCCGGAGGGTGCCGACAGCGCGATTGCTAGGGTCTGTGCATCACGTCCCGGGGGAGGAAACCCATGAAGGATCTCAAGGTCGGACTGCAGCTGGGGTACTGGGGATCGGGGCCACCGCCGAACGCCGTCGAGCTGGTCGCCGAGGCCGAGCGCCTGGGCTACGACTCCGTCTGGACCGCCGAGGCCTACGGCTCCGACGCCCTGACTCCCCTCGCCTGGTGGGGTTCCCGGACCGAGCGTGTGCGGCTCGGCACCGCCCTGTGCCAGCTATCGGCGCGCACCCCGACGGCCATGGGCATGGCCGCCATCACCCTCGACCATCTGTCGGGCGGTCGCTTCGTGCTCGGACTCGGCGTCTCGGGTCCCCAGGTCGTCGAAGGCTGGTACGGCCAGTCGTTCGAGAAGCCGCTGGCCCGCACCCGTGAGTACGTCGACATCGTGCGCCAGGTCGTGGCCCGCGAGGACGTCGTCACCAACGACGGGCCCCACTACCCGCTCCCCTACCCCGGCGGCACGGGGCTCGGCAAGCCCCTCAAGGCCATCACCCACCCCCTCCGCAAGGAGATCCCGATCATCATGGGCGCCGAGGGCCCGAAGAACATCGCCCTCGCCGCCGAAATCGCCGACGGTTGGTTCCCGATCTTCTTCTCCCCCGGTGCCGTCGACGCCTACCAGCCCTCCCTCGACGAGGGCTTCGCCCGTGCGGACGCCCGCCACTCCGCCGAGGACTTCGAGGTGCTGGCGTTCGCGGCCACGATCATGGCCGACGACGTCGAGACAGCCGCCGATTTCATGCGACCGATGCTGGCCCTGTACATCGGCGGCATGGGCGCCAAGTCGATGAACTTCCACTTCGACGTCTTCTCGCGGATGGGCTACGAGGCCGAGGCCACCAAGATCCAGGAGCTCTACCTCGAGGGCCGCAAGGACGAGGCCGCTGCCGCCGTCCCGACGAAGCTCGTGGAGGACACCGCACTGATCGGCCCCAAGGAGAAGATCCGCGACGACATCGAGCGCTGGCGCGAGTCCATCGCCACGACGCTCCTGGTGTCCGGTGACGTCGCCACCCTGCGGACCATCGCCGAACTGGCACTCTAGGACCGCCGGGTCGCCGGGCCCACGGGTCGCCGGGCCCACGGGCCCACGGGACCCCACCGGGGACCGCCGGGGTCGTCCACCGCAGGTCAGCGACCTGACCGGGCAATCACCGGCCACAGTCACTACCGTTGGTCGGGCACCGGCGGGTGGAGGCGGCACGAGACACGGGTAGGGCTCATGAAGATCGGCACTCCGAGGGTGCGTCGGCCGTTCGGCGTCGTCACCATGACGGCGCTGCTCCTGTCCAGCGTGGCGGGTGCGGCGGTCGTCGGTACCGGGTCGGCCCGGGCCACCACCGCCCCCCCGGCCGCCCGGGCAGCCTCCGCCGGGACCTGGTGGTCACCGCCCCTGGGCAACCAGCCATGGCAGTGGGAGCTGACCAATCCCCTCAACCTGGCCAACAAGAAGCAGATGGGCACCGCCGACAAGCTTCCCTCCGGTGCCCTCGCCCCCGCGCCGGTCATCTACGACATCGACGGCATCATCAACCCCGCCTCCACCGTCGCCGCCCTCCACAACCTGGGGAAGCACGTCGTCTGCTACATCGAGGTCGGTGCCGCCGGCAACTACTACTCGGCGGCCGACGAGGGCATCACCACCAGCTACTACGACCAGCTGTCGGCCGCCGGGGTGCTCGGCAGTGCCGTGCCGGGGTGGCCCGAGCGGTACCTCGACATCCGGTCTGCGGCCACCGCCTCGATCATCGAGTCGATGATCGACCAGCAGTGCGCGGCCAAGGGCTTCGACGCCGTCGAGACCGACATCGACGAGTCGTACGGGTCCACCTCCGGGTTCCCCCTGACCAAGGCCATCGAGGAGCAGTTCATGACCACCCTGGCGGACTACATGCACGGGCTCGGTCTGGGCTGGTGGATCAAGAACCCCGACGACACCGGTGACTCCTACGCCGCCGACATGGAGCCGCTGGCCGACGCCGTCCTGACCGAGCAGTGCAACCAGTACAAGTCGTGCAACCTGCTCAGCTCGTATGTCGGCCACAAGGCCGTGTTCAACGCCGAGTACCACCTGAAGCCGGCGAAATTCTGCGCCAACGACGCCGCTCTCGGATTCAACGGTGCCCAGTTCAACCTCAACCTGACCGGGGTGCGCAAGCCCTGCGCGTAGATCGGATCGGCAACACCGGTGGCGCCGTGGGCCACCTCGCCGGAGCGGTGTGATTGGTACGGTTCCACCATGGTGGACGGGACCATCGGCACCCACGCAGGTCCAGGTTGGTACGAGGATCCTTGGCGGGTCGGGGGACGTCGCTGGTGGGACGGCCAGCGGTGGACGGGCCACGCCTGGACCGGACCCGTTGCACCTGATCCGGTGTCCTCCGCGGACGTTCCGCCCTCTGTCGACGCGGCCCTCACTGACGTGCCGGCGGCGGCCGGGTTGCCGACGGAATTGTGGAGTCCCAGTCGAATGATCGGTCCGGTGTGCACCTTGGTCCTCGCGGCCGCTCCCCTGGTCTCGGCATTCGCCTTCATCTTCGGGAACCACAACGGGTTCTCCTGGAATCTGGTCGCCGGGGTGTCGGTGCTGACGGCGACCTTCCTTCTGCTGCTCTGGATCGGGGTGCGCCGACTCAGGAATCCACCGCGCCTCGGCATGGACGTCTCCGGGGTCGTCGTCCACCGGGGCAGGAAGGCCACCCGCCTGGCGTGGGACGACGTCGCCGACGTCCGGCTGACCACGATTCGGGGCGAGGGTCTCACGTTCATCTTCCCGACCATCCGCGGCTCGGACGGAAAGGAATACAAGGTCTCCGGCCTGGTGGAGACCCCCCGGCACGCCGACCGCGCCCGGCGGGCTGTCGCCACGATCCTGGCGACCCGCGACCGGCAACTGGCACTGGCGGCGGCCCTGGCGACAGATCGAACTGAGGAGACCTGAGCCACGGCGGTGGTTCGTCCGCAGATCCGGGCGACCGTCCCGGAACGCTCCCCCGGCGCCCACTCAGGGAACGAGGCCATCGATGGGGCTCACCTCCGTGGCGGCCCATCCACGACCGACCGGGACCTTCGGCTCAGCGAGCGGTAGAGGGCCAGCGTGCTCGGATGGACGGACTCCACCGGTTCCACCTCGTCGGCCACCACCCGGACGAGCTCGGCCATCACCGTCTCCACCCCGCCCGGATTGCCCGCCGCGTCCGCCGTGCGCAGCAGCATGCGATAGAGCCGCTCGTCGTACGGGCTCACCAGCAGTCCCTTGCGCGCCGCCCATTCCGCACCGTAGGGATCTCCGGCGCGGAGGCGGGCACCGGCGAGACGACCGCTCAGGTCGACCACGGCAGACTCGATGGACGGCGCCGTGCCGTCGAGCAGTGACCAGTCGGTGGCCCGGATCCCCTCGAAGGGCCGGCCGCGGACCACGGTCAACGCCGCCTCCCACCGGTCGGGATCCTCGGAGGCGGCCAATGCCTGGAATCGTGCCCAATCCGTGCCCACCGTCGGTGCCAGGCTCAGGCGACCGTGGGACCGGGGCAGGTGGTCCGAGCCGTCCCGGGCCGATCCCAGGGCCCGGCGGGCCACCGACACCGTGGAGTGCAGGCTCGACGGTGCCATCAGGCGGTCCGGCCAGAGGGCGGTCGCCCACGCCTCGTTGGTGACACCCCCGGGATGCATGGCGAGGTAGACCACGAGCTCGAGCGCCCAGGCCCGGGTGAATTTCCGAGCCGCGCCATGGACCTGGACCGTGCCGAGGACGCCCACCTCCACCTCGATGTCGGGTCGGTCGATCCGGGCCGTCGCCGGCCCGTGGCCCGGACGCTCCACGGTCAGCACGCGGGAGTCCCCCGGTACGGCGACGAGGGGGTCGACGCGGGGGTCGACGCGGGTGCTCGTCGCGGACGGGGGCCGCCCGTACGGGGCCACCCGGGACAGGTCCTTCGCGCCCGTCGCCGGTACGGCATCGTCGTCGGTGACGTCGTCGTGAGTGCCGTCGGACATGGTGTCGTCGGACACGGTGTCGTCGGAGACGGTGTCGTCAGTGACCATGTCGTCACCCACCCTGCCGTCGCTGTCCACCGCACCCGGTGCGGCATCGCAGTCCGATGCGGTCTCGACGAGCTGCGTCGCCTGGTCCAGTTCGACCGCGTCGATCCCCTGGGACCCCACCACCGCGCCCAGCACCTCGAGCGTCGGTCCGGCCCGGAGGACGTGACCTGCCGCCGTCGGCGGCGCATCGGCCCCGGCCATGGCCACGGCACAGATACCCAGTCGTCCGTCAGTGGCCAACTCCAGGATGGCGGTCACGTCGGCGGGAGGTACCTCCGGAGCGCACACCACCACCACCGGTCGCCAGTCCCCCATCGGATCGTTGCGCCGGGCCGCATCCACCGACGATTCCGGCGAGTCGTCGACCCGCACGGACATCATCAACCGTCGCCACGCCACGTCGGCGATCACGGGACCGGCATCGGCGACGACGGTCACACGGTCGCCCTTGGCGAGTGCTGCGCCGAAACCCACCAGTACGAGATCGAACGCCGAGGACCAGCGGGATCCCGCCAGCTCGAGCGCCATGGCCCGACCCAGTCCCTCGGCGGCGACCGGATCTCCGGCGACGGCGATCGCGCCGAGTCCCTCGAGGTCGACCATGACCAGGACGCCGTCGGCCCGGCCCACGGTCACCAGCGTCGGGGCGGCGAACCGGTGGCGGTCACCGCGTCGCAGTAACGGCGAGGAACCGAGTGCCGTCCGGTCCACGGTCAGCGAGAGTCCGTCGTCGGACGTGGCGAACGGCGTCGGCACCTCCGGGG
>Ga0182013_10002661_pt1 | contig 23202 bp, 12 predicted proteins | sample 612S2MmetaG_FD_120487 | JGI IMG/M metagenome (GOLD analysis project Ga0182013, IMG submission 120487) | Permafrost microbial communities from Stordalen Mire, Sweden - 612S2M metaG | ecosystem: Environmental > Terrestrial > Soil > Wetlands > Permafrost | place: Sweden: Stordalen | collected... | reverse complement strand
GCGCTTTGTCTTGATTGCCACGACGCCAAGGACGCCGACCTCCAGAAGGCCCATCAGAATCAGCCCTTCGCCAGTTCAAACTGTCTTGAATGCCACGATCCCCATCAGTCCGGCGCGCCTCATCTGATGGCCAAATTCCTCCATCCGCCTTTTGAGGCCGGCAGTTGCGAGATGTGTCACGCCCCCGCAAAAGACGGCAAGGTCGTCCTTACCCAGACCGACGTCAAGGCTCTCTGTGTAACCTGCCACGACGACAAGGCCAAACTGATCGACAACGCCAAGTTCCAACACCCGGGCGCCGCCGGCGATTGCACTGACTGCCACAGTCCGCACGCCAGCAATCAGCCGGGTCTGCCTAAAACCGATCTGGTTTCCATCTGTATCGGATGCCACACCGACATTGGCGATCTGCGCAGCAAGGCTGTGCACCATCAACCCGCCTTTGTCCAGGGATGCTCCACCTGCCACACTCCGCACGGCGGCGATATAGAACACCTTCTCCGCGCCCAGGGCAATGCCCTCTGCCTCGAGTGCCACGGCCCGGATTCGGTCCCCCAGCGCGACGATGCCAACCACCTGCTCACCATCTTCAACGGCACTGTCAAGCTCCCGGAAGACTATTACCAGAAAAACAGGGTTGCGATCCTGCCGCTCAAATACGGCCTCGGCCATCCGGTCGAATACCACCCCGTCTCCGACGTCATGGACCCCGCTAATCTCACCAAGGTCAAGACGCCGCTCAGTTGCCTGTCCTGCCACCAGCCCCATGCTTCGGCACAGGCCGATCTGCTGATTAAAGACCAGACGAACAACATGGCCTTTTGCGACAACTGCCACAAAAACAGGATCAACATGAAAGACACTACGCTTCCCCCCGCAAAATAGATGGAGTTCAACATGTCCCTATCAACCCTCAATCCGTTCCGCAACCCGAAGCATCTGGCTTGGCTGCTGCTGCTCGCGCTTGGCGCGGCGCTGCCGTTCTCCGCCGCTGGCGCTAAGAAAAAAACCGCCACGCCAGCCGCCGACACCGCCGTGGGCCCTCGCAAGTTCCCGTTCGACCCCACTAAACTGGTCTGGCCGAGCCCGCCCAATATCGCGCGCATCCATTGGCTCGATTACTTTGCCGGCTCTAAAATCGACTATTCCCCCGCCGCTGCCGCCAAGCCCAAGGCCACCTGGATGGACCGGCTCGCCGGCACGCCGTCTGACGCTGAAAAATTCAATCCCAAGACCTATCCTTTCCAGTTGCTCGGGCCTTACGGCATCGCCATCGACTCCAAGGGCCTGGTTTACGTGGCCGATCAAAAAGTGGGCGCGGTCTTTATCTTCAATACCGAAACCCGCGATACCCAGATGATCCGCAACGGCTATGAAGCCCGCTTTGGCTGGATCAACGGCCTCGCCATCGACGACGACGACCGGCTCTTTGTCTCCGACGGCAAAATGCACCGCGTCATGATCTTCAACTCCAAGCACGAGATCGAGAGCCAGATCACCGAAGGTCTGGTCGACCCCGTCGGCCTGGCTCTCGACACCACCAATCGATTTCTCTACGTGGTCGATACCCAGCAGGATCAGGTGATCGTCTATGACGCCGATACCCTCAAGCTGCTGCGACGCATCGGCACGGGCGGCAAGAACCACTTTCTCACCACCCCGGGCGACTTTGGTGCGCCGCAGGGCGTGGCAGTCGATAGCGAAGGCAACGTCTATGTCACCGACACCCTCAACAATCGCGTGGAGATCTTTGACGCCGACGGAAATTTTGTAAGCCTGTTCGGGAAAAACGGGGACGGCCCTGGATACTTCGCTCGTCCCAAGGGCATAGCCATCGATGCCGACGGCCACATCTGGGTCGCCGACCAGGTCACCGACCGCCTGCAGGTCTTCAACAAGGAAGGGCAGTTGCTTACCTACGTCGGCCTGGGCCACGGCAGCTTGCCGGGCCAGTTCAACTCCCTGGTTGGAGTCGCCATCGACAAGCAGAACCGCGTGTTCACCACGGAGCAGTACCCCGGCCGCCTCCAGGTGTTCCGCTACGTCACCGATTCGGAAGCTGCAGCCGAAAAAACCAAGCGCGATGAGGAGTTGCAAAAAGCCGCCGAGCGCCGCCAGAAAGCCGCCGCCCCGGCCTCTCCGGCATCAGCACCTGCAGCGCCGGCAGCCGCACCTCAATCCGCCCCGGCAGCACCGCCCGCGGCGGCTCCCGCCAAACCTTCAGGCCAATAGCGCCACGAAAACCAGACGAGCTTATCCGGAGCAAGCCTGGGCGTACACCTTGAGCACGCGCTGAATATGGTAACGGACGATTGCGGGCGCGGCGTTTTCAAGGCTGCCATCGCGAACGGCGTCGTACTCATAGGGAAGATACTGGCTCAGCAGAGCAAGCGGCAGCGAGCCCTTGAGGTTCTCAAGCAGCCGGTTCACAGCTTGCTCCGCTTTTGGTTGTGGCCAGTAATAGCGGCAGCGGTCGCTCAAACTGAACGAGCGCGCAAACTTCTGCTGCTCGGCGCTTCCGTGGTAGTAGGGTTTCCAATGCGCCGGATTGCGCAGCATCTCCTCTTCCAGCGCCTCCCGCACTCGCGACGGATGGCTCGCCTGCCGAGGCATTTCGCGCTCAATTGAGTCCAATGCGTAAAGGGCTTCACGGAAGGCAAAGGTCAGCCACGGACCCACTTTGAGGATGGCGAAATGGTCCTTGACCATACGCGCCAGGCTGGAGGGCGTCTGATAATCGGTCGAGTGCGCTTCGTACACCAGTTCCGGGCTTTCGGGCAATCCGGCAACGAGGTGCGCCGCCTTCCGCGGGTCATAGTCGAAGACAGACGCATCGCCGAATTCCACCCCAGGCTGCACGACAATCCCGATCACGTTCTCCCATGCGCGATCGAGGCCGCGGGCCAGGAACGCCTTCCGGAATGCTTCGAGAGTCGACTGCATGTCTTTGAGACGCGTCGGAGCAGGGCACTGGCCCTCGGCCACTTCACCCCCGGGAACCGGGACCTCCGTACCGATGACATAAAAAGGGCGCGGCCAATCGGGAGGGACCGAAGCGTAGCTCTGCTCGGCCACCTGGCAGAGGAGGGCTGCGCGCTCAGCGACAACCTCTTCGGCGAGCGCGGCAGGGTCATCCGCGCAGGCCATGCTGGCATCGAGGTGAATCTTCTGATATCCGGCCAAGACGGATTGTGCCGCCAGCTCACAGGCGTTGCGCATCGCGGTTACGGATGATTCGGCCCGCCAGCAGTAGGGTCCCAAATGGTCCGCGCCTAGCAGCACACGCGAGGAGGGCAATCCCGCTTTCTGCGCGGCCTGGCGAATCTGCGCCGCAAACTGTGCGGGTGTGCTTCCCGTGTACCCGCCAAACTGATTCACCTGGTTGGATGTGGACTCAACGTGCAGCACCATTCCGTCGCCCAGGGACTGCTGAATGGCGGCATCCAGCACCGTTGGATGGGCGGAGCAGACGGCGTACGTGCCAGTGTCGCCCGATTCACGGTTGCGCCGCACCAGGTTGCGGAGGAAATCACTAGCCTGGGAAGGCGCAACTTTTTGCTGCGCTGAAATGTTCAGCTTCATATCGTGTGCCATTATATATGTGTATTCTTTCGTTTAATATCTAATTTTGGCGATATGGAGGTCTTCCATGGCCAGCTACAGGGCCACGCGAAAGGATAGATGATCACCACGACACAAATTCAAATCGACCTTGCAGGAGGAAGTCTTCCGTGGCGCGTTTTGACGTAACCATCGCTGGCGAACTGAACCTGGATCTGATTCTCTACGGCCTGCCTGAAGATCTTGCCCCGGAACGCGAACTGCTGGCGTCGGGGATGATGCTGACGCTGGGTAGTTCGTCAGCGATCGTGGCCCACAACCTTGCTTCGTTGGGATCGAGGGTTGGCTTCATTTCCTGTGTGGGCGCCGACAACTTCGGGGATGTTGCACTAGACCGGCTCGACCAGGCCGGCGTGGAGGTGTCGAAGGTTCGCACCCTGAGCGGCGGCGCGCGGACCGGCCTCACCGTCATTCTGCCCCGCGAAAAGTGGCGGAATATTCTGACCTACCCGGGCACGATCTCCGAGCTCAAACTCGAACATCTGGACATGGATTACCTTGCCTCTTCGCGGCATTTTCACCTGTCCTCCTACTACCTGCAGCGCGGCCTCCAGCCCCAGGTTCCGGAGATGCTGAAGCAGCTTAAATCGGCAGGATTGACGATCTCTCTGGACACCAACGACGACCCCGACGACACCTGGGAGGGCGGTCTCGATAAGGTGCTGCCGCTGGTGGATATGCTTCTGCCCAACGAGCGAGAGGCGATGAAGATCGCTGGATGCAGCGACCTTGATGGGGCAATCACGCGCCTGGCGCAACTGGTTCCGCTGGTGGTCGTGAAGTTGGGGGCGCAGGGCGCAGTGGCCTGTCGCGGCCAGGAGCGGATTCAAGCCGCGGCGCTGAAACTGGATAAGGTCGTCGATCCCGTGGGGGCCGGCGACAGCTTTGATGCGGGCTTTCTGAGTGAATTTGTGCGTGGCGCCGACCTGGAGACTTGTCTGCGTAAAGGCAACCTTGCGGGGGCCCTGTCAACGACCCGGCCAGGAGGCACAGAAGCGTTTCGCGACTCCGTATACTGCGAAGGTTTTCTTGCAGCGCAGGCGAAGATCCTTGAAGGACTTTAGGCCTGGATAACCTCGATGCCGCGCGCACGCAAGGGCCGGATGAAATCTTCCGAGGCCTTGTTGTCGGTGATGAGGCGATGAATCTGGTCGAGGGTGCCGATACGTGAAACGCTCCGCCGGCCAAGCTTGCTTGAATCGGCTACCAGCGTGATCTCCCTCGCGCGTTTCATCATCATGCTGTTCAGTTGCGCCTCAAGCACGTCCGGCGTAGTGGGGCCGCTTTCCAGATCGAAACCGTCAACCGCCAGGAACAACCGGTCGGCATGGAGATCGGCCAGCATGGCTTCGGCTTGCGGACCGACAAATGACTGCGAAACAGGCCGCAGAATCCCGCCGATGCAGATGACCGAGATTCCGGGGGCGTCCACCAGTTCCGAGATAACGTTCAAGGCGTTGGTAATGATGGTGAGCCCATGGATCGCGCGTGCCTTGAGCTGACGGGCGATTTCAGTGGTGGTGGTGCCCGAGTCGAGAATGATGACCTCGCCCGGCTGAACCAGGGCCGCTGCGGCCTGACCGATCCGAGCTTTTTCGGTCCGGTGCAGGGAAGCTTTGACTCGCAGCGGATAGTCCTGGGTAGGCTCCAGCTGCTTCACCGCGCCACCGTGCGACCGTACCAGAGATCCAGCCTGGCAGAGGGCATCCAGATCGGCACGGACCGTGACTGCCGACATCGAAAACCTTTCGACCAGGTCACGGACGGTGATTTGACCCTCTTGCTCCAGAAGGTCAAGGATCTTCCGGCGCCGCTGTTCAGCAAGCAACGGTCTTTCGATTCTAGCGCGTCGCATCTGTGCAAGTGTATGGATTTGCATAGTTAGAGTCAACCGCTCTTGCGGCGGACGATTTTTCTGGGTTACGCTTTCTTTCCTTCTCTTGAGCTTGGGAGCTGCCGGGATTGAAGGCGTCCGGCACCGCGATGATTAGACTGCTCCCATCGCTGAAAGGGCCAGCTTTATCGCGGGAATCCGTACCTCGCGGATGGTCAGCTTCCCACACAAAGGGTCGTGGTCCCATCTGGTTCTAGTTTTCGTTTGAGTATTTTTGTCTTGACATTGATTGGTTTTAGCTCGACAATTCTTTCGTTCTCGCCACTATAATTTCAGTCTGAAAATTACCCCTTCGGCTGAAAACACACACCTTCAAGTGAAACATTCAGGAGGCTTATCGATGATGTTGCGCAGACTATTTCGAAACTGTTTCTTGGTGGCGATGCTTCTTGCCCCCATTTTCTGCTTGCCAGTCTACTCCCAGGTATCGAATGGAACGATCCGCGGAACGGTCACCGATCTGACTGGCGCGGTTCTGCCGAATGCGACAGTGGTCCTGACCAACGTTGGAACGGCCGAGCAGTATACTCAGCCGACCAACAAGGATGGCTACTACACATTCACGGACCTCGGACCGGCGGATTATACGGTTAAGGTTTCCGCGCCGGCCTTCGAATCATGGGAAGGCAAACTGACCTTGCGGGTGGCGCAGGTGGCGGTAATTGACGCAGCCTTGAAGCCCGGCGCAGTGACGGCGACCGTAGCGGTGAACGACATTACGCCGGTCCTCGACGCCGGCGATGCGACACTCTCCGATGTCAAGGAGGAGACGCGCATCGCAACAATTCCTCTGGTGAACAGCAACTTCACCAACATTCTGAACTTTAGCCCGGGCGTGGTTGCGAACGGCTATGCCGGGCAAGGCTCCGGCTACACGCGCGTCAACGGGATCCCCGGCGGCTCCATTACCTACCAGGTCGATGGACAGTCGGCGAACGACCGGTTCACCAACGAAATCCAGGCAACGCCGCAGGCAATGCAGACCATCCAGGAATTGAAGGTCACGACCTCAAACGGCAGCGCGGAATATTCCACGCCGGGCGTGATCGATGTGGTCACCAAAGGCGGCACCAACCAGTTCCATGGCCAGGTTCACGAACTTTATCAGACCGGGGGATTCGAAGCCAAAGGCTTCAATGCTCTGACGTCTCACCTGGTGCACAACGAATTTGGTGGGCAGTTCGGCGGTCCGGTGCGAATTCCGAAGCTCTACAACGGCACGGACAAGACCTTCTTTTACTTCGATGTGGAAAAGCAGATTCAGCACAAACTCGGGGAAGACGGAGAACTGTTGCCACAACCTGACTGGTTGACGGGCGACTTCCACGATTACGTCGACTCTTCTGCAGCGCTAAACAACATTAATATCTATGACCCGCTCAGTGGAGTCTACGATCCGGAGACCGGCCTGGTCACTCGAAGTCAGTTTGTAACCAACGGCGTAAAGAACGTGATCCCGCAGGGGCGTCTCAACGCCTCGGCCGTGAAGATCGCTTCCTACATTCCCAAGCCCAACGTGCCTTGCCCGAATCAGACGTGCTACAACACCGCCGCACCCAACTGGTTGAACCCGACGGGTTTCGCGATCGACAACATCATCCGCTACACCGGCAAGGGCGATCACCTGTTCGGCAAGGATTTACTCTCCGGCCGTTACACGTATACCAAGGAAAATATTCAGGGGCCGGAGTTCGGGGGGTTTTCAGGGTATATCCTCAACCCCCAGCTCAGGCAGTGGGGCGGCCATAACGGCGTGCTCTCTCTCACTTCGCCGGTCGGCTCGCATTCCGTCAACGAGGCTCGCATCGGTATTCAGGTGTTCAACATGTACTCGGGTCCGGTTCCGGTGCCCGGATTGTTCGCTTCTCTCGGACTGCCTACCTACCCGACCGCCATTGCCTGGCCCGGGGTGTACTGGTGGGATAACAACCAGTACAACATGGCGGTTATCGACAGGCCGAATCCAAAGAGCCAGCCCAACCAGAACGTGACTCTTGCCGACAACTACTCATACACCCGCGCAAGGCACGAGTTAAAGGTCGGATTTGCCATTACTAACTCCCGCGTCAATACGATCGAGGGGCAGAACCCCGGCGGCAACTATAACTTCGATGGCTTCTTCACCAGCCAGCAGTCGCCTGCACACCCGGTGACATCGACCGAAGTGACCCCGTTGCCGGATACCGGCGCCGGGTTGGGTGATATGCTTCTGGGCGAAACCGACCAGCTTTACTACGAAGTGGTGCCGACCTTCCACACCCGCCAATCAGACTACGCCGGCTTTGCGCAGGACAACTGGAAGCTCAACCCACGTCTTACATTGAATCTCGGCGTGCGCTACGAATTCTGGAGCCCGTATACGGACGCAGGCGGTTTGTCGGCGACCCTTGATCTGAAAAACGCCCCAACCACCACTTGCGTCATCCCTGCCGCACTTACCGGTACGACAGACCAGGCCTGCGTGACCGCGGGCGCGTCCGGTTATCCCGCGTGGTTTCAACAATCGTCCCCCAGCACCATCATTCCCAACTCCGGCTCGGCTCAGAACGCCGACCAGATTGCAGCGTACAAGGCAATCGGCATGCCGATCGAAACCGCAACGCAGGCCGGCGTCTCCAACTCGCTTTGGAACATGCCGAAGAACAACTGGGCGCCGCGGCTTGGATTTGCCTACCAGGTCAACGACAAGACCGTGGTTCGCGGCGGATACGGAATTTATTACTGGACCATGCCGCTGGTGCAATATCAGCAGAACACCCGCGACAACGAGCCTTGGTTCGTGGGCGCGGCAAACAACACCGACAACGTCAACGCGACCGGCGCCGAACTTGCCTTTCCGTACGGCCCCAGCAGCCTGGGAAGCCAGTGCAACTGCTCGGTACTGCCTGCCGGGTACTCCGATCCACGGCAACTGGGATCGATCGGCATCAATCCGACCGCGGGTGCTGCCATCAACTCCGGCTTTGGCGTAGCCGCCTGGGATACAAACTTCAAGGCACAGAAGGCCCAGGAGTGGAATTTGACCATCGAGCGCGCATTGCCCGGCGACTGGAGTGCCAGCGTGGGCTATGTGGGCAACAAGGGCGGAAACCTGGTTGACTTCGACACCATCAATGCCGATCTTCCGCGCGAACTGGTCACCGGCGCCAGCTTCAGCGGCCACGCCGCCCTTCGTCCCTATCCTCTCTACAGCGATGCGGGAACAGGCTCCATGGATCTGTTCCGCTTCGACGGCTACTCCAACCATAACGAGGCGCGAGGCGAGATCAACCACACCTTCAAAGGCTCGTTCCTCCTGCAGAGTTACTTCACGTTTGCAAGGACGCTGACCACCTCGGAAGGATCTGAAAACAGCTTCGGCGCGTTGCAGTTGCCGCCCACGGCCCTGACCTACAACGCTCCCCTTAACCAGAGAATGCGAATGATCTATGCGCCGGATTCTTATCTTGCCGCAAAGACCTTCGTAATCGACGGCCACTACGAGCTGCCCTTCGGCAAGGGCAAGCAGTTCCTTGCCGGAGCGCCTCTGATCGTGAACGAGGTGGTCAGCGGCTGGGATGGTTCGCTCTTCTACATGTGGCACAGCGGTTTGTATTTCTCGCCGTACTACAACTCCAATCCTGGAATTGGCAACTCCTCAAATCAATACGTCCTGGCGCCGGGCTCCGCGAATCGCGGAATACTGCCCAGGGGCAGCCGCACGCGCGCCCAGTGGTTCGATGCCAGCGTCTGGGATCCCTGTACGCCGCCCTACGGCTGCGTCGTTGCTTCGGCTCCCTCAGCTTACGCCGGACAGACCTTCGAGGTTCGTGACAACCCACTCGACCAGGATCTGTTGAACGGCATCCCCAGAAACTACATGACCGGCCCGGGTTACTCGAATGCTGATGGCACGCTCGCCAAGGTCACGCCGATCGGCGAACATGTGAAATTCGACCTCGAGATGCAGGTCTTCAACGTGTTCAACCACACCAACCTCGGTTTGCCGTCCAATGGAGGCGCGATCTCCAAAGGCATCGGCACGCCGCGCCTGCTGCAGTTCCAGGGGAAGTTAACCTTCTAGGGTGATGCAGCAATCTCTCTAATTCCGACCTTGGTCGGTGGGGCCGCTTCCTTAGGGAACGGCTTCGCCGCCCAAGGGCACGGAGAGAAATATTTGTCACTTCGGGTGCGAGTCATTCAGGCAGATCAGCGACCTTCGAATCCGAATTGCTCATCTTTCAGCAACCTGAGTGTTCCGAATACTTCGGGGGCGTGAAATGTCTCCCTGAACGTTGGCTGCCATGCGATTTCCTTGTAATTTGATTTTGGACCCTGCGAGCGATAGAAGTTGATCCGCAGGAGATGATCCGCAACGGCGGGCCCGTTGTCGATGGACGAGTAGGGAATGCGCATGAAGCCATACCACAGTTTTCCGATTGGTTCGATGCGCGCACCTGCTTCGAGGCCCGACTTCCATATCCAGCCGTCTTCGGGATGGGGACTGTCCAGGTCGATATCAAGATCGACCCACTCCCCTTGCGGCGAAACCTCAAACTCCTTGTACCTGCGGATGTTTGCAAAATCCGAACCGATGAAGACTTCCGCCACGTCCCAGTTCCAGAGTTTGTATGTTTCTTCCAGCACGGTGGGCGCCGGTTTCAAGTTCAGTTCATGGTACGGGCAAATGAACAGGAAATACAGATTGTCCGGTGTCCACTGTGCAAGAACTTCCGTCCTGAGTTCCGGTACGCGGTCACCAAATGTGTTTGCCTGGGCAATGACAGACGGGGCGCCATCCCAGAACGATGAGTGCGGGTTGGTATCGGGAGGAGAGTCGCGATCCCGGAACCTTGCCGTGGCCTGGTTCGAGGGGCAGGGAATCGCCGTTACAGGGTTATCGATCCGGGTCTCCACGCAATCGGCCTCCTGGTTATTCTTTCAGCCTCAACCCATCGTATTCTTGCGTTATTTGTTTCTGTTACCATGCTATTATTATGCTTTATTATCGATTCCTATGTCAGATGGGAGGAAATTGTGAGCAAGTCCGTAGTTCACGAGACCAGGAGAAACGAGTCCTGGCTCGCCGAGTTCGCTCGCGATCAGGCAGAGGCGGCCTTGTTGCTTGGCCGCTCTGAAGATCAGCAGTGCAAGTTAGGGTATTTCAATACCTTGCGGGAGATTTTGCAACAGCCCGCAACCTGGTTGCGAACGGGCAGGGACGTTGCGCGGATGTCCGACGGATTGCTTCAGGTGGTGGAAGGCGTCAAGACTTTGGTGCTGACCGGTTCCGGCAGTTCAGAGTACGCAGGCGAATGTGTTTCGAACTCCCTGCAGAATAGCCTAGGAATCGTCGCGGAGACGGTTGGCGGCGGCAAGTTGTTGACCCATGGGGGGCGTGCGATTCCTCCAGACCGTCCGGCACTCATGGTTTCATTGGGCAGATCCGGAGATAGCCCGGAAAGTGTCGGAGCCATCTCGGCCATCCTGGAATCCGAGCCCGAGGTTCGGCACCTGGTGGTGACATGCAATGCAGACGGTCAACTGGCGACGACATATCGCGATGATCCTGCCGTAAAGGTGATTGTGCTTTCAGAAGACACCAATGACCGCAGCCTGGTGATGACGAGCAGCTTTACCAATATGGTGCTCGCTGCCGGGTTTCTGGGGATGATGCAGAGGCCGGAGACGTACGTCAGCCTGACCGAGGATCTGAGCAAGAAGGCCGAAGAGATACTTCATACTTACTTTGACACGCTGGCTGGGCTGGCGAGGCGTGATTTCAGCCGCGTTGTGTTCCTGGCGAGCGGTACGCGACTTGGTGCCGCAAGAGAATCGGCGTTGAAGATGGTCGAGATGACGGCCGGGAGGGTATGGGCCGCGTGCGAAACCTACCTTGGCCTTCGCCATGGGCCGATGAGCGCTGTTCATAGCGATACATTGGTCGTGTGTTTTCTCTCGTCCAACCCGCTGGTGCGAGCTTACGAGTGCGATCTCATTCGAGAACTGAACGACAAACAGTTGGGGATGGCAAAGCTGATCTTCGGCGAGAACGTTCCGCGGGATCTGGTTCATGAGGAAGATGTGGTCGCGGAATGCAGTGGCCTGGCGCGACTTGGCGACGACAATATGCCAGTCCTGGACGTGATCTTCGGGCAACTGCTCGCTTTTTTCCGGTGTATGGCCGAGGGACTGGAGCCGGATTCCCCTTCAAGTGACGGCGTGATCAACCGGGTCGTCCAGGAGTTCAAGCTGCATCGCTCCTCTGAATGACGACGAATCAAATGGCTGTGGCGAGGTCCAGCGCCCGAACTGCTCGCGTGCTTGTGCCGGCAGAGTCGATTTGTCGAGGCTGGAGTGGCCACTGGGAGAGAAGTGCCAGTGAAGACCGATTCAGAAACCTTCAGCATCGAGACGCCCGGCACATGGAAGCCGCTCGATCTTTCAGAATTTGAACCGCATACCGTGCTCGAGGTCAAGCGCACACCGGTTCAGGGACCTAGATACCCCGTCGTCGAACTTCATGCGCATACAGCCTTTGCGGCGCATGTGGTTAATGGCGTTCATCTATCCGCTGAGCGGCATTATCTGGCTCCCGCCGACGAGCTTCTGGAGGTGATGGACCGCCAGAATGTTCGGATAATGAATAACCTGACGGGAGGGTTCGGGGCCGGACTGGATGACTATATTGCGCGTTATGACAAAGTCTATCCGGGCAGGTTCTGCACATTCACTGAGCCGGACTATGGACGGTTTCTTGAACCCGACTATCCCTCCTACCAGGCGGTTGCCATCGAGCAGGCCAGGCGATCGGGCGCCAAGGGCCTGAAGATCCTCAAGACTTTAGGCTTGTTTCTGCGCGAGCAGATTACGACCGGAGAACTGGTTAAAATCGACGATCCCCGTTTCGATCCGATGTGGGAGGCTTGCGGAAGCCTCAACATGCCGGTGGGAATTCACGTCTCCGATCCGGTGGCTTTCTTCAAACCGACCGACCGATTCAATGAGCGATACGAGGAGTTGAACAATCATCCCGACTGGTCGTTTCATGGACCGGGATTCCCGTCGCATGGAGAGTTGATGGCCGCTCGCGACCGCCTCTTCGCGCGGCACCCGCAGACGCAGTTTATTGCGCTTCATGTGGGCAGCTTTGCCGAGAACCTGGAGAGCGTCGCAGCCAGTCTTGACCGCTTCCCGAATATGACAGTGGATATTGCGGCCCGGGTGGGAGAACTTGGGCGTCAGCCTCGCGCGTCACGGGCATTCTTTGAGAAGTACCAGGACCGCATTCTTTTTGGAACCGATGCGATTCCGCACGGCCATCAATATCCTCAACAACTCTTCTGCGATGAACTCTATGAGATCTACTATCGCTTTTTGGAAACCGACGACGAGTATTTCGACTACGCTCCTGCTAAAACTCCGCCCCAGGGAAGATGGCAGATTTCAGGCATCAACCTGCCTGACTCGATTCTGAAGAAGGTTTATCAGGAAAACGCTGCCCGTTTGTTGAACCTTGAGCTTTAACGCCCTTCTTCGCCGCGAAGACTCTGTGATCGAATCCGGGGCAACGGGAAGTACCGGCAGGATGGCGGCGTGGAACTGAACAAGCTGCATTCCATGCCGCAGAGGGGTCGAAAGTAAGATAGAATTCCGGTTCGGTAGATTTGAAATTTGCATGAGCGGCACGCGCGCTTATCGAAATCTCATCTGGATCGGACTGACCGTCACGGCACAGCTTGGCAGCGGCTTTTCCTGCATTTCTTCGTTCGCCCGCGCTCAAGAGTGCACCGGTTCGCGTCCTTGGAGGCACGCGTCCATGCCCATCCGTCTGCGATGCGTATGCGTCGCTGGGCATCTCGTTTGACCAGGATCAGATGCCATTGCGCCGCTTGAGACCGCCTAAGCGCCGAATCAAGATTCCACTGCGCCCAGGCTCGACATGGACTTCGGCGCCACGCGAAAACCACGCGTGATTACAGCCAGATAAATCACTCCGATTGCGAGCCACACGAATCCCGCGACACGGGCCTTGAAGCTGAGGTTGATCCATACGTAGGTGCAGACCACAGTGCCCGCAAGCGGCGATGCCAGGTTAGTGAATAAAGCGAGCCCGCTTCGTTGATGAAGACGAAAGTAAAAGTGGCGAATCACACTCAGATTGACGAGGATGAATCCGATAAAAGCACCGAAGTTGAGCAGCTCAGCCACATCCTGAAAGCGCATGAACAGCGAGCCAATGAGTGAAACCAGGCCCATCACATAGATGCCGCGGGTGGGCGTCGAGAACCTGGGATCAACGTGGGCGAAGATACGGCGGGAGATAACGCCGTCACGGCCCATGCCGAGCAGCAAACGGGAAGCGCCCGCTTGCCCTGTTAATGCGCTGGCAAGGCCGGCAACCAGAAGAATGAAGACCAGAAAGCCCATCATCCATTTGCCGCCCGCGGTGAGAGCGACATCGAGGATAGCTGTTTCGGGGTTAGTGAAAGTGTGAAAATCGGGCCACACAAGAGCCGCAAGATACACCGTCAACACGCAGAAAACCGCTTGCAGCAGGCAAACGAGAATGGTGGCGAAGGAAATGTCACGCTCGGGATTGATGGTGTCTTCAGCGAGCGTGGAGATGGCATCGAATCCGATATAAGAGATGCTGGCAATGGCGGCTCCGCCCATGAGCGCATGGACAGAAAAAGTCTGGCGCCGATACAGTCCCGAGAGGTCAAAGAGGCCGGCGAAGCCGTGGTGGAAGACGATCCAGGTGCCGGTCACGATGACAAACAGAATCGCGCAGAATGTCATCAGCGCCATCATCACGTTGCCGGCCTGTGCAGTGACTCGAATTCCGCGGACATTGATGGCCGTAATGAGCATGGTGAGAGAGACCGTCCAAGCCCAGTAGGGGACGTGGGGCAGCAGCCGGTGCGCAGTAACGCCAACGTAGACGATGCTGAGTAGAGGGATGAGGAAGTAGTCCAGGATCATGGCCCACCCGGCGATGAATCCAATTGCGGGACTGAGGCCCTGCTGCGCATAGGTGTAGGTTGAGCCAGCGGAGGGAAACGCGCCCGACATTTTGCCGTAGCTCGCGGCGGTGAAGAGCATGGCGACCACGGCGACCAGGAAGCTGAGCGCGGCATGACCCGCCGATGTGACCTGCAGAATGCCAAAGACCGGGTAAGCGGCAGTCGGCCCCAGCAGCACCAGCCCATACAGAACCAGATCCCGCCGGGAGAGAACACGCTTCAGAGTTGGCTCGGCTTGATCATTTGGCATATTCGTTGAGACTACGTTTGTTGCGGGGTGAGCGTCAACAAAGGATCATCCGTACAATTACTTTTACTTGCGTTTGTTGCGTTTTAGCTTGTATTTCCTCATCTACGGATGTACAAGAATGAACAGAAGAGCGTGCGGAAAACTCAGTTTGTGGAATTGGGAAACCCGGTGCGCACAACCCTGACCGCGATCCCTTCAAGCGCCTTACAGCCGCTCGACACCAGTGACGCGAAGCAGAAGGATGTCTCACATGAAAGCGGAGAGCAGGAGTACAAGCCTCTTGATTGCAGCGCTGATCTTGATCGCCTGGCCAACCGTGCTTTTGGGTCAGGCCCCGGCGAAATCGCACCGCGAGGGCGCACTCTGGCTGGCGGCGAACGGCTCAATCGAGTTGGGTGTCAATGTCGAAACCGGCATGATTGAGGGTCTGCGCGACAAGGTCAGCGATGAGGACTACTGCAACCAGACGCTGGCCAACGCAACGTCGGATACAGACGGAAACACGGGAATTCACTTCAATGTCGGCCCTCGTCCGGGGGGCCTAGAACTGGTGGACGAACTGCGCGGTGAAGTGTATTCCGACTTGTCGAAACCCGGTGCGATCACAAATGTCAGTGAGTCGCACAGCGCGGACGGGGTTTCCCTGTCATTCGAAAAGCAATTTCCCGGCGCTGATTTTCTGGTGACGGAAAGCTTTCTTGTGGATGCAGGCCAGGCGCGCTGGGACGTGAAAGTGCATAAGACCGACGGGCCTGACCGCACGATTCGCGTGATTCAGCTGCTGCCTCTTCCTCTGGGCGGGTTCCAGGCGTGGGCGCCGATCTCCGATGCTCCTTTTCAGGTGAAGCCGTGGCTGCCGTTCTCGATCGATTATGGACAGTCCACCTCCGGGGCAATCGGCGAGGGCCGGTGGCGCGCAACCGTGCCGTTGATGGTCTTCTACTCGCACAGAAAGCAGCGTGCTCTGGCCATTGCTTCGCCGCTTGAGATACCCGCGGTGCGCATCCGCTTCTTGAGCAATACCAGCGCAGAGGCGGACTTTCACTGGAATTCTCGGCAGTACCCGATGCGTGAGAGGCCGTATTTCGAGGTCAGCAACGAGTATCTCGGAATTCGAAGCGGACGCGACCTCCATGCCGGACTTCTGATCTCCGCACAGCAGTCTGACTGGCGGCCCGCCCTGGGATGGTTCTATGGGCAGTACAAGAGCTACTTCGATCCTGATCCGAGGTTCGAAGCCTGGGACGGCGTCTATGGCGCAGGATATCAATATTTGAAAGACTCCCTGACCTCGGAGCAGGTCAAAACAAGCTATGCGGAGGAGTACAGGCGGGGCGTTCGATGGGAGGAGCTGCACGGCTACTTCGCTCACTATGGTTCCATGATTCCCGACGCCAGCGTGAAGAGTTGGGTGAACAAATCGGATTCCTTCGGCGAAACCATGACTCGTGAAAGGATCGCCGACCATTGTCGCGTGGCCAGGCAAGCGGGCGTCGGGACATTTCTCTATTTCAACGTCACCGAGTCGGAGTATTGGTTCGCGAAGTCGAAATTCGCTGACAGTATTGCGAAAGATGAAGCAGGCAATCCGATTGGCGCATGGCAATCGCAGTCGTACCCTAGTGAACGGGCCTGCTGGCTGATGAACGCGGACCCTGCGTCGTCGTTCGGGCAATACATGGAACAACAGGCGCGAAGCCTGGTGGATGCCTTTCCGGATGCCGCGGGATTCTTCTGGGATGTGTACGGGCGCAGCTACATGTTCGACTTTGCGCACGATGACGGCATCACGATGATCAACAACAAGCCGGCCTACTACCCTGAGTTCATGTACCAGCGATTGATGCGTGATTCGATAGGGCCGCTCCTGCATGACCGCGGCATGACAATCACGGCTAATAAGCCGGTAACGGTAGCGAGCACGCGGGGCGTGGACGGCATCATGATGATGGAGGATGCGCCGCGCGAAGAAAGCCCGGCGTGGATCACCGCGCAAAGTTACCTGGGACTGACACGCCACGTGATGATCCTGGATGATAAGGCCAACAATGCTGAGATGATGTACCTGCACTGCCTGCGCTACGGCGCTTTTCCTTCCTACTCGGAAGACCGGGGCGAAAAGGGCAAGCCGCTCACTGAACAGGAGAAGTCCAGGCAGAGAGAGCTGGAGAGCAGATACCTTCCCTATATCTCCATGTTTCAAGGCAAGAAGTGGATATTCTATCCAGAAGCGCTTACTCTTCCAGAGAATTCCTTTGGAAACATCTTCCGGCTTAAAGACGGTTCGGTCATGATCACCATGGTTTCCGCTTGGCGAGTCTTGAGAGATGCCGAGGGGTTCAACTCCAATCTGGAAGTAATCGCACGGCTGCCCGACGCCGCATCGTTCACAAACGCGGAGGTAATTTCGGTGGATGGCGGTCAACGAGTAAGCGAGGCAGTTACTGTTGATGGCGACCACATCACGATCAAAGTTCCCAGGCACGGCAAGGCGACAGTCATACTTCTGAAGTCCAGAGCGAGTGCGAGCAACTAGAAGATGGAGAATCCAGTGCAAAGTGAGAACCGCGTTCGCCAGATAGATCGAACGGTGGATGATGCGCAACGTGACCGGAAGAGACCGCTGCTCGATACATGCCTTCGATGGGTTGTTGCTGTCGGATGCCTGTTCATCGCGGCGGCGGCACAAACACAAGACCTGCGCATGCAGTGCGGCTCGATTCCGAAATCACACGTCGAGATCATCGATAGCGCACGGCAATCCTATTCCTTTCAGATGGGCGGCAAAATCGATGGCGAAATGACGCGTGACCCGATGGGCTACTGGGCCTACGACCAATATTGGGAACCGAATGTCTCGGTGACACTCGAAAACCTGGGCGATACTGCAATCGTGAATCCGTGGATACAGCGGGCCGGAACGCCGGATACGCGCAGTTTGAAGTCCATCGTCGAATCTCTAGTCAAGCCTGGGATGAGCGACAAGGAGAAGGCGCGCAGATTGTGGGAATACGACATTCAAAGCCGCTTTCATGCGACTACGCAAGACGATGAAGTTGGGGATGAAGTGAAGCGTGTCAATGCATACGGCTACTCGCTCTGCTACGACGCCAGCAAGAATCTGAGCGACCTGTGGCGTGCAGCCGGACTAAAGGTGCGGCAGGGATTTCCGAATGGCCATAGCCTGGCCGAGGTGTACTACGACGGCGACTGGCATCTGCTTGATTCGGACGAAAGCATTATCTCGCTGCTCCGCGACAACGAGACGATTGCCTCGGAAAGCCAGGTGGTCCAGGACCACGACCTGATGAAGCGCACCCACACCTACGGCCTGCTTGCCAATGATGACCGAATAACGGACGAGGGTTCGGCATCGCTTTTGTTCTATGAGGGAGAACGTTCGGGCGAGCAGCCCAGTCTCACAAGGCACAACATGAATTTCACTCTGCGGCCAGGTGAGTCGATTAGCTGGGCTTGGAATCCGGCCAATCGCTATCATGCCATGCCATTCTCGTTCGCCGATTCCGATGCGGACAATTGGAATAAGCGTTGGAGAGTCATGGCTCATGTGATGGATGGAAAGATGACGTACTCGCCGGACCTGGGTAAGCAATCGACCCTGGGATATCTGCATGCAGAGGGCGTAGAGCTGAGGCCTTCAGGTGAGTATGGCCGTGGGCTTTATCTGACTGGAGAATCGGGAACGATCGATGTTCCGGTGACGAGCGCATATCCAGTAGTGGGAGGGCGATTGGATGCCGACTTCGGGCGGCGCGACGCCGACATCGCAGACCTGACAGCGCAAATCAGTTTCGATCAGGGCAAGACATGGCAGGAGGTTTGGACCAGTGTTCCGAGCGATCTGAAGCGAATCTACGCAGACTTGGATCCATTCTTCAAGAAGACTGATCCGGCGCGTTATGAGTACCTGATTCGTTTCACGATGCGCAGCAAAGACAAAAATGAAACCCTGGCGTTAAGGGGATTTCATCTGGAGTCGACGCTGCAGATGGCCCCGCTGGCGATGCCGGGAGTTGCGCTGGGCGGAAATCATTTCACATATTCAGACGACAATCCTGGCGCCGGCAAGGTCAGGATCACGCATGTGTGGAATGAGTGCGACGCGGATGTTGCGATTCCGAATGCGCCCACGGCGGTCGCGCCGCGCGACGGAGCGAAAGCGTCGGGCACCCAGGTGAAATTTGAATGGAGCCCTGGTCCCGGCCAGGACGCAAGCGATTATGAATTTGAGCTAAGTGAGTTTCCCGATATGCGCTGGGCATTGTCTTCAAACTTTCACAAGCTAATAAGCCTCACAGCAAATCGCGGGACCGCAACTTACACTTTGCCCGCGCCTGGGTTGCTCAATCCAGACCAGAAGTATTACTGGCGAGTACGCAGCCGCAGCGGCCAGGGGGTGTGGGGCGGGTGGTCAGAGGTATCTTCTTTCACGCCGGAAGCGCCTGCTGTACCGGGACATGCGGAGGCCAAGTTTGATGCGGATACGAGAACGTTGCATGTAAGCTGGAGCGCTGGATCCGGCGGCTCCAAACCCGTCGAATTCCGCGTGTACGGAAGCAACGAGCGGGGATTCTCTGCCAATGACAAGGCCTATTCGTTCAACGCGGGCCTTGCCGGGGTCGAGCAAGCGCCGGCCAACCTGTTGCTGAAAGCCGGCGCCGCCGCGCAGGCAATCGACATTCCAGAAAGTCTCTGGCGGGCCTACTATCGCGTTGTGGCGGTCGACTCCGAAGGAAGGGTGAGCGGAGTATCGGATTTGGCTGAAGCAATTCATCCGTTGATCGCCATCACCCGCCTGCCGGCGGCCGTGCAGGCGAGATATTACGAAGCTCATATACTCACCAATGCCTCGACTGGGCACCTGGTGTCGGCCGATGAAGACGGCAAGCCCTATCAACTCCGCTTCAGAAGCGGCGACGAACTGGCATTCACAATGACCGGCGCACCGCCGGAGCTCACGATCGACAAGAATGGAGTGATCTCCGGATTTATCGGCCCCAACGCACAGAAAGACTTTGAAGTCACGATTGGTGTTCGAGCGAAATCGAGCGGCAAAGCAGATTCCGTCAAACTGCACCTGCAGATCACTCCTTAGCTCGATCGGCGTTTGCAAGCACGGCGAGGGGACAATGCAAAGTGTGATTGATCGATTCCGGCGGACAGCCTTGCATATATGAACGCAGGTTCCCGAGTTGACACGGATTCTAGCGCTTGTTCCTGGACAGTGTCAGGACCTCAGAGCCAGCCATCAAATAGGCTCCCACGCCAAACACGTAACTGGTTTGCGGTTGCAGTGGGCCAGGAGACGGGCCAATAGGCTGAATAGATCCGAGGCGTCCGTCCTCATATACATGCGACAAGAGGCCGGCCCAGCCCTTCTGAACAACAGGCAGGTAGGTGGCACGATCCAGAATCCCGTGATTGATGCCCCATGCGATTGCATACACATAGAACGCAGATCCGGAGACCTCGGGGTAAGGATACGCGGAGGCGTTCAAGAGCCCTGGGCGCCACAGGCCATCCGCCCCCTGCAAGGAAGCCAGCTTGGCCGACATCTGGCGGAACTGTTCAATATAGCGCGGACGGCTTGGATAATCAGCCGGCATGTTATCCAGAACCAAAGCGATGCCCGCGATCACCCAGCCATTGCCGCGGGACCAGAATATCTTCTTGCCATTGGTTTCGTGCTTGTCGAGATAACTCTCATCCCTCGTGTACAGGTGCTCATTGGGATCATAGAGCATGTCGGAGGTGACCCACCAGTCATGGTCCATGCGGTCGAGAAACTCCTTTTTACCGGTCACGCTTGCGAACTCAGCCCAGACAGGAGGCGCCATGAAGAGTCCGTCGGCCCACCACCACACAGGCGTGCTGTTGGTATGCCATGGCGGACAGGTCTCGGTGCAAATATCGGGAGGAGGAGGTAAGTGCTCCAACTGCGTCTCAGTTGGTTCAAGCATCCTGGTGTCGTGCCGCTGCCTGTAGAGTTCCAGATACATGTAACCAACAGCCTGGTCGTCCCCTTCGGTCTTTCGTTCTCCGAGGGTCCAGTTAAACTTGTTGCCAACTGCAGTCATCTCGTCTGTGTAACGTTTCTCTGGTAGAGCCTTCGCGGCTGCAATGTATCCCCGGTAAAGAGCGGCGAATGTCCAATCCTGGCTGAAATATTCCTTGCTGTGCGAAAGCTCCCAATCACCGACCTTTCGCATTGCTTTGGCTACGGCCGCAGGCTTCAAGGCCGGAGACAGATCGCGCGCCAGTGGACCTGGGTTATCAGGCGAATCGCCCGCTCCGGGCGACGGGAACAGCGGATTCGGCTGTTGCCCATTGAGGCAAGCAGTTCCGAGAACAAGAGCTAATAGTGAAGTGATGAATCCCGATTGCCTGATTCGGATCATTGCGTGTCTCCTCGATGCTTCTTCTTGCAGGGGCTAATCCGACTTGACAAAAAAACGGGTCTCACCGGATCAACCTTGTATCAAGATTCTGTCAGTTGGAATGTCTGTTGAACGCTACTGCCAGTCATCAGGTCAGAAATCTTTACAGTCCAATTTCCCGTTGGGTCGTTCAGCGCCAGCGGAATATTGAAAGTGGAAGATTGAGTTGTCACCATCAGGTTCCGCGAATAAAGATTGTAGACTTCGCCGCTCGGCTTTAACAGGTCAAGGTGAACAACGCGAGTTGTTCCCTCCGGATGCGGCCCGTTTGATGTTAGTTGAATTTCAAGCTCCGTGCCTGTTACAACCCGGCCAGGCAATTGAATAGCGAAGGCGGGCAGAGCCGACATCGCCCGGGTATACACAAGGGGCTCCCACGGACTGAGGACTGCCGCGGTGGATCTTGCCGTGCCAAGATCTTTCTGGCCGCGCACATCGTAGGTAGCCATCGATGTGCCCCAATCGATGGTGATGGCGACTTCCTTTTCAAGGGCGGAGTTATCTGCATCCGAAGTCCAGTCGCGCCAGTTCTCCTTCTTATGGGCGTAACTTCCCCATCCTCCATCATCGAGCTGAGGATTTCTGAAGATGGCAACAATTTCGCAGGCGCCGTTTCGATAGATTACAACTTCGGTGCCCGGCACGCGCTTTCCATCGGAAGTCGTTACACGGATGCGGGAGCGGACCGCTGCCAAATCTAAAACACCGCCGATTAGTTCAGGGAGCGTGGACGATGCCTTTGGATTCAAACGATCGAACGCATAACCTGATACGTCCATGTTGAGATAAACCGCATGCCCGTTGCCGAACTCATTGACAACCACCATGGGGATCTCCGCGGAATGCGCCAATGGCTTCCCGGTGGTAACGGCCAGTGTGTTTTCCGCGACCAAAGCGTGATCCAACGCCGTGCCCTCAAGGTGAATGCCGCCTTGACTTGCAACGCCAACCACAGACGATCCGGCCGCTCTTGCGGCGCCCTGCGCGATTCCAAATACGTCGTTGAGTTGTCCTTCACCCATGTCGCGGCATCGCTGGTTGAGCAGAGCCGCGCGCGAGTCGGCTACCACAGTGCCGCCGGCACGGACAAATTCGCGAATCTCATCGGCCTCCGCCGGACTGATTGCGATGGACTCGGGAAGAATCAGAAGCCGGAATTTCCCTTGAGGCAGGACCCCGGCCGCAACCTGCGTCGCAGAGACAAAGTCATACTGGAAATGCAGATCTTCAATGAGCTTGGTCCAGCTGTTTCGAACCGCGATGAAGCGGCTGTCGGTGGGAGCATCGACGGTGTTGACCATCCACTCGCGCGCCTTCTTCACGTTTTCAAGCAGCCAATGTGCTTGCACCGACGGGTGCGAGTAGTGGATTGCGATGTCGTCGCGGGTGCGCTCGCTGTTGATGATGAGCATTCCGATACCATCGCGGAGTTCGTGAAAAACGCTGGTAAACGTCTCCGCCGATGGCGTGAGTTGCCCGGTCTTCAAGTCAACGAATGCCAGGCCGTCTTCAAGGTCGTCCCAGATAATGTTTCCTCGATGCGAATGGAAAAGGTTCCACCACACATTGCGCACAGACCGACGGCGCTCCAAAAGGTCGGCCTCAGTGAGCGGCGTGCCCAATTTGTGTTCATAGCTATAGGTGGAAAGCATGATGGCCTGCGGTTTTAACGAGCGAACAACCTCTACGTTGTTTCCAATGTTGTAGGGCTCGATCACATCGACGGCTCTAAGAACTTGCTCGTAGTTGTACCAGCCAAATGCGAAGGGAGCTTGGCCGCCTTCCGTGGCGCAGCGGGCGTGAGGGTCTTCGGTTTTACAAACCATTGCAGCGCGAAGAACGGCGTCAGCGAAGGTAGAATCCATGAAATTGCGGAAGTCGGACCAGGGTGAAGCGTTCCAGCCTTTGATAGAAGTGACTTCGCCCAACTCCTTGTCGTAGCGGCTGAGGAAGCTGCGGACTTCAGACCATGTC
>Ga0182013_10002659_pt1 | contig 23210 bp, 16 predicted proteins | sample 612S2MmetaG_FD_120487 | JGI IMG/M metagenome (GOLD analysis project Ga0182013, IMG submission 120487) | Permafrost microbial communities from Stordalen Mire, Sweden - 612S2M metaG | ecosystem: Environmental > Terrestrial > Soil > Wetlands > Permafrost | place: Sweden: Stordalen | collected... | reverse complement strand
TAATCAAACTTTAGGTTGACAAGAGAATACGAATGTTCTAGTGTTGCCGACGTTATTCATGCGCCTCATTGTAAGCGTTTACACGAATTAGTAATTGTTTACGCAAACTTTCGGGCGAACGGTTACCGCATCGGGCAATTCAAAACGCCCGAGATCCCGGAAGACCACGTAGGAATTTGGAGGATATTCGGATGGGCCTTGACCGCAAAGTTGCTAGTCGGGTTAGAGCATTTGGATGCCTAGCCTTCGGAGTTCTTTGTTTCCTTCTGGTTTCGGGCCGAACCGCGTACGGCCAGGTCGACGAAGGATCCATCACAGGAACAGTTCTGGACACCACTGGCGCGGTCGTACCGGGCGCCCAAGTGACACTCTTGAACAAGGATCAGGGAAACAGTCTCCAGACCGTTTCGAACAGCACCGGCGGCTACACTTTCTCGCCGGTCAGGATCGGGCGCTATGTCTTGACCGTTACGGCCAAGGGATTTTCCAAGACAACTCAGGAAAACCTGACGGTCACAATTGCTCAAAACCTCCTGGTCAACGTGCAGCTCAAAATAGGCGCGGCCACTGAGAACGTCGAGGTATCCACCGCTCCGCCCCAGATGCAGACCGAGGACGCTTCGGTTGGCCAGGTCATCGGCACCGAGGAAGTCAACGACCTGCCTCTAAACGGGCGCAACTTCACGTTCCTCGCGCAGCTTGGCGCGGGCATGCAGACGCCGCAAGCCGACACACGCGGCAATGCCGCCTCGGGTGCATTTTCAGCCAACGGGCTTCGCCCCGCGCAAAACAACTACCTGCTCGATGGTATTGACAACAACTCCAACGCCGTCGACTTCCTGAATGGGACGAACTTCGTAATCCTGCCTCCCCTGGACGCGATCCAGGAGTTTAAGGTCCAGACGGCAGACTTCAGCGCCGAGCTCGGCCGTTCCGCTGGCGCGGTTATGAACGCCTCGATCAAGTCAGGGACCAACAGCCTCCATGGCGCGGCTTGGGAGTTCTTCCGCAACGACAAGCTCGATGCCGCGGATTGGTTCGAAGACAATGGTGGCATCCCCAAGGGCGAACTACGCCAGAACCAGTTCGGCGTCTCCGGCGGTGGACCCATCATCAAGAACAAGCTCTTCTACTTCGGCGACTATGAAGGTCTGCGCCGCGTACAGGGCACTGCGAGCAGCGGAAACGTTCCCACCTCGCTTGAACAATCCAGCGGCTTCACCAACCTCTCCGACATCCTGACCCAATCGGCCGGTACAGCCAGGCAAGACGTGCTCGGGCGCAGCATTCCTCCAGGCACCATTCTGGATCCGGCAACAACCCGGTATGTCGCAGCGGGAGCGGTTGATCCAGTTTCCGGCTTGACGAACAATACCACCAACGCGGGCTATGTGCGCGACCCGTTCGGCACCTGCGGACCCGGGACGACGACCTTTTCAACGTCGTGCGGCCTGAATCAGATCCCCAGCGGGAGGGTCGATCCGAACGGCATCAAACTGCTCGGTCTTTATCCGCTTCCGAACTCCGGGTTGGCTACCTATACCAGCAGCCCCCATCTGTTCGAACACAAGAACGCATTTGATGTGCGTGGCGACCTCAACCCCAGCGAGAAGGATCAAATCTTCCTGCGCTTCAGCTACGCCGATGATCCGCAATACATTCCGGGCATCTTCGGTGGCATCGCCGACGGCGGCTCCTTTGACCAGGGCATCCAGACGGCAAAGTCCATTCAGAGTGTGGCGGGCTTCACCCACGTGTTCAATCCCAACACCATCAACCAGGTGCGCGCTGGATTCGCTCACTTGCATACCACGCGGTTTGGCCCCGAAGGCAATACCCCAGGAATTCCGACCCAGTATGGGATCACTGGAATTCCCGCCGGTGCTGAGAACGGCGGCCTTCCACAACTCCAAATCGGAAATCTGGCAAACCTGGGAAGCAATGACTACCTGCCTTCCGACGAAGTCAGCCAGACCCTCCAGGTCACGGACGACTTTACCAAGATCCTCGGCAAGCACAGCTTCAAGGGTGGCGTAGAAATTCAGAATGTCCACTTCAACACCTTGCAGCCGGCAGCCTCCCGCGGCCAATTCGACTGGGACGGAACTTTCACCGACATTCCCAACCTGAGCACCACCACCGGGGGTATCGCGCAACTTCTCCTCCCCGCACAGGCAGCGCCGGCTACGATTGGCGGAAATCCAAACCCCAATGGGTTCAGCTATTCCGGCGGGGCCGACAACGTGTGGATCTCCAACATCGGCAAAACCTACGACGAAAGGAAATACAACGCGCTCTACCTTCAGGACGACTGGAAGGTCAATCCCAAGTTGACCATCAATCTCGGCATTCGCTGGGACTTCTTCAGCCCCATCAACGAAACCAACGGAGGCCAGGCTAACTTCGTTCCGAGCGACTTGGGCGCGCCCACATTCCTCATTCCTCTCTCCGGTAAAGACAACAGAACCCTATCCACCGGAAACGGAGTTGCCAACGCGGCTGTCCCCGGCAGCAGCGGCACTTGCTCGGGTCCCGGTTGCTGGGGCTTTGTCGATCTGCTGGCCAAAGACGGCATCACTCTTTCCGAAACCGATCAATACGGCAAGGGCCTGCTCAAGACGCAAAAGACCAACTTTGCGCCACGCGTCGGCTTCGCCTATCAGGTCGATCCCAAGTTCGTGTTGCGCGGCGGCTTTGGACTTTTCTTCAACGCGTTTGAGAACCAGGGATACGGCCCGAATATCGGCGAAAACTATCCCTTCCAGTACTCGTTTGGTGAAGGCACAAAGGCTTCTCCGAGCGCCCCCTCTCAAGCATCTGAAGTGGCTCCGGTCAGCTACGGCACTCCGTTCGCTGGCTGCGCCACGGCAGGTCCGGGTGGAACGGCGAGCCTCGAAGCCGGCGCTTCCTGCATTCCGTTCTCTCCCGCCCTGGTCAACGCCGACAACCTGGGCCTGCAGGGACTTGAATTCAACTATCAAACCCCGCGCACGTACAGCGCTAACCTCACGTTGCAATACGCGATCACACATACCCTGTCTGCCCAGGCCTCCTATGTGTTTACCGATGGCCACAACCTGCAGACAGGCGTTTGCGCAAACTGCGTCAGCGCGATTCTGCCGACGGGGGTAAACACCTATGACCCGACCGTCACAGGCCACGTGCCATTCATCGATTTCGGCGGCGGCAGCAACCAGACCACCGTCGGTGAGAGCCAATACCACGGGCTCCAGACCAAGGTTGAGGAGCAGTTCGCAAACGGGATGACTTTCCTGTTCGCATACACCTTCTCCAAGGCACTGTCGGATGCCGGCGATTTGCTCAACGGCGGCAGCAATGGCGGTTACCGTGCCCCCCAAGTTCCTGGTCTCGGTCCCAAGTTCGATTGGGGTCTGGCTGACTTCAACATTCGACAGGTCCTTCACTTCAGCGGCGGGTACGAACTGCCGTTCGGCAAAGACAAACGCTTCCTTAACCAGGGCGGCGTAACCAATGCCGTGCTCGGTGGGTGGGCGCTGAACTGGATCGTTACAATGCAGGGGGGCCAGCCCATCAACATGGGTTGCCCATCGGGCACAACCTCAGGAACCGGTTGCAACATTATCAAGGTTCCAGGTCAGAGCCAGAACCTCAAGATTGAAAACAAGGGAATCGCCGCAAACAACGGCGCTCTGAGGCCCTTCTGGTTCAACAACCCCTCGGCCTTCAATCAGCCCTGCCAGTTGGGTCCTGAAGGTCCGCTTCTCGACACACCTCCTGGATGCGTGCCCTTGCAGGGTGAGCAGGCTTTGGGATCCTCCGGTGGTGGCCAGTCATTTGGACCGGGCTTCCATCGCTTTGACTACTCGATGTTCAAGAACTTCAAGGTCAGTGAGCGTTTCTCGGTGCAGTTCCGGGCTGAGATGTTCAACATTCTCAACCACCCCAACTTCAACGCTCCTGGATTCGGCGGCAACGGCGTCGTGTCCATCGGCGGCTCGACTAACTTCAACGATCCGCACTTCGGCGAAGTCGGATCTACACGCGACGCTCCATACGACCCGCGGCAGGTCCAGTTTGCTTTGAAACTGTACTACTGAGCTAGAATGAAAACGCCCCAGGGAGGCACGCCAACTGGTGCCTTTCTGGGGCTTTCTTCTGTGCGGATTTCCTTCGCGTCGTTTTTGGAAGGGTGCTTTGAGCAAACGGTTTGAGTGGGGGCTGGCCATGGTGTTCTCGGTTGCCCTCTGCGCGTCTTCTGCGCAGGCGCACGAAAGCCAGACCGAAGATCTCAACAGCGAGTTTCAATCCGCATCAGCCGCATACGATGCCGGACGCTACGCCGAGGCAGAAGAGAAATTGGAACGGTTGCTGCCCCGAGCCTCCGACCGCTTTGAAGTGCAGGAACTCCTCGGCATGGTCTACTTTTCGCTTCAGCAGGATGCGAAAGCTATTGAGCACCTCGATGCCGCAGTGCAACTAAAGCCGGATTCAGCCGTGGCCCGGACCAACCTTGCGGCGACCCTGACCCACGCGGGAAATACCGATCGAGCGGGCGAACAGTTCCGCAAAGCGCTTGAACTGGAACCCAACAATTTCGACGCCAACCATAACCTGGGCGAGTTCTACGTGAAGATGGGCAAGCTCACCGATGCGTTGCCGTTTCTCCAACAGGCACAGCAGATTAACCCTTCTTCTTACGACAACGGCTACGATCTGGCACTGGCCGATTTTCTCACGGGACAGCTATCTGCTGCGAAGCAGATGGTGCAAGTCCTGTTGGAGAAGAAAAACACTGGAGAACTCCACGACCTTCTCGGACAAATCGATGAGAAGGATGGGAAATTTGTAGCCGCGGAAAACGAGTTTGAAACTGCTTCACACCTGGATCCAAGCGAGGAAGACCTCTTTGACTGGGGAAGCGAACTTCTGCTGCACAGAACTTACGAGCCGGCGATTCAAGTCTTCCGCGAAGCCACCCGGCGCTTTCCCACCTCCCCGCGCCTGATGATTGGCCTGGGAATGGCCCTGGACCTCGGCGGCAAATTTGACGAGGCGGTCACGGCTCTGATTGCCGCCGTCGACCTGGCTCCCACCGATGCCCGCTGCTACCTTTTTCTCTCCCAGGCCTTCGACAGTTCGCCTTCGCAGGCCCAGGAAGTGAAGGAGCGGTTCCATCGCTATGCTGGGTTGCAACCCGCCAATGCGCTGGCCCAGTATTATTACGCGTTGAGTTTGTGGAAGGGCTCGCGAGCGGGAGACGCAAACCCGGACCTGCAAGCCGTCGAGTCTTTGCTCAAAAGGTCTATCGCGCTCGATGAGAAACTCCCCGAACCGCATCTGCAGTTGGGCAATCTCTACGCCGACCGCCACGACTACGCCGGTTCCGTTCCCGAGTATGTACGCGCGCTGGAATTGAATCCCAATCTTGCTGACGCGCATTTCCGCCTGGGAACCGACTATGTGCACCTCGGAAAAAAGGACAAGGCGCAAGAGGAATTCGAGATGTACAAAAAACTCCGCGCCCAGCATTTGGCTGAAGTCGACAAGGAAAAAGCCGAAGTTGAGCAATTCGTATATTCGTCCAAGTCCGGCCCATCCGTCGCGCATTGAGTGCGCTCCAGCGCCGGAGTTCAGTTCGTTCACTTAGCATGGAGACCCATGGATCGTCGCGATTTTCTCAAAACCACTGGAAGCATCCTTGCCGGAGCGACCGTAGCCTCCGGACTACCAGCCCCGGCTCAAACTGCCGCGGGACGCATCGTGTTGCCCATCAACCGCAAGTGGCGTTTCCGGTCCACCGCCTCCGCCGCTGCCCGCGAACGGGACTTCGACGACAGCCAGTTTGCAAACGTTACCGTGCCCCACACCAATCTCCGCGTGCCCTGGCACAGCTTCGACGAGAAGTCCTACGAATTCGTATCCGTCTATCGCCGCCGCTTCCGCTTGCCCGCCGAAGCGCGCGGACGGCGCGTCTTCGTCGACTTCGAAGGAGTCATGACCGCCTCTACTGTCTGGCTCAATGGCGTCCTCCTCGGCGAATACAAGGGAGGGTTCACACCTTTCTCGTTTGAACTTACGCCACACGTTGACTTCGACCGAGAGAACGTTCTTGCCGTAGAGGTCGACTCCAGCGAGCGCCCCGATATTCCACCGTTCGGCAACGAAGTCGATTACCTTACCTTCGGCGGAATCTACCGCGAAGTCTCCCTGCGTATCGTCTCACCCACGTACATCGAGAATATCTTTGCGCAACCGAAGGACGTGCTGTCGAAAAAGCCGACGCTCGATGTTCAATGTTTTCTCGCAAGCGATCTCAAGTCCTCAGCCGCCGCCTTCACGCTCGAAGCCGCACTCTACGACGGCGACAAACAATTGGCCAAAACCTCGCAGGCGGTGCCGGCCTGGAACGATGAAGGCCTGAAACCGCTGACTCTGCATCTCGAGAATCTCGGCGACATCGCTCTTTGGGATCTTCGCTCGCCAAAACTGTATCGCGTCGAGGTGCGTCTGTTGCGCGGCTCGGAGAGGCTCGATCACGACTCGCGCCGCATCGGGTTCCGCGAGGCGCGCTTCACCCCGCAGGGCTTCTCGCTCAATGGCACCGTCATCAAACTGCGCGGACTCGACCGGCATCAGACGTTCCCCTGGGTCGGACAGGCCATGCCCGGACGCGTGCAGCGCCGCGACGCTGTCATCCTGCGTAGGAACCTCCACTGCAACATCGTGCGCACCTCCCATTACCCCCAATCGCGCCACTTTCTCGACGCCTGTGACGAGATCGGTCTCCTGGTCCTCGAGGAGATTCCCGGTTGGCAGCACATCGGCGATCTGGCCTGGCAGGACATCTCCGTGGACAACGTTCGCCGCATGATCGGCCGCGATTGGAACCACCCCTCCATCATCCTATGGGGCGTGCGCATCAACGAGTCGCGCGACAATCACGACTTCTACACCCGCACCAACGCCACGGCTCACCAACTGGATTCCACACGGCAGACTGGCGGCATCCGCTACTTCCAGGAGTCGGAGTTCCTGGAGGACGTGTTCACGATGAACGATTTTGGCTGGCCGCTCAAACAGCCTAATCATCCCCTCTATCTCAATACCGAGTTTGTGGGCCACACCTACCCCACCAAGACCATCGACAACATCGAGCGGTTACGCGAACACACCGTGCGCCATGCGCGCGTGCACGACCAGTTGGCATCGAATCCGCAATATGCGGGCGGCATCGGCTGGTGCGCTTTCGACTACAACACTCACGCCAACTTCGGCTCCGGCGACCGCATCTGCTACCACGGCGTCACCGACATCTTCCGCGAGCCCAAGCCGGCCGCTGGATTCTACCGATCCCAGTGCGATCCCGATGAGGAGATCGTCCTGGTGCCCGCCTTCCACTGGGCACGCGGCGATGAAAATATCGGGTTCACCCATGCCCTGGTCTCCTCGAACTGCGATCACCTCAAGTTCTACGTCAACAGCGAACTGATCGCAGAGGCCGACCCCGACCGCGCCCAATTCCCACATCTCAAATACCCCCTGTTCACCGCTGTGCCCGGCAAGACGCGGGATATCGGCTGGGGCGATTTGCGCATCGACGGCTACATCCAGGGCAAGCAGGTCATCTCCCGCACCCTCTCCGGCAAAGGCATCGACCAGAAATTCACCCTTTTGCCCGATGACACCACGCTTCTCGCCGACGGCGCCGATACCACCCGCGTCGTCCTCCGCGTCACCGACGAATTCGACGCTATCCGCCCCTTCGCCAACGACGCCATTCGCTTCGAACTCTCCGGCCCGGCCACACTCATCGGCGACAACCCGTTTTCGTTGATCGGCGGCACCGGCGCTATCTGGATTCGCTCTACGGAACAACCCGGCAGGGTGCGCCTCACCGCTCACCATCCCAATCTTGGAACACAACAAGTCGAACTGGAGATAACCCCAGCCCCACCCGAAATCGCCTGACGCCAAAATCTCGCTCTATTTCCCCAGAGGTCACGAATGCCCGACGAAATCCATCTGACGTCTCGGCAGTTGCACCGCATTCTCGTCCCCGGCCTCGCGCTCCTGGTGGCTCTTGTAGGCTCCGTCTGGCTTTTCCCCAACAGCAGCGCGCCCGCTCGTGCTGCCCGCCACGATGTCCTCCAACCTCAGAGTTCAGAACCCGCAACCGCGCGCATTTCCATCGACTATCCAGAGGACGGCTCCATCTTTCCTCCCGGCATCACGCCACCCACATTCATTTGGAGGGATGCCGCGGCAACCTCCTGGCGCATCACCGTCTCCTTCGCCGACAAGGGGCCGGCTCTCCACGCCCAATCCAATGGCGTGCGCATGCATGTGGGCCCCATCGACCCGAAGTGTATCGCCGACACCAACGAGCTGCCCCAACTCACTCCGCAGCAAGCAGCTTCCTGGATCTGGACTCCCGATGGAGCCACCTGGTCGGCCATGCAGCTCCATTCCATTGCGAAGCCTGCCACCGTCACGATTACCGGCTATCGCGATGGCCGCATTGCATCCCCTCCTGCGCACATCGCGTTCACTACTTCGCCGGATCCGGTGGGAGCGCCCATCTTCTATCGCGATGTGCCCTTGATGCCCAGCGAAGGCAAAGACGGATTCGTGCAGCCGCTTGCCCCCTCCGCCATCCATCTAATCAAATGGCGCCTTCGCGATATTCGCCAGGCAGAAAGCCATACCGTTCTCCACGACATGCCCACCTGCGCCAATTGCCATTCCTTCGCCATGGACGGCAAGACCATGGGCATCGACATAGACGGTCCCGCCAACGACAAGGGCCTCTATGCCATTGCTCCCGTCCAACGCCACATTTCGATTCAGAACAACGACATGGTGAAGTGGAACGCCGACGGACAGGTCGGCACGACGCGTGTAGGCTTCATGTCCCAGGTGTCGCCGGACGGCCGCTTTGTCGTCAGCACCTTTGCCGGCCCATCCCTCGACGTACCCAAATCGTATTACGTGACCAATTTCAAGGACTACCGCTTTTTGCAGGTCTTTTATCCAACCCGCGGCATCCTGGAGTGGTACAGCCGAACCACGGGACTGCGCCAGCCTTTGCCCGGCGCCGACGACCCTCATTTTGTGCAGACAGACGGCGTTTGGAGCCCCGACGGCAAGTCCATCGTGTTCGCGCGTGCGGTGGCGCGCAACCCGCGCGAGGATGGCCAGAAACCCGCCCTCTACGCCAACGATCCCAACGAGACTCAGATTCAGTACGATCTTTACCGCGTCCCCTTCAACAACGGTCAGGGAGGCACTCCCGAGCCCATTGCCGGCGCCTCGCAGAACGGTATGAGCAACAACTTTCCCAAGGTGTCGCCCGACGGCAAATGGATCGTCTTCGTCCAATGCCATAACGGGCAGCTCATGCGCCCCGACAGTCAGCTTTACATCGTCCCCTTCGGCGGAGGCGAAGCCCGCCGTTTGCGCGCCAATACGCCCATCATGAATTCCTGGCACAGCTTCTCGCCTAATGGCCGCTGGCTTGTCTTCTCCTCCAAGGCGCGCTCGCCCTATACCCAGATGTACCTTACCCACATCGATGCCGGCGGAAACTCCAGCCCCGCCATCCTCATCGACAATGCCACCGCCGCCAACCGCGCCGTCAACATTCCTGAGTTTGTAAACATCCCCGGTGATGGCATCGAGGACATTCAGGTTCCCGCCGTGGATGTGTACAAGCTGATCGACCAGGCCGTGCTACTGGAAAACAAAAAGGAATACCAGCAGGCCCAGGCAATCTGGAAAAAGGTCTTGGCTCTGGATCCCGACGACGCAAAAAGTCACAACGATCTGGCCATGAACCTCTTTCTTCTTGGCGACACCGAGCAGGCCTACGAGCAGCTCCGCCAGGCCATCCGCATCAATCCTCTGCTGGTGGAAGCACACTACAATCTGGGCCGATTCCTGTTGCAGGAAGGCCATCCCAATGAGGCTCTCCCCGAGCTGGAAACCACCGTCAAACTGACTCCCCGATTCCATCCGGGCCAGCAGGCTCTATCCACTGCATGCGTGGCGCTGGGCAAGGAAAACGAGGCACTCGGCATGTGGCACGCCGCGCTCACCGAGGAGCCCAATAACGTTACCGCGCTGGTCGGCGCCGCTCGCATCCTGGCCACCCCATCCAACGATGCGCTTCGCAACGGCCATGAAGCCGTAGCTCTTGCCGCCAGGGCCAACGATCTCACCTCCGGAGGCGATCCCAACGTGCTTGATACTCTCGCAGAAGCCTACGCGGCGGCCGGGCAATTCTCCCAGGCGCTCACTTTCGCAAATCGCGCTCTCGACCAAGCCTCTTCTAAGGGAGATCAAGCGATGGTGGCGGCCATCCGTTCGCGGATAAGTCTCTACGCCGCCCATCGCGCGCAATGAGGAATTCGGAGGGCCTGCATTGGAATATTTTCAATGCAGCTGAATGCCTTGATCGGAATTCGGTCCTTAACTTTGTCGCCGACACGCAGTGTCCAAAATGAAGAGTGCGACTTCTTCGGCCGATCGACTGCTAACGTCCACAGCAAACGAGGCGTGGTCCTGGTAAAGCAACCGTCGAATCAGAAATCGTTCATGGGCCTTCTCTGTCTTGTGTAGGAGTGGGCGATAGGGCGCTTCGCCACCACGTTCCTGAACTAAACATCGGTCGATTAGCGTAGCAAAAGGCGCATCCAGGAACACGATTAGGGCGTCGGGATTGTTTGATAGAAGAAGCTGATTTTCAGTGGCATCGATCGCCGCTCCGCCCAGAGCAATGACTCTATCCTCCCCCTCCAGGGCAAGAGCCAGGGCATCAGACTCGAGTTTGCGGAACGCGGATTCACCTTGGCTGGCGAAAATCCTTCTCGCTGTTGCCCCCGCAAAAGTCTCGACGTACCGATCGAGGTCCAGGAAGGTCCAGCACAATTTTTGAGAAAGAAGCCCACCAACACTTGATTTCCCGGCGCCCATGAACCCCGTCAATACAATCCGAGAAAACGGAACGACCCGGCCATGAGATGTTTCCACCTTTCCCGAGAATCGCCGATCATCGTCCCCATTCCGCATAGAACAAAGATAAAGGACTAAGAAACGAAGACTTTCAGAGACGCTGTTGTGTCGTCTCTCGCAAATCGCCTTCCAATCAACTCGAAATAACGCAAGCCCATCTCAAGTGACGGCACAAGCCCCCTTTGTCGATGACCGCACGGAAGTCCTCGCTGGCGTACTGGCTGCCGCGATCCGAATGAAAGATCAAACCTCCCGGTTGTGGACGGCGCTGATAAACTCCCATCTCCAGCGCGTCGATCACCAGGCTGCGGTGCATGTCCGGACGCATCGACCAGCCCACCATGTTGCGGCTGAACAGATCGATAAATAATTTATGTTTAAACGCAGGGAGACGGTAAAAATGATGGCGGAGAGCGAGGGATTTTAACCCTTCCTCTTCCTATGCCCCTGACTATACAGCGGATATTGCCCTAACACCCTCATTCCCCGGCGGTTCGCCGCTTGGCTCTTTAAGCTGCTCTAAGCCAGCGACCGCCTTCGTTATACCCGTTCTAGGTCAAAAAGTATAGCCGGGTATAAGCGGAGCAGGGAAGCCGTGGCTCCGCCCACAGGACTTGGACTATTTAATCCGGACTGCTTTAGTCACCAGCGTGAGCTGATCACGATTGACCATGCGCCAAGTGCTGGCATCCTTGTTCTTAATGACACGTACCATGGGGGAGCTGTTGCCAGACATTTCAACTTCCCAAAGGCCCTCTTCTCCATTAATGGTTATTCTGTGTGCGTCTGTCTGCGCTCAGACTGTGTCACCTGAGCGCCAAGCGTATCTAAATGCACTGAACCAGTACAACGCTTACGTGACTCACCACGTCACTATCAAACAAATGAAGGGCAAGTACGGGTTGGATTTATCAGCTGGCAATCCACGAACAACAGTGGCTTGCCATCTGTCTGCACAGGTCGTCGTTGGATTGATATCAGGCAGTATGCTCTGAAATGCCAGGATGTCAATTAGGGAATTTCGCCACGCAGTCGATTCTGGACCTCCCGCCTTAGGAGCTAGCGCCCAAAAGGCTTAGGGGTTCAAGTCCCCTCTTCCGCACCAATAACAAAATAATGGATTTAGATGAGGTCAATCATATCAACGGGTGGCCCTTACTTTTTAAAACGTAGTGGTTGCGAGCCTCAGACGCGAAAACGCGCCACACGCTCTACAGTTTTGTGCCCCGCAACTCGACCCATGGCCTTGGTGAGCTCCGCTTTCCACGCGGCAATCGCTCTTAGGTTGATGGCCTCTAGGCGTAATGGCCTCTAGCTCGCCGAGCGGATTCCTGTCGACGTCAACTACAGCGGCCTGGATGTGAGGCTGACTTGGGGCCCACGGGTATTGATCAACCAGTAAATGACGAAGCCCGTCAATCGCTCTCAACGAACCTTACTGACGTAATTCGACTTCGCGAAGGCTATTGCGCGTCGCGCCCATTGCAGTCAGCAACTCCGGATCTCCTAAGCTTTTCTTAGCCTGCCCCGGATATAGGCAAGATGCAACATAAGTAGGCCAAGGAAGATGAACGGAACGTAGAGGAGTGACACCTGGCCTGGCTGCTGTCGAAACGGGATGGCGCGAATGAGTTCCGTTATGCCCAGCAAAACTAAGACTGTACACGCGCCAACCCCGAACATCGAGAGAACACTCCCAAGCTTTAGAGCGGACGAGCTGAGCAAAGTTCCGATGATTAGCAAAATCACGGAACAAGCTCCGAGCAGGTCAAGGACAGCTCCCTCGCCGGCGGCTACGCAGAAAAAAGTAGAGCTGATTGACATCAACAGGGCAAAAATGAAGCTGAGGTAGAACACAATCGTTCCTCCTGAGCTTCGCGATACCAGTTTATGTCTTCTGCAACGTCGAGCCGTTCAAGTCCTAATAAATGGCGCTTCGACCAAGTTGAATTTACACGGTGAGGTGCATCGCTGCGTATGCTCGCCAGGGGCGCCATTGTTCAGCGGTTTGCAGAGCCAGCTTTGCCGTAATAAGTGTTCCCGTCCCCAGCACACGCCGCAATCCCCTATCTCCGGCGGGAAATGCATCCGGCTCACCATAAGAGCGCATCGCTATCCATTGGGCCACACTTTCCTCAACCCCGCATATCGTGCGCAGCAGTTCGATCGTTTCGCCCAGGGGGCGCGAACTATCGAAGGTGAGTTTCTTGTGAGCTACGGCGATGGCGAGGTTTCTGAGGGTAGCGGCACGATCAGGGCTGATTCCGGCTCTTGAAAGATCTGCTTCGGCAAGATCCTCGGAGCGAGGAAAAAGATATGCGAGTCCGCGTACAGAGGACTCGAAGCGGATTCCGAATTGTTTGATGAGTCTGTCGATATCTCCAACTCTCCCTCTACTAGTCAACTTCTGGCCCAGGAGAGCAAGAACAGCGCCTTCAAAACCGTCCCAAACCCCGGGAGCCCTAAGTCCCGGATGGTGCTCTGATATTGCCTTCAATCGCGGGTCGCGAGACAAGTGACTTGCTATCTGGATTGGGTCTGCGCTCAGGTCAAAGATACGTCGAACACGCTCCACAATCTGCGACAAGCCCTCGTAGTTGGGCAGTTCCAGATGAATCAGTAGTCGGGAGGCTGCCTTATCCTGCGTCACACGCAGAACGCCCATGACTCGGCCTGCCTCTATGGTTCTGGCATACGAATCTCTCGATACAACTTCGATGCCCTGGATTGCCCTCCTGTGGAGAAATCCGATCAGATGATCCCAGTCGAATGGCGGACGATAGGGCAAGCGCAACTCTAGTCCCGTTTGGCGCGAGGGCGATAGGGACTCGCCACTCAGGCGACGAAGAGCGCTGGGTGACTGGCCGGTAGACAGGTGAATTGCGTGGTTGAATTCGCGGATACTCTTGAAGCCTGCATAGTGCGCAATCTGTGTAACGGGCAATCTAGATTCATCGAGCAGTTTTCGAGCCAGATGTACCCGTTGAGTAGTCGCGATCTTGATTGGCGATGCGCCGAGGTGCTGGACAAAAAGACGACGAAGGTGCCGTGATCCGATTCCCAGTCGTGCTGCCAATTGATCGACGCTCCCATCGTTGAGTGCACCTTCCAGAATCAATCTGAAGGCACGGGAGACCACGGCGGAACTGCCTAGCCATGCCGGAGTCCCCGGAGCAGCTTGTGGTTGACAGCGTCGGCAGGGGCGAAAGCCTGCCGCTTCAGCCGCCGCCGCGCACGCAAAAAGAACGATGTTCTTTGGCTTGGCAAATGGCACCGGACAGATGTTGCGGCAGTAAAGTCCGGTGCTTGTTGCCGCGGCAAAGAATCGTCCATCGAAGCGTTGGTCGCGGCTGTAAATCGCCTGCCAGCAGATCGCGGGATCGAGGGCCTGCGACGATTCAGAAGCGAAGTTGCGGCCGATAGTTTTCCTTGAGTAAGGGTGTTGGACCGAGATTAGGGAACTCCTGTTGGCGTTCGATGCTGTCTCGCCGGCTGAGTCCATGCGGGAATCCTAGCTACTCCCTCGTCAAAGAGTAGCAATTTTCGGACATCATGCCCACCGAGAGCGCCAATACGTCCGAAAATTGCCAGCAAATGTCCTTGGGTTACCTAAATTCGATTCAGACCACCGAGGAGCGGCCACCATGAGTTTCTTCAGGAACGTTCTACGACGACTAAACCCCTATGACAACATGCGCGGGATTGAAAAGGCTTTGGCGCTTCATCGCAGGAGCGAGGTACGGCCTGACGGGTTGACACTGATCCGGGCAACTAATCGTCTGGAGATCGAATGGCGAGCCCGAGAGATTCACCCTTGGGATCGCGGCCGCGAGCACTCTGAGCATGAGCTTCAATTCACTGAACGGTCGTTCGCCGATACGGATGCTGCCTTATCGCGGCTGTTCATCGCGCTGCCTGAAATTGATGTGATTGACTTCAGGGTAATCCACCCACGCTCCGATATCCGTATCCTTGCTGGCACAGTGGAACGCTCCGCTCCAGTGTCAAGCACTCACAGCCTATCTCCGAGGTCGAGATTATGGCGCAGAGGCGTAACGATCCTACTCCTTGCCATAGTGGCTTTGGTGCTCCTTTCGAGCACAAGTCTTGCCCAAACGCCGACACCGGCACCAAGCCCAGGCGCCGAGGACTCAAGCACCAGCACCGACCTATTCGTGATGATCGGCTCGGACTTCGACCGTCCCGGACTTCTGCCCCGCGCCAACTACAACATCGGCATTGGGCATACCTTCGGGTTCTTGAAGAAAGACCCCTTTGGCGACGAACTAACCTTCGCCTACACGTACGAAAATAGCGGCAGCCACGGCTTTCTTCACACCGACTTCGGCGAACATACCGAGCAGGTGGGGTTGATGAAGAACTTCTCGTTGCCAAAGACGAAAGTCCTCACCGGGTACACCTGGATTCAGGAAGGCATCACCAGTTATACCGGCCATTCCAAAGTGCAGAATCGCCTGGACACCGGCCTGTCGCTGGGCGCAATCGTGCACATCAACAACAATAGTTCGATCTGGATCCAGGAGACCTACAGCAAAGTGGTTACGGTTCCCTGGTACACGACATCCAGCATTGGCTACACGTGCAGTTGGTGAACAGATCGAACCGCTCGGAAGCTCACTCTCCAGCTCACCCGACTACATTACTTCCTTGCCTTCCTCCCGCGAGCCTGAAACGATGAGTGGAGCAAGATGTCAGAGCTTATACAATTCGGTTCCTCTCCATTGCAGCCTGCCTTCGCCCAGCCTTCCAAGCCCAGTACTACCGTGCTCTGGTTGCAGATCGTCACTCTGGCGTGGATGTTAGTGGAACTCGGCGTCTCCGTATTTGCATCCGTGACTGCTCGCAGTCCGGCGATGATGGCCTTCGGTTCCGACAGCCTCGTGGAGCTTCTTTCAGCCGTTGTCGTGCTCCTGCAGTGGAACCCCAAGATACCAATCTCCGAACGCAAGGCGCACCGTGCGTCCGCTGTTTTGCTCTTCGTGCTCGCCTTTGTAGTTGGGTTAATTGCGCTGGGGTCGTTGGTCCTTCGCTTGCAGCCTGAGACAAGTCAATCAGGTATCGGAATCACGATTGCTGCGCTCATCGCAATGCCGATCCTGGCCACTCTCAAGCGCCGCGAGGCTCGCCTCAGCAAGAATGCAGCCTTGGCTGCCGATGCCGTGCAATCCGCTACTTGCGCCTATATTGCGCTCATCACGTTGGCTGGCCTCGCGGTAAACGCTGCCTTCCATATCCCTTGGTTCGATTCGGTTGCCGCTTTAGTGGCCATTCCAATTCTCATTAAAGAAGGCAGGTTCACTTGGCAAGGTCGCGGGTGCGGGTGCTGCTGAGGTTGCGACGGTGCGTGTTCACGCTGACAGGAGCGTGGCTGTTTCTGTTTGTGTGTCTGCATGCTCACGGGCAGACCCCCTCGAAGACGTCCTCCGGCAATCCTCAAAATGCGGGTGAGGACAAAGACCCCATAGCCATTGTTGAGCTTGGCGCATCAACAAGCTGGAATCTCCGCGGAGGTACAGCAACGTTCGCGCCGAATCTTGCCGCAGAGGCGACACCGATCGAGAACTGGCTGGAGCTTGAGGCAGGAGTGTCGCCCTTTTATACTCGCAAGTCAACGGAATGAGACACCGACCTGCTTTTCAAACGGAACCGCAAACGAGTAGGCAGGATCAATCAACGGCTGGTCATGCAAGGGCGTAGTGTGTCCGCCGACGGCTGCGCGCTTCCGCCGGCGAGTAACAAGAGCACAAGAACCGCAAAAAACAGGCATCAGAGCGCCGATCTTCGCCCATGCCGCGGGATTCCGGATATCGGCCTTCCTAACTCGGCATAGTTCAGAGGTTCCTTAGGGTATCCATATACATTGCACGATGGCGCGGTCTCGCGGTCGTCTGCGGGAAGTGGCGGGACGCCAAACTACAGAACTCACCTCTTAAGCTTGCTTAGCGAGCATAGACCAACGCTCGACATCTTGTGCCCGAAATAGACTCCGCATGGTCGCCCCTTTGTCAGTGTGAACTGCGCGCCCATCCCTCGCGACCTGATCGCGTCAGAATTGTTTGGCCATGAGAAGGGCGCCTTTACCGGGGCACTTCAGCGTCGTTTAGGGCGCTTTGAGCTCGCCGAAGGAGGCACAGTTTTCCTCGATGAAATCGGTGAGCTTTCGGCCGAGACCCAGATCGCGCTGTTGCGAGTTCCCGAACCGCTTCCATCGATCTGGAAGTTGGACTGGAGAACATGTCCCCGACCGCACCACTGAACACACCGCTTAGAGATAGACGTATTTCTTGCTTTCCTATGCTACATGAGCCCGAAAGTCATTTGCCCTCCTTCTACCACCACACTGCGACTCAGTGCGGAGCGGGGCAAGAACTAGGTGGTTGGGAGGTTTGTTGGCCAACCCTTTGACTCATGTGCAGTCCGTCAGCTGTAACTCAAGTTTCGCATGCCTGCGAGCCGGATCAACGACCGAGGACCGGAGCCGTAGTTCACATGAAGCCTTTTCTCTGTTAGCTACTCTTCATATGAAGCCGGCCCTGGACGCCGCTGACTGTAATACACTTCGCTTTAACTCACTCTATGGAATCTTCATTTGCACTGCTCGGCTTGGCCATCGCACTGTTTGCTTCGACGAATGTCGACGATGCCTTCGTTCTGATTGGATTCTTCGCAGATCCGAAGTTTCTCGCGCGCGACGTCGTGTTCGGTCAATATGCCGGAATCACCGCTTTGTTTGGAGTGAGTCTTCTCGCGTCGCTTCTTTCCCTGGTGATTCCTCGGCCCTATCTTGGCCTGCTGGGGATCGCACCTATATTGATTGGCGCAAAGAAACTCATTGATCTGTACCGTGAGCGGGACATAGGAGAAGCGACTTTGAAGCGTCAAGCCGCCGCAAGCGCGTACGGACGAAGTGCAACAGTGGCGCTCGTGACGATAGCGAACGGTGGCGACAATATTGGAATTTACGCGCCGATGTTTGCGCTCCGATCATCCTACGAGATCGCCGTGATTGCGCTGGTATTCGTCGTGATGACGGCGCTTTGGTGCTTCGCCGCACAGTCCATGGTCAACCACCCTAAACTGGGCGTACCGATTCGCCACTACGGGCATCGTGCCGCTCCAATCATATTGGTGGGACTTGGAATCCTGATCCTCCATCAGGCGGGTAGTTTCGGATTGCTGTTAGGCAACGGTGGGCGCTAAAGAATGTTCACGGCCCGCGCCGCCAACAGCACTACGGTCGAAAAGGAGATCAGCGCCTGAATCATCATCAGAATCTTGGCCCATGACGACAGGACCGGAGAGTCAGTCGGCGAGAATGCCGTGCTCGTATTGAAAGCAAGAAACAGGTAATCCACGAACCCCGGACTCCAGCATTCCCCGCCCATTTCACGTTTTGCCTGACTGTTGAGCGTCATCTGCGGAAACAGAAACGCTCCATCAGTATGAACGCCGCGCAGCTCGCGAGCACGGGGGCCGCCTGCATCAAGCCGCCAGTACCATGATGCAAAGACTAGGATATTCGTGATCCACAAGGAAGATGCGGAGCGCAACAAATCCTGAGGAGATTCCTTACGTAAAGGTAGCGCCGCCAGGAGCAGAGCTAGTGACCAGACCATGTCGACCGTCACGATTGAGGTCAGCACATACCCCAGAATCTTGTTGAGACTATCCAATCCACGCTGCCGGGCCCATGCTGTAGGAATCAACAACACCCCAACGACTGCGATGAGCAGCCAACCAGGACCCACCGATAGGGATTCTGGTAGTGCCAGGCGCAATCCACCCACAGCAAGGAGAGCGAGCATTGCAGGCCAGCGCGGTTCTAAACGGGTCGGCGCATTCGTCATGGCTGTTTCCATCGCGCAATGTCAGTTTGACGGAGTTATAAATCGCCTGTCTGACTGAATGAAAGCAACGGTTACCCTGCAGGTCTTTTGTTGAAGTGTGGAGTGGCAATCTTGCCACTCCACACTTCAATTTAACTCATCGAATCACCGCCCAAGAAAGTCATAGTGGCCTGTAGCGGCAACCAGCGGATTGACCTCGCCCGCGCAAGACGTATCCCTTAGCGAGTAATAGCAAAGGGAGATGCAGGTGAGGAACGGAAAAAAGGGCAGGTACACGCTTGAGTTCAAGCAGGAGGCGGTGCGACTGGTCGAGTCGGGCCAGAGCATTGCTGAGTCGGCTCCTCGTCCCCAAAACCAAGATCGTTACCGGTTACACCTGGATTCAGACTGGCCTCACGAGCTTCACTGGATATGCCGACGTCGAGAATCGTTTCTACGACGGCGAGGCTCTCGGCGCGGTGGTGCACATCAACGACCGCAACTCAATATGGATCCAGGAAAGCTATAACAAAATTCCGACTGTCCCTTGGTACATCACAACTGGCATTGGGTATACCTGGAGTTGGTGACAAGGGGCCGGTGGCTAAGTCCCTCCTTGGAAATTTGGGTGCCCTGCTCGCGAAAACCAGCGGAAAAGCATTTTGCGCCCGAGCTTTCGAGGTGAAGTGTGAAGATAGCAAAACCATACCGATTTTAGAATTTCCTTATGTAACTTTTACGTTAATCGAGCGATGATCCAGAAATCTGGACCCAACGGGACGACCTTGGCTGCACTTCTTTGCGAAGTACACATAGGAGAGCACTGTCTCAAGGTTCGCGTTTCTCAGCGCAACTTATGATGTCTCTGCAAAACCCTTGCGATTTCCTTACTTGACCGGGACAAGAATCTGAGATGAGGATCAGCGGCCTAAACCGGTGATCCTTTGTGAGCGCCAACGCATTCTAAGCTGACGACGCCAAGCGTTGAGGAGACTGAATCGAAATGACGATGAACTTCAGGACGGCCATCATTCTAGTAATTGCAATATGCAGTGCTGCCGGGCAATTGTGGGCCCAAGCTCAAACCCCGACAGCCGGTCCTGTGCAGAATTTATCATCGCGCCCAACGGAAAAAGCAGGCCAACTGAGTGCCTTCCTCACGAATCCCCCATCAAATCTCATAGAAACGGCTACGGACAAATCTTCCGACGATGCGGCCCCTGCAAGCCCGGCATCCAAAAGCGGCGAGACTTCGAAGCCGGCTGATGCCAGTGCAGCTGCGCCCGCGTCCGCCAGTGTTGCGCTGAAGAAGGAAGCGGTTATCAAGGAGATCGCCGCGATCAAGCAGATGCAAGATGAAATGAAGGCGCGGATTGCGAAGCTGGAGTCCGAGCTGAATCCGGGCAGTGCATCGGACGATGCGACAAGCGCGGAGCGGGATGCCAGTGCGTTGCGTTCGGCGGAGAAGGGCGAAACGGGCGGTGTGGCTGTTGTAGGTCAAGCCGCAGCGTCACCCGCTCCAGCGGCCGCTCCCGCCACCCCGGAAATCGATGCCCAGGTTACCACGAAGGGAGAGCCATTCCCGGGCGATTGGACCTGGCTCAACAGCAATGGCCATGCAAGCGATAGCCCCATGAGCACCAAGTACTTCACCCCGGAGTTCCGCGCCGATGCGAATTACAGTCTGGACTACAACCATCCCAAGGACGATTCTCTTGGGGGATCGACGGAGACCTTCCGCTCCGACGAGTGGCAGCTTGAGCAGATCAGCGCCGGCGGCGACATCCGCATCAACAATGTGCGCGGACGCATCCTGACCATGGACGGGCTGTTCGCCACGACCACAGTTCGTAATGATGCCAGTCCAAGTCGCGGCCAATGGGATCTCGCGGGCGCATACAAGTATGTCTCCGAGGCCTGGGGCGGGTATCACTGGAATGCGGCTCACGGCGTCAATGTGGATGCGGGCATCTTCGTTTCATACATTGGCCTTTTCAGCTACTACAATTTCGATAACTGGACCTATCAGCCTTCGTTCGTCTCCTCCAATACGCCATGGTTCTTCAACGGGCTTCGCATCCAGTATTTCCCAACAGCAAAGTTAAAGATCGAACCCTGGATCATCAATGGCTGGCAGACTTACGCACGCCCCAACGGCAAGCCTGGCCTGGGCGGTCAGATACTTTGGCGCCCCACGCCTTACCTGGACTTGGTCTTCAACAACTACGGTCTCGGTGAAGACGATATCGGCTATCCGGGTCGCTCGCGCGTTCACACCGACGACAGTATCCAGGTGAAGTACTACGACAAGCCAAACGCATTCTTCGACAAGGCGGCCTTTACCGTAACTGCGGACGCAGGTTGCGAATACGGCGGTGGTCCTGCCACGGGGCCGTACGATCCACACGGCTTCTCTCCTGAAATGGGATCGAGCTCCACCTATGCGGGCGGCGTGAACTGCCACAACAGCAAGAACGGCAGGCCAAAGCAGATGTTCATCGGCACAATGGCCTATGCCCGATTCTGGTTCAAGAAGGATCTCTATGCCGTTACACTCGGCGGCGGTCTGATGAACAACCCAGGGCGTTACCTGACGCTGTTGCCGCCGATCAACGGCGCGACTGCAATCACCGGCACCCCGTACTATACAGAGAACGGTGGGGACCGCGCACAGATGCATGACGGCACCATCACCTTCGACTACATGCCGAGCCAATTCATCACCTTTCGGCTTGAAAGCGGCTATCGCTACTCCGACACGCCGTACTGGACCGGCCGAGGCGGCATCACACCTCCGGCCTTCGCGGGTGGTCCTCCGCTCAACAACGGTCAACCCACGCAATATGCCTGCGCAAGCGGGGCTCCATCCGGTTACGGCTATGGAAGTCTTAGTTCAGCCGAAGCCACTTGCTACAGCTTGGGGAACGGGACCGGGAGCAATACCAGCGCCATATGGTGGCCCGATTTGCGCACTAACCAGACCGTCAGCACGATTGCGATCATGGTCCGCTTCTAGAGCGGGCCGGTCAATTGAGCCGCGCGAGCAAACATAGGCCCGCGTGTTGCGCGAGCATCGCCGGAGGTATAACCAACCCCGGTGATGCCCCCTGAAGTTTATCGAAATACCCGCGGGACCGATCATCTCTCCAGCTTCAGCTTCCGGAGACAGGGCTTGCGGTGTGTCTGGGCAGGGGGCGCTCAACGATACGGAGAATCATATGAAAAGGGAAGTTCTTGGATTTGCCCTCTTGCCAATCGCCTTAGCTGTCTCGCTTACCGTTTTCGGGTGCAGGTCCGACAAGGTCAATGCTGACGATGAAGCGCCCCCTCCAGCGAAAGTGATTTCCGGAGTGGACGTCTCCTTTTTCGCGGTCGAGCATCCAGAACGGTATCCGATCGTTAAGGCGGCCGAATACCAAGCTCCTTCCCAATTGTTCGTAACCGGCACTGTGATTCCGGATATCGCGCGAACAGTTCCCGTTATTTCGCTTGCCTCCGGCCGCGTTGTGGACATCCGCGCTCGCCTCGGCGACACCGTAAAGAAGGGCCAGATCTTGCTGCGTATTCGCAGCGACGACATTTCGGGAGGCTTCGACGCCTACCACAAGGCCGTCTCCGATGAGCTCCTTGCGCGCAAGCAATTGGATCGAGCCAAGATACTGTACGAGCACGGGGCCATAGCCCAGGGAGACCTGGAGGTCGCGCAAGACAGCGAGGACGACGCCAAGACCACCCTCGACACCGCAACAGAACATCTTCGTCTGCTCGGCACCGATCCCAATGACCCGAAGGGAATCGTCGATATTTTCGCGCCGGTTTCCGGCGTGATCACCGATCAGGAAGTGACAAACGCGGCGTCCGTGCAGGCATACTCTACGCCGAACCCATTCACTATTTCGGACCTGACCTCCGTGTGGATCGTCTGTGACGTCTACGAAAGCGACATGGCCAATGTGCGCGTCGGGCAGCTTGCCGACATCAAGCTGAACGCCTATCCCGACAAGGTTCTCAAGGGCACGATCAGCAACATCGGCTCGATTCTCGATCCGAATATCCGCACAGCGAAGGTCCGTATCGAAGTGGCCAATCCGGGCGAGATGATGCGGCCGGGCATGTTTGCGACTGCCACCCTGTTCGGGAAGGAGAAGCGAAATTTCACTGCTGTGCCGGCGTCCGCGATCGTGCATTTGCACGACCGCGATTGGGTCTTCGTCCCGGCTCAAGAGAAGTTCAAGCGGATTCAGGTCATCAGTGGCGAACAGTTGCCGAACAATATGCAGGAGATTCTATCCGGGTTGCAGCCGGGCCAGCAGGTCGTGACAAACGCGATCAATCTCCAAAATGTAATCGACAATGAATGACGCTCAACGC